>Ga0208688_1000050_pt1 | contig 117055 bp, 100 predicted proteins | sample June2015DPH_6_15_FD_184696 | JGI IMG/M metagenome (GOLD analysis project Ga0208688, IMG submission 184696) | Peatland microbial communities from SPRUCE experiment site at the Marcell Experimental Forest, Minnesota, USA - June2015DPH_6_150... | ecosystem: Environmental > Terrestrial > Soil >... | reverse complement strand
GAGAACATAAAGGTGATCAATGCGATCACCTTCTTTGATGATTTCCTGACCTAGATTGAAGTTTATCCGCTTTGCCTTAGACTCAATTAAAGTCCAATCATTTCGAGTCAACTCTTGTAAGGTACTACGGGGCATTTCTTTTCACTAAATTAGATGCGGCGAAGTTCCGAAGGTTTCACTTTAGGCTTAGAATGGCAATTAATTTCTAAGCTCCACGTATAGTCATTCCGGTACATCGGAATCGCTCGAGATATCACGCGATGTTCAGGCGGACACCAACTGTGAGGCGTGCGATTTCCCAACGGTGCTGAGGCGAATGGGCTGCGTCCGACCTCAAAGTTGAGCCGCCCCCGGTGGGGGGATTTTGAGTGTAATGGAGATTTCTCGACAGTTACCCGTTCGCGCAGTCGAATCTGTTCAAAATTGGCAATTTCTGCACCCTAGAGTTTTGAGTATTATCTCAGCCGTGCAGAAAGAACTCACCCGCCAAAAAGTACGCGCTTTCCCTTGTCCTACCTGTGGCGCTAAACGTGGCGAGAAATACGAACTGAGATCGGGCCAGCCGCGAACTGATCCTCACCGTGACAGGCGCGTGAAGGACCGGTCTTCTAGGCTGCGGCTAGTTTCGCTCTCATCAAGCTGCTCACGGTTTCCATGAGTTGCGCATCCACCTCGTCAGCGATGACCATTATGTCTAAAAGCACTTGTTTCTGATCGAGTTCGCTCTGATGGAGATGTAATGTGCCGAATGTAGCGACCTGAAACACCCGTGACTCTTCAATGACCATGGAGGCGGAATAGCCCTGCGCACACCGTATTTGTCCGTGCGCCGCAGCGGCGGCGGAGACGGGCCGATGGGCATCCTTAGCAAGGCGCAGGCGGGAAATCAGGTCGTAGTACAGCGTGGGCAGATGGCCCGTGCGGTCCGCATCGCTTAGTGGAATGGCGGTCAGTTCTGGAACCAGATTCACTCGCCTCAGCCATTCTCTGATCGTAGGTTCGAGTTCCCGCTCCAGTATGTCCGCGGTCTTCGATTTACTCATGTAGTACTCCTATGGTCATGGCATGCTCTCGCACTAGTGTCGCACGTAGCGATTTCAAAAGGATGTTCAAAACAGAACACCGAAAGACCGGAAGACTTCCGGTAGTGTCCTAGTAGAATGCCATCAAATCATAGCCAGCGCCCCGTGCATCGGTGCTCTCGGCTCGGGAATTCATCGAAGCGCCGTGATCATCGACAGTAGTCCCCGGCCCGGCTGGGATTTGGGGCGCTCTAGTGTGGGATCGTGAGTGTAATTGATTCCATAACAATGCCGGCTCCCAGGCCCGAGTAAGCTTGGTGGTGCCAAACCAACCATGAAGGCTCGGGTAGAAAGGAGCCGGACAATGATCATTATAGGATGCGATTATCACCCGGGCTTCCAGCAAATTGCGTTTGTAGATACCGAGACGGGAGATTAGGGAGAGCAACGATTAGCGCACAGTGAGGGAGCAGAAAAGTTTTATCGTGACCTCGCAGCCCAGGGCAAGGAGGTACGAGTGGGAATGGAAGCGAGTGGGCATGCACGCTGGTTTGAGCGACTCCTGGCGGAACTGAACTTCGAGTTGTGGATCGGGGACGCCACCGAGATCGCCAGGAAGCGCGAACGCAAGCAGAAGACGGATCGGCAGGATGCGCAGCATATTCTGCAGTTGCTGATGGAGAATCGTTTTCCCAAGATCTGGGTACCGAGTGGGGAGAATCGGCATCTGCGGCAACTGTTGTGGCATCGGCATTGCATGGTGCAGATGCGGACTCGGATCATGAACCAGCTGCAAGCGGTGGCTCTGAACGAAGGCTTACGCTGCAAGAAGAAATTGTGGCGGGAGAAAGGACGACAACAATTAGAAGCCTTTCGGTTAGCCCCTTGGGCGAGCCGGCGACGGGAAGATCTGCTGCAGCTGCTGGATCGGTTGAACCCGACCATTAGCGATCTGACGCAAGCGATCGAGCAGGAAGTAGAGAAATGTCCGGAGGCACGGCGCTTGCGGACGCATCCTGGAGTGGGTGCACTGACGGCCTTAGCCTTCGTATTAATCATCGGAAGGACGGAGCGATTTCAGTGCGGGAAGCAGATCGCCGCGTATTTGGGGTTAGTACCCTTGGAGGACTCAAGCGGAAATCGGCGACGACTGGGCCAAATCACGAAGCAAGGGAGTTCGATATTGCGCTTCTTGCTGGTGGAAGCGGCCCAAGTTACAGCGCGCAGCATTCCAGAATGGCGCAATAAGTATGTCCATTTGACGATGAGGCGCGGAAGGAAAATCGCCAAGGAGGCGATGGCGCGGAGACTGGCTATCGCTCTCTACTGGATGTGGCGCAAGGGATGGGATTACGAGCAGTTAAGAAAGTTCGGTTCGCACGCGGGCCAGCCCGGACATCGCGATGGTGTGAAGTAGAACATCGAGTAATTGATTGGGCAGCCCGCTCCTCTTTAGGGAGGAGTTCGAAGTAGTAATCATGATCGAAGTTGTGACCGAAGAGATGCATGGGTCGGACCGAGATTCTGACCTGAACTGATTACGAGCGAGCCTTGGTTGGTATGGCACTTATTTCTACGAGAGCGAAATGGCGCTCATCTCTGAGTGGATGGAGCAGTGTGGAAAAAAAGTCCTTGACAACGCCGGCATTGTAAGAGACGCGATATTTCACCAGCAATCGAAGTGGCCCTTGGTAACTTTGTCCCTTTGTCCTGTCGACACATAAGAACATGATCTTTACGACGGCGCTCGACACGAAGGGCGCTCGACGGGGGAGATTTCGTGAAGTGGTCAGAACGGTACGTTACGGGCATCAAGCGCATTGACGATCAACACAAGGCGCTGTTTGAGATTTCGGATGTCTTTCGGGATGCCCTTATTGAAGGACGCGGGGAACGAGTCTATGGCCTCCTCCTCGAGTCGCTTCGCGGTTACGCCCGTGTCCATTTCGGCTTCGAAGAGGAGTGTATGGAACGATGTCAGTGTCCGGCGGCCCAACAGAATACTCAGGCGCACTCAAAGTTTCTTCACGGCTTCTCGGAGTTCGAGGAGCGTTACACGATGGTCGGCTTTCAACGCGCGGACGCTCAGCGCCTCGTAGAGTTCGTCGATTACTGGCTGGCGGATCACATTTGTTGCATCGATAGACAACTCAAGCCATACGCGCAGGGCTTATAGATTCACGTCGTTTAGCGGATTTCTGCGGGACGCTGCATTGACATGTAGGTTCAGTCCGTATCCTCCATCTGCGGGATCGTAGTATAGGTCCCAGACAAAGTTTCCGGGAGCAGAAACGCGATCCAGCAGCCGCGCAAGAGCGGCGTGAGCGGTCAGGTTGTCGATACCTTCGGTAGTGGAATAACGTAGCAGGGCGTTGACGGGCGCACTCGGGCCGAAGTCAATTTCATAGCCAGCTTGTTTCTTGATCTGGTCGCAAATTGCCTGCAAAAGTTGCACGCCATCGCGCTGACCCGCTGGGACACTGATTACAGTGTCGAGGATCGAGCCTTGTCGAATCCGTTTCCCCGTAGCATCCAAAACTTCGTTCGGGACAACATCCAGACGGGTTCCATCCCTTACTACGCTAAACGTCAGGCCACCAGATGCTGCGTATTCGCGCAACATTCGCGCAATGGTCACTTCAACGCCATCTTGCGCTTGCAAGCCTTGGACCGAGTATGTAAAGGTCGTGTTCGGTCCCTGCATGTCATCGCGCTTGCTGTAGCGGGGGTCTTCGTAGGTTACCGCAATCTTGTCGTGCTGTCGGATTTGATTGAGGAACGTGGACACAGGACGGGACAGATCACTGGGATCGCTCTTAATCGTGACTGAATCCTGCGCAGCGATGCTAGGGATAAGAGAGCCGGCCAAAACGCCTAACGCTAGGATGCGGTTCATTTTAGGTCGGACGATCTTCAATAGAGCCATGGCACAACCTTAAAACCTATTTGATGTTGCTATACGCACGACATTTTATCCATACCAAAGTCAACTGACGAAATCAGGCGGGGCCGTTGGAAAACTCCTGCCCTCGAAATCCGGCAAAATAAAATCGCGTTAGGGACGCGTACAAGCGACTTTCTCCGATAAGAACCGGATGCGCTAATCAGCGCCCGTCCGGGTCCGGGGGAGGGGGGCGATCAGCGATGATCGTCCCTACCGCGATCTCATCGTGTCTTGTGCGCCTCGTACAGCGCAATCAGCAGCACGAGTCCTACGATCCCGACCGAGATTAGAACGTATGCGAGGTAATCACGAAATTTGATTTTCCAAGGAAGCCTGCCACCACCAGCAATGTAAAGCAGAACGTAGAGCGCAACGACAGCAGCGAATACTAATTGATAGTGATGGGGATACCACCACCTGAAACCGAAGAAGAGTACTGCTAGTCCGGCAAGTGTCGATCTCCCGCGTGTCTGTGGTGACAGTTGTTGCCCTTACGGAGGAGTTGTCCTCCGGTGTGTCGTTCGCCCTTCCAAACACCAAATAGGTTGCGGGATTCTTAACTCGCCATGCCCTGAGCTTTGGAGCCAATACCTTTTTCCAGCGGCACAATCGGAACTTCCCGCTCTTCACCCGAAAGCCCGTCTTCGTGAAAACACTTCACCGTCGCGTTCTGGAAAAATTCCTGCCACCCTCTCCTCGGCAACCGATTGCTTGGCAGTCAAAGCTCACGTCTCTACGATTGTTAAGCCGAATGGACGAAACCGAACTCTTTGTCGTAAAGTGGTCACAACTTTTGGTCACAATTTCCGTCCCAGAGGGCGTATAAATAATGCCAATAATGAAGACAAAATAGATGCCAACTTTTATTAAGTCCCGTAGAATCAGCGTAAGCCCTTTTGTTATCAACCGCTGAACAGTATCGACAATAATCTGCATGATGCTGCAACCTGTGAATTTGGGCGCTGTGGTGCCGTTGTGTCTCGTCACGACTCGTTGAAAACTGATGACAACTTCGACCAACTTGCGTAAGCGCGTGCTCAGCGGCATGCGCTCGACCGGAAAACTTCACCTGGGAAACTACGTGGGCGCGCTTGATAACTGGGTGCGCATGCAGGATGAGTATCAATGCTTCTTCTGCGTGGTGGACTGGCACGCGCTCACGACGGACTACGCCGATACTTCGCGCGTGAAACAGAATTCGGTGGAAGTTGTGCTCGACTGGCTGGCGGCGGGGCTTGATCCGGAGAAGTCCGTGATCTTCATCCAGTCACACGTACCGGCGCACGCCGAACTGCATCTGCTGCTTTCTATGATTACGCCGCTGGGCTGGCTGGAGCGGGTTCCGACCTACAAGGAGCAGCGGGAGAACATCAAGGACAAAGACCTGGGAACGTATGGGTTTCTAGGCTATCCCGTGCTGCAGGCGGCGGACATTTTGATGTACAAGGCAGACGTGGTTCCGGTGGGCGAAGACCAAGTGGCACATGTGGAACTCACGCGGGAGATTGCGCGGCGCTTCAACGGTTTTTACGGACGGCGCGGAGATGTCTTCCCCGAGCCGCAAGTGCTGCTCACACGCGCGCCCAAGCTACCGGGAACCGATGGCCGCAAGATGTCGAAGTCGTACGGCAACGCCATCCTGCTGACCGACCGGGAGCCAGTGGTGCGGCAGAAGCTGAAAACGATGGTTACTGACCCGGCGCGCGTGCGGCGATCGGATCCCGGGAATCCGGATGTGTGCCCGGTGGGCGATCTGCACAAGATTTTCAGCGATCGCGCTACCATGGACAAAGTGTATGAAGGCTGCCGGTCGGCAGGCATTGGGTGCATCGAGTGCAAGAGTTGGGCGGCTGATGCTCTGGTGCAATTGCTGAATCCGATGCAGGAGAGGCGAAAGAAATTCGAGGAGAATCCGCGGCTGGCTTGGGATATTCTTGAGGCTGGCACAGAACGGGCGAGTAAGGCCGGGGCCAAGACCATGAATGACGTGCGCGACGCGATGGGGATGTCGCTCGCCTACGAAGTGCCGGCGGAGAAAGATGGAAAGTAGGATGGAGGATAGAATCGTTGCTTCCAGGGACAGCGTGCCGGAGACTTTGTCGCCCGCACTGGTTACGCATCAATCCGCGCATGCGAAGCCTATTGGGAGATCGGATCCGCAATCAGAGAAAAAAGAAGAGAGCGATTCACCGTTTGCGGTTTCCGTGACTGATGTTTATGAAGGGCCGCTCGACTTACTGCTCGATCTGATTCGCAAACAAGACATCGACATCTACGACATTCCCATTGCGCGGATCACGGCGCAGTATCTGGCTTACGTGGAAAAGATTCGCGAGCTGGATGTGAATGTGGCGGCCGACTTTATCTACATGGCCGCGGTGTTAATTCACATCAAGTCGAAGATGCTGCTGCCGCGCGATCCGTCGGCTAAGGCGGAGGAGTTGGAAGATCCGCGAACGGAGTTGGTGAACCGGCTGCTGGAACACGAGAAGTTCAAGTCAGCGGCGCAGATGCTTTTGCAGAAGCAACAGATTGAAGATGCGGTGCTGACGAATCCGGCGCTGAAGGAATTCATGGACGCCGAAGGCACCGAATCGGAGATGGCCGCGGACGTGATCGATCTGGTAAAGACCTTCCAGCAAATTCTGGAGCGCGTGCGCACCCGGCCGGTGATCAATGTTGACGAAGAAACAGTTACAGTGGGACAGATGATTGACTATCTGCGGCGGCGGCTGGCGCTCGAGTCAAGGCCAATTCGGCTAAAACAGCTTCTGTTGCGGGTGCCGTCGCGACAGGCGCTGGTGTGCATGTTTCTGGCGTTGCTCGAGATGGTGCGACTGCAGGCGATTCAGGTTCGGCAGGATCAACTATTCGGCGAGATTGCGGTGCGCAAGCATACCGGGTTCGACGCGGTGATGGCCGAGCATGCGGCCGTGCGCGATGATTGGAAATGAGCAGTTGCCAGTGCCCAGTACCTAGATGCTAGCCCCGATTGACGAGTTCTTATTGGCAACCAACAACCAGCAACTAACAACTGATTTTATGAGTTTAAAAGCTCAACTCGAAGCCATTATTTATGCGGCGGAGACGCCGATTACCACGGAACAGGTGGTCCAACTCGTGAAAGAGTCGGTGATCGCCGGAGGCGCGGCGGATGAGGCTGAAGTGAAATCGCGAGTCCGGGCGTCATTGGAAGAACTGGTTGCGGATTACAGTACGCCCGACCATGGGATCGAGGTGCGACAGGTCGCCGGCGGGTACCGCATGTCCACCAAGCCGGAGCAGCATGAAATGGTGCGCGGCTTCGCGAAGAGCCTGAAGCCACCCATCCGGCTGTCGCTGCCGGCGCTGGAAACTCTGGCTGTGATTGCATACAAGCAGCCGGCCACGGTGCCGGAGATCAACGAGATTCGCGGAGTGGATTCTGGCGGCGTGATTGCCACGCTGCTGGATCGCAAGCTGATCACAACCGCTGGGCGGAAGCAGGTGATCGGACGGCCGATTCTTTACAAGACGACGAAAGAATTCCTGATGCGCTTTGGCTTGAAGGACGTTAATGAACTGCCCAGCATGGAGGAGTTTGAGAAGCTGGTGGCAGAGTCGTTCCAAGGGGAGTTGATTCCGGCGGAAGACGCGGCGCGAGACGATTCCAATCCCCAGGAGCGGGGCCCCGAAGGAACGGCTGAAACCGAGCCATCCGCAGAAGCGGTTTCCGAACCCGCCGCGCAGAAAGAGTAGCCACCGTCCTTGAAAGCTGGGAAGATTCACATCCATGCCCGCTGAACGCCTGCAAAAAATTATCGCCGCTGCCGGGATTGCTTCCCGACGCAAGGCCGAAGAACTGATCAGTGCTGGCCACGTGAAGGTGAATGGGACCGTGGTGACGGAACTGGGAACGAAGGCGGATCCGGATGTCGATCACATTCGCGTCGATGGAAAGCTGCTCCAGGGCGCGCAACTGCATGTCTACTTGCTACTGAACAAACCCAAAGGCTACGTCACGACAGTGAGCGATCCGGAAAATAGGCCGACGGTGATGCAACTGATTCGCGGTGTGAAGAAGCGCGTGTATCCCGTGGGGCGGTTGGACTATGCCAGCGAGGGCCTGCTGCTTCTGACCAACGACGGCGCACTGGCGAATAAGCTGATGAAAGCGGCGTCGCAGGTTCCGAAGACTTATGTCGTGAAGGTTGCCGGCGTGCCGAGTGCCGAATCGCTGGAAAAGTTGCGCGGTGGAGTTTCGATCGCGACCGAAGATGGGCGGCGGGTGCGGACCGCGCCGGCAGGCATTCGGCTAATTAAGGAAGCAAACAATCCGTGGTATGAAGTCACGTTGATTGAGGGGCGCAACCGCGAGATCCGGCGCATGTTTGAAAAGGTTGGACACCACGTGGAGAAGATCAAGCGCGTACGCTATGGGCCGCTAACGCTCGATGTTCCACCGGGGCAGTTCCGCGCATTGACCGTGCAGGAAGTCGATCGCTTGCGGACGGCCTGCAACAAACCGATAGCGCGAACGAAGCCCTCCGTGGCATGATGAGCGGCAAACATGAGCCGCTTTTTCGATCTAGTCTCCAAGCCAGCCCGTGACATGGGGACGACGAATGCTCCCAGCACAACACTCGCCGCGATAGAGCGCCGGTCGCAGCTTATCAAACTCGATTCCAACGAAAATCCTTTTGGGCCTTCGGCGCGTGCGGTCGAGGCCATGAGGAGCGCCCTGAGCGCGGCGAATTCTTATCCTGACGACGGTTGCGGCGAATTGCGCCGCAAACTGGCCACACATCATGAAGTGCGACCGGAGCAGGTATTAGTGGGCGCGGGCTCGACCGAATTGATCAGCCTGCTTTGCCAGACGCTGCTCGCGCGGGGACTGAATGCGGTGACCAGCGAGCGCTCGTTCATTATCTACTCGATGGCAGTGAGGGCAGCGCGCGGGCAGTTGATTGAAACACCAATGCGCGACGACAGCTTCGATCTGGAAGCAATTCTCTCGGCAATTGACGCGAAGACGCGCATCGTTTTTCTGGCAAACCCCAACAACCCTACCGGCACCATGCTGGAGGCGACCGTGGTGGAACGCTTTCTGGCGCAGATTCCTGGCCATGTGGTCGTGGTGCTGGATGAGGCTTACTACGAATTTGCGCTGCGCTTCGCGGCGCTACGGGGAGTTACCTACTCGAACTCGCTGGAGTATGTTCGCCAAGAGGCGAGTGTGGTGGTGCTGCGAACATTTTCGAAGGCACACGGGCTCGCCGGTCTCCGTGTAGGGTACGGCTTGGGTCCGGCGGAATTGTTGGGGTATTGCGCGCGCATGAGAAACACATTTTCGGTGTCGTCGGTGGGACAAGCGGCGGCGTTGGCTGCGCTCGACGACGACAATCACATTCAACGCGTGGTGGAGAACAATGTGCTGCAGTCGCGGGTACTCAGCCAGGGATTGTCGGGGCTGGGATATCGCGCCGTTCCGACCTCGGCGAATTTTGTGTTCTGCGATCTGGGAGAAGACGCCGCGGCCCACGCTGACCGCTTGCAAAACGAAGGAGTGGCCGTGCGGCCGCTCGGGCCATGGGGAGCGCCGAACTGCATTCGCGTGACAATTGGGACGGCGGAGCAGAACCAGGCGTTTCTTCAAGCGGCGCAGAGAGTGGTGGCGCGTGGTTTCGGGACCGGGACTCAGATGTCAGGATTAGCGCGGGAAGATAGGGAGTATTAGTCCCAGACAATTGTTCCCAGAATCGTCCGTTCCGCTAGAAGCACAGTTTCATCCGAAGAACCGCAGAGATTCGAAACGCCTCTGATTGCGTCCTGCCGCACATAGGCGGCGTAGTAGAACATCCCGTTCAAATCGTATGGAGGATACGCAGGCGTTGGTTCCTCATCGATGGGTGGGCCCTCAATATAGCTTTGCTTGATAATCCACACTTCTGACGGAGCAGTTCCTCCGTACATCCACCTGCCTCTCTTTGTGATTTCCTTGACGTGTCCACTCATTGTGATTGTGTTTCTTTTCTGTTGGGTCCTAGCTCACCATTACTGCCGCGCGCGCGGCTCCATACAGTCCGGCATCGCTTCCCAGCAACGCAAGGGTGATGACGGTTTTTCGTGCGCCGCTTTGGGTTCGCAGCGACGGGCTAGTGGAGCTGCCGGCAGCTGCCGAGCTGCGCTCGGCCCGGACAGCCGAGGGCGGCTGTCCCCACACAGGCTCTTGCGGTGGGGCGGTTGCGGCGTAGACCAGCGATCGCGCGCGCAGTTCTTCGAACATGTTGGGGGCGTAAGCATCCCAGGCGTTCGCAACGCCTCCTCCGAGTACGTACATGTCGAGATTCAAAACATTGATCAGATCGGCGAGCAGGATGCCGAGGTAGCGTCCGAAAGTGCGGAAGATGCGGCGGGCGGGCTCGTCACCCTGGATCGCCAAGTTGTAGATCGACTTGGCGCCGAACTCAGCATCGGACGACGCGGCCTGGGCAAAGGACGGCGCTTCACCGCTGGCGATCGCTTCTTGCGCCATGCGTACGATGGCACTGGCGGAGGCGTATCGTTCCGCGCATCCGCGGTTGCCACAGCCACAGGGAGGGCCTTCCGGTTCGACTGTAACGTGGCCGAACTCGCCTGCCATGCCATTCATGCCGTGCCAGATTTTTCCGCCGATTACGATCCCGCCACCGATTCCGGTACCCAGCGTGACCACTGCCACGTTCGCAATGCCGCGTGCGGCACCGAGCCACTGCTCGCCGAGTGCGGCGACGTTAGCGTCGTTTTCGAGGACGACGCGAGCGCGCAGGCGACGCTCGATTTCCGCGCGCACGGGATAATCTTCAAAGCCTGGGAGGTTGGCGGACTTCCGCAGCATTCCGGTTTGCATGTCGATGATGCCGGGAACGCCGATGCCGGCGCCAAGGAACTTCCCCGTTTCCTCGTATTTCCCGGAGAGACGTTGAATAGCGTCGCACATTTCGGTGATGACGTGGTTGGGGCCGAGAGCGACTTTGGTGCTGAGCGTAATTTTCTCGAGGAGTTGCCCGTCGCTGCTGACGGCGGCGATGCGAAGGTTGGTGCCACCGAGATCGACACCGATGGAAAAATCGGACATGGTGGGAGGTTATCAGAAGTGCGGCGCGGCGGGCTTGGCGAAAAAGCCGCCGAGCTTGGCTCGACCGGACAGCCGAGGGCGGCTGTCCGCACATGAGTATTTCAGCGCACTCGATTCGGTCGTTACTTCTGGCAGTTGGGGCAGTAGTGGCTGCTGCGGCCGGCGATCGCGATGCGTTTGATGGGGGTTTTGCAAACGAGGCAGGGCTCGCTTTCGCGGCCGTAGACGCGGTGCTGCAACTGAAAGAAGCCCTCCTCGCCGTCGGCGTCCACATAGTCTGAGATGGACGAGCCGCCAAGGGCAATCGCCTCACGAAGAACCTCTTTCAGGGACGTGAGCAGTTTGGCGAGTTGGTCGCGTGTGATGGTGGAGGCGCGGCGGCGAGGGCGAATTCCGGCGCGGAACAAAGATTCATCGGCATAAATGTTTCCTACACCGCGCAACAGTTTCTGATTGAGCAGAGCGCTCTTAATCGGAGTCTTGCGGCCGTGAAACAAAGTGATAAAACGGCCGAGATCGGCTTCCAGCGGCTCAATGCCGCCAGCCTCGAAGTCACCGGCCACGGAGACGCTCAGCCGACCGAAGCGACGGGGATCGACAAAGCGCAGGTCCTTGCCCGAGGCCAGTTTCAGAATTGCGTGAGTGTGCTTGAGAATTTCTGATTGCGGTTCGCAGACTTGCAAGCGGCCCGTCATACCAAGGTGGACGATCCACTGCGCTGTGGTTTGTGTAGGCTTGGCGCCCTTGTGCGCCTTTGTGTACGTCGTCGATGACGTCTGTGACGATTGGATTTCAGATCTCCGACGGGCCGGTTTAGACTTCTGGCCTTTTGCGGGCGAGGGCGCCCGCGCCATACGGTCTAGGTCGAAGACGATATGTTTGCCGATGCGCCGGACGTCGACGATGCGGCTGCACTCAAGGACGGCGGCGATTTCCTGCGCGGGAGATTTCAGTGGCTCCGGCTTCTGGCCCAGCCAGACGGATGCAATCACATCGCCGGAGACACGCTGCGCCAGGCCGCGGGCGATGGTTTCCACTTCAGGCAGTTCGGGCATGCCTTCTCAGTTTACAAGGTGACTCACGGGAAACGAGCGCTCGCGGTGGGAAACCTGCTAGTCCTTCAAGGGCACGACGGCTCTGCCGTCGCGGCAGAATGTGGCCACCTTTTGTATGTCACCGTTGGCTTGGGGTAGGGTCATTACCGGTCCGTAGCAGTAAACGGCGTGGCCGCTGGCGGCGAAGTACCAGCGTCCGCCCTTGGAGTGTTGCTCCATTTGGCCGGACGGGCGCCGGTCTGGCTGCGCTGGTTTCGCAACCGTCATACTGAACAACAAGGCTAGGGTCAGGGCCTTCATTGCTTTCGAGCTTTCTGAAACTTTGGTGAAACACTTTACGGCTTAAATCTATTACCTAAACCTGGTCCTAAAGCGTAATCACAGCTCGACGTTGATCTCCCAAATCCGAAGCAGGCATGGGCGGAACCTGGGTGTCGGGTTTTGCAACTTTGCCTGCCCGGCTTTGGGAATGGTGCTGTGGTGCCTGGGTCGACGGGATCTGGGTTGACGGGGTCTGAATCGATGGAGATTGCCCGTGGGTCGACGGGACTTGGGTAGAAGGCTTCTGCGCCCGGCTTTGAGCTCGGGCTAACTTGTCAGTCAAGGCTTTGCCCTTCATGGCCCAAAGTTCCTTGCTGTCACCGAGCAAAATCTGAATCAGACTTTGCTGAGATTGGATGGCCTCGTTTTGCTCAACGATGAGCACGGTCATCAGACCGTACGAAATCAGGAATACCACCGTGAGCAGGGGAAGCAGGCTCCCTTTCTTCTTTGGAGCCACAACCGGCATCACCGATGTGTTAGCGAACAAATCCGTCAAGTGCCACCCCGGTCTCGCCCCGCAACGGCAGGCACAGAGAGAGATTGCAGCTTGTCCTCCAATAGCAGGAGCGCCCGGAAGACATTGAATTTGTTTGGGTTAGCGGGCGCGCAGAGGGCCTCGCGGCGGGCTCCAAGTGCAACTCAATGCACATTATGAGCAATGGGGCTTGCGGAACGCATCTCGGGGAATCCGTCGGAGTGCCCGCCAGACGCGGCTTTCAGAAGGGGATGATCCCCGCCGCCGGAGCAGGATCGAGTTTCACTTCCCGCCGAGGACGAGCTTGGCAATAGTGGCCAACTGCATGTTGGACGTGCCTTCGTAGATCTTTCCGATCTTGGCATCGCGCCAGTATTTCTCCACGGGATAGTCTTTGGTGAAGCCATAACCGCCATAGATTTCGATGGCCAGCGAGGTTACGCGTTCCGCGACCTGCGAGGCGAAAAGCTTGGTCATGGCAGCTTCTTTCACGAAGTTCACGCCCGCGTCTTTCATGCGGGCGGCGTTGTAGACCATCAGGCGGGCGGCTTCGATCTCGGTGGCCATTTGCGCAATCTGGAACTGGATTCCCTGAAAGTCCGCGAGGGCCTTGCCGAACTGCTTGCGCTCCTGCGCGTATTTCGCGGCGAACTCCCAGGCTCCGCGGGCTACACCAATCATCTGCGCGCCAATGCCGATGCGGCCCTCGTTGAGAGTCTCGATCGCAATCTTGTAACCTTTGCCGGGCTCGCCCAGCACGTTCTCTTTGGGTACGCGGCAGTCTTCAAGAATGAGCTCGCACGTGGAAGAAGCGCGGATGCCGAGCTTGTCTTCCTTCTTGCCTACGCTGAATCCTGGGAAATCTTTTTCTACCAGGAACGCGGTGATGCCCTTATATCCCGCAGCGGGATCGAGCGTGGCGAAGAGTATGAATAGTCCAGCCTCTTTGCCGTTCGTGATCCAGAGCTTGCGTCCGTTGATCACGTAGTCGGTGCCTTTGAGCTCGGCTCGGGTTTGCAGGGCGAAGGCGTCGGAGCCGGATCCAGCCTCGCTCAGCGCGTAGGCGCCGACGGTGTCAGCCGCCATCTTGGGCAGATAGCGCTTCTTCTGTTCGGCATTGCCATATCGCAAAAGGGCGTTATTGACCAGCGTATTTTGGACGTCTACAACGACGCCGGCCGACGCATCCACGCGCGACAACTCCTCCACCGCAAGGATTGCCTCGAAAAACTTGGCTCCACCGCCACCGTATTGCTCGGGAATTTCGATCCCCATCAGCCCGAGCTGAAAGAATCCATGGATAAGATCTTTTTCGAAGACTCCTTTCTCGTCCATCTCCTTCACCAGCGGGCGAATCTTGTCGTCGGCAAACTGGCGAATGTTGTCGCGGAAAAGAATCTCGTCTTCGGTGAGCGTGGTTAGTGGTGTGGGAACGCCGGATTGCAGTGTGGTCTCAGGCATGCGAATACCTTCAAGCAGAGGAATGGGAGACTGGTAATTCTAGCACCGTCGAAGACGCTCGGAGGAAAGCAGTTCGAGGAGATAATCTGGAGGAGGCATCAAGCGTTAGCTACGGCTGACATGCACCAGCTTAAGCGTGTCGGCCTGCAGAATCCTCTGGATCTGATTGCGGGCATGCATCGACCAGGGGCCCAGCGTGTCAAGCCTGATATAGGCCTGCCAGTGTCTCAGCGCCTTGCGCGGCTCGCGAATTTTTTCGTAGGCGAGCGCAAGATTGTAGTGTGCATCAGCGTAGGTGGGAGCGAGTTGGACCGCCATCTTGTAGGTCTGAATGCCCTCTTGCACGCGGCCTGTCTCATCGAGAACGTTGCCCAGATCGAAATAGGCGAGGGCATAACGAGGATCGGCTTGCAAGGCGGCGCGATAGTGCTTTTCCGCCAATGCGAAGTCCTGGCGATTGTAGTAAAGCGTTCCCAGGTTGATGTGCGCGGCGGCGTGGCCGGGCTGAAACTCGAGAACTTTCTGGTATGCGGCGAGCGCCTCGGTCTGCGTGGCCGGATCCTCTTCGAGTGTGATGCCACGGGCGAACCAGACGGCGGCTTCATCCTCACGCGGAGTCGGCTCAGAATCAGGAATGGGTGTGGTGGTTACAACCTTTTCTCGCGTCGAGAAATCCATCACAAACTGTCCGGCGATGGGTTCCAGCAGTTTGCCCTGGTGACGAAAGGCTATGCGATGCTTGTTTGTGGACGAAGCGCCCGCTTCCAGCAACGGGTTTCCCATGCCCGCGGCCTGCTTCTGCATGGCCTCGAGTGATTCGCGGATCACCGCCGGGCGCACTCTCATCGCGCACAGGTCGCGGACTTTCTTGATCTTCAGCAGGTCGGAGAAAGAATACGATGGGGAGGCAACGATCAGCCCCGCACGCTCCCAGTTCGCCAACTGGCGCGGAGTAAGGTGAAGAATTCTGAGTAAATCAGCTCGACTGTACACGACTCTCACAACCTCTCGCGCCATCATACCTAACACTGCCGGCGCAAGAATGTATCGCCGCCATTATCCGCAACTAGTGGCTCTAAACGCAACAGCAAACGCTTGTGGAAATCTGTGGAGAACCTGGATGATTTACATGCAACGAAAATGGTGCAGTCATCTTTCTCAGAGCGAAACTCTCGGTTGCGCCTATACAGCCAGTAACGCAGCCTGATATTCCTCGTAGGTGCCCTTGAAATCGGTAATCTTGTGGTTGCTTTCGAAATGCCAGATGCGGGTTGCGACTTCGTCGATCAAGTCATGATCGTGAGTTACCAGGAGCACCGTTCCCTGATACCGCTGCAGAGAAATGTTCAGAGCGTTGATCGCCTCCAGATCTAAATGGTTCGTGGGCTCGTCGAGTATGAGCACGTTCGGCTTCTGCAGCATCAGCTTGCAGAACAGCAGCCGGGCCGCTTCGCCGCCGGAAAGAACGCTGGTGGACTTCGTAGCTTCTTCACGAGCGAACAGCATCTGGCCCAGCAGGCCACGGATTTCTTCGCTGACGGCCGCTGGATTCCACTGATGCAACCACTCCAGCACCGTCATCCCGCCTTCGATCAAGCTGCGATGGTCCTGGGCAAAATATCCGATTGATGCTTCGTGACCCCAGATCACTTTGCCTGAATCGACGAACGGACCGTCGTAGCCGCTGGTTTTGCGTAACTCGGCTTCCGGCGTGGTCGGCGAATTCGCCAGCAACGCATTCACCAGGGTTGTCTTTCCTGCTCCGTTACGTCCCATGAGCGCGATTCTTTCCCCGCGTGTGATGCTCGCCGTGAAATCGCGAATGACCGGCGAGTCGCCATAAGCCTTGCTCAGGTGCTCGACTTCGAGGATGTGTTTTCCCGAGGGCCGCTTCTGTTCGAACTTGATGTAAGGCCGCTGGATGTTCGACTTGGCCAGTTCCGTGACCTGTAGCCGCTCCACTTCCTTGCGCCGCGACTGCACCTGGCTTGAGCGAGTGCCGGCGGCGAATCGCGCGATGAATTCGTTCAACTGCGAGATCTTCTTTTCGCGCTGCGCGTTTTGCGATTCAATTTGCGACCGAACTTGAGTCTTCGCCAATACCATCTCGTCGTACGAGCCGGTGTAAGTGATGATGGTCTCGTAATCGATGTCGGCGATGTGCGTGCAAATACTGTTCAGGAAATGCCGGTCGTGCGAAATCGCAATCACCACGCCGTCGTAGGCATTCAGAAATCCCTGCAGCCAGTGGATCGAATCCAAATCAAGGTTGTTGGTGGGCTCATCCAGCAGCAACGCTTGCGGATGGCCGAACAGCGCCTGCGCCAGCAGCACGCGGACTTTCTGTCCACCCTGCAACTCGCTCATCTTGCGGGCATGGGCCTCATCGGGGATGTCCAGGCCTTGCAGCAAGATCGCCGCATCGCTCTCGGCAGTGTATCCATCTTCTTCGCCGACGATGCCTTCCAACTCGCCCAACTTCATGCCGTCTTCATCGGTCATGTCGTGCTTTTCGTAGATCGCGTCGCGCTCCTGCATTGCCGCCCACAGACGCTTGTTGCCCATGATGACTGTATCGATCGCCGTGTAGGCGTCGAAGGCGAACTGGTCCTGGCTTAAAACGCCGAGCTTCCGAGGACGCACAACTGTGCCTTTTTGCGGCTCCAGTTCCCCGCTGAGCAGCTTCATGAACGTGGACTTGCCTGCGCCGTTGGGCCCGGTCAGGCCATAACGCTTGCCCGGCGTAAATGCCGTGGAGACTTCATCGAACAGAATTTTGGCGCCGTAGCGCATGGAAACATTACTGACTGAAAGCATGATTTCTAGTTTCTCTTCTTCTGGGCTTCTACTGGGAAGCTTCTTCAGGACCTGCGGGGAATTTCCGCCAAAAACGGTACGCAGCTGGAGTTAATAGAATATCATGCCCAGCTTACGAGCTTGTCATTCTGAGCGGAGCAAGATCGTTCGCGAAGCAAACGATCTTGCGAGTAGAAGGATCCCTGCACAGTCGGCACCTCCTTGAAAAGCCTCATCAGTCGTCAAGTTGCAAGGGGTCCTTCGATTCCTTGAACCGATTCGCGATGCGAATCGGTTCACTCCGCTCAGGATGACAAAACTGGATTGCAAAAGCGCGTGTGCAGGCTAGTGTCCCCCGCTCAGCTCCCGCACGATCGCTCCAACAAACTGTTTGGCATCACCGAAGAGCATGAGGGTGTTGTCGAGGTAGTAGAGAGGATTGTCGATGCCGGCGAAGCCTGGGCTCATGCTGCGCTTGATCACCATGACGGTGTGAGCTTTATCGACATCGAGGATGGGCATGCCGTAGATGGGGCTGGAGGCGTCGCTGCGCGCGGCGGGATTGGTGACGTCGTTGGCGCCGATCACCAGGGCGACGTCGGTTTGCGGGAAGTCGCCGTTGATTTCGTCCATCTCGACGAGGCGGTCGTAGGGGATGTCGGCTTCGGCCAGCAGCACGTTCATGTGGCCGGGCATGCGTCCGGCGACCGGATGGATAGCGAAGCGAACTTCGACTCCCTTTTTGGTCAGGATGTCATAGAGTTCGCGGACTTTGTGTTGCGCCTGCGCCACCGCCATACCGTAACCGGGGACGATGACTACTTTGTTGGCGGCAGCGAGAATCGCAGCGGCCTCCTCGGCTGTAGCGCTGTGCACAGGCCTGGCTTCCTGTCCGCCCGCGGCTGCGGGCTGCATCTGGCCGAAGGCACCGAACAGGACGTTGGTGAACGAACGGTTCATCGCCTTCGACATAATGACCGAAAGAATGAGTCCCGAAGAACCGTCCAGCGCGCCGGCGATGATCAAGAGCTTGTTCTGAAGCACGAATCCCATGGCCGCAGCGGACAACCCGGCATAGGAGTTCAACAGCGAGATCACGGTCGGCATGTCAGCGCCGCCGATCGGGATCACCATGAACACGCCGAACACCAGTGGAATGGCCACCATGATCGGAAAGAGCTGCCTGGCTTCCGGATGCAGGACCAAGTAAACGGCTGCGGCGACCGCGATGCCCAGCAACCCCAAGTTGACAAGGTTTTGCCCCTTGTAAGTGATGGGACGCTGGGGAAGGATCTCTTGTAGTTTTCCCGCAGCCATCAAACTTCCGGTGAAGGTCAGCGAGCCCAGGATCACTTCCATGGAGAGCACCGACATCATGAACTTCGGAACGTTCGGGGTGCGCAGATAAAACTCTGCCGTGCCGACTAACGTGACGCAGAGTGCGCCGAAGGCGTGGCTGAGCGCGGTCCGCTGTGGGACGGCCGTCATCTGCACCATGCCGAGTGGAATGCCGATGCCGCTGCCGAGCACCAGCGCGATGATGATCCACTTCCAATCGACAATGCCGTGGTGAAGCAGAGTGCCGGCTATGGCCAGCACCATGCCGATTTCACCAGCCCAAATCCCGTGGCGGGCGGTGGCGGGCGAACTCATCCACTTCAGCGACAGGATAAACAGGGCGCTGGCGATGAGGTAGATGACTTCGATCAGGTATTGGCTTCCGGCGAGTTCGTTCATTTTTGTGCCAATCTGGTTTATCGCAACTTCGACCGTGCGAAAGGGGCTACGGCTTGGTCGGACGGCTGCTCTTAAACATCTTGAGCATGCGGTCGGTAATAAAGAATCCGCCGACCACGTTGCTGGTGGCAGCGACGATGGCGATCACGCCCAGCACAGTCGCGAACCAGCTCTTGCGCTCGCCTACCAGCACAATCGCGCCGACGACGGCAATGGCATCGAGGGCGTTGGTCAGCGACATTAGCGGTGTGTGCAGCAAGGGCGAAACGTGGCGGATGACCTCAAAACCAATGAAGCAGGCCAGCATGAAGATGAACAGCGCGTCGATCAGGTTAGAACCCATGCAACCCCCAGTTCTCGGTTCTCAGTTCTTAGTCGCCGCCAGCTGGAGCCAACGCTGGCAGTTTGAAAAATTCACGCACTCTGGCATTTACGATTTCACCGCCGCGGGTGACCATGGTTTCGCGGATGATTTCGTCCTGCAGGTTGAGTTGCAGCTTGCCCTCTTTCACGATGTACGCAAGAAACGTGGTGACATTGCGAGCGTACATCTGGCTGGCATGGTAGGGGACGCTGCTGGCCAGATTGATGGCGCCGATGATCGTGACGCCATGCTCTTTTACGGTTTCTCCAGTGCGGGTGAGTTCGCAGTTGCCACCGCGTTCGGAGGCCAGATCGACGATCACCGAGCCCGGGGACATCCCTTTCACCATGTCGGCCGTGATCAAGACGGGCGATTTCTTGCCGGGAATCACGGCGGCGGTGATGAGGACATCGCTTTCCGCAACCACTCTGGTGAGGAGTTCGCGCTGCCGTGCGTAGAAGGTTTCGTCCTGGGCGGTGCCGTAGCCGCGGGCGTCCTGCGCATCCTTTGCTTCAATCGGCAATTCGACGAAGCGGCCGCCGAGGCTTTGCACTTGCTCTTTCGAGGCGGCGCGCATGTCGTACGCGGAAGCTACAGCACCCAGCCTGCGGGCGGTCGAAATGGCTTGCAGGCCCGCAACTCCGGCACCGATCACCAAGACGCGTGCCGGCGTGATAGTGCCTGCGGCCGTCGTCATCATGGGAAAGATCCTGATGGAAGTTTCAGCGGCGAGCAGCACCGCTTTGTATCCGCAGATGGTTCCCATAGAGGAAAGCGCGTCCATGCTCTGTGCGCGCGTGGTGCGGGGAACAAGTTCGACAGAAAATGAGTTGACGCCAGCGGCGGCAATCTGCTGGATCACTTCGGCAGAACCAAACGGACGCAGAAAGCCTACGAGCAACTGATCGCGACGCAGCAGGGGAAGATCAGCCTTGCCGGTGAGGTCATTGGACCCGTAGCAAAGCACCTGCACGACAACGTCAGCGGCAGCAAATACAGCAGCGCGATCCGGAAGAATCTTTCCGCCCTTCTCGACGTAGGCCGAGTCAGCATAGCCAGCCTGTGCGCCCGCACCCGATTCGACCACCACTTCGAGTCCGGCCTTGGCGAGGGTGGGGATTACCGCGGGAACCAGAGCGACCCTACGCTCTCCCGGATAGCTTTCCTTCGGAACTCCAACGATCACGCGGTTGTCCTTTCCCCAGTAAGAATCGGCATCCGACTCGCTCAAATGCGAATACTATTAGGTAGCAGCACCGACCGACTGTGACGCTCCTCACACACGCGTAGCAGAAAAAGCGTCGAGGAATTTTGGAACACAGATTTAACCAACCAATCCGGAGCAGATTTTGACGGACTAAGAACACTATCAGAAAGAGGTACCAGAGAAAAGCGACGTTAAATGGCTTGCTCCATCCGGTCCACGACAGGCATCTTCAGTAAGAAATGTATTGACCCTCGCCACTTAAGGCTGAGTAATAGATTGGCAGCTTTGTGCAAGTTATTTCTCAAGGAAGCGCGAAGAAGTACCACCGATGGAAACCGATCGGCGTAATAGCTTGCATCGTTCTGGCCAGCGCGGGGGTAATCGCTCGTTTGGTCATTGATCGCGCGCAACCGATTTTGCGGATGAGGGTTATTGAAACTCTATCGAATCGTTTCAAGGGCAAGGTAGAGCTGGCGACGCTAAGTGTTTCCCTGGTCAAAGGGCTCGAGGTTTCCGGCAGCGGCCTGAAGATCTATGGCCCCACCGACCCGAATCCTTACGCCCCCGGGGTCCAGGCGCTGATCAGTTTGCAGGAATTCCACTTTCACGCCGGAGTTCGAAACCTGTTTCGTTCCAACGTACACGTCGACACCGTCTACGTGAAAGGCATGGAGCTGAACATCCCTCCTAAAGAAAATCGCCAGGAATTTACGAGCATGAGTTCGCAGACGAGAAAGATGTCGATTATTGTCGACAAGTTCGTTTGCGAAGATACAAAACTGCTGATCAATACTTTGAAGCCGGGCAAGCCGCCACTGGAATTTGCTATCGGTGATCTACGAATGAAGGACATTGGTGCCGGCCAGCCGATGCGCTTTGACGCGACCCTGGTCAACCCGAAGCCGGTGGGAAACATTCACTCAACCGGCCTGTTTGGGCCGTGGGATGAAAGCAGTCCTCGGGATACGCCGGTGCATGGGGAATATTCCTTTAGCAATGCCGATCTAAGCACGATTAAGGGTATCGGAGGAATACTCTCATCGACCGGGGAGTATGCCGGAACTCTCAGCGATATCGTGGTGGATGGAAAAACCGACACGCCCGATTTCCGAATAGCGACAGGCGGGCGCTCCGCGCCGCTGCACACGGAGTTTCATGCCACTGTCGACGGCACGAGCGGAGACACTTATCTCAAGCCGGTCAAAGCAACGCTGCTTCATTCGTCATTTACGGCAAGCGGCTCGGTGACCCGCGTGCACGATCCGAACGGGCACGACGTAGAACTCGATGTGGTCCTTGATCACGCACAGATCGAGGACCTGCTCGAGCTCGGCGTGCGCACCGATCCGCCTGTTATGAGCGGTCCGGTAGAAATGAAGACGAAGTTAAGCCTGCGCCCCGGGGGTGCGGATGTGGCTAATCGATTGCAGTTAGCCGGTAATTTTCACGTGTTCGGCGCGCACTTCACCAATGAGAAGGTGCAATCCCGGCTGGATTCATTGAGTCTTCGCACCCAGGGCAAACCCAAGGAAGCGCAAGACGGCGTGGAAGAAAATGTTCCTGTGGACTTGCGCGGGGTGTTTACGTTAGGGGATGGATCTTTGTCCTTTTCGCTGCTTCATTTCTTGATCCCGGGGACGCGTGTCGATATGACGGGGGAATACAGTCTGGACGGACGGACCTTCGATTTTCGAGGCAAGGCGCGGTTGGATGCGAAATTGTCGCAAATGACAACCGGTTGGAAGTCCATTCTTCTGAGACCGGTCGATCGATTTTTCAGCAAGGACGGTGCGGGCACGGAGATTCCCGTCAGGATCACGGGAACGGAATCGGCGCCGCATTTTGGTCTGGATTTTCACCATAAAGACGAGGGCCGGGCCGGAGAGACGAACTACGATTCTGCTGCCAAGCGCTGAGAATGATCCTTCTGAATTGGCTCCATCTTCTTAAGGAAATCCCGCTAAGCGAGCTAAGGACCTACACTACGGTCTACCCGGTAATTACAGCTAACACCCCATAGATACGCAACGGCGCGCCCTTTTATGCTCCGATCTGGTCGACGTGATTGCCGCGGCTCAGGCTCAGCGTCAAAAGAAGAATGTTCCTGATGCGGAAAGGCGGATTCTTCTTTACCGTTTGCAGGGCCTCTCTCCCGGTTCGAGCTTCATCGCAGACCTGCCAACTACTCTGTTGCTCGAGGAGAGCGCGGAGATAATTCCTGACCGCCGTGTTATCGTCTACTACCAAAATACGAACCAAGCAGGCCGTCCTTCCATGTTAAGCATACGTATGGCTTCGACATTCGCCAGATTCGGGCAGGGACTGGTTCCTGGCTACTTGATATCCTTGCGGTAATCTTCGCTTCACCCTCGTGCTGTTTCACGATAGGTGGGTTGGAATGCAATCGCAATACGGGGAACTCCCTACAGTCGGGCTAAGTCACCAAATTCCCTTGCCGCTGCCCGTAAGCTTTAATTCGAGTGCCGGCGGCCGCAGCCAAACCAGGCAGTCACCCCACGTCCGCTCGTCGAGGCACACCTGTAAGCGCTCTACCATAGCCGCTACGACGTCGGAACCATCCGCACTTGAGTAAAGACTTCGGGAAAAGCAGGTCGCGCATCTTCATCTTGGCTTTGTGCAGTTGTGACTTTGAGTTTCCGATCGAGCACTGGAGCTGTCGCGCGATTTCGTGGTGCTCGAATCCCTGAACTTCGTGCAAATCAAGAATCTGACGGCATCCTTCCGGAAGCTCTTCGATGGCGCGGCGCAGTGCAAGTCGGTCGATTGCTCCAGAGAGGTTCAGGTCGGCTGTGCCAACATCGCGCCTGAGCGACGGAGACTCGGCCGATAACGGCTCATCCAGCGAGAGCACAGGGGACGACTTACGGCTGCCGCAACTTCATCAGCACGGTGTTCACCGCAATCCTCTAGAGCCAAGTGGAAAAGGCGGAGTCGCCGCGGAACGACTTGATATTGCGAAACACCTGGAGGAAGGCTTCCTGAGTCAGGTCTTCGGCGTCGGCCACATCCTTGGTCATCTGCAAGCATGCAGAGTAAACCCGCTTCTTATGCAATTGGAAGAGCGTGGCGAAAGCTTCCTGATCGCCCCGCTGCGCGCGTTGAACGAGGCTGCGTTTGGAATGATCTCGCTGAGTTCCAATTCTCGCTGGATTAGATCTGCTGCTGTCGCGGAAATCACGCACGTGGCCAGTGTCGAGAAAGAGAGAAGCGGACCCCTGCCGCGGGTCCCATCAGGGCGCTCCTGTAATTGAATGTGAGATTTGCTGTACTGTTCTTAATGCGAGCCTGCCGCAAGTAGCACTCCAGAAAGCGTTGAATTTCGATTGGTAAAGGCGGAATCCAACCGTGGCCAACGCCACCTCCCGAACCGGAGCCAATGCCGGCGCACAGACCTGTTCCATTCGAAGGGAGGAGTGGAACGTGCGCACCGCCGAAGGAATCCCCAGGCTTGGCATGGCTTTGAGCAGGCACAGCAGAAGGCTTAGGAGGTTTCAGCCTGCCATCGATTCTTCTGCTGTCGAATAATCTCATAGCAGTCACAAGCGGCATCTTCCAGCTTGGATTTGTTCAGAATGGTTACGTTGCCGCGCGTGTAAGAAATCAGTCCTGCTTTCTGCAAAACGCTGGCGGCCACGCTGACGGTGGACCGGCGGGTTCCGAGCATCTGCGCCAGGAATTCCTGAGTTAAGAGAAGAGTCTTGCCGCCAATTCGATCGTGACTCATGAGCAACCATCTCGCCAATCTCTCCTCAACGTCATGCAAGCGGTTGCAAGCGGCAAGCTGGGTTGACTGGATACCCAGGATCATGGAATAACGCTGCAGCTGACGCTCGAGTGTGGGGCAATGCGGCAGAAGATTTCGAAGGGTCCCAACATCCACGCGGTAAGCCGTACCATCGCCCTGGGTGATGATTCTCAAGGCACTGGTCTTAAAACCAAAGATTGCCGGCAGGCCGACGAAGCCCTCTCTACCGATGAGTCCCACCTCAACACTCTCTCCATCGGGCTGAACCGTCAGCACAGAACTCATTCCCTCGTTCAGAAAATATCCTGATTTGATTGCTTCGTCCGCTTCGTGCAGCACCTGATGAAATTTCAGCCGTACAAACTCGAGCGAGGCAAAGATTTGAGTCCATTCCGCTGCCGGAAGTCCGCGCAGAATGATATTGCCGATCCCGCTCCGGTCGTTGTCTCGTTTACCAAATCGGTTAGCCGCGCCCCGGACAGTTCGGCTAGTCATAGATTGGCTCCTTTCGTATCACACAGCGGAAAACGCCATCTGATTTCGCAGGAACCGTTAAGCCAATAAGGCCTCGGCGGAATGTGCTAGAAGAGACAAGTTAAGGCTATGCCCTTTTGGTGCCGTCCGTATGTGCTATACCGCACACATTTGAAAAGCATCGGAAGCCCACACTATCCGGTGGCATTTCGGCAATGTTCTCGCCAATTCCTCCGTCGTCGTCTTTTACCGAGACCGTTATCATTCCGTTGCTCTGACTCAGAGTAATCGAGACTTTGTGTGCTTCTGAATGGCGGAAGACGCTGGTCAAAGCCTCCTGAACGATTCGGAAGACAGCAGTCTCTACTTCAATGGAAAGTCTTGGAAAATCAGGAGGCTGGACGTCCAGAGAGGCCCAACGCGCTTCAATTCCTGCGCCATCTGTTGGTTGGCGGCAACGATGGAATTGAAAGTATCGGCAATCTTGCCGGGCAATCCGATCCAGGAACCGGGAAGGCGCACGGAAAATCCCCATCCCGCATGGTTTGCAGGACGGAGAGAATTACGCTGCGGTCACCCGAAGCGGGCTCAACGAGTGAAGTCCCATTGTGCTGATTGTTCTCGCCGTCTTCAAATGCGCCATTGGCGACGGCAGTGGCCGCTTCTCGGCTGTTTCTCTTCATATGATTATGCTCTCCACGAGATCCATGGTGGTTGCAACAGGCGAAGATGCCAGCGACATATGGCAGCCTGAAACATGTCTCTTGAATACGACCTAGGGGGATGTACTTATCCGATGTTGATTCGTATCACGACAAACTGTAGTGTGGCTCTAGGGTTTTTACTGTAGTCAGGTTTTTGCTGGAGTCGGGGAGTGCTCGGCGCAGCGGCGTGCGAGCAATCCTAAATCGCCATGATTCCACAGAATTTGAGACTTGCCGAATTGCGCTTTTTTCCTAAGACCTACGGCGATTTCTGTATATCAGTATGGCGTTCTGATTATTACGATGGGTGGGGGATGGGAAAACACACAGCCGACGAGACGGGATCGAAACCACCTGAAGTGTGCGTCCAGTCTTGTCGAGGCTTTCTGGCTAGCCGGCGGATCCCCTTTTTCCCGTGGCTCGGCAACAGGGACCTTTCAGATTCGTGGCAGGAGGACCCAACATGCGGCTGCTGAGTGTGCGACTCATTCTCTCTCTCATTGTCGGCATAACCTTGGTCTCTTTAGCTTTTTCTTACTACGAAGTTCTGCGAGAGAAACGCGCGCTTCGGAGTCAGCTGGAACGAAGTTCCGGAGAGCTCGGTGAGAGCTTTGCACTCAACGTAGAAAAATCCTGGGAATCCGTACGAGGATTACAGCGAACAGTACAGCACTTCGGCAACCGTGAACACATGCTTGGGGTCGCTGTTTATGACCGGCAGGGCAAACTGGTGGCGATCACCTCCGATTTGCAGCCGATACTGGGAACAGCTCCGACTGACGTAACCCGGGCCATGGCCGAAAACCACGCAGAGAGCTCATTTGGCCGGCTGGACAAGTATCGAGTACACATCTTTGCATTGCCCCTCCACCGGGACGATGAGGTGCTGGGCGGACTCGCAGTGGTGCACGACGTTGATTACATTCGTGTCCAAAATCTTCACACCTGGCGCGAAGCATTCCTCAGAATCCTTGCCCAAGTTTTTCTCATCGTTTTCATCACGGTGCTGATTGTGCGGTGGAGCATAGCCGGGCCAATCGCGCGAGCCGCGCAATGGATGCGCGCTCTTCGCATGGGCAGAATTTCATCTCGTCAGCAGATGCCGGATTTGGATCTATTCAAGCCGCTGGCTTGGGAAGTGGCTACGCTGGCGGAAAGCCTTAGTCAGGCCCGGACGGCCGCGGAAAATGAAGCTCGCTTGCGGGAGGCCGGAGAATCCATGTGGACGGCGGACCGGCTGGCAGTGCAGATTCAGACTCGTCTCGAGGGCGGTCGGCTGTTTATCGTGTCGAATCGCGAGCCCTACATCCATCAGAGAAATGGCAAAGAAATTGAGGCGGTTGTTCCGCCCAGCGGATTGGTCACGGCGCTGGAGCCAGTGCTCGAGGCCTGCGACGGCACCTGGATTGCTCATGGCAGCGGAGACGCGGATACCGAGGTAGTAGACGCGCATGATCGGCTTCGCGTACCTCCGGACGAACCTCGCTACACACTGCGCCGGGTGTGGTTGAGCAAGGAGGAAGAGGAGGGATACTATTACGGGTTTTCCAACGAAGGGCTTTGGCCGCTTTGCCATATTGCTCACACCCGGCCAATCTTTCGCGCGCTGGACTGGCAATTCTATCAAGAGGTCAATCGCAAGTTTGCTGCTGCGGTGCTCGAGGAGATCGCCGATACACAACACCCCGTAGTGCTGGTCCAGGATTATCACTTCGCATTGTTGCCCCGATTCATCAAGGAAAAAAGGCCGGATGCGCGCGTGGCTATCTTCTGGCACATCCCGTGGCCCAATCCCGAAGCTTTTGGTATCTGCCCATGGCAGCGGCAACTCGTGGATGGACTGCTGGGAGCAGATCTGATCGGATTTCACATTCAGTCGCACTGCAATAATTTCTTGCAGACAGTGGACCGCGTAGTGGAATCACGTGTGGACTGGGAACACTTTGCGGTATCGCGACAGAACCACCGGACAATCGTTCGCCCTTTCCCCATCAGTGTGGACTTGACGGACGATGAATCCGTCGAGCCCGATCAGTACGGAATCAACTATCTTGATCGCTCCGTCTTGATGCGCAGCTTGGGCGTTGAAGCGGCATTCGTGGGAGTCGGAGTCGATCGGGTGGATTACACCAAAGGAATCCATGAGCGTTTCCGTGCGATTGAGAGATTCCTCGAGAAGTACCCCAAATATCAGGGCCAATTCACCTTCGTACAAATCGGCGCGCCCAGCCGTACTCACATCAAGCGCTACCACGATTTGATGGCGGAGTTGGAAGCGGAAGCGGAACGAATCAACTGGCGATTTCAGTCGGGCAAGTGGAAGCCCATTTTATTTCTTAAGCGGCACCATAGCCATAAGGAAATCGAAGGCTACTATCGCGCTGCCGATCTTTGCCTGGTGACGTCGTTGCATGACGGCATGAATCTGGTAGCGAAGGAATTTCTCGCCGCACGCCGCGACGAGCGTGGCGTGCTGATTTTGAGCCAGTTCACCGGAGCCGCTCGCGAACTGAGGGACGCGCTACTGGTGAATCCTTACGACATCGACCAGACAGCCGAAGCCATCCGCGCCGCGTTGGAGATGGAGCCGGAGGAAAGACAAATGCGAGTGCGTCGGATGCGCAAAATCATAAGAGAACGCAACATCTACCGCTGGGCCGGAAGTCTGGTAACGGAACTGTGCGAACTCAGGCTGGATGGGAGCGATCGAACTCAAGGGAAGTCTCGGGGAGGTGTGACGGCCGCGTGACGCACCCCAGCGACAGAATTGATACAGAGTTGGATTCCAGGGCAAAGCCTCAGCTTGAATCGTTTTTAAGGCTGGTGGCGCGAGCACCTCGATCGCTGCTCATGCTCGATTTCGACGGAACCCTCGCCCCGTTCCGGAAGGATCGCAAGAAGGCTGTTCCGTATCCCGGTGTTGTCTCAACTTTGCAGAACATCCTCGGTATCGGAAAGACGCGAGTTGTAATCATTTCCGGGAGGGATGTTAGAGAGACTGTTCCACTTCTGTCGATCAAGCCGCATCCGGAGGTGTGGGGTCTTCATGGATTGCAGCGTCTGAAGGCCGACGGGAGCATCGAACTTTGGGAATTGGACGACTCCACGGTGGAAGGCCTAGCGGCGGCAGAAGATTGGCTGCGCTCGCAGAACCTGCTGCACGCGGTCGAACTCAAATCGGGAAGCATTGCGGTGCACTGGCGTGGTCTGGCTGAGTCTGAAGCGCAAGCAATGCGGGACCGCGTGATGCTAGGCTGGACGGACATTGCGCAGCGCTTCGGCTTGGGTCTGATGGATTTCGACGGCGGGGTCGAGATTCGCAGCCCGAAGGCCAACAAAGGAACAGCCGTGCGCACCATTCTCAGTGAGATGGATCCGGAGGTGCCGTCTGCCTACTTGGGAGACGACAACACCGATGAGGATGCGTTCAAGGCGATTAATGGTCGAGGGCTGAGCATATTGGCGCGTCCGGAATGGAGGCCGACGGCTGCACAGATTTGGCTTAGACCGCCTGAGGAACTCCTCGAACTACTGGCTGGGTGGCTTCGGGCGTGTCGAGAGCGCGATGATTCGAGTGCCGGCCTGAACCTATCCGAGCGGTAGGTCGGCGGTGACCAGCGTGCCACGGCCGTTCGAGTGAATACTAAAGAGCTCCGCCGAGTTGACGTAGCCTTTCACGGATCCCTTTGATGCCCAATCCGTCCGAGGATTTCGATGATATTCCCTTCCCGAGATCACTCACTAACTCCGCGAGCGGTTACTACAGGTTTTCGACGAATTTTATCCGCACATTTGAAGAGCATCCATGCAGCTTGCGTCGGACACGAGTGCATTTGCGCTTCGAAGGGCCTCTGTGGTTGTAGGCCTAAGGAGTTGAATGGCTAACCTACCCCAGCCCATCATCTGGCCTGGCTGTCCCTACCCGTTGGGCGCAACCTGGGACGGCGAAGGTGTGAACTTTGCGCTTTATTCGGAGCATGCCGAGAAGGTCGAGCTTTGCCTCTTTGACATATTGGGCAGACGCGAAACTGTCCGCCTGCCTCTTCCCGAGCAAACTGACATGGTCTGGCATGGTTACCTGCCGGAAGTGCGTCCCGGACAACTTTATGGCTACCGCGCATATGGTCCCTACGCTCCGGCGCAAGGCCTTAGGTTTAATCCCCACAAACTTCTTCTCGACCCTTACGGCAAGCAAATCCAAGGAACCATTCAGTGGAATGACTCACACTTTGGATATCGGGTCGGACACAAGCAAGAAGACCTGTCTTTTGACCGACGTGACAATGCCGCCGGAATGCCGAAGAACCGCGTCATCGACTCCGCTTTTACCTGGGGGACCGACGCGCCCCCGAATATTCCGTGGCACAAAACCCTGATTTACGAAATGCATGTAAGAGGGTTCACCAAGTGTCATCCGGATGTTCCGGCCCATTTGCGCGGGACATACGCGGGTCTGTCAACAGCGCCGGTAATCGAATATCTGACACGGCTGGGGGTGACGTCGATCGAACTCATGCCCGTGCACAGTTTCGTGGACGACCGCCAACTTATGGAACGCGGTCTGCGCAACTATTGGGGCTATAACTCCATCGGCTTCTTTGCGCTCGAGCCTCGTTATCTGGCGACGAACTCGATCCGCGAATTCAAGACCATGGTTAAGACCCTGCACTCAGCCGGGCTGGAAGTAATTCTCGATGTTGTCTACAACCACACGGCGGAGGGCAATCATATGGGGCCTACCCTCTCGCTCAAGGGCATCGACAACAGCTCCTACTACCGGCTCGTAGCCGACAATCCACGCTATTACATGGACTACACAGGAACGGGAAATACGCTGAACATGCGGCATCCTCGAGTCCTGCAGCTAATCATGGACAGCCTGCGCTACTGGGTTCTGGAGATGCATGTGGACGGCTTCCGCTTCGACCTAGCCGCCACACTTGCCCGTGAACTACATGAAGTCGATCGACTCGGCGCATTTCTCGACATCATCCATCAGGATCCGGTGCTCTCCCAGGTCAAACTCATTGCCGAGCCTTGGGACTTGGGAGAAGGCGGCTATCAGGTCGGGAACTTCCCGGTGGGTTGGGCGGAATGGAACGATCGCTACCGCGACACGGTGCGATCTTTTTGGAAGGGTGACGGAGGAGTTTTTGGTGACCTGGCGTACCGCATCACAGGTTCCAGCGATCTTTATGCGCACAGCGGACGCCGTCCTTACGCCAGCGTGAACTTCGTCACCGCACACGACGGCTTCACGCTGCAGGATCTGGTTAGCTACAACGACAAGCATAACCAAGCCAATGGCGAAAACAATCGGGACGGCAATAACGATAACCGGAGTTGGAACTGTGGGGTCGAGGGTCCAACGGGCGATCCTGGCATTCAGGCTTTGCGTGCCAAACAGAAGCGGAACCTGCTAGCAACGTTGCTTCTGTCTCAGGGAGTACCCATGATGTCGGGGGGAGATGAGATCGGTCATACGCAGATGGGGAATAACAACGCCTACTGCCAGGATAATGAGACGAGTTGGCTGAACTGGAATTTGCAGCCCCAGGATCGTGAACTTCTGACGTTTGTGCAGCGCATGATCAACCTTCGCAAGAGGCATCCCGTGTTTCGCCGCCGGCGATTCTTCCAAGGCCGTCCCATTAAAGGCGCTGATGTGAAGGATGTCTTATGGCTGAGCCCTGGCGGCAATGAGATGACGGAAGACGAGTGGCGTAATTCTTCCGTTCACAGCCTTGGAATGTTTCTATCTGGCCAAGGGCTTGACGAAACCGATGAACGCGGACGGAAACTTAGTGACACGGACTTCCTCGTGCTTCTGAACCCACACCACGAGGATGTGGCATTCATCTTGCCGGCATTCCGCCCGGCCTATCGGTGGATGGCATGGATGGACACCTCCCGCGAAGATGGCTTACGTGCGGCCGACACACATGATTCTGGTACAGCGTATCCCTTGCAGGCACGCTCCTTAGTCGTGCTGATGGAACGTCGAGGAAACGGCAAAAAGGAAGAGTTGAACGAAGAGTCGAATGAAGCGCCGTCATAGCATGCCGTTTGGCACAGAATATCGTCAGGAAGGAAGCCCAGGAGGGCATTCTTGACCTTTCGAAGCTTCGAATTACTTGAATGCTGCACGTCTATTGGTTGATGATGGTGGCCCAGAGGTTGGCAGAGGGGGAGATCGGTCACAACCCCGGCGCGAATTCGTCCCCTGACAAACCTTGCCCTCAGTTTCGGCATCGTGTGTGAGGCCGTTGCATTCATAAGGGCGGGACTGTCATACTTCTAGACACTCTTTTCGGGGCTTCGTCCGTCCGGCAACAGAATCCGCTTGGAGACGGTAGAAATCAGGCATGACGGAACGGCAAAACTTCTGGTCCGGATGGAAGGAACGCATCTCAGCGCTCCGCAATGTCCCAGCCGTGCTCAAGATCGTATGGGACTCTGGCCCCGGCGTCGTGGTCTTTGGATTGGTCGCGCGGGTATTCGCATCCCTCATGCCGGTTGGGCTTCTCTGGATTACGAAGCTGATAATTGATGGCATCAATAATGCCGTCCATGCTCACCAGGCGGTGAGACCCGGGTTTTGGTGGTTGGTCGTGGCGGAATTTTCGCTGGCCGTCCTGAACAGTATTCTCCTCCGCACGATCGACTACTCCGACTCGCTGCTGGGCGATAAGTACACCCGGCACGTCAGCATTCGAGTCATGAGTCACGCGGCAGGGCTGGATCTGATCGCCTATGAAGATCCGGTCTTCTATGACCGTCTCGAGCGGGCCCGAGTGCAGGCAACGGATCGTCTGGTGATGATCCAGCAGATTGGACGGCTAGTGCAGCAGGCTATCACAACGATTACCCTCTCAGTTTCGATCATGTTGTTCTCTCCGTGGCTGATGCTGCTGCTGATCGCCGGTGTGGTTCCCGCATTCCTCGGCGAGAGCCATTTCGCCTTCCTGGGATACGCCAAGAATTTCCGGCAGACGCCGATGCGGCGGCAATTGGATTACCTGCGAATTCTCGGTGGAAGCAAAGAAGCCGCGAAGGAACTAAAGCTCTTCGGACTAAAGGATTTCCTGCGGGAGCGATTTACGCGTTTGTCCGATGAGATCTATGGAGAGAACGTCGCCTTATCTCGACGCAAGCTGATCGCGGGTGCACTGCTTTCGATGATCGGCACCGCCGGCTACTACTCGGCATATGTATTCGTGATCTGGCGCACCCTCGCTGGCGCGCTTACCATTGGCTCATTGACCTTTCTGGCGGGAGCAATTCAGCAGGCCAGCAGCAACATCGAGCAAATCTTCTCCACCTTCGCTGGCATCGGCGACCAGGCATTGTTCCTCACCGATCTGCTGGCATTCTTTGAAATGAAGCCCACGATTCAGTCCAAGCCCAATGCCCTGCCGGCCCCCAGGCCGATTGTGCGGGGAGTCGAATTCAGGAACGTTTCCTTTTGTTACCCAGGGAATTCACGCCGGGTCCTTGATCACATTAATTTTCAGCTGCATACAAACGAGCGGCTGGCTCTGATTGGCGAAAACGGGCAGGGCAAGACGACCATCGTAAAATTAATTACCCGTCTGTACGACCCTACGGAAGGACAAATCCTGCTGGATGGGGTCGACCTTCGCGAGTATGACCTCGAGGATTTCCATCGCGAAATAGGCGTCATCTTTCAGGACTTTATGCGTTATGAAATGACTGCCCGGGAAAACATTGCCATTGGCCGCATCGAGGAAATCGACAATCTGGAGCTTCTGAAGAGCGCGGCAGAGAAAAGCATGGCGGATGATACGATCGGACGACTGTCCGGGGGTTACGACCAAATGCTGGGACGGCGGTTTGATCGAGGAGTGGATCTTTCCGGCGGCGAGTGGCAAAAAGTCGCATTGGCGCGAGCTTATCTGCGCGATGCGCAACTCCTGATTCTCGACGAGCCCACTGCCGCGCTCGACGCGCGCAGCGAGTTCGAAGTATTTCACCGCTTTGCCGAACTCACCGCTGGAAAAATGGCGCTTTTTATTTCGCACCGGTTCTCAACCGTCCGTTCGGCTGACCGCATCCTAGTTCTGGAAAACGGCAGGATTGCCGAGGAAGGGACTCACGACCAACTGGCAAGCCTTGGTGGTCGTTATGCGGAGATGTTCGAGATGCAGGCCTCGAGCTATCGCTAGGAGACGTACAGAATGACACCACAGAGCGGTCATCTGGAACTCGTCAATGCGGAACCGAAAGGCCTGCGTACACTTCCGGATATGGGACCTGACCTCGACACGTTATCCTCGAGCGCTGCAGAGCTCGCTCGATCTCTGGCATGGATGCCGGGACAACAAGAATCGCGCCATTTCCGCGATCGTTGCGAAGCTCTCACCCGTGCGTTTCAACCGTTGTTGATATCACTGGAATCTGGCGCCGCAAATACTGTTTCTGATGATTTTCGACGCCTGCAGGAGAACATTTTCCTGCTCGGAGGGGAGCTACAAGAGACCTGCGGAACCTTTAACGCCGCTCACAAACTTCCCCAGGTTCGCACTCCAGACGGGACCATCATTCCAAGAATAGCCGCTTTGGCCGACGGTTTTCTCGCGGCGAGTTCTTTCCAGTTCAGCGAAGTGAGCTTCACTTCTTACATTCAAGCGTTCCAGCGGGTCACAGTTCTCAAACTGGCAGAGTTGTGGATGCTGATTCCTGTCATGAAGGTTGTGCTGCTTGAGCACATTGCGCAGCGTGGCTGTCGGTTGCTTGAGGATCCCTCGCGATCGTATGGCATCCAGGAACTGGTCCGCAGCCTCCAGGATATAAAACAAACCTCTTGGAAAGTGATCATCGAGCCGCTGATCCTGTTTGAACAAGCACTGCGGCAAGACCCCGCGGGAGCTTATTCCCGGATGGACTATGAGACGCGTGAGCTCTACCGCAAGCGGCTGGTAAGGATTGCCGATCGCTGCGACTGTTCGGAGACGAGGGTTGCAACCGAAGTGCTCGCGTTGGCTCGTGCGGCGCTGGCACATCGGAATGAGGATCCGCGTGTGACTCTGCGGCATTCGCACGTTGGATCCTATTTGCTGGCCGAGGGGACCGCTGTTCTGCAGCAGAGGGTGCGTTTCCATCCTCCGATTGTCCAGCGCTTGCGCACTTTTCTGCTTCACCATCCGGATGAGTTTTACCTACCCGGCATTGCCGCCCTCACCTTCGCGATCGTCTCGGCGGTCGTATTTCAAGTGACGCCGCCAAGCACCTCTCTGGGTTTGGTCTTGCTCTCGATTTTGGCTGTGTTATTGCCAAGCTCGCAGAGTGCTGTCCAGATCATGAACTACTTGGCCACTCTGTTGCTTCCGGCTCAGACTTTGCCCAAGCTCGATTTTTCCGAGGGCGTTCCCAGTGATTGCATAACCATGGTGGCGATCCCCGCCGTGTTCATGAATGAGAAACAAGTCCGCAAACTTGCAGACGACCTCGAAGTTCGCTATCTCGGCAATCAGGATCCCAACATCCATTTCGCGCTGCTTTCGGACCTTCCCGATTCTCCATCGGAACCACGGGAAGATAACACCTTAGTGAACTTAGCTTCCGATCTTATCCGCAAGCTTAACGATAAATATGGCGGACAGGGAATGGGGTCGTTCTTTCTATTCCATCGCCATCGCATCTACAATCCGCGCGAACGCCTCTGGATGGGCTGGGAGCGCAAGCGCGGCAAACTGATGGATCTGAATAACCTGCTGCGCGGCAAATCTGACGGCTTTCCCGTTAAGGTCGGCAATCTGTCCCTGCTCTCTGGCGTTCGCTTCGTCATCACCCTTGATTCCGACACTGAGCTGCCTCGAGGCTCGGCCAGTCGCATGGCGGGAACCTTGGCGCATCCTCTGAATCAGGCGATCATTGATCCGGAGAAAGGCATCGTCGTCGCGGGTTACGGGATCTTGCAACCCCGGGTCGGCGTAAGTGTTCAGAGTTCTACACGGTCCAGGCTTGCCAGCATCTACTCAGGACAGACTGGGTTCGACATCTACACTCACGCTACCTCCGATGTTTACCAGGACCTCTACGGCGAAGGCATTTTTGTAGGAAAAGGGATCTACGAGGTGGAAACATTGCACCGCGTTCTCGATCGCCGATTTCCACGCAACGCCTTGCTGAGTCATGACCTGGTAGAAGGCGCTTACGCCCGAGCTGGGCTGGTCAGCGATATCGAAGTAATCGAGGACTACCCTTCTCACTACAGCGCTCACAACCGGCGTAAGCATCGTTGGATGAGGGGCGACTGGCAGATCGCGGGATGGCTGCTTCCGTTGGTCCCCGAGGAGTCAGGGCAGCGAGTTCCCAATCCTCTTTCTGTGGTTTCGAGATGGAAGATCCTCGATAACCTGCGGCGCAGCCTGGTGGAACCTGCCATTTTTCTTTTGTTCATGCTGGGATGGCTGTGCCTGCCCGGAGGACCGGGGGCCTGGACTCTCGCAACCGTTGCCATTCTCTTCCTGCCTGCACTTTGCCAGTTGGGATTCGATCTAGTGCACTCCACGACATCAGGGAAACGGTTAGTCGTCCTCGACGCATTCAATGCTTTTCTCAACGCCAGCATTGCAAATTGGTTGACCGTTACATTCCTCGCGCACCAGGCGCTGTTGTCTATCGATGCCGTGGTGAGAACCATGGTCCGTCGCATGATTACGCGCCAGAGACTCTTGCAATGGGAAACCGCCGCGGAAGCGGAACTCGCGGGCGACAAGCGCAGCACCCTCGACATTTACCTCAACTGGACCCCTGCTCTCGCGATCGGATTATTTCTCTTGATATGGCTGGTACGTCCCGGCGCTCTGGTGGCGGCGCTGCCTGTTCTTCTGCTGTGGGCATGCAGCCAACCGGTTTCACTTTGGCTGAACCGCCCCCCTCGAAGTCCGCGCAAGGAAGCTTCGGAGCGCGATCGATGGTTGCTTCGCGTATCTGCGCTTCGCACTTGGCGGTATTTTGCTGAGTTCAGCACGGAAGAACACCACTGGCTGATTCCCGACAACGTACAGGAAGAGAACACGAAGGTTGCGCCTCGGGTTTCTCCGACGAATCTTGGCTTGCTTCTCAACGCACGCCAGGTCGCTTGCCAATTCGGCTATCTTACGGTGCCAGAATTTTCTCAGCAGACCCTGCGCACTCTGGCAACTACCTCGCTGCTAAAAAAACACCGGGGCCATCTTCTCAACTGGTATGACACTCGAACCTTAACTGTGTCTACTCCGGCCATCGTTTCAAGCGTCGACAGCGGCAACCTGGTTGCGTCACTTTGGACTTTGCAGCAAGGCTCTTTAGATCTCCTCAAGCAACCTCTTTTCTCCCGCGAGTTGGCCGATGGCCTCCTTGATCATCTCTCCTTGCTTTCCAGCCTGGGCGCAATCCCACGCCGGAAGTGTTCTCTGATCGAAAAAGCGCTGCGGCGACAAGATTGGTTACAGTACGTTCTCGATATTCCTGACTCGGTCCTCAAAGACATTCACCAACCGTCTCCCTCTTCCAATGAAGCCGACAGCAGTTGGTTCCTCCAGCAAGCCGAGGATCGGATTCGGCAGATCGGCCGCGCCGCGCAACTTTACTCACCCTGGCTGCTGCCAGAGTATGCCAATGTGAGAAGTTATCTGCCGACCCCCCTAGGCGGCCTGCCCATGGAAGGTCCGCTGCTCGAGCACCTGCCAAAATTTATCGATAGTCTTGCCATCCAATTGCGCGCAGAACTTGATTCGACGGCGTCGGAAGAGTCGGCCAAGCTTTGTCTTGAATTGCTCGACCTGCTGCCTGATGCGCATTCCCGGGCCGTACGTCTCATAGAAGATCTCAAGAAAATTGCGGACCTGTCATTCGCGCTGGCGGACGAAATGGATTTTGGATTTTTGCTCAACCGTGGCAGGAGCCTGCTCTCCGTCGCCTTTGAGCTCGAAAAACAGCAGAACCACCCCGCGTGTTACGACCTTCTGGCGAGTGAAGCGCGCATCGCCTACTTTGTTGCCATCGCCAAAGACGATATCCCGCAGGAAAGCTGGTTTCAGCTTGGCCGTCCGCCTATGCAAGAACAGGGGATGACGGGTCTGCTTTCCTGGACCGGCACAATGTTCGAATACTTGATGCCGGCACTCTGGATGCGCCTGTATCCAAACACTCTGCTCCAGCGTGCGGCGGAAACGGCGGTTCGTGCCCAACGAGCCTACGCTGCCTCCAAAAGGGCTCCTTGCTGGGGCATTTCCGAATCATCTTCCAGCAAATTGGACGCCTCCGGCAACTACCACTACTTCGCTTTTGGCGTCCCTCAGTTGGCGATTCACAAGCCGGAGCAGGACGGCCTCGTGATTTCTCCCTATTCAACCTTTCTGGCACTGGATATTGATCCCGTCGCTGCTACGCGCAATTTGCGCAAGATGCAACGTAAACGGTGGTTAGGAGCCTACGGATTTTACGAAGCTTTGGACTTTAGTCGCGCCCAGTCTCGCTCTTTCGAAGTCGTCCGTTGCTGGATGGCTCATCACCAGGGTATGAGCCTGCTCTCAACTGCAAATTTCCTTGACGATGAGATCGTGCAACGCTGGTTTCACCGCAATCCACAAGTGCAGGCCACAGCGCTGTTGTTGCAGGAGAAGCCGGCTGGGCGCATGAGTTCGAACGGATCGCACGCGAAAGTGGCGTGAAGTTCCTCTGACTCCGAGGGAACTGCGGAAGTACTCAACAAGAGTTTCATTTGACACGGATACCCTAATGCGACGTCTGCACAGTCTTGCTCTCGCGGTTCTCTTAGCGCTTTCGTCGAGCGTCGCCTTAGTCAGTGCTCAGCCGGATTCCAAGTCAGAAATAATCGTCGTCGATGCCAAGGCGGCTTCGCATCCCTTTCCCCACTTCTGGGAACAAATGTTCGGCTCGGGACGCGCAATCCTGAGCCTGCGTGAAAGTTATCGCAGCGACTTGCGCGCGGTAAAGCAGATCACTGACTTCAACTACGTACGCTTTCATGGCATTCTTGACGACGAAGTCGGCATCTACACCGAAGATAGTCAAGGGCGTCCGGTTTACAACTTTTCCTACATTGATCAAATCTACGACGGATTGCTCGCCACGGGAGTGCGCCCTTTCGTGGAAATCGGTTTCATGCCCAATCAACTGGCGGCCAGCCACACTCTTCATCCGTTCTGGTACCGGCCGAATGTTGCCCCTCCGAAGGATTGGAGGCGCTGGGATGACCTTGTGGCTGCCTTCGCTCAACACCTTATCGATCGGTACGGTGCGGATGAAGTAGCGCAATGGTATTTCGAAGTGTGGAATGAGCCCAATCTTGATTTTTGGGCGGGACAGCCGAAGCAGGAGACCTATTGGGAGCTGTACGATCACACCGCTCGGGCACTGAAGAAAGTGAACCCGAGACTGCGCGTCGGTGGACCTGCGACCGCACAGGCTGCGTGGGTCGATGCCTTCATCCGCCACTGCGCGCAGAAACAGATCCCAGTGGATTATGTTTCAACCCACGTCTACGCCAACGACACCGCACAAGACGTTTTCGGCACGCAAGAAGACATTCCCCGTGATCGAATGGTCTGCCGCGCGGTGGATAAAGTGCACAGCCAGATAAAGTCGTCGCCCATGCCGAACCTGCCTCTGATCTGGAGCGAGTTCAATGCCAGCTACAAGAACGAGCCTGACGTCACCGACGCGATTTATATGGGCCCGTGGCTCGCCGATACCATCCGCCGGTGCGATGGCTTGGTCGACTCGATGTCCTACTGGAGTTTCTCCGATGTTTTCGAAGAACAAGGCGTGGTGAAAACACCCTTCTATGGTGGCTACGGACTGATCGCCGAGGATGACATTCCCAAGCCAGCTTTCAACGCCTTCAAACTCCTGCACAAGCTGGGAGACGAACGGATACAGCTCGATTCTGAGTCGGCCCTGCTTACCCGCAGGAAAGATGGCGCGTTAGTGCTGGTAGTATGGAACTACGTTTCACCTGAAGACTCCGGCTCTCCGAAGCAAATCACCTTGCAACTCAAGGGTACGAACGCAAAGCACGTTTTAATCTCGCGAGTCGACGTCAGCCACGGAGATATCCACGCTGCCTACGAAAAGATGGGTGGCCCCCGCTATCCCACCCAGACACAAATTCAGCAACTTCAACAAGCCGCGGATCTTCCCGCACCGGAAGCCCGTCATCTAGAAAGTGAACAGTTCACGTTAACCTTGCCCAGTCATGGACTGGCAGTAATCGAAATAAAGTAAAAGCCCCCGACACCCGCCAGCGTTCCAAAGCCAGCATTTATTTCGATCCTACGGTTGATATCTCTTGAAGCCAGCACGATCCATCCCACGCTGCGCCTCCTGGTTCTTCATGAAAGTATTCCAAACAAAACCAGTCCGGACATTCTCCGCCATCAACATCGTGATTCCAACATCAATGCCAATTGTGTCGGTGTCGTACCAATCCTTCAGCGGGTTAAACGCGTTTACAAATCCATACCTGCACCACGCCCGTCCGTAACGATCTTTTATATTCCTGAGCACGCGCATCACGGGCTGCGTTATAAATGGCAAGGAACCGGCCGATGCACTGGGAACCACAGTCCCATCGATGGGCCCCATCATCGGCGGACCACCCCAAATCACATAACCCTTCTGCGAATCTGAGGCCGAAATGCCCCACAGATCATCACTGTAATTAGGAAATTGCTTGCCCAGTTCCAAACAAAAAAGCCGGTGTGCGTCCGTCGCCAAAATCGAATTTCTAAAGTAATCGGCATACTGATCACGTTTGCCTCGGAAGTCAAACCAGGCCTGCGAGTATTGATGCACAAACAAAGGGGCGAACGAACCGATATAGCGAATGCCGTCATACTCAAACTTCGTACGTTTCCAGGCATTCCACGCATCCGCTGGCAAGGGATGCGGGAGTGATCCCAAGCCCAGCAGATAGATCATCATCATCTCGCTGTAGTAGTCCCATCGATAAGGTAGGAAACCAACTTCCGGAGTCCAGCCGTGCGGCAAAAGCGAGGTATCCTCGGACAGCCAGCTCCAATCGACTCGGTTGAATATCTCGAAAGCCAGCAGACTGATTTCAGAATGTCCTTCAAAGTGTCGTCGGCAAGTGAGAAGTCCGCAGAGCAGGATGGCCGTGTCAACGGAAGAGACTTCAGAATCCCAAACTCGCTCGCCGGAGTTAATGTCGGCGAAATGGTAGAAGAACCCACGATGCGTGGGCATCTTTTTCCATAGGAATCGCAGCGTGGCCAGAACCCGGTCTCGAGCGTCGGCCGCAGGAATGAAATTGCGTTTGTCTGCGATGCAAAGAGCTGTCAGCCCGAAACCGGTTGCCGCAATGCTTGCCACCACGGAATTGTCGTTCTTCAACACATTGCATCGATCTCTTACCAACCCAGTTTGCGGAGTTGCCTGCTCCCAAAAGTATTGGAAATTTCGCTTCTCCAGCTCGTCCAGAAATGCATCGTCATCTGGCGACAGAACGCCCGGAGCTGCCGAGGGCTGCGGAGCTGTCGATAGCCCTCCTGCATCAGCCAGGGAAAATATCTTTCCTTGACCAAGCACTCCACACAGGCTTAACCCGCCTATTTGAAAAAGGAGATCTCTCCGCGTCAGATGGTCTGTGAAGGAGTTTTTTTTTCTCATGCGCGTCAACTAGACTTAGATGCTTCACATCCATCGCGGACAGCCATCAAAATCGCGGATCACTACCGGGCAAACTTGCCATCCGCAAAATGCGTCCTAGAATGTTAAACATAAGGGGTCGCAATGACTAAAGGCAAGACCATCGCAACCTGGACAATCCTGAGCGTTGCCCTATTGGCAGCAATATCGGCAATTGCCTACCTGAAGCGCCGGCAGCCCGTGACGCTGAGAGGCGCAGTCTTACGTCAAGACTACGATCCAAACCGGCAATTGCCGCTGGCCGATGTCCAGATCACCGCGATCAATGCTTTGGGAAGTGGAACCTCCAAATCCGATTCTTCGGGCTTCTTCACTTTAACGCTGCCCAAAGGATTGCGGCGGCGACAGTCCGTCCTCCTCAAATTTCGCCACCAAGATTATCAACCATTGGATGCGAACGATTTCATCGGCGACAAAATTTATGTGGTTCGCATGATTCCCATTCACCAGGACACGAACGCCGAATCCCACACCGGATCCGCAGTCTCGAATACGCGAATAAGATATTCCGTCAAGGCCACCACCGAGGCGAACATCGGCAGCGCCGTACGGACTTTCCAGGTCGTCAACACGGGAAACACGCCGTGTAACAACCACCTTCCGTGCGCCCCAGGTGGCAAGTGGAAAGCAACGCTTGGCTCTCTTTCTCTGGATGCAGGGGAGGGGAATGAGTTTCGCAATGCCAGAGTTTCTTGTATTGCGGGGCCGTGCCCTTTCACCAAAATCGAATCGGAAAACCTTCCGCAGGACCGGCGTCGCTTCAACGTTTCGGTTCTCAATTGGTCAGATACAGTTACGTTCCTGCTTGAGGCTGAGGTGGTTCATCCCATGACCAGCGACATGGTACGTGAGACCTACCCTGTAATTTTCGGCCGTGCCTTGAACTTCAGCCTGCCCGCCTCTGCGGAAGGCCCTAGCATTGAAGCAGAAGTAGCCGGCGATCCCATCGTCTTTCCTCTCGGGCCCGACCTCTTGTTGCGCTGGGCGGACTGTCACATGGTGGTCGATCGCGATCAATCCAAGAACTATCGCTGTGAACTCAAACCCGGCTATCAGTTCCGGTAAGAGCGAAGCTCCGCTAAACTGGGGCGCATGGTGCCCGCCGGCCCTGATGTCCTGTATCGGTAATTTCGATTGGACGCCCTGTGCGCGCGCCCCTAAAGTAACCTCGAGGGGATAGTGCGACGCGCAAACACCATGATTCAATAGTAAGCGAGTGCTCTTACTAGCGCCTGTGGGAATTGTGAGAATGCTGTCTGAGATAATGAACACGCCAGAGGACGGTTCCAAGCTGGCCTGGGTGACAGCTAGCTAGATGCTCCACCGAATAGGACTGAACAGGATCCGAATCTAAAATGGAACCAGAGAGCCTGGAATTGGAAGAAAATCTCAACCGAGTTCAAGAATTGGATCTGACAGGTCACGCGCGCGCGGTCCCAGACGTCCTCACCTTGGAGGAAATTGCCAACCTTGCGGCGGAGGAGGGTCAGCCTGCTGAGACGTTGATGAATGTCGTGGCATTGATTGCCAAGCGATTCGATACTGATGTTTGTTCGGCTTACTTGCTGGAGCCCGATCGAGCCAATCTGGTGTTGGCCGCGACAGTCGGCCTTCGGCGAGAGTGCATCGGCCAGCTGCGCATGGCAATCCATGAAGGACTCGCTGGCCTAGTGGCGGAACAAGTGCGGCCAGTGGCTGTGGAGCAAGCACACACTCACCCGCGCTTTAAATACTTCCAGGAAGCCGGCGAAGACGATTACCAGTCGTTCCTCGGAGTTCCACTCATCGACCGGGGAGTTCTGCAAGGGGTTCTGGTAGTTCAAACGATGGAGCCTCGGCTTTTCCGCGAAGAGGAGATTCAAATGCTGACCGAGGCGGCGGCCCAGGTTGCGCCGGTCGTGAGCGAAGCGCGCACGCTCGATCGATTCATCGCACCCGCGCAAGAGCGCCTTTGGTCACTGGCTCGTAACCTGTGGTGGAGTTGGGATCACGATACCGCCAGCTTGTTCCGCGATCTCGATCCGGTGCGTTGGCGGCAGCTGAACCAGAATCCAGTTTCGCTTCTGGCGGAACTTCCGCTGGCGAAGCTCGAACGACGCGCTGCGGAACTGGTGCTGCATAGTCGCATCAACTACGCCTATCGTCGCCTGCGGGAATATCTACATGCGGACCGCACTTGGGGAACAAGGCACGCCGGTGTCTTGCGGCCTCGTCCAGTTGCATATTTTTCGGCAGAGTTCGGGATACACGAATCGCTTCCGGTCTATTCCGGTGGGCTGGGAGTGCTGGCGGGAGACCACATCAAGAGCGCGTCCGATCTCGCCATTCCGCTCGTCGGCGTCGGACTGTTTTATGGGCAAGGATATTTTCGCCAGCGCCTGGACCGTGACGGTTGGCAGCAAGAAGAATATCTGGAGACAGACGTCAATCAATTGCCTCTGGAGCTCGCGATCGGCAAGAACGGCCGGCCAGTCGCGGTGCAAATCGGGACCCGAAACGGTTCGATTCATGCCAAAGTCTGGCGAGTGGCCGTTGGACGCTGCGACCTGTTTCTTCTCGATTCGGATGTAGAAGGCAATGCTCCGGACGATCGAAAATTGACCTCCCGCCTTTATGGCGGAGACGCTCGGACTCGCATCCGGCAAGAGTTGCTGCTTGGCGTCGGAGGTTTCCGCGCGCTCAAAGCCATGGGCATCACACCCGGTGTTCTTCACCTGAATGAAGGACACAGCGGATTCGCAGTGCTGGAGGCGATCCACACGCGGATGCAGGAGGAAGGCATCGCATTCGACAGCGCGGTTCCTCGTGTATCGCGGGAAGTCGTCTTCACCACTCATACGCCAGTGCCTGCCGGCCACGACCGCTTTGATGCGGACCTGATCGAAGAGCATCTGGGGCCGCTGCGTGAAGGGCTTGGCCTTTCGCAGGACAGCCTGATGGGACTAGGCCGCGAAAAGCCAAGTAATCAGCAGGAAACATTTTGCATGACCGTGCTGGGCCTTCGCTTTTCGCGCCGCGCCAATGCTGTTTCCGCGCTCCACGGTGAGGTCTCTCGTGCGATGTGGACCGGACTTTGTCCGGGCAAGCCGGAAGACGAAGTTCCAATCGGGCACATCACCAATGGAGTTCACGTTCCCTCCTGGCTCGCACCGCAGATGTTTCGCCTCTACGACCGCCATCTCGGCACAAATTGGCATGAACACAGCAGCGAAGCACGCATCTGGGAAGGCATTGAGAACGTGGATGACGGCGAACTCTGGGAGACACACCTTAGCCTGAAATCGCAGCTTCTCGAGTTTGTGCGCCACCGCGCGGTGGAACAGGCCGAGCGCCGCGTCGAAGCCCGAGAAATTTTACAGAGACTCGGCAAAATACTGACTCCAGACGCGCTGACCATCGGATTTGCCCGCCGCTTTGCGACCTACAAGCGCGCCAACCTGATTCTGAGGGACATCGAGAACCTGGCCTCCATGGTGAACGATCCCAAACGGCCGGTGCAGTTTGTTTTCGCCGGCAAAGCGCATCCGAACGATGAGCCCGGCAAGCGGGTTCTACAGCAGATTGCCGAATTGATGCGCAATCCGCGGTTCGCCGACAAGTTCGTCTTTGTCGAAGACTATGACATCAACGTCGGACGTTATCTCGTGCAGGGGGTTGATGTGTGGCTGAATAACCCGCGGCGTCCGCTAGAGGCATCGGGTACGAGTGGCCAAAAAGTGGTACTGAACGGTGGACTGAACCTTTCTGTTCTCGATGGCTGGTGGGCCGAGGCATACGACGGCATGAATGGATTCGCCATCGGAACGGGCAGAACTCACTCCGACATGAACGTCCACGACACTCGCGACGGCGAGGATTTGCACCGGGCGCTTCGAGAAGAAGTGATTCCGCTGTACTACCAGCGTGATCGTGACGGTCTGCCGCGCGGCTGGATCAAACGCATGAAGCGAACCATCCGGACGCTCGGCTGGCGGTTCAATGCCGATCGCATGGTGATGGACTACACGACGAAATGCTACATCCCCGCCGCCGGAGGCACATCGAGCGATATGAGATCCGCCTGGTGACGCCGCAGGCCATAGCTTGAGGCGCAACGCATCAAGCAACCTAGAGAAGACCACGTCCTTACGAGTTGAAGGTGCAGTGAAAGTGGATAGCAAACGATTGAAGGAATGGAGCCGACGAGCGGACTTGAACCGCTGACCTGCCGATTACGAATCGGCTGCTCTACCAACTGAGCTACGTCGGCGTCTGGTTGGACGTTTTCAGTTTACCAAATCGCCGCCGAAGCAAACCACCGGCCGAGTCAGGCTATCATCACAGGAGAAATCGGCGTCGCGCTATTCTATGCCGCGCGGGAAGCGACCAAAGCGTCGTATTCCTGTTGCGACTGGGCGGGCAGCAGAACCCATAGAGTGTAGACACCTACAGCTGTACCGAATGGGATATTGAACAATGAGATGAATCCCAGAACCAGCGCGATGACCCGAGCCCAAGGTTCGCGCTGCAATAAACCCCATCCGGCGATGAATCCGCAGGCAGCTTTGGCCAGGATGAAGATGGCGACGACGCTCAGTAACGAACGCAGGAATCCGGTGGGAGTCTCCGGTGGGGCACCCATTTCGTGCAAGTGAGCAAACAACGTGTTGGCAACGATATACAGGATCACGCCGCCGATTGTATTGAAAGCCGAGATAGCCAGCCAGAGGATGCCCAGCAAATGCACGTGCCCCTGCACGCGCCCGGGACGAAGTTGCATCGCAGTTACGGGCCCGACAACTTGCTTACCACACCGGCTGCAAAATGCCTGGCCAGGGTCCACCGCAGCGCCGCATCCATCGCAGAACATGATTTCCTCCGCTCCCATTGAGGCCGACTTTGAACTGCTCAACAGATGATACGGAATTCTCGACTGGGAGTTCCGTTTGAGGTGATGAGTTGGTGCTGGCCGAACTTGAAGTAAGGGTCGTGAAGACGCCGAATCAGTCCAAACCGCAAAACGAAAAGGCCACCCGGCAACAGGGCGACCTTTTCTTTTCAAGGGAGAATAGTTCCAACGGAGGCTTAGATTCCGTCAAAACTTTCTGTACGAAATCTTATGAGCCGAAAAAGGGAGGTGTCAAGCAATTTTTGGGAAATAAATGTCTTTCTTTTCAATAACTTGCGTAACCAGGCAATAGTTTGGCTCGTTGTTCCAATTTGAGACAGAAACCAATCAGAAACGCTCTAAGCCGATACTTCTGAGTCACTTAAGACCTGTTTGAGCTCTCTGTAGGGGACGAATGTCCGGCCGGAGATCCAGGGCCCGCCGGCTCGGATAGGTCAAGCGAAATGAACTCGGTTTGGTCGGCACTACCGAAGAGTGGTCCGGGAAAATAGCGCCGCAGAAGAACACGGGCGCCGCCGAAAGCGACTCCCGCCGCCAGAGATATCGCACCCACAATGATGCACAAAAGAATGATGTTGACTAGCAAATTGGCGATATTGTTCTTCTTGTCGAAATACGTGTTCTCATTCCAGGTGACGCTGGCCTCGTAGTTCACCGCACCTAAAAGTGTCTGTGCGTCGCTCTGCGAAAGCGGACCCGCGGCGATTGCGACTATCGGTCCGGTGCGCTTATCAAAAAATGGACCAATATTTTCGACGGATTCTACACCGGCCTGCGGTTGCGCTCCGTGGTTCGCGGCATCGATGCGGCGCAAGTGTTCGGCAGCCAACGCCGGCGTCGGATACTCGATCAGCATCAGCTTGGCTTCACCCTCGGAAGTGGCGTAGCGTCCCAGCACGACTTCAGGGTTCGCGCCAAAATCCACTAGAGCGGCGGTAAGCGGAGATGAGATTGCCCCCAGACCGAGCGGTCCCTCCGCATATTTTTCGGTGTTCGACTGATAGCCGTGATGCGGCATGAAAGCGAGAATCGGCGGTAAGTTGCCGGCGTTTCCGCTGGGCCGCGGCAGCACTCCAGCTAGTTCACGCAGTCCGGCCGCTGACATCACCGACATCTGGCTGAACAAGGCATCCACTAGGATGTGGCCGCGATAAAATAGCACGCGCCGATCGAGCGATGCGCCCTGATCGCCGATTTCTTCCCGCGCCATTTCGGGCTGCAGGTAGAACGTGTATGCCCCGAAAGCGCCGCTGGCATCGGCGAACCTTGCGGCTCGGATCTTCAGCGTGCGGCCGTCATCACTCTTGTACGTAGCCGCCTCGAAGTCGCTGAATCCGTATTCCTTAAGCAGTGCCGCATTGGTGGGGTCCGCGGCACTCGCATCTCTGCTCGCCTGAGGCGGGCCCTCGGTCTGCCACCCGGCAAATTGTTTTGGCAGGATCTGCGGCGCAGGCGTGTCTACGCCCGAGCCCGCAGCAAAAACCACGAGAAAAACAACGACGGCAAGAATCAGTAAAGACCTGGAAAAAAGCATGAATTCACCGCTCGGCGCAGAGCCCCTTCAGTAATTAGACCACAGAGGATGAGAAAAGGTTTCAGGAGCGAATTTACCGGCTGGGCTGATCGCAAAGGATGGCCATCGCAAATGAGGCTTGAGATGTTGGGAGAACCTATTGGCCGGCGGCTTTGTCCATCTTGCTGGCGACCTTAACCCCGCTCAGCCCGTTCACATACTTGGCGATGCCGCGATAGAGCGACTCGGCAATGCGCTCGCGATATTCGCTGGTGGCGAGCCGATGTTCGTCAGTAGGATTGCTGACAAACGAAATCTCGGCAAGAATCGACGGCATGTTCGCGCCGATCAGCACTATAAACGGAGCCTTCTTCACACCTCGATCGCGAATGGCCGGGCTCTTGACCGCGAGTCCGCTGTGCAAGGACGCCTGTACGTCTCCGGCAAACTCTCGCGACTCCTCGATTTTCTCTTTGAGCGCGATCTTCTTCACCAGATCCTGCAGTTCGTAGATGGATTTTTCCGAAACCGCGTTCTCCCGCGCCGCGACGTCCAGCGCTTCCGGCGAAGAAGTGAAGTTCAAGTAGTAAGTCTCCACTCCCCGGGCATCAGGGTCGTGGCTCGAATTGGCATGAATCGAAACGAACAGATCGGCACGAGCCTGGTTGGCGATTGCCGTGCGCGTTTCCAGCGGGATGAACGTGTCATTCTTGCGCGTGTAAACCACTTCCGCGCCCAGCCGCGTCTCCAGCAATTTTCCCAGACGCCGGCCCACTTCGAGCACGAGATCCTTTTCTTCGAGGCCGTTCGGACCGATCGTGCCGGTATCGTGACCGCCGTGTCCAGGATCGATCACGATCTTACCGATTTTCAGTCCCAGCGCGCGAATCAAGGAACGATCGCCTCTGGCCGTGGGCTTCGCCTCGCGAACGTCGAGATCCGAAGCACTGCCCGGCCTGCCAGAAGCAATAGTGCGCGAATTGGATCTTTGGCGCGACCCGGATAAGTCGCTTCGGCCAGCCTCAGAGACTCTGGAGTCCGAAGTCTCGGATTCGCCATCAACATCGCTATCCGTCAGCTTCCTCGCTGCGACGGTATTTCGCGACGTCACTTCTTTCTTCGCCTCTCGCACACTCCGCTTTGCGATTGCAGTTCCCGGGACGCTGGCATTTTCGTTGTCGTCATCATCGGCATCGACAACCTTTTTCACAACCGCGGTCTGCGGCTTCTTAGCGATAGCCGAACCCTCTGACGCGGATGCCATCGCAGGAGCGCTTACCTGAGAGTCCATCGACACGACGTTCCCTGTTTCTGGTAAAGCGGTGGGAGAAACCGCAGCCTTCGTCTCCGATGAGGCCGGATCAAGTTCAGAATTCGTTTGCGGCGGGACCGCACCTTCCACCTCTGTCAAAGATGAATCGGCACCTTCTTTGCGCCGCTTCGGCCCATTCTTGCCGTGAATGTCGATGATCAGACGGTAGGGATTGGGCAGCAGGAAGGCGTCGTAATCGGACAGATTGTCGACCTCGAGCACGATGCGCGTGCGGCCAGGGGCGAATTGAGCGACGCGAACCTTCTTCAGGAATCCATCGTCCACGTCGAAGCTTTTGCCAACCAGCGTGGAAGCCAGCTTGGTGTCCCGGAGATCGAAAAAGATGCGCGCCGGACTGGCAATCCGCTGCGACGAAAACTTCACGTCGCTTTCCACGTCAATGGCCACGCGCGTGTAGTCGGGCGTGGACCAGTGCCGGATGCCGGTCACTCGTGGCAGTCGCCCCGAGCGCACCTCCGACGACTCATTTTTTTCGGAAGCGGCGCCAGCACCATGAATATCCTCTGCGATCACTCCATCCTTATTATTTTTGGCATCCTTCGCCGACGGTGCTTTTTCTGTCGGCTTTTGCGCGTCCGATGCCTTCGCGGCCTCTGCCTCCTGGTTCAGTTCAACAATGGCCTGACGGGCACCGTCGGCCAGGCGATTGTGGGGATAGTGCCGCAGAAAATCCTGGAAGGTCGCGCGCGCCGCCTCAGGGTCGTTGAGATCGTCTTTATAGATCTCGCCGATCGTGAACAGGCCGTCAAAGCGATACTTGCTGCCAGGATATTCCCGGCGCAGAAACTTGTACTGCTCGATGGCCTCGTTAAGGATTTTGTTGTCGTCGAAACGCCGCCCCATTTCCACCAGCGTCTCGGCCACCGCAACCACACTGGGATCAGCCTTGGTTGAAGCGGGCGCACTCAGATAAACCGAGCGGTAGGCGTTCACCACGCGCTGATAATCATGACGTGTCCTGTCGGCGAGAGGCCGCCCGTTCAGCGCCTCGCGCATCCGCTCGGCCGTGGCGAAGTGCTCCCGCGCCCAGGCGTCGGAGTGGTGCGCACGCGCGTCCGCCGGCGGCGTGGCCAATAAGGCCAGCACAAGCAACGCTCCCCACAGACCGCGCTCCCGCGATGAGCTCTTCAAAATAGCCAGCCCGTGCCTTCGTTCCTAGTTGGTTGAACCAATACCCTGCGTGCCTGAGAAACAGATGCCGCAAAATTAATCTGTGTTGCTGATGTAGAGCACGCCCCGCGCATCCCGCTGAATTCTAACGGGATCGTGAGCCACCGTGCCGGCGTCAAAAGTGGCTCCTCCATAGTAAAGATTGGTGATCCGCCGGACATAGTTTTGGGTTTCGGCGTAGCGCGGCACACCTGAACTGCGTGCCACGGCTCCCGCACCCGCGTTGTAGGCGGCCAGGGTCAGTTTGATGTCACCGCCATAGCTTTCCAAAAGTTGCTTCAAATGGCGCACTCCGGCGTCCACATTCTGTTCCGGATCAAACGGATTCTTCACGTTCAATTGACGCGCCGTCGAAGGCATCAACTGCATTAGTCCCATTGCACCTTTGCGCGACACCGCGTTGGGATTGAAGTTCGATTCCACCTTCACCACCGCGCGCACCAGATTTGGGTCCACGTTATGCCGGGCCGCAGCCTGTTCAATCGCGCTATCAATATCCCCGGACGTCACCGATGTTCCGCGAAAGTTGGCGGCTACAATTTTGGCATTTGCCGATTGGTTGGATTCTCTGCCGATGTACTGGCTAACCTCGGCCGCCGCCGACCGTGCCGCTCGCATGGACGCCGCATTGGCCGGAGGCACAGGCTTCCAGCGATTTTCCTTCGAACTCCAGTACATCAGCGTCCGCCGCGGCGATTCGGACGCTTCCACGTGGTGTGCTGGACTTGCCCCTACCGAATCGTTCACGTAAACTTTGCGGCCGTGATCGTCGGTTGCGGTGATCTTTTCGGAGGAACCGTCGCCGTCAGCGGCACAAAGCTGGGGCGTGAGAGAAAGGACGGTCGCGGCTATGGTGCTGGCCATCAGGGCGATTTGCAGGCGCTTTCGCATTACCGGGCTTCTATTCCTCGTTGGCGAAGACAGACTTCACCCTCGCATGTAGCTACCCGGAACCTGACGGAGAATCTTCAACCAGAGTGAGACGATTATAGGCGCGGGATTAGGGTCGGGCAATCACTCCGAAGGGAGTAGAACCACCGAAGTAATCTCGGCAACCGGATGAAAACACTGGTCTTAGAAAACTGCGGCATTAGAAATGGCTCACGTGCTCTTCTCCAGGGCCAACCCGAAGGCATCGAGCGACAACGATCGCAACAGGTTGCGGCGCATGCCACGCTCCACCTCTGCCAACCGGTCGGAGGCCGAACTGATCCAGTCGAAATCGGCAGCTTCCGCCAACTTTGTGAGTTCGCCCCGTATATCGGTGTTATGAACGAGTTCGGGCGCCCCCGAACGCAGAAACATCAAATCCCGCAACAACGAGTAGAGTGTTCGGAGAAGGTGCTCCGTCCTCTCCCGGCCCTCGGCGCCTGCCCGATAGGACTCCGTGATCTTAAACAACGCAGTGTGTTCGCCTCCCAGCAAGGCCGAGTTGAGGATGTTCAGCGCATCGGCGCGAGCAGCCACGTAAGCATCGACGTCGAAGCTGCGCGCCCGACCCAACGCCCCTTCACAAAGTCTGGCGACCAGAGCCCGCTGCGCCGGCTTCCACTCTGGATGATGTTCGGCCAGGTATCGCTCCACATCCTCCAGCGGCACAGCAGCGAGCGGAAAGACCATCGATCTTGATCGGATCGTCGGAAGCAGTTCACCCGGATTCTCCGAGAGAAGAAAAATTGTGGCAAACTCCGGAGGCTCCTCCAGAACTTTAAGCAGCGAATTCGCCGCCTCTTTCATGAAGGCCGAGTCGGTGAAAATATAAACGCGCTCCCGAGCCTCCGACGGGCGGTAATAGATGGTCTCAATCACCCGCCGCACTTGATCCACTTTGATCATCATCTGCGGAGGGTCTGGTGGGATGACCAGCACATCCGGATGAGTCTGCACGAAAAGGCGCGTCTCTTTCTTGTCCGTCTCGCGCAGACCTTCACGCGTCTCTACCGCTTCGGCAAACCGCGCATCGAGATCGGCAGCTTGCGCAATGCGGAGGCAATTCGAGCATCGGCCACAAAAATCGGGCAGGCCTTCCGTTTCAGCCGGCGTCAGGCAATTCAGGGCCTGCGCCAACATCAGCGCCAGCGTGTACTTGCCCGACCCGCGCGCACCCGAAAGAATTACCGCGTGCGGAAAGCGGTTTCGCGCCAGCATGTCGCGCAGGCGATGGACGGTCTCGGCGTTGCCGTGAAAATCAGAGAAGCTCATGAGTCACAATCCGTGGTGAAATTTTGCATTTCTCGCCGACAGCCTTAGCTTTCGCCCGACAACGTCCATGATTCGCCAATGCGTCTGTGCAGGCGTACCGCGAGCATCCACTGCGACAACCCGTTGCGGCTCTCGAGCGGCAATCGCTAGATAACCTTCGCGCACGCGGCTGAAAAAGCTGCGATTCTGCTGCTCGAAACGATTTTCATCGACATTTTTGCTCGCGCCTTTGTTGGCCCAGTCGGCGGACTGCCGGTTGCGCCTCCGGGCACGTCCCAGGCTCATCGCCGGGTCGGAGTCGAGCAGGATTGTCAGGTCGGGCTGCAGATCTCCACAAAGTACGCGGTGCAACTCCAGCACGGCCTCGCTACCAAGCTTGCGCCCGCTGCCCTGGTAGGCTTCCGTGGAATCGGTAAAGCGATCGCAGAGCACGATCTGGCCGTGATCGAGCGCCGGCTCAATCACCTCCGCAAGGTGTTGCGCGCGCGAAGCAAACATTAAAGCCATTTCTGCCAACGGCGTCAGACCCTCCGTCGCCGAGTCGAGCAGCACGCGCCGAATCTTCTCCCCGGTCGCCGTTCCCCCCGGCTCGCGCGTTTCTATGACCTTGTACCCAGAGGCACGCAGAGCCGCCGCAAGCTTGCGCAGCTGGGTGCTCTTGCCGGTTCCGTCGAGTCCTTCGAAGGTGATAAATTTCCCACGCCGCGACATCGTCGAAATGATAGCAGCGCTGGTGCGTCCCTGTACCGTTCCTCTTGTTGGCTGATAGAATCTAAAATTCTGTAGAGCAAAGTAGAATTCGATTCGTCGACCCAGGGAGCCCAGAAAAATGAAACTCTCAAGAATCTTGGGAGTAGTCTGTCTTGTCTTCTTCTTGTTCTTGTTCTTCTCGCCATCCAGTTGGTCAGCAACGCCGCCAACCGTAACCATCTTCGTAGATGCCACTTCTGCTCCCCGCAAAATCTTCCACACCAAGCTGAAAATTCCCGCTAGCGCCGGAGACCTGACGCTCTATTATCCGAAGTGGATTCCCGGCGAGCACGCTCCCGACGGACCCGTGATTGATCTGGCCGGGCTCAAATTTACCACCAGCGGCAAAACACTGAAGTGGCGCCGCGATCTGCTCGACGGCTTCACGATCCACGTCGACGTTCCAGCTGGCGAGAACGAAGTGAACGCTGAACTCGATTTCCTTTCTCCCGCAACCTTCGAAGGTGGTTTCTCCTCCGGCTCTTCCGCCACCGACAAAATGGCCGTTATCAGTTGGAACCAGGTCCTGCTCTATCCCAAGGGCTGGAAGTCCGACGATCTCACCTACGTAGCCAGTTTGAAGCTTCCCGCCAACTGGAGGTTCGGAACGCCCCTGCCGATCGCCTCGACCACCAGCGACAACGGTGAAACGCAAATTACATTCAAAGCGTCGTCCCTGACCACCCTCGTCGATTCGCCCGTGATCACCGGAGAATTCCTCAAGGTGGTCAAGCTAGCCGATGATCCCCTCACCGAGATGGATATCGCCGCCGACAGCGCCGCCGCTCTCGAACCTCCGCAACAGGTTTGGGACCACTACCGGAATCTGGTCGAACAAGCCAACAAACTTTTCGGCGCTCATCACTATCGCGACTACCACTTTCTTCTCAGCTTGAGCGATCACGTCGCCCACTTCGGTCTGGAGCACCACGAGTCCGACGACAGCCGCGTCGACGAGCGCGGCCTCGTCGATGAAACCGCGCGCAAGATGGAGGCCAGCCTGCTCCCCCACGAGTACGTTCATTCGTGGAACGGAAAATACCGCCGTCCCGCGGACCTCGCCACTCCCGACTATCAGGAGCCGATGCAAGACGATCTGCTCTGGGTATACGAGGGCCTGACGAATTACCTCGGCACCGTGCTGACTGCTCGCAGCGGCTTGCTCACACCTGAGCAGTCTCGCGATGACTTGGCCCTGACCGCCGCGGCTCTCGACCATACTCCAGGCCGCACCTGGCGCAACTTGCAGGACACCGCCGATGCCGCTCCTCAACTTTATTTCGCTCCCCAAGCCTGGCACTCATGGCGTCGCGGCGTCGATTTTTACGAGGAAGATACCTTGAATTGGCTCTGGGTCGACGTCATCATCCGCCAGCGGAGCAAGGGCACAAAAACAATCGACGATTTCTGCCATCTCTTCCACGGCGCTCCCAGCACGGGACCGATCCTGAAGACTTATACCTTCGATGACGTCGTCAACACCCTGAGTCAGGTTGTACCTTACGACTGGCGCGGTTTCTGGACCGAGCGACTCACCAACCACGGCGCCGGCGCACCCCTCGAAGGAATCGAAGGCAGTGGATGGAAACTTGTCTATGATGAATTTCCCTCCGAGATGAACCGCGGCGGCGAGAGCAACTGGCATTTCGTCGACGTAGCGTATTCGGTTGGCCTCGAGCTCCGCGAAGACGGCACCATCACCGACACCATCGAGGGCATGCCAGCAGCCGTGGCCGGAATCGGTCCCGGCATGAAGTTGATCGCCGTCAACGGCCGCCAGTACTCGCCCGAAGTCCTCCGCGACGCTCTCAAAGCCGGGAAGGGTAGCACCACTCCACTCGAACTCCTGGTCGAGAACACCGACTACTACAAAACTTATAAGCTCGACTATCACGGCGGCGAGCATTACCCGCATCTGGTGCGCGACGAATCGAAGCCTGACTTGCTGACGGAGATCTACAAAGCAAAGTAGCTCGAAATTAAAGTAGCGATACGTAGTCTCTCTTGCATTCACTCGTGTCACGAGGAGATGCCGATCATGAGCTTCCGCCGGCTTATGCTTTGTTATGCCAGCGCCATTTTTTTGTGCGCCCTCGCCCCTCACCCATCGCTATTTGCCCACGCCCAGACTTCCATCCTCGGCTTCACTCCATCCTCTGCCGCGCACGAAGCCGACATCGAAAACAAATTCAAAGCTATGCCGTCCCCGGACGAAGAGCGCCGCCAGCATCACATCTTCACCGCCGAGCCGCACGTTGCCGGTTCCCCACGCAACAATGAACTCGCCCGCTACATCGCCGATGAGTGGCGTCAGGAAGGGTTGGAAGATGTCGTCATCCGCCGCTATGACGTCTACGGTTCCAATCCAAAATTCACTTCGCTCGAGATGGTCGCACCCGTTCACTACCGCGCCATCCTGCGCGAGATGCCCGTTCCCGGCGATCCCGACTTGAAAAACAAAAGCATAAGTTCGGCATGGAGCGGCATGTCCGCATCGGGTGAAGTAACAGCCCCGCTCGTCTACGCCCACAGCGGCAATCCGGAAGACTACGAACTTCTCAGGAAGCAGGGCATAGACGTCAAAGGCAAAGTAGTTCTGGTGCGCTACTCGAATCCCTACAGCTACCGCGGATTCAAAGCGCTCACCGCCGAACGCGAAGGCGCAGCCGCCATTCTCATCTACAGCGACCCCGCCGAAGACGGTTACAAAAAAGGCAAAGTCGTTCCCAACGGCCCGTGGGGCCCCGAGTATCACATCCAGCGCGGCGCCATCACCTACGATTTCATGGTGCCCGGCGATCCGCTCACTCCAGGATGGGCCTCCGTTCCCGGCGCCAAGCGCATTCCCGTTGAGCAAGCCACGTCGATTCCGAAGATCATGGCGCTGCCGCTCTCCTGGCACGATGCCAAGCCGTTGCTCGCCAACATGGACGGCCCCGTTGCTCCCGACGATTGGCAGGGAGGCCTGCCGATCAAATATCACCTCGGCGGCAAGCGCGTGCGCGTGCACGTGAAAATCGAAATGGACAACTCCACTCAGCCCTACTACGTGGTCGAAGGCCGCATTCGTGGCGCGCAGTTGCCCGACGAATGGATCGTGCTCGGCAATCACCGCGATGCCTGGGTCTTCGGCGGCGTCGACCCCAGCAGCGGCACCGCGTCGATGATGGAACTGAGTCGTGCACTAGGAAAGTTAGCCAAGCAAGGAATGCGTCCGCGGCGAACTGTTGTAATTTGCAGTTGGGATGGGGAAGAGGTCGGCCTCACCGGTTCCACCGAGTGGGGAGAGCAGTTCGCCGACGAGCTCCGCAACAAAGCCGTCGCCTACATCAACGTCGATGAGGCCACCTCCGGACCAAACTTTCACGGGCAGGCCGTGGCGTCGTTAGCACCCATGCTGGTCGAAACCACCCATACTCTGCAGGATCCCTCTGGCAAGACTTTGTACGAAGCGTGGAAGGAATCTTCCGCGCGAGAACGGCATGAGTCCAAACAACCTGAAGAAGTCGTGGATTCGAACCTCGCCGACACCCGCATCGGCAGCGGCTCCGACCACACCGTGTTCCTCAACTTCGTCGGCATGCCCGTCCTCGGCCTGCAATTCGACGGACCCTATGGCGTGTATCACTCGGCCTACGACGATTTTTTCTGGATGAACCACTTCGGCGATCCCGGCTACCGCTATCACACTCTGATGACGCAGTTGTGGGGCGTGCTCGCCCTGCGCCTCGCCAACGCGGACCTGCTCCCCTTCGATTGCGCCAGCTACGCCGCGAACATTCGGCAATTCGTAAGTGATCTGGCCAAAGGCAAAGACATGACACAACTGGATCTCAAGCCCATCCTCGATGCCATCGACGAGTTCGAAGCCGCCGGAAAGCGGCTGGACGACTCCGCAACCCGCGCGCTGGCTTCCGGCGCAATCGATTCCAAGCTCGCCGCGACCATCAATCAGGGCACCATGCAAGTCGAACGCAACTGGCTCAATCCGGACGGCATTCCCGGCCGCCCCTGGTTCAAACACATTCTCTACGGCGCCCGCTTCACCTACGCTCACCTGGAGTTGCCCGGATTAACCGAAGCAGTCGAGAAACAAGACTGGGCCACAGCCAAACAGCAAGCCGAAATTCTTCGCCAAGCCCTCATCAACAACACGAAGCTGGTCAACGACCTCAACTCCGCCTTGCAATGATTTTGGTTGGCGCAGCGCTTTAGCGCTGCGATATAGCTCCGCTTTCCCCAACCTTTGTCATTCCGAGCCACTCGCAGCCGGTGCAACCGGCGAGAGTGAGCGAGGAATCCGCTCGCCCGGTACCCCTCCCCCCTCTCCCGGTCTATTGGAATCATCGGGTTAGCACATGCGCAAATTTCTGGAAAACTTCCCGTCCCCTAGCTTAACTAGTCGCTCCAGCTCAGTTCTACGACATTCTTTCAGAGCTAAACAAAATAATTCGAGATACTCAGCAGGGGACAGTTCAGCAAGTTGAGAAGCTAAAATATTAGTTTTTGGGCAGACTACTGAGTTATTGGGCGTGAGGGGTTTAATGGGTAAAGCAGCGGGGGTATATCCCATTTTCAGGCGACTGTCAGCCCGGCCAATGCAGTCCAAATCAAAATGTCACTCGAACTCGAAAACTTCCTGTTCCACCGGACTACTCCACACCGGAGCAAACGACTGCCGGTGCAGCGGCGTCGGGCCGTACTCCAGCAACGCGGCCAGATGCTGCGGCGTGCTGTAGCCCTTATGCGAAGCGAGGCCGTACTCGGGGAAGACCGCATCCCACTCGTACATCATGCGGTCACGCTCGACCTTGGCCAGAATCGAAGCCGCCGCAATCGACGCGGAGAGCGCGTCCCCATGAATGATGGCTCGCTGCGGCACGTCGCAATCCAGCCGCACGGCATCGATCAGCAAATGATCGGCCGCAGGCTGAAGTCGCATCACAGCCTCGCGCATAGCGAGCCGCGACGCCTGGTAGATGTTGATCTGGTCGATGCGCGCTGCATCGACCGCCACCACCGCCCATGCCACGGCATGTTCCCGAATGCGAGGGGCCAGCAGTTCACGGCGCTCCGGCAGCAGAAGCTTGGAGTCGCGCAGCCCACGAATGCGGTAGCCGCGTTCAAGAATCACCGCCGCCGCCACAACGGGACCGAACAGGGATCCTCGCCCCACCTCGTCAACTCCCGCCACCAGCGCGGCCCCTGCCGCCCACGCGCCTTTTTCATAACGCAGCGTGCAGCGCAATTTTTTCAGCAGACGCAATTTGGCCGCGGACGGAGAAAGAGAAAATTCGGAAGTGATCTTCGCAGTACTCGGCATCGAAGAAGAGTGTTGTCCATCATCTTCCCTCGCCAGCACAGATTCCTGCAAGCGAGAAAATAAAAGAACTCCAAATAATTCCCTGCTCCCCAGGCTCGACGCAGCACTTTCAGGTCACGCCCTCGCCGCAAGGTAACACCGATCAGTAACCATTACTTTGATTACGACCGTACATTGTCCGGTTGGACATGTACTGCTATGTTCGCAACAGATCGCAATTACGCGAGGAACGGTTGTGAACGACGAAGCCATCCAGCCACGGCAAGATGTTGCGCCCGCCGAGAAGTTGGTCCATCTAGCTCTGCCGGTTCGTCTCACGCACATGCAGAACGGCGAGCGCGGCGCACTGGAGATGGCTTGCACGTATGACATCCATCCGCGAGGCGCGCGATTGCTCAGCTTCCGCGATGTAAAGGTGGGAGACTTGATCACCGTCGAACGTGGCCGCTGCAAGTCTGTTTGCCAGGTCGTGTGGACCGCGGATCCCAACTCCGCTCTGCGCGGCCAGTTCACCGTCGAGTGCGTCGAGGGCAACCGAATCCCCTGGGAAGAAGAGTTGCGTCAGATGGAAGAGCAGTATCTGCCGATCATCCCCGACGGGCCAAAGACGCGGCTCGTGATGAATACTTTCAGGAGAGGCGACCAAAACCGGCGACGCCGTCCGCGATTCCACGTAGAAGGAGGAGCCGATCTGGTGCAGACCGGTGGGCAGTCGAGCCTCGAAGGCCGGGTGGAACAGATTTCAGAGTATGGCTGCCTGATCAGCGCCAGCGATCTGCTCGTTCCTGGCACTGGACTAAGGCTGGCCCTCAACATTTATGACGTAAGTGTTGCTCTGCGAGGACACGTGAAATATATCGCCGAGAACCGCGCCATGGGCGTGGAGTTTCAGGAGATTCGTCAGGGCGATCGTCCCCTGCTCGATTATGTGTTGAATCAAGTGAAGAAGCGGCGCACGCAGGACTTCGCCGACTTGGAAGTTATCACAGAGCCTTTGGCCGCCGCCGCGAGATAGAGGTCTTCAACCCGCGACGTTCCCTTGCCGACACCCACCAGCAAAAGGACATTCGAACCTTATTCGACATCGCGCAGGCGGGCTGCCTTGCCCTTGAGGCCGCGCAGATAATACAGTTTGGCGCGGCGAACCTTGGACGAACGCAATAGATCTATTTTGTCGATCACTTTGGAGTGGACCGGGAAAATGCGTTCCACGCCCTGGCCGAAGCTGATCTTGCGCACGGTAAAGCTGGCTTGCGGTCCGTTGTCGCGTTTGATCACCACGCCTTCAAATGCCTGCAGGCGTTCTTTGTCGCCTTCTTTGATCTTCACGTGAACGCGTACGGTGTCGCCCGCGCCAAACTTGGGAATGTCGGTGCGTTGAGTTTTCGCCAGCAATTTTTCGATGATAAGGTTCGACATAATGTTTAGTCCTTCCGAATTCTAAAATCCTTGATTTTGCATTTTCGTCTCGCGGTTGTGAAACTTACCGGCGATCATCCCTGGTCTCGTCCAGCTCAATCCGGTTTCTCTTGATACCCGCCAAAAACTTGCTGTCTTCTTCGCTCAGTACGGCACCCTCCAGCAAGTCGGGGCGGTTGCGTAAAGTCTTTTCCAGCGCCCGCTGGCGACGCCATCGCCGGATTTCTTCGTGGTTGCCGGACATCAAGGCCTCCGGCACCGCCATCCCGCGAAACTCCGCAGGCCGCGTGTAGTGCGGATAATCCAGCAATCCATTCGACCCGCAAGTCGAATCCGCACCGCCAAAGCTTTTCACCTTCACGTCAACCGTAAACGATTCCTGCTGGGTTGACGCTTGGTTTCCTACTGCTCCCGGAAGCAGCCGCATCACCGCCTCCACAATCACGGCTGCAGCCATTTCTCCGCCGCTCAGCACATAGTCGCCGATGGAAAGCTCACGGTCGGCGAGAAAGTCTGCTACCCGCTCGTCTACACCTTCGTACCGCCCGCAGACAAAAACGATGCGATCGAGCAGCGCCAATTCCGCCGCGAGTTCCTGCGTAAACCGTTGCCCCTGCGCCGAAAGCAGCACTACCGATTGCTTCGCGCGTTGCGCGACACGTTCTTCCCGCGGCGCAACGCCCATCGACTCTAAACATTCAAACAGCGGTTCCGGCTTCAGAACCATGCCTTCGCCGCCACCGAAAGGGCGGTCGTCCACGGTGCGGTGCCGATCGTGGGTAAACTGCCGCAGATCGTGGACTTCAATTTTCGCCAGCCCCGTTTCCTGAGCCCGGCGGGTGATGCCGTAATCCAACGGCCCGCGAAAGAAGTCCGGAAAAATCGTGACAATGTCGGCCTTCATTGCGGATCCAAAACCTTTACCCTAGAGGACACAGAGACTTCTTCTTTCGGCGTGATTTCTGTGTCCTTCGTGGTTAATGCTTTTTTCTCGCTCCCTGCGCTTGCGCCTGCTTCTCCTCTGCCGTGAGCGGAGCGTTCACTTCCAGCAAGCCTTCTGGCAAGTTCATTCGCACTTGCTTGCTCTCCACATCTACGCTGTCGAGATACGCCTCAGCGAAGGGAATTTCCACCAGCCGGGATGCCGCGTCGCACACAATTAACAGCGGCGCTTCCCCGGCTCCAAACTGGACGTCTTCAACGCGTCCGATTTTGCGGCCGTGATCAAGCAGCGAACAACCAACCAGGTCGCTCACATAATTCCAGCCCGCCTGCAGTTTCGAACGTTGGCTGCGCGGCACTTGCAATTCGCATCCGACTAGCGTTTCCGCGTCGGAAATCGAATCCACCCCCGCGAACTTCAAAACCAGCAGCCCTTTATGCGGCCAAAGGTCTTCGACTTCCAGTTCCTTGCGCTGCGCGTCCGACTCTTGCGGAAGCGCCAGCAGCTTCATACCAGCGGCGAATCGCCCGGGAACATTGCTGTAAATCTCACTCGCAACTTCTCCGCGGCGGCCTTGCGTCTTCACCACGCGGGCCAGCGTTATGAATTCGCCCCTTGTTTCAGAATCGCGAATGGTCCGGTTTCCTACCCCGGCGCTGGCTCTTCGCCGCTTCCTCGACTGCTAGTCGTGATCTTCTAGTCGATGACTTCCAGCGTGTATCGCTTTCGTGCCCGCACCCCCGCAGCGCTTAAAAGCGTGCGCAGGGCGCGCACGTTGCGCCCTTGCCGGCCGATGATTTTGCCCACATCACCTTCGGCTACTTCCAGTTCGATCACGTCGTCATCGAGATGGTCCACGTAAACTTCATCGGGGGCATCGACGATCCACTTCGCAATCTGTTCGATGAGACCGCGAACATCTCCAGTGGGTTCAGTCATGGTGGATGTTTAGGCCACGGAAGCCGCTGGAGCAGCCGCGGACTTGGAGTAGAGCTTGCCGACTCGCTCTGACATTTGCGCGCCCTTAGAAACCCAATAGTCGACGCGGTCACGCTTGAAATCGATGCTGGTGGGGTTGGTTCGAGGATTGTACGTCCCCACCACTTCCACCGGCCGGCCATTGCGTGCGCGCGCCTTCTCAATCACCACAATGCGGTAATACGGTTGTTTGCGCGCACCCATGCGCGACAGTCGAATCATTAACACAGATGTATATCCTTGTTCCGGAAGAGTCCGGCGAGGTCAAGACAAACACTTATTATGCCGGAGGTTAGGCGGAATGGCAAGGGAAGGACCGACAAGAGGCATAGAAGACGAAGACACAGGAAAATAATAAGTCGCAGCATGCTGCGCGTTCTGATCGATCGCGCTGGCGGAGGCGGCTCCCGCGATGATTTTGTTGTAGGGTCCACCGTGTGCCGTGCCGCGATAGACGTTGTAAGAACTCGCGCCCGTACAAGCGCTCCATGACAAGGTAACCGTGGATGGTGACCTGAACCACGGTTCCGCCGGTGAACTGAACCTTGCCCACAACGCCCTGCTGCGCCCATAAGGGCGGACTGAGCAACAGTACCAACATCAGACTTCGCATGTTTCCTCTCTATCTTTTTTCGCGTGCCGTCGACGGTCTTGATCGGGCACGTTCGTTCTAAGCCCAACTTACGAATTGCCTCACAGGGGTACAAGTTCACCGGTCACAGTGGTGAACCTTCGCGTTCCCCACACGGGAGCGCTCCGGACCGAAGCGGGAGAGTATCCGAATCGTTGCGAGGCGCGGGCGACCTCGCCGCATCTTTCTCCGCCTGCTAGACTCGATTACTTGGAGGTGCGATTTGCAGGTCGTCTATATCGTCTCCGCGGTGCGCACGCCGATTGGGAAATTTGGCGGATCACTGGCCTCGCTAACGGCGGCTGACATGGGCGTGGTGGCCGCCAAGGCTGCGATAGAGCGTGCCGGAATCCAGCCGGAGCAAGTGGAGGAAACCATCTTCGGCAACGCGCGGCAGGCGGGCGGCGGACCAAATCCAGCGCGGCAGATTTCCATGCGCAGCGGCGTGCCTCAGGAAGTGCCGGCGTTCACCGTGAACAAGGCTTGCGCTTCGGGGCTGAAGTCCATCGCGCTGGCTTACCAGGCGATTCTGCTCGGCGACGCAAGTTGCATTCTGGCGGGCGGCACGGAGTCCATGTCGCGGCTTCCTTACTATCTTGACGCGCGCTGGGGATTCCGGCTGGGCAATCAGGAACTGGTCGACGGAATGTATCGCGACGGATTCTTTTGTCCGATGGCGAAAATGGTGATGGGCGAAACTGCGGAAGTGCTGGCCGAGCATTATAAGATTTCGCGCGAAGAGCAGGATGAATATGCGCTGATGTCGCAAACGCGCGCCGCGCGGGCGATTGCCGCTGGGCGGTTTGACGCCGAACTCGTCCCGGTCAGCATTGAGGGAAAGAAAGGTGCGATTAGGTTCAGCCGCGACGAACATCCGTTCCCGGACGCAAATATGGAAAAGCTGGGCAAGCTGGCTCCGGTATTTTCGAAAACCGGGACGGTCACAGCAGGAAATTCTTCGGGAATCACCGATGGCGCTGCGGCCGTCGTTGTTGCGAACGAGCATTTCGTGAAGAAGAACAACCTGAAGCCCCTGGCGCGGATCTTGGCAGTAACCTCCGCGGGAGTCGATCCGCGCACGATGGGGATTGGGCCCGTCCCGGCCTTGCGCAAGCTGGAAGAGAAGCACAATCTCAGGCTGCACGATTTCGGACTCATCGAAATGAACGAAGCTTTTGCGGCGCAGGTGCTCGCCTGTGATCGCGAACTGAACTTCAATCGCGACAAGATGAACGTCAACGGCGGAGCAATCGCGATCGGGCATCCGATCGGCTGCACGGGAACGCGCATCACAGTCACGTTGTTACACGAGATGCTAAAGCGGAATACGCGGCGCGGCGTAGCCACGCTCTGCGTGAGCGGCGGAATGGGAATGGCGTTGGCGCTGGAGAATGTGGCGTGACCGGAGGAGTGAAACGCTCGTCTGCCGGCGGGCTTCACTAAGATGCAGATGCCCGCGGCATAATGCAGCAACCGGACTGAAGGCCTGGGTGGCAAACTGTTCCGCAGCCGCGTTGACTGCGGCAAAACACCATCGCTATACTTTTTGTTAGAGTCTGCTCACTCTCAGGAGACGGAATGACGCTTTCCGCGGTAATTGTGGACGATGAGCAACTCGCCCGCGATGAACTTGCCTACCTGTTAAAGAATCTCGGTGACGTGAATGTTGTAGCCCAAGGAAAAAATGGACTTGAGGCCATCAGCCTCATCAAGGAACATAGTCCAGACCTCGTTTTCCTCGACGTCCAAATGCCGGGGCTCGACGGCTTCGGCGTGATCAAGAAGCTTCTCGACAAGAAGATCCCCCTACCCAAGATCGTCTTCGCCACAGCATTTGACCAGTACGCGGTAAAGGCCTTTGAGGTCAATGCCGTGGATTATCTCCTAAAGCCTTTCGACAAGAAACGGGTTGCGCAGTCGGTGCAGAAAGCGCGCACGCAACAGGAAGCCGAGGGACTGCCGGCAGAAAAGATCGACACTCTGGTGCGGATGCTGCAGGCGCCAAAAACCCAGAGCTCGAAAATACTGCTCAAGGCCGTCGGCCGAATGTTTCTCGTGGACCAGAAGGAAATCTGCTATGCCTCGATCGAAGACGGGGTGATCACGGTGGTCACAGCGGGCGCGTCGGGCATGGAGGGACACTCCAACTGCCGCACTTTGGAGGAACTACTCGCCAGTTTGGATCAGGCCTTGTTCTGGCGCGCTCACCGCTCCTACCTGGTGAACATCAATCGAATTCGTGAAGTCGTGCCCTGGTTCAAGAGTTCGTATCAGTTGCGCATGGATGACAAGAAGCAGAGCGAGATTCCAGTCAGCCGCGCTCAAACCAAGCGGCTGCGGGAGCTTTTCGGTCTCTGAGTTGCCCCGTCCTGTCCTGGTCTTCCCTTTGTCTACCATCCCCGCGTTGCTCGCCGCTGCCGGGAGGAAAGTTGTGCTTGCCCTCAAAGCGGCGGCGTGCTCGGCTCTTTCCCCCAAGCCAAGAAGATCCTTAATCAGCGTGCCAGTATACAAATCGAACTCACTTCTTGCTCGACCTCGAACGGGCCAGATCGGTCGAGCATGAAATTTGGAAACCGGCCGAGTTTCCCGCCGGCCTCCCGGGGGGAGGGTTCAACCGCCAGAGCCTCCAACCCGGTCCGGTCGCGAATCACGAGCGTCGTTCCTTCGATCCGGATCAGCCTCTTTTTCTTCAGATGACTTAGCAATCTCGTGACCGTCTCCCGCGACGAACCAATCCTCTGGGCCATCTCCTCATGGGTCATGGCGGAACGCAGCCGCTGTTCGTCCGATTGTTGGGGGCCCAGCGGAGCGCAAGACAAAAGCAGTCTGGCCAGTTTTCCCGATGACGAACGGGCCAGAACTTAGGTCGTGAATGTCGCGATAGGCACCCTGGAATTCGCGCCTTAACGACTGTGCGGCGTGCACAGCTACCTCGCTCTCGTTTTGCATTACCGTCATTAACTCCATGCATCCTCAACAGTTGGTCCGACGTTTCGAAAGAGATCCACGGCGGACTATAATCAGCTCATGGCCCGGGGCTGGGGAAGCAAGTCGATTGAGGCGCAACAGGAAGACGCTGCCACCAGAACCACACCCGGAAAGCCGCGCCTGACGCGGGAAGAGGCGGCTCGGCAGCGCGAAACAGAGAACCTTCGCCTCTCCCTCCAAAACATAGTTCAACAACTGGATCGCAGCCACGACGGCCGACATCGCGCGATGCTGGAGCAAGCTAAGGCTGACTTAGAAAGGAGGATCGAACAACTCAGCAGGTAAAGGTTGAGCCATCAAACCAGTTGCTCCGTGAGACCGTTGGCTTTCTTCGGTGTCTTCGCAAATAGTTACACTTCCGTAACTAAGTTGTCCTTCCCTTTGCCTCCCGCTTGGTAGGCCTTCGCTAGCCCTGACGTATAATTAATTTTCCATGAAAGCCTACGTTTACGTCTCGCTCAAGAAAAGTGTCCTCGATCCTCAAGGCAAGACTATCCAGGGCGCGCTCAAGAAGATGGGCTACAAGGGTTTGGAGGAAGTCCGCCAGGGAAAGTATTTCGAACTGACGCTGGATGGCGGGCTAAGCCGCGAAGAGGCGCGAACCGAAGTCGAGCGCATTGCTCGAGAGGTTCTCACAAACCCGGTCATTGAAGAGTTTCACTGCTCCCTCGCAGACTGAATTTCCGGAGTGTCCTCATGTGTGGAATTGTTGGCTATGTCGGCAAGAAAGAGGTTGTCCCAATCATCATTGAGGGCCTTAGACGGCTCGAGTATCGCGGTTATGATTCGGCTGGAATTGCCGTCGCCGGCAACGGGGACAAGCTGCAGCTCCGGCGGGCGGAAGGCAAGCTGCGCAATCTGGAAGAAGCCATCCGCCTCAAGCCGCTCAACGGCACCTACGGCATTGGCCACACCCGCTGGGCCACTCACGGACGTCCCACGGAAGAAAACGCTCACCCTCATCGCGACTGCACCGGCAAAATCGTGGTCGTACACAACGGCATCGTCGAGAACTATCTCAGCCTCAAGAAGAAGCTGATCGAGGAAGGCCACAAGTTCTCGACTGAAACCGATACCGAAGTCATCGCTCATCTGATCGAAAAGCATCTTTTCAAAACTGGCAACGGCCATCGGCCCACTCTCGAGGAGGCGGTTCGCCGCACCGTGAAGGAACTCAGCGGAGTCTTTGCTCTGGGGGTCATCTCCGTCGACGATCCTAACAAAATTGTGGCCGCACGGAACGGACCTCCACTTGTGATCGGCCTGGGCAACGACGAATACTTTGTCGCCTCCGACGTTCCCGCGATTCTTTACCACACGCGCGACATTTTCTTTCTCGCCGATGGCGACCTCGCCGTTGTCACCCCCGCAGGCGTCCAGCTGACCGATTTCGACGGAAAGCCGATCCAGCGCCAGGTACAGCACGTGACTTGGGACCCAATCATGGCGGAAAAGGGCGGCTTCAAGCACTTCATGCTCAAGGAAATTTACGAGCAGCCGCGCGCCGTCCGCGACACCACCCTGGGACGAGTTTCCCTCGATACCGGCCAGATCTTTCTGGACGAAATGCAAATCAGCGAGGCCGAATTCCGCGCCGCAAGAAAGATCAACATCGTGGCCTGCGGCACAAGTTGGCACGCCGGACAAGCCGGTAAGTTCATGATCGAGAGTTTCGCCCGCGTTCCGGTCGAGGTCGATTACGCCAGCGAATGGCGCTATCGCGATCCCATCGTCGGTGAGAACACGATCACACTCGTGATTTCACAATCCGGCGAAACCGCCGACACCATCGCTGCTCAGCGCGAAGCTAAAGCTAAAGGCTCGCACACTCTTGCCATTTGCAACGTGGTCGGCTCCATGATCACTCGCGAAGCCGCCGGAACTATCTACACGCACGCCGGTCCCGAGATCGGCGTGGCGTCTACCAAGGCATTCACCTGCCAACTAACCGCTCTCTATCTGTTCGCTCTGTACCTTGCTCAGGCTCGCGGCGCGATGACCGCCGGGCAAACCCGCACCGCAGCCCAGGAGCTTACGCTCATCCCCGGCAAGCTCGAAAACATCCTTACCCACGACGAAAAATGCGAAGACCTGGCCAAACGATTCCAGCGAGCACAAGATTTTCTTTTCCTCGGCCGCGGCATTCACTATCCCATCGCTCTCGAAGGCGCGCTGAAGCTGAAGGAAATTTCCTATATCCATGCCGAGGGATATCCCGCGGGCGAGATGAAACACGGCCCTAACGCGTTGATTGACGAGAACCTTCCTGTGGTCATTATCGCTACCCGGGACGCTAACGATCCCGACTCGATGCTGCGCTACGAGAAGACGATGTCAAACCTGAAAGAAGTGAAAGCACGCTCTGGCGTGGTGATCGCGCTGGCCACCGAGGGCGATGAAGAGATCAAAGAAGCCGCCGACCATGTCCTTTACGTTCCGGCTGCGCCAGAGGAGCTTTCCCCGATTCTCGAAATCGTTCCGCTGCAGTTGCTGGCCTACCACATCGCGGTCCGCCGTGGCTGCGACGTGGATCAGCCGAGGAATTTGGCCAAGTCAGTTACCGTTGAGTAGTCGAGCCTCACAGCCTCCGAGCGTCGCGGGCTTTCGCTTCTTTGCGCGGATCGATCTCATCTACATACTTGATGTCTCCGTCCCAAACCTTTACTGCGCGCCTGGTGTGCTCCGTCCCGCTATCTGAGTTCACTAAACACCTTGAATTCGATATGCTCGGAGTAAAGCGCTTTAGCTTTGTCGCGGGACAGTGGCTCTCTTTCCGGCAACCGAAACCAGACGGAGAAGAAATTACTCGCGCCTATTCCATCTGCTCGCCGCCCGTCGACACCAATCGCTTCGCACTTTGTCTGAACCGCGTGCAGGATGGATTTATGTCGAACTTCCTCTGTGGTATGAAGGAAGGTGAGGAGGTTTCGCTTCAGGGACCATTCGGCGACTTCATTCTCCGGCCACCCATGCGCGATACCATATTCATCGCGACCGGCACGGGCATTGCTCCGTTCCGCTCAATGCTTCAGTGGCTGTTCGCAGATGAGGCGCAACATCAGGGGAAGCAACTCTGGCTGTTATTTGGCAACCGCTACGAAAGAGATATCTATTACCATGACGAGTTCATGCGTCTCGCCGGTCGGCACTCCAACTTTCACTACTCACCAACCCTCAGCCGCCCCGACGAAGAATGGCAAGGCCTGCGCGGCTATGTGCAGCAGCACCTTACGGAAATTGCTCAAGGCCGGTCCGATGTGCACGCCTACATCTGTGGGCTCGACAAAATGGTCGAAGCCAATCGCGAGTTGCTGAAGTCGCTAGGCTGGGATAGAAGGTCCATTCGGTACGAGAAGTACGACTGAACCTTTCATCGCTTGAACACGAAGGTCTGCAACCAACTTTCCTCAACTAGTTCGCTCGTCTGGCTGGTTTCATCCACCGAGCCGCGGATGAGGCTGAGCCGTCCGAATGGTGTTTCGCAGGCGAAATAAAACCCACGTCAGGGCCGCAGTCCCCGCCACCCACGCCGCAAACGCCACATCCACCACCCATTTCGGGGCCGTTCCCACCCTTCGTAGCAGGAACGGCAAGAAATTCCACGTCGTGATGTGAACGTAATCCCATTCATCCCAGTGCATGGCCTCGGTGTTGAGCCCCCAGGCATCCATCTTGCCCAGCGCGAATGCGGCAATGTTCTTGAAGCGCAGCGCGATTACGAACGTGGGATGGCCCAGCGTCTCCATCTGATAAATCTCCAGCGGCAGCCAGAACGCCAGCGAAGCAAGCTGGATGATCAGGCTGGTGCCAATCAACACCACTGCGGCGCGCCAGATCCATGCGCTCAAATTGACGCGATAACGTAGCAACAACGGCACGGCAAGCAGCGCTGCCAATTCCACCGAGGTTGAAACGTAACGATCGCCCCAAGCGAAATCTCCCGCCCAATAGGTATATCTCGCATAGAAACTGATATAGCCAAGCAGAAGAAGAAGCGAAGTCAGACCATAGGCGTGCACTTCTGCCGACAAGCGACTCCACAATACAACCAAAAGCAGAATGGCCAGCACCAGCAAAGGATCGAAAAGAAAAATCGACTTCTCCGGCTTGAACAGAGCGCCCAAGAAACCCTCATAAAAGGGAGTGCTCCAGGGAAAATTCGCCGGAAGCGTTGGGTCTTGCAACCGATGCTCCTTGGCAAACAGCGACACGTAGGTGTTGGTAAATGATCCGAAACGGTAGAACTGGTACAGCCGGTCAACCAGGCAGAAAAACACATAGACGGGAGCGGCGACCTTGCAGTAAGCCACCAACCAGTGCCACAGTTCGCGTCCTCGCACCCGTTCAAACCAAAGCACGAGAAGAAGAAAAACGCCTGCAGCCACAAGATCGAGGGCGGTGGTCAGCCGCGTCAACAAGTTCAGCCCAAGAGCGGCTGAACCCACCAACACCGCCCGCCTGCTTCCGGTTCGCAGCCACTCATATTGAAACGAAAATCCGGACAGCGTCAGCAGCATGATGTAGTTGTTCTCCGCCATGTTCTGCGTGTAATGCAGGTACGTAGTGCAGAACATCAGCGCCAGCAAGCCCAACACCGATTCCCCCGCGCTGAATCGCAACTGGCGGAGCAGGCGAAAGCCCACCAGCGCCGTGAGCACATTTACCAGAATGCTGGTGAGATAGCTGACCACAATGGCGCGCACCTGGGGATCGTCTTCGTAGTCAGAAAAAATGCCCCAATGCGCGATCCACGTACCCACAAGATCGGCGGGCAGCATGAGCAGCGACTGACCGATTCCATACCAGCCATAGAGCTGGCCTCCGCGGCCATGCAGGCCGAACTCGGGATAATCGTTGGGAAAAACCTGCGGCTCGGAAGTCCAGAGCCAGTGCGTGGTTTGCAGCCGGTGCATGGTATCGGCTGTACCCAACTCACCGGACTGTACAACAAATGCAAGCAGACCCGCCGTCAGACACAGCAGCACCAGCGGATCAGCCAGCCAACGAGAAAGCCGCGAACTCATCGTTTGAATGTTAATACAAGCCAAGTGTCAGCTAACAGATGTGATCGTTCATTCAACGCTGATCTACACTTCAAACTGAATCAATAAAACAGATTTTTATCCCGAAGCGGTAGACTGTATCGGGAAAATTATGTCTAAGTGCTCATCCTGTGGTACTGACACGCAGGCAAACGCACGCTTCTGCTCGGCATGCGGAGCGCCCGCCGGCAACACGGACGATCTCGCCACACTGGACCTCGCCACGGCAACATCGCCTTTGCCGCCTCGGCCCAAGTCCGCAACTTCGTCGCGACCATCCAGTTCCGCCGAATCGCTGAGCGAAGGCTGCTTCCTTCCAGGTCGTCTGCTGGCTGGACGTTATCGGATTATTGCGCTGCTGGGAAAAGGTGGTATGGGCGAGGTGTATCGCGCCGACGATCTCACGCTGGGCCAAGCCGTGGCTCTAAAATTTTTGCCTGATGAGGCTGCGCGCGATGAAGGTCTACTCGAGCGTTTCAAGAATGAAGTGCGGATCGCTCGGCGCGTTTCTCATCCCAACGTTTGCCGCGTCTACGACGTAGGCGGGATTGAAGGTCACACCTTCTTCACCATGGAATATGTGGATGGGGAAGATTTGGCCTCGCTGCTGCGGCGCATCGGCCGCCTGCCCGAAGACAAAGCCCTCGACATTGCTCGCCAACTCTGCGCCGGATTGGCCGCCGCACACACCAAGGGCGTGCTTCACCGCGACCTGAAGCCCGCGAACATCATGCTCGATGGACGCGGTCAGGTGGTGATCACCGACTTCGGATTGGCCGGAGTCGCCGATCAGATTCAAGGAGCCGAGGTGCGCAGCGGCACTCCCGCCTACATGGCGCCGGAGCAGTTGGCGGGAAAAGAAGTCAGCACTCGCAGTGACATCTATTCGCTAGGTCTGGTGTTGTACGAAGTCTTCACCGGCAAGCGGGCTTTCTCGGAGAAGGCTGCCGAAAAGATACGGACTGGCGGCGACAGAACTCTGAGCCGGCCTTCGTCGCTGGTGAAGGACCTCAATCCGGTTATCGAGCGCGTCATCCTCCGCTGCCTCGAGACCGAGCCTTCGGCGCGGCCGGCGACGGTTCTCAGCGTGGCAGCGGCCCTGCCGGGGGGTGATCCGCTGGCGGCGGCGCTAGCGGCGGGGGAGACGCCTTCGCCACAAATGGTGGCGGCGTCCGGGGAAACGGCTGGGCTGCGTCCGCGGCTTGCGGTCGCCTGCCTTGCGTCTGTGCTGCTGGGTTTGGGACTAGTCACGTTTCTGGGCATTCATTACAGCGGGCTGGAGAAGATGCGGCTGGAGCTGACGCCGGAAGTGCTTAGGCACAAGGCGAGAGAGATCATCGCACAGCTGGGATATCCGGAGAAGCCTCTCGATAGTGCGTTCGACCTTCAGAATGACAGCGACTTCCAGGAATACGTGGAGAAGAACGACAAGCCTCATCCCAACTGGGATGCTGTGTTAGCCGCGCGGCCTTCAGTGCTTCGCTTCTGGTACAGGCAAAGTCCCGATGACATGGTCGCGGAGGGTTTTCGCGACCAGTTGCTCAATCCTGGGATTGTGACGCGCGACGATCCTCCGACGGTGCTTTCGGGGATGATCAATGTGGAACTCGATCCGCAGGGACGGCTGACATATTTCCAGGCGATCCCTCCGCAGAAGGAAAGTGCGAGTGGGCAGTCGGCGGCGTTTGACTGGAATGTGCTCTTCGCCGCTGCGGGACTTGATGCGGCGCAGTTTCAGAAGGCGGAGCCGATGTGGAACTCGCTGGCCTCGTCCGATGCGCGCATGGCGTGGACGGGAACGTGGCCGGGAACAACGCGGCCGCTGCGCGTGGAGGCTGCTTCGTGGCATGGCAAGCCGGTCTTCTTCGCGCTCATTGGAGACTGGACCAAACCGGACCGCATGAAGACTGAGCAATCCCCGGGAAAGAAAGTGCGACAGATTCTCACGATTGTACTGATCGTCGGTTTCTTTTTTGGGGTGATTCGCGTGGCGCGGCTGAATTATCGCCAGGGGCGCGGCGACCGCGAAGGCGCGCTCCGGCTGGCGTGCGTGATGTTTGCATTGGAGATACTGTTGTGGCTGTGCCGCGGGCATCTCGTTCCCAGTATCGATACACTCGGCGTGTTCATCATTGCAGTCAGCACCGCACTGTTTGTTTCCGGGACGACCTGGATGTTGTATCTGGCGCTCGAACCGTGGGTACGCCGGCGCTGGCCGCAGACCATCATTTCGTGGAGTCGCCTGCTTTCGGGGCAGTTTCGCGATCCGCTGGTGGGGCGCGATATTCTGTTTGGCGTGATGCTGGGCGTGATGTGGATTCTCATTTTTCAGTTCCGCTATATTCCGATGATGCACATGGGAGCGGCGCCCGGCATCGCTCAGACCGAGTACGTTGCGGGCGGGCGCGAGGCGCTGGGCGCGTGGCTCATGCAGATTCCGGCTTCGATTCTGGGAACTTTAGGGTTCTTCTTTCTGCTCCTCGGACTTAAACTTCTGCTGCGCAAAGATTGGCTGGCTGCCATTGCCTTTGTTGCCGTCTACGCGCTGCCTCAGGGACTTACTTCCTCGTACGTGGCGGTGGAACTGCCGTCGCAGATTTTGGTTTACGCCATCGCTGTGCTGATCGTGTACCGCTTCGGACTGATACCGCTGGCTTGCGCGATCTTTACCATCAATATGCTGGGCAATGTCCCGTTCACCGCCGATCTCTCGGCGTGGTACATGCCAACCTCCGTTCTGGCGCTGCTCAGCGTGGTGGCGCTGGCGGCTTGGGGCTTTTATCATTCGCTGGGTGGAGAGCAATTGTGGAGACCGGAGATCGAGTAGCAGTGGTCAGTGGTCAGCCGTTTGGGAGTTGCGCCGAATCCGGATCGCAAAAATCATACCTTTCGACTAAGTTCCTTGCTTTGTTGATTTTGCGCCGAGCCGATCTGTGGCGACAATAAAATCTTTGAAACCAGTCACTTGCGGGCAAAATATAGAATAAAAGCGGGTTAGCTATAAACCAGTCCATCGTTATCGAACTTCGCACACGGCCTCCGCAACCCTGATCGGCTGTTGGGGCTGTGGACGACAAGGTTAGATGTCACACTCCTTTGCCGAAATCGAACAGCGGTACCCGGGTAGCAACTCACCAGATCATGGAAAATTGGCGGAGCCGAAACGACGACCACAGGGGCTGAAGCCCGAGCTGATTTGGGCGCTGTCGCGGCGCTGAAGCGCCGCTCTTCCACGGTGCGCTGGCGTTCGTGATTTTTTGCGGCATTGGAGATCCGGCTGGAAGACGAAGAAACTCGGGGCTGAGTCTAGCGCCCAAAGGGCGGTGTGACTTTCGTGGGGGGGTGATGGCACGGACTAGCCATTTACCGATGTGCGGCTTCAGTTTAGTCTCCTGATTGAGCAGCACTTGGGGGAGGGCTGATCGACATACGCTCCTGACTCGAATGAGTCTGGGGCGTTTTGTTTTGCGCGCTATTCTACCTCAGCGGCCAAAGCCGTTCTCTCATGGCCGATCTATCGCTGCGCTGGAAGTGCTGCGCCACCCAAAAGCATTTTTTCGCAGAACGCAGTTCCGATTTGAAATAGCGGCGCTCACGCCAGAAAGGAATCCCACGCTTCGCAAAGAACGCGAAGCATGGGGCACTCTTTTTCCGCGGAGTGGGACGAAAAGGTGGGCCACACGCCGAAATCCCCGCCCACCGGTGGTGCTTGTCCGGCTTACCAGTGTGGAATGCGTCCGCTTTGGGTTTGAATCTAGAACTGCAATGGGAAAAAGGAGAATGAGATGAAACGATCACTATTCGTTGCCGGAGTGGCGGCGGCACTCATGGCCGCGTGGTCCGTCGGGCGGGTGCAGGGACAGAGTGGGCAAGCTGAAAAAGTAATCTTCGTTTCTGCCGATCAGGCGAAGTACAGCGCGATGGGCAACGGCGTGTCCATGGCCGCTATCTGGGGTGACGCCAAAACGGGAGCGCATGGCACATTCACCAAGTTCGAGCCTGGACGCGACTCCGGAATGCACACCCACACCAACGATGTGTGGATCGTCGTAATAAAGGGCGCTTACTTGTACAAGGACGACGCCGGCGAAAAGCGCGTAGGTCCGGGCGATTTCTTGCGGGTTCCGGGAGGACACAAGCACTGGAGCGGCGGCGATGCGAAAGAGGGCGCGCTGTTCTACGAAGAGTCGTCTGGCAAATTTGATTTGATCCCCGTGAAGTAAGGGTCCCGGTCCATTACCCATGTTTCGAAAAGCCGGCGAAGGCTGGGGCACCTTTCAGCGCCTGCGTCACCGGATGCGGATAGGGATCCTTTGACTTCGCGGTTGCTTCGCGAATGCGAAGCAGCCGCTCCGCTCAGGATGACATGGGTTCAGAGTACCGTGGAATCAACAAAATCCCCAGAGGGATGGGATCTTGGAATCCCACGCTTCGCAAAGAACGCGAAGCATGGGGCAGCCTTTTTCCGTGGAGAGGGACGGAAATGGCGGGCCACCCGCCGACTTAATCATCGCAACTTCCTTCCTTCGAGCCGCATCTAAACCTTGACAACATTCCACTCAGGTCTTAGCATGGGGTTGTTGGCAATCATAAGCGCATTGATTACAAAGCACTTATGTGCATCAGGAAAGACAACAGGAGACGATTATGGCCAAGATTATTGGGATTGACCTTGGGACGACCAATTCTTGCGTGGCGGTGATGGAGGGCGGCGAGCCCAAAGTTATCCCTAATGAAGAAGGAGGGCGAACTACGCCTTCCGTGGTCGGGTTTACCAAGACTGGGGAACGGTTGGTGGGGCAGGTGGCGAAGCGGCAGGCAATCACCAATCCGGAGAACACGGTTTATTCGATCAAGCGCTTTATGGGACGGCGCTTCAACGAAGTGACGGAAGAGATCAAGATGGTCCCTTATAAGGTGGTGCAGTCGGGGGACCACGTGGCGGTCCTGGCGCAGGGCAAGGAGTACACGCCTCCGCAGATTTCGGCGCTGATTTTGCAGAAGCTGAAGAAGGCGGCGGAAGACTACCTCGGCGAGAAAGTGAGCGAGGCGGTAATTACCGTGCCGGCTTACTTTAATGATGCGCAGCGGCAGGCCACGAAAGATGCCGGGCAGATTGCCGGGCTGGAAGTGAAGCGCATTATCAATGAGCCGACGGCGGCGGCGCTGGCGTATGGTCTCGACAAAACGAAGGACGAGATGATCGCGGTGTACGACTTCGGCGGCGGGACTTTTGACATCTCGGTGCTGGAAGTGGGCGAAGGCGTGATTGAGGTGAAAGCCACGAATGGCGACACGCACCTGGGCGGCGACAATCTGGATCAGCGGATCGTCGACTGGCTGATCGATGAGTTCAAGAAGGATGAAGGGCTCGACCTGCGGGGCAAAGGGAACGAGATGGCGCTGCAGCGGCTGCGGGACGCGGCCGAACGGGCGAAGATTGAGCTTTCGACCACGATGGAGACGGAGATCAATCTGCCGTTTATTACGGCGGATGCCGGCGGACCGAAGCATCTGGTGAAGAAGCTGACGCGGGCCAAGCTGGAAGGGATGGTGGAAGACATCATTCAACGGTCGGTGGGTCCGTGCAAACAGTGTTTGAAAGACGCGGGCATGGATGCCAGCAAGATCAATGAAGTGGTGCTGGTGGGCGGACAGACGCGCATGCCGCGGATTCAGGCGCTGGTGAAAGAGCTGTTTGGCAAGGAAGGCCACAAGGGAGTGAATCCTGATGAAGTGGTGGCGATTGGAGCGGCGATTCAGGGTGGCGTGCTGGGCGGCGAAGTGAAGGACCTGCTGCTGCTGGACGTGACTCCGCTGTCGCTCTCGATTGAAACGCTGGGCGGGGTGGCGACTCCGATGATTCCGCGCAACACGACGATTCCGACCAAGAAGACGGAGACGTTTTCGACGGCGGCGGATAATCAGACGTCGGTTGAAGTGCACGTCCTGCAGGGTGAGCGTCCGATGGCGGCGCAGAACCGGACTCTGGGCAAGTTCCATTTGACCGGAATTCCGACGGCTCCGCGGGGCGTGCCGCAGATTGAGGTGACGTTCGACATTGACGCCAACGGCATCCTGAACGTGACTGCGAAAGATACGGCCACGCAGAAGGACCAGAAGATTACGATTACGTCGTCTTCGGGACTGTCGAAGGAAGAGGTCGAGCGCATGGCCAAGGAAGCGGATGCGCACGCGGCCGAGGACAAGGCGCAGCGCGACTCGATCGAGGCCAAGAACCAGCTCGACAGCATGGTCTACAACGTCGAGAAGATGCTGCGCGAGTCGGGAGATAAGATCTCGGGCTCGGATCGCGGCGACGTTGAAAATGCCGTAGCTGATGCCAAGAAAGCGCTGGAATCAAACGACAAGGCGCAGATGGACAAGGCGCGAGAGACGCTGACCAAAGCTTCGCACAAGCTGGCCGAGGAGATGTACAAGGCGGCGCAGGCGACACCGGGAGCGGGTGGTGCGCCTGGCGGCGGTCCGACGGACGGGGCTGGAGCGGCTTCCAGTAACGGCGGCGGTCAGAAGAAGAAAGATGAAGGCGTGATCGACGCCGAGTATGTGGATGTAGAGGAAAAGAAGTAAGCGAGCTGCTAGCTCCTAGCTTCTGGCTTCTGGCTTGGATCGTGTGGCGCGGGCATTGCTCGCGCCACAGCGTTTTGATGTGTTGTACGGAGTTTTCCCAGGGGGAATTGAATGGATTTTCAGGTGAATGAGCGGACTTATTTCTTGAGTCTGGCTGAGGACGAGAGACGGTGGCGAGTGTTTGTTTCGACGCCGAGAGGAGCGTGGCGGATTCCTGTGTATGAGGATGCGGCGGAGTCGGAGCCGCTGCTCGTGTTACAAGAGGAGAAGCATCGGATACCAAGCTAAGTGGGTGTGACGACCATTTCGAGGTCATGGCAGATTCCCAAAGCTTCGCTAAGTCCGCCGAGGTTTTAACAGCGATCGCCCAGCAGATGGCTGAGGCGCCGTTTTATGCGCAGCTCATCTACAAAGATCAGTCGGATACGGCTGCCGTGCCTGCGACGATCAATCTGTTTTGCGAGAAGTGTGACAAAGAGACAAACTGGGAGACCTATATCAGCCCGAACACCACTTACAGAGACGGGTTCGGCGCGAAGGAGTATGTGTGCCGCAATTGCAAAACGAGCTCGGAGGAGGAATGCGTCCAGGCCTTCGACCGAGTTCGCTTCGTTTTCGAATATTTGTTTCGGGAGATAGATGCCCGGAGGAGGAGTGCAGCAGAATACGCTGGAGCGGTGGCGAAGATAGCAAGCCAAAAGAGATAAGACCATAATGGCAACCACTTCCAAAAAAGACTATTACGAGACTCTGGGGGTGAAGAAGTCTGCGTCGGCGGAGGAGATTCGGAAGGCGTTTCGCAAGCTGGCGCGCAAGTACCATCCAGACGTTAATCCTGGGGACAAGTCGGCGGAGGAGAAGTTCAAGGCACTCTCCGAGGCAAACGACGTACTCAGCGATCCGAAGAAGCGCAAGATCTACGACCAGGTCGGGTTCTATTCGGACAATATTGATCCGGCGACGGCCGAGGCGTATGCGCGGGGCGGTGGGGCAGGCGGATTTGCCGGAGGCGCGCCGGGAGGATTTTCTGGTGGTGGAGCAGGGCACGCCGGCGGGCAAGGGGTTCCGTTTGACTTCGGCGGGTTCGACTTTTCGGATCTAGTGGATAGCGCTGGGCGAGGCAGGCGAACCGGCGGCAGCGGTGGATTCAAGGACATTTTCTCGGGAATGTTCGGCGGCGGACGGGGAGCGACAGCGACTGAAACTGGACCTGAGCCCGGGACGGATCTCGAATATCAAGTGAACGTGCCATTCTGGACGGCGATCCGCGGCGGCGTGATGCGGCTCAACATTACTCGGCAGGACGTTTGCGGGAATTGTCACGGGCAAGGCTACATTGAGGCGCCGGGGAAATGCCCGGAGTGCAACGGGACCGGGCAGATCACGCAGACCGGTGGGCGGATGAAGTTCAATGTGGCGTGCCCGCGGTGTCAGGGAACGGGCAAGAATATTTCCACTTGCCCCACTTGCCACGGTGAGGGCACGGTAAGCCGGACTGAGCCGCTGGAGGTGAGGATCAAGGCGGGGACACGCGACGGGCAGCGTATCCGGTTGGCCGGCAAGGGTAATGCCGGGGCTCACGGCGGCGTGGCTGGTGACTTGTACGTGATCATCCGGATCGGAGAGCATCCTATCTTCCGACGCGATGGGGATGATATTTATCTCACTGTCCCAGTGAGCGCTAGCGAAGCGGCTTTGGGAGCGAAGATTGAAGTGCCGACGATTGATGGGCGGGCGCTGCTCAAGATTCCGCCGGGGACGCAGTCGGGGCAAAAACTGCGGCTGCGCGAGAAGGGCGTGCCTTCGGCCACCAAAGAGGGGGTGCGCGGGGATGAGATCGTCGAGATCACGCTGACGGTGCCGATGCCCCGGGACGAGCGTACGAAAGAACTGCTGCGCGAACTGGCCAAGCTGAATCCGGAAGATCCGCGGGAAGAACTGTGGAAGCAGGTATAGTGACTGCTCCCTGCGAAACTGCTCGGCAACGCGGGGAGGCAAGTGGTTTAAGCGGCTAAGAAACGTAACCACCTTCCAGGTTTCATCGTCGCTCAGTAGTCCCTCCCACGCAGCCATACCGGTGTAGCGCACACCGTGCGTTCGATTCGCCCAAAGAGTGGGATACAAGAAGATCCTGTTGTGGACGCAGAGCGAACTTGCGGCGGCGCGCGACATTTACCAGAATGCTGGCTTCAAACTGCTTCGCGGAGAGAAGCACAGCAGTTGGAGCCGCGAGGACTTGGTTGCCGAGACCTGGGAACTGAAGCTGTGAGCATTGCGGAATCTCCACGTTCGACTCGTCCCAAAATCTTCAACGCATAGGGCACAGGCGATCGCAGGGTAATTCGAAGCCTGCCCTGAGAGCAGTCGAAGGGTGTCCCCTGTGTTCCGGATTTTTCGGACGTTACCGACGCTGCTGACCTTCTTGACAAAATCTTTCGAAATTCTTCCACATTTTTCTTGCATCGTTTGAAAAATGCCGTAATCTCTACACTGCGAACTAACTCCAGCGTGATTTCTGGAATCTAACCAAACCAGAAAGCTCGAGCACGACCAGCCCGCTGCGGGAGTTGCTGAGAGTGAGTCGCCTGAGGAGGAAGACATCGAAATTGGCAACAGCTAGCGCCCCGCGTCAACAAACCGAGAACCCCCAACCTCTCGCCGTCGTCCCCAACCGGAAAAAATTCGTTCGTCTCACCTTGTGGCCACTGGTGGCCGCCACCTTCTTTATGGTGTCAGGCGGAACCTACGGCACGGAAGACATTGTGCACGGTGCTGGGTACGGACGCGCGATCCTGATTCTGCTGCTCACGCCGCTGCTCTGGAGTCTGCCTACGGCCTTCATGATTGGCGAGCTGTCGAGTGCGTTGCCCTATGAAGGCGGCTACTACGCCTGGGTACGGCGCGCCATGGGCAACTTCTGGGGATTTCAGGAAGCGTGGCTCTCACTGGTCGCGTCCATTTTCGACATGGCGATTTATCCCACGCTGTTTGTGGCCTACTTGACCCGCATGTTCCCGTGGTTCCAGGAGGGAAATCGCGGATGGTGGGTTGCGCTTGCGGTAGTGATTGCGTGCGCGGTTTTGAATATTGCCGGCGTGAAGGTGGTATCGCTGACGTCCCTGTGGCTTTTCTTCGCGCTGTCAGCGCCGTTTGTGGCGATCGTATTGTTGGCTCCCTTCAAGATGGGTGCGCTGGCGAACGCCGTGACCAAGCCGACGACTTCTACCGTGGATATTCTCGGCGGATTGCTGATCTGCATGTGGAACTACATGGGATGGGACAACGCCTCGACCATTGCGACGGAAGTGGAGCGGCCGCAGCGGACGTATCCGCGGGCGATGCTGGTAGCGGTAGCTATCGTGGCATTAAGCTACGTGCTTCCCTTTGCGGCCATGTGGATGACTGGGCTGAAAGCGACGGCGTGGGAGACTGGATCGTGGGCGGACATCGCGGGACTGCTGGGCGGACCGCTGCTGCGCATTGGAGTGGTGCTCGGTGGCATCATCAGCGCCTTCGGCATGTTTAATGCGCTGGTGATGAGCTATTCGCGCCTACCCCTGGCAATGGCGCAAGACGGCATGCTACCCGGTATCTTTGCCAAGCTGCAGAAGAAGTCACGGGCGCCTTGGGTTGCGATAATCGCGCTGGCGATGGGATGGGCGATGTGCCTCGGGTTGGGTTTTGCCCGACTGGTGACGCTGGACATTCTTCTTTACGGCTTCAGCCTGATGTTGGAATTTATAGCGCTGGCTGTGTTGCGCTTTCGCGAGCCGGAGCTGGCACGGCCGTTCCGCGTCCCTGGCGGATTGTTTGGAGCGATTGCGATCGGCATTCCGCCCATGCTGCTTCTGGGCTTTTCCATTATCCGGAGCGAGCATGAGCAGGTTTGGAATATGAGTTCGTTCGAGTTCGGCATGATTTTGATTGCGGCGGGTTTTTTAGCGTATGCCGTCAATCATTTGTTGAAGCCGCACGGATGGGCTCCGGCGGAACAGAAGCCCGAACCAGCCGCCTAGCAAGATCGTCGGCCACGGGTTCACGCGGATGCAGACGAATCTGGCTTATTTGATTCGTGGGACTCTGCGATGATCCGTGGCCGACTTGTTTTTGCTGTAGATTGGTGACTGCGGAAGTTCGGGACCGAATACCAGGCGATGACGAAACGAAAATCCAAGGGCGCATACATGATCTCGGCGGTAGCCGAGATGTATGGCATTCATCCACAGACCCTGCGCCTTTACGAACGCGAAGGGCTGCTTAAGCCGTCGCGCACCGAGGGCAATACTCGCCTTTACACGGACGAAGATCTGCAGCGGCTGGAGTTCATCCTATCGCTGGCGCGGGACCTGGGAGTGAACATCAGCGGTATGGCGATCATTCTGCAAATGCGGGAGCGCATGGAGGAGATGCAGCGGCAGATTCAGGAGTTTGTGCAGTACATCCAGCAGGAAGTGCTGACCCGCGCTAATGCCGCGACTGACCCGGCGAGGGGCGCGATTGTGCCGGTGCGCAGGTCGATGTTGGCTCCGACAATTCAACCTCCGAAGAAGCGCTAACGAGAGGACTGCCAATTCTTCCCTGCCCGCGTATTATATGAAGTCCTTCAGCAACGGTCTGGCTAAGTGCTGAATGCTGAGTGTTGCATGCTTCCCTTCAAGCTGATCTACAGCGACGGCTACTATTTGCCCATCGGCGAGCATGTCTTCCCGGCAGAGAAATACCGGAAAATCCGCGAACGCCTGCTGGCGAGCGGGGTCGCCGAAACCAACGACTTTCTGGAACCTGAACCAGCTACCGATGAGGACATCTTGCTCGTGCATACGCCCGAGTATGTGGACAAGCTAGCGACGGGCACGCTCAGCTCGCAGGAGGAACTGGAGCTTGAGGTTCCCTACTCGCGCGATCTGGTAGATGCGTTCTGGCTGGCGGCGGGAGGATCCATGCTGGCGGCGCGGCAAGCTTTAGTCGACCGCGTCTCAGTCAGCATTGGTGGCGGGTTTCATCATGCCTTTCCGGATCACGGTGAGGGATTCTGCATGATCCATGACGTGGCTGTGGCGATACGGCGGCTACAGCGCGATGGCAAGATTCGCACCGCGATGACCGTCGATTGCGACGTTCATCAAGGGAATGGCACGGCAGTGATTTTTGCCGGAAAGCGTGCACCGGGCGATTGGCTGCCCTGGACGTCCGGGTCAGCCCTGAATCGCAATCGCCCTGCCAGAATGCACAGCGCCGACGCCGAGGACGTTTTCACCATCTCGCTCCATCAGCAAAACAACTACCCGGTGTTTAAGCCCCCTTCGTCGCTTGACCTGAATTTGCCCGACATGATCGGCGACGGCGAATATCTGGCGTGCGTCGGCGACGCGCTCAGTTTGGGATTGAGCATGTTCAAGCCGGAACTCATTTGTTACCTCGCCGGAGCCGACCCTTATCGCGAAGATCAGCTCGGCGGATTGTCGTTGACGATTGAGGGATTGAAGAGGCGAGATGCTCTCGTGTTCCAAATCGCCAAGGCCGAGCGCATCCCCGTGATGGTGACCCTCGCCGGTGGATATGCGCAGGATGTGGAGGATACCGTGACGATTCACTGCAACACGGTGATCGCGGCGAAGGAGGTATTTGCCGGAGAGTAGTGAAGGCCGCCAGAAGATATACTCGATGGGATGATCGTCAGCCTGCCCGACCTTTCACACAGCGAGCTTTACAACATCCTGCTCAATTCCGTGGCGCCACGGCCGATTGCGTGGGTCTCGACGGTGAGCGCATCGGGACAGCCCAATCTGGCGCCGTTTTCTTTCTTCAACGCGGTTTGCGCCGATCCTCCGTTGCTGGCATTTGCGCCGGCACTTCGGCAACCCAAACGTCCGGAGGGCGGTAAGGGCGAAGCCAAGGACACGTTGCGAAATATTCGTGAGACTCGGGAATTTGTCGTCAATATCGTTACGTACGAACTCCGCGAGGCGATGAACTTGACCAGCGGGGAATACGACGCGTCGGTGAACGAATTCGAGTTAGCGAAGCTTACTCCGGAGGCGTCAAAGATCGTGCGGTCGCCGAGGGTCGCCGAATCTCCAGTGAGCTTTGAATGCAAGCTTCATCAGATTCTTGATTTTTCTACCGCGCCCACCGGCGGCAGCTTGGTGATCGGCGAGATTGTGTCGATTCATATGAACGACGCGTATCTCAAAGATGGCCGGTTGGACCGGAATTCGCTGGACCTCATCGGCCGCATGGGTGGGATTCAGTACACCAGGACGACACAGAGATTTGAGATGGTGCGGCCGAAGGTTGGGTAGATGTCACCGGGTGCTGCGCGTCCGCGTACAATACGAGCCTTGAAAGGAGAATCGCCAATGCAGCGGGTAACGGTTGCCTATCCAAACAAAACGGACGCGAAGTTTGATTTTGACTAATACATGAGGAAGCGCATTCCATGGGTGGCCGGGCTGGTGGGAAAGAGCATTGAGGTTCGTCGGGGGATTTCGTCTGCGACCGGTTCGTCTGCCGCGTTCGTCTGTTTGGCAACGATCCGCATCGATTCCGTAGCGGAATTCCAGGCCATGTTGTCACAGCACGGCGCCGAGATCCTCGCCGACATTCCGAAATACACCAACATCGAACCGATCATTCAGTTTGACGAAATCCTGGGGTAGGTTGGCTCGGAACTGAATATGAAAGATGCCCAAGAGATCTCGGCGCTTGTAGATAGAGGACTCGCCGGCATCCGCGATCCGAGACTAGTACAGAGGATTCGCGACCTTCTCGTGACTCCCTACCCCGTTGAAAGGATGGGGGACTATGGATCGGCGGGTGAGCGATTCACGTGCTGGACGGTTTTAGAGCATCGGTTATCGAATACGGGGATCGCCTTCTGTTCCCAAGGCTTCGATCCCGCAAATCCGTGGGGCTTGGTGGCTCTGTCAGGGCCGCACATGAGTATTGGCATGGATTCCGCCTGGTTCGTGTCGCTTGAAGACGCGATGAGGGAAAGTGCGGCTTGGAACAATCCAGTCGGACAAGAAGTGCAGTGAGGCTCTGCCCATCGCTGTGGGTTCCGGCTGTTAAAATTACTCAGTACACCTATGTTCGAGAATCTTCAGGAAAAACTGCAGCGCGCGTTTAAGAGCCTTCGCGGCCAAGCCCGGCTGAGCGAGGAAAACATTGCGGAGGCGCTGCGCGAAATCCGGCTGGCGCTGCTGGAAGCCGACGTCAACTTCAAAGTGGTCAAAGAGCTGATTGACCGCATCCAGGCCAAAGCCGTGGGGCAAGAAGTGTTGACCGCGCTTTCTCCGGGCGAGCAGGTCATCAAGATTGTGCGCGACGAACTGGTCGAGACTCTCGGCAAGGACACGGCGCGCATGAAGTTTGCATCGCAGCCGCCCACGGTTGTACTCATGGCCGGACTGCAGGGTTCCGGCAAGACCACCACTTCGGGCAAGCTGGCAAACTGGTTTAAGACCGGCGGGCATCGTCCACTGCTGGTTTCGGTGGACGTATACCGTCCGGCGGCGCGCGAACAGTTGAGAATTGTGGCGCAGGCCGTCAAGGCTCAGATCTATGAGGGCGAAGTAGGCGAAGCGAACACCGCGACGGTGGAGCGGCTAGTGAAAGAGGCGCGCCGCGAAGCTATCGTTTCCGGATGCGACGTGCTGATCGTTGACACGGCCGGGCGTCTGCATATCGATGACCAGCTTATGGACGAGATGCAGTCACTGAAGAAGCTGCTGAATCCATCGGAGATTTTGTTCGTTGCCGACGCCATGACTGGTCAGGACGCAGTGCGATCAGCAGATGAGTTCCACAAGAAGCTTTCGCTCACCGGCGTCATCCTCACCAAGATGGATGGCGATGCCCGCGGGGGCGCGGCGCTTTCCATCCGGCAGGTCACCGGCCAGCCCATCAAGTTCATCGGCGTGGGCGAGAAGTACGATGCGCTGGAGCCGTTTCATCCCGACCGCATCGTGTCGCGCATTCTCGGTATGGGCGACATTCTCTCGCTGATCGAGCGCGCGGAATCGCAGATCGACAAGAAAAAAGCACAGGAGATGGCCACCAAGGCTCTCACCGGCGACGGCTTCTCGCTCGAGGATTTTCGCGACCAACTGCGGCAAGTGAAGAAGATGGGTTCGATCAAAAGCCTGATTGGGATGATGCCGAGCATTGGCCCGTTTTCCGGCTTGCAGAAGGCAGCCGACAACGTGGACGAGAAACAGATCAACCGCGTCGAAGCGATCATCAATTCGATGACAACGCACGAGCGCAATCATCACGAAGTGATCAACGGCAGCCGCCGCAAACGCATCGCCCGCGGCTCCGGCACCAGCGTGCAGGAAGTGAATAACCTGCTCCGCCAATACGCGCAGATGAAGAAGATGTTCAAGCAGATGGGCAAGCCCAGCTTCGCGCGGCGGTTGGCGGGGATGAAGCTACCGGGAATGTAAGCGGGGGCGGGAGGTGGTTGCGGTGGGCGGCTTCTTTGTCTATGCGTTCAAGCGCGTCGCGCAATGGGCCAGGGCTCGCGGCAGTGACAGGTGGGCGTCGGCGAGTGCCACGGTAACCGCCCCGCCTATTGTTGCGTTCAGGAATTTCCGCCAAACGGTGGAGATCGTCTATTCGTATCGATTCGAAAGCGAGTTGTACACCGGCATCCACGAGGAGCTTTTTCTGTTCGGTGGTCATTCGTTGACTGCCTACGTCGCACGATTTGGAAAAGGAAACCTGCTAATAGTACGTGTGAAGCCGGGTGAAGAAGTGTCAATCGTGCGTGGTGACGACCAAAACACTCTTGCGCCGGGACCGGTTTCCGCGTGAACGACCAACGTTATGAAGTGGCGATCCCTCGAAGAATCCGGTCCGGAGACTGATGCGCGGCGATTGCGCGAAATCTTTGCCGAGCGCAAGGAACTGATTGCGAAGTACGTTCCGGCGGAGACGCAGGCCATCCATGTCCGAGCCGTCGACGAACTGAAGCGGAGACGTTTAGCGGCGAATATTCTGCGAGTCGGCTCGAGGATTCCGGAATTTCAACTTCAAGATCACGACAGCGAGAGCGTCTCTTCCTCCGACTTGCTCGCGAAGCGAAGGCTCGTGCTTTGTTTCATCCGTGGGCGCTGGTGCCCGTTTTGCATTGGTCAGATGGAGGCGATGAACCTCGTCCTGCCGGCGATCGAGCGCGCCGGCGGAACGCTCGCGGCGGTTTCTCCACAGACTGTGAAGCAGGCGTTCTTCATGCGCGACCAGCACAAATTGCGCTTTCCGCTGCTCTTCGATGCCGGGAACAACATCGCGCGGCAGTTCGGCCTGACCTATCGCGTTCCCGATGAACAGCAGGCAGTCTATCAACGTGCATTCGTCAATCTGCCTTTCGTTAACGGCAACGACAGTTGGGAGTTGCCGATTCCCGCGACCTACATCATCGACCGCGACGGTACCGTACTCTACGCTTCGGCGAACGAGGACTATGCGGAGCGTCCCGAGCCGCGCGATATTCTTCGCGTCCTCGGCGGCCCTCAGGGGCTGAAGCCCGCGTGAGCTGTGGGCTTACGCGGCGCTGAAGCGCCGCTCTTCCACGGTCGTGCGGCTTTCCGTGGCAGCTTGCGTTTTTTTTCGGAGCCCTTCGGCGCGCTCCGCTTGCTCAGGGCGGGCTCAAAACTGAAGTCGTGCCCTTGCCGACCCCACGCGTTGGAAAATGCTGGGCGCTGTCTGAGGCCGCGGCTTTCGGTACACTGAATATTCATGAACTATATATACGGCATCAATGCCGTCACCGAGGCGCTCAAGGCCCGGGGACGGGCTTTCCAGTGGGTCGGCATGGCGAAGGAGCGACATGACATCCGACTGCAGCGGATGATCGAGGACTGCCGTCGACTCGGCGTTCCGGTTCGCTTCCTGACGCGAACTGAACTCGATCACATGGCGGGAAACGCGGCGCATCAGGGCGTGGTGGCCGTCACTTCGGCGAAACAGTACAGCGATCTCGATGATGTGGTGGGCGGGAAACGTGGACGGTATTCCTTCGTGGTTGTGCTCGACGGCGTGGAGGACCCGCATAATTTAGGCGCGGTGTTGCGTACGGCTGATGCCGCTGGCGCTGACGGTGTCGTGATTCCCGAGCGACGCGCTACGGCCGTCACCGGGACGGTCACCAAAGCCTCGGCGGGGGCTAGCGAACACTTACCGATTGCGAGGGTGACCAACATCGCTCGCACGGTAGAAGAGTTGAAGGAACGAAACATTTGGACGGTTGGCCTGGACGAGCGCGGGAAGCAGACCTACGATGCCCTCGACTACAACATGGATTGCGCGTTGGTGCTGGGCGGGGAGGGCAAGGGGTTGCACGACTTGGTGAAGAAGAAGTGCGACTTCCTGGTCTCGATTCCGATGCTGGGAAAAGTGCCTTCGCTGAACGTGTCGGTCGCTGGGGCGGTCGTGATGTACGAAATCGTGCGGCAGAGACGCGCGCAAAACAACAAAGAGGCGTCCGCGGGGGCGAAATGAAGTTGCGTAATATCCGCGTGTGTTTTCTCTGTTTTTTGTGTGCATCGGCGGCGAATGCGTTTTCTCTCGACCGCGAAGCATTTACTTTCACGCGCTATGACCTAAATGTCCGCGTTGAACCCGAGCAGCAGCGATTGGAAGTTCGCGGCAAGATCACTCTCCGGAACGATTCGGCAACGCCGCAGAAGATCGCGGTTCTGCAGATTTCATCTTCGCTGGACTGGCGTTCCATCAAGGTCGCCGACAAACAATTGCAGTTTGTCGCGCAACCTTACACTTCTGACATCGATCACACTGGAGCGCTATCCGAAGCCATTGTGACTTTACCGGAGGCGATCGCGCCCCAGGGCACAATTGAGCTGGAGATCGGCTACGAAGGCGTGATCGTGCCGGATGCGACGCGGCTCACGCGGATCGGCACACCGGAAGCCACAGCTCGCAGCACGGACTGGGACCAGATCGGGGCGAAATTCACAGCGGTACGCGGAGTGGGATACGTGGCGTGGTATCCGATCGCGACCGAAGCAGGCAATCTTTCTGAGGGTGCCAGCCTATTCGACACAGTGGGCCGGTGGAAGACGCGAGAGGCCGCCTCCACCATGCATGTGCAGGTCACAGTGCCGCGCGATGATGAAAGCGAAAAACCGGAGCTTCTGGTGAATGCGACGACGTGCCCGACGGCGCTCGAGGAGCGACATCAGTTCGTTGCAGATTGCTCGTACCGATCTCTGGGATTTTCCGTGCCGACGTTTGTGATGGCTGACTATGAGGTTGCGGACCGGGCAGATGTTGCAGTCCATTACCTGCATGGCCACGACGTGGCGGCGGTAAGCTACGCCGACGCAGCGGAAAAAGTGACTCCGCTTATCACCGAGTGGTTTGGAGCGCCGCGAAACAAAGCGCAAACGGCTGATCTCGACGACCCGAACGCCGCTCCTTTTGAAGGCGGCTCTCTTTTGCTTATGCCGCTGACCAATACGGATTCCAAGGTGGCAGGGTTGGTCGCTGCGCACCAGCTCACCCATGCGGCGTTTTCCTCGCCGCGTCCCTGGATCAACGAGGGCCTCGCTCACTTCGCGCAGGCGCTCTATCTCGAACAACAGAAGGGACGCCAAGCCGCGCTGGATTACATGGGATTGCACCGTTCCGCGTTGAGCGCCGCTCAGAGAGAGAATGAGAAGCAGACAACCGCGCCACGACCAGAAGATGCAGTGAACCGATCCTTAGTGAACACCGCCGACGAAGAACTTTATCGCAGCAAAGCGATGTGCGTGTGGTGGATGCTGCGCGATCTGGTCGGTGAGGCGGCGTTGAAAAAAGCTCTCGCATCGTACCGTCCGGAGCAGGATAAGGAACCCTCCTACATGCAGAAATTAATTCAAGCGCAGACACAGAAAGATCTGGAGTGGTTCTTCGACGACTGGGTTTACCGCGACCGTGGGCTGCCGGACTTCAAGGTGGAATCGGCGTTCCCGCGCAAGACGATGACTGACGAATACCTTGTGACAGTCACGGTGGAGAATCTCGGGCGGGCGGGAGCTGAGGTTCCCATCACGGTGAAATATTTCGGCGGAGAAGTCACGAACCGGCTGGTGGTGCACGGGAATAGCAAGGGCGTGATTCGAGTGGAGATCTCGAAACCGCCGGAGGAAATCGTGGTCAATGACGGGAGTGTGCCCGAGAGCGACACAACAAACAATACATTCAAGATCGAGGCGGCCGACGCTGAAAAGTAAATTGGCGATTGAAGATCAGTGGACCGTTTGTCTCTGATCCTCAGTGGTAGTCTGATCTTTCGTTCGGGGAGGGTTCTTGGCGTACATCCAGTTTCTGGGCGCTGCCGGCACAGTTACCGGTTCCAAACACCTGATTAATACTTCGGAAACTTCATCCAGCAAAGACGGCTTTCAGGTACTGGTGGATTGCGGCCTGTTCCAGGGGCAGAAAGATTGGCGCGAGCGCAATTGGCGCGATACGCCGGTCCCTGCGAAAGAAATCGAAGCGGTGATTCTCACCCACGCGCATCTCGACCACTGCGGCTGGATCCCGCGTCTGGTAAGAGAGGGCTTCCGCGGACCTATCTACGCAACGCCACCGACGATTGACTTGTGTGGCATCATCCTTCCCGACTCCGGCCACCTGCAGGTAGAAGATGCGGCGTTCTATAACAAAACGAATAAGTCGAAACACCATCCAGCCCTGCCGCTCTACACGGAGGAAGACGCGCACGAATCGCTGCAGTATTTCAAGCCGGTGGCGGTTGGCCAGACGATCGAGCTTTCAGCCGAGCTTTCATTCCGCTTCGTTCGCGCGGCACATATTCTGGGCTCGTGCATGGCTGAGATTGCGTTGACGACGAACGGTCAGACGCGCCGATTACTTTTCACAGGAGACATTGGCCGCGTGGTCGACCACAAGGTGGCGCCGGGAAAAGTCGTACACTCCGGGCCGGCGGAGGGTGAAGCAGCCGACGTTGTGGTGATGGAATCGACTTACGGCAACCGGCTTCATCCCGTAGAAGACCCTATGCCGGAGCTAGCCGCGCTGATCAGCGCCACGGCCCGTCGCGGAGGCAGCGTGGTCATTCCGGCCTTTGCCATCGAACGCACGCAGAAGTTGGTTTTCATCCTCAAGCATCTGATGGAATCGGGGAATATCCCGCTCATTCCTGTCTTCTGCGACAGCCCCATGGCGATTAAGGCGGTGGAAGTGTTCCTGAAACACAACGAAGAATATAGCGACGACACGCGCAGCATGATCAAGAGATACGGCTCACCACTGGACTGGCCGGGGTTCACTTTCGCGTTGACTTCGGAGGAGTCGAAGAAGATCAACGCGGTCCTGGTCCCGTCGATCATCATCTCTTCCAGCGGCATGGTGACCGGAGGCCGCGTTCTGCATCATCTGGCACAGCGGCTGCCGGACCCAAAGAATCTGGTCCTGTTCATCGGCTTTCAGGCACCGGGCACGCGAGGTTTCACGATCAAGAGCAAATCTCCCGAGGTGAAGATTTTTGGCGATTTCGTCCCCATCCGCGCCCAGATCGCCGCGCTGGAGCAGTTCAGCGACCATGCCGACCCGCCCGAAATGCTGGAGTGGTTACGCACTTTCCGCAACCGGCCCGAGATGACCTACCTGGTTCACGGCGAGCCCGACGCTTCCGGCCAGTTGCGGGATCTTATGAAGAAGGAACTGGGATGGCATGTAGACGTGGCCCGGTATTTGCAGAAGGTGGAATTCGCCTGACAAACGCGATTCGTTTCCTGGAACCAAGAGTTCATTCGTGAGATCATCCCGCGGCTTGGTACGCAGGGTTCGTTTCGGCTAAACATTATGGTGAACAACGCAAACAGTGCGGCGCCGGACTTTTCTTTCTATGTTTGCCCCCAGTGCAAAGGAATACTCACGGCTGCTGGCGCCACGCTGCAATGCTCCGCCTGCAGCCACAGTTATCCGGTTCAGCACCAAATTCCTGATTTCATTTTGGAAGATCTCACCCAAAGCACCAATCCGGTTCTACGACGAGTGAAGTGGCTCGACCTGCTGGCTCGTGTGTACGAGTCAAAGCTCTGGTATCCCGTCGCGCTTCGATTGTTTGCCGGACGAGGGCAGATCTCTTTTGCAGGACTCATCAATCTGGTCCGGGAAATGGTAGGTCCAGTGAACGGGGTGGTGCTCGATGTGGCGTGCGGCCCTGGCACGTATGGCCGCCGCATCGCTTCAGCTTCGCGGAGAGTTTATGGGATCGATATTTCGAGAGGAATGCTTGAACAGGGAGCAGCCTATGCGCGGCGGGAAGGCGTTACCCACATGCAATTCTCCCGCGCGCGGGTGGAGACGCTGCCTTTTCGCGATGCCGTCTTCGATGCAGCCATTTGCAGCGGCTCACTGCACCTTTTTCAAGACGCGGGCGGAGCCTTGGCTGAGATCGGCCGCACTTTGAAGTCCGGCGCACCATTGGCCATTGTCACGTTTACAGCAGGAAGAGCAGGACTTCTGCGCTTCCCCCGAGTACTGCGGTTGGCCCGCAAGCGTGGCGGCCACGTGTTTTCGGTTTCAGAACTTGAACACCTCTTAAGTGAACACGGATTTACAGGGTGCAAATCCAACGTCTACGGATCGCTGCTGGCGTGTCGCGCTCAGAAAGGTTGAGCGAGACCATCGTTAGCGCAGGTTCGCATGGTAGCGCAGCCGCATTCCTCAGCTTGCCTGTTCAGGGCAGTGCGCGACTGAAACGCACTAACATCTCCAGTTTGCTTATGGCTGCGCCGGAATCAATGGATTCCGCGGCCAGAGGTATTGCCCCGGCTAGGTGATCGGCACGACGCGCTGCCACCAGCGCGGCCGCGGAGTTCAGGAGAACCACATCGCGGCGCGGGGATTTCTTTCCACTCAAAACCTCGCGAACGATGGCTGCATTGTCGGCCGCGTCGCCGCCGGCAATGTCTTCGAGCGTGGCGCGCTCCATGCCGAACTCCTCCGGATCAACTTCGTAAGTCCGAACGATTCCGTCGCGAGCTTCAGCCACGCGCGTCGCTCCGGTAATGGTGATCTCGTCGAGCCCATCCAGGCCATGCACCACAAGCGCACGATGCAGTCCGAGCATACTGAGCGCTTCGGCGAGCTTTTCGACCATTTCAAGCGCGTAGACACCCACGACTTGTCCCGAAGCGCGCGCCGGATTGGTGAGCGGGCCGAGCAGGTTGAACATGGTGCGGAGGCGCAGCTCCCGCCGCACCTTCTGCACTTGTTTCATGGAGGAGTGCAGGTCGGGCGCGTAGAGAAAACAGATCCCGACTTCGCGCAGACATTGCGCAGCGTGTTCGGGAGACAACTGGATGTTCACGCCGAGCGCCTCCATCACGTCAGCCGAGCCGCACTTTGAGGTTAGGCTGCGATTGCCGTGCTTGGCCACATGTACGCCAGCTCCGGCGGTTACAAAGGCGGCGGCGGTTGAGATGTTGAAGGTGCCGCTGGCGTCACCGCCGGTGCCGCAGGTATCGACCAGTGCGTCGCGGCCGGTGCCGCTTAGGTCGAGCGCGTTGGATTCCGAAGCGCCCGCCCCGGCAAACGAAATGGGCAACGGCGTTGCTGCGGCGCGGATTGCTTCCGCGAAGCCGACGATCTCTTCGACGGTTTCACCTTTGATGTGCAAGGCTACGAGGAGAGCCGCGATCTGCGAGTCGGCGCAGTTTCCGGCGAGCACTTCCGCCATCACATCGCGCGCTTCGGCGCGCGCCAGGGACTGGCCGTGATTGGCGATGCGATGAAGGGCGTCGAGGATCATCTCACTCGGAATTGTAAGGGATAACTAATGACGTCGATGAGCTTGACCAAACAGCTAGGTGTTAACCGCCGTGCCGGCTTAGTCTGGGCAAGAAGTATTCGCGCCAGTCTTCCGGCAAAGCAGCCGTCGCAATCGCCTTTTGCAGCAGGTTGCGATTGTATTTCTCACGAAGGAAAAGCCGGTTCATTTCGGCGATACTAATACCTTTGCGATCTTGCGAAATCAGTTCGAGCGAATCCCCTTCGCCCGCTTCACCTTCCTGCTCTACGGAAAAATAGAGTCCACTGCGTCCACTGTGGAGGAAGCGCTCTATCATATCGTCCCGTTGAAATTTTGCCGCCAGCTTGTAACAGGGCATGCGTGGTTGACGGACCATCACAATGGCAGAACCAATTCGAATCCGGTCTCCAACGTGAAGCTCTTCCGTGAGACCCTGGGTCGTAAAATTCTCGCCAAACATGCCCCAACGCAAGTCCGTGTCAGGCAATTCCCGCCGCCAATATTCATAGTGCTCCGAGGGGTAAGCGTAGACCGCCTTGTAGATTCCTCCGTGAACGCTGAGATCCGCTTGCTGATCGCCATCGAGGTTCAGCGTGCGCAGCGCCACCCTTCCAGTCACCGGTTGCTTGAAGATACCCGTGTTGATGGTCGCTCCCTTATAGAGAGTCAGACGCGGCCTCGCAACGTTCAGTGAAACCACTTTCATCAATTGTTCCTCTCTGCATTCCGGAGCGGTGCCTGCGCGGTCCGGTCTCCACTCCCGATTTAGACTTAGATGACGATCAATAAAAAAGGAGCGGCGCGCGTTTGCCCTAATCCGGTCCTCTCTATAAAATTGAAGGTTTGCTGCCCTCAGTCGAAAGCCGCAAGCAGGTTCCTTCCGACTTCTTAGCTGACGAGTGTCATTATGAAAATCCATGAGTACCAGGCAAAAGGAATTCTTAAGAAGTATGGTGTGACCGTGCCGCGCGGGACAATGGCGTCCTCGCGTGAAGAGGCCGAGGCTGCCGCCAGAGAGTTGTTCAGCGCCGGAGCGACCGGAGTTGTCGTGAAGGCGCAGATTCATGCGGGCGGCCGCGGCAAGGGCGGAGGCGTAAAGATTGCCAAGTGTGTGGATGAGGCGGGAGAGCTCGCCGGCAAAATGCTGGGCATGAAGTTGGTGACGCATCAGACGGGCCCCGAGGGCCGCGTGGTGCGGCGTCTGCTGATCGAAGAAACTCTTCCCATCGACAAGGAACTGTACCTGGGAATTCTGGTGGACCGCGCCGAGGGGAAGCCCGTATTCATGGCCTCGGCCGCGGGAGGAATGGAAATCGAGCAGGTGGCCGCGGAAAATCCAGCTGCTATTCTGAAGCAGCACATCGATCCCGGCATGGGGCTTGAAGGTTTTCAGGCTCGCAAAATGGCGTTCAAGCTTGGACTTAACGCCAAGCAGATCAACCCTGCGGTGCAGTTTCTCTCCAACCTCTACAAAGCGTTTCTCGACACGGATGCATCACTCGTCGAGATCAATCCGTTTATCACGACTACCGATAGCCGGCTGTTCGCGCTCGACGCCAAGCTGACGTTTGATGACAACGCGCTGTTCCGCCATCCCGATATTCGCGAACTGCGCGACATTACGGAGGAAGATCCGCTCGAGGTTGAGGCTTCGAAATATAGTTTGAACTATATCAAGCTCGACGGAAGCGTGGGATGCATGGTAAACGGCGCGGGGCTGGCCATGGCCACGATGGACATCATTAAATATGCGGGCGGGATGCCGGCAAACTTCCTCGATGTAGGCGGCGGCGCCAGCGCTGATCAGGTGGCCCACGCGTTTGAAATCCTGCTCAGCGACAAGAACGTGAAAGCGGTGTTGATCAATATTTTTGGCGGCATCCTGCGCGTGGATACGCTGGCTACGGGAGTCGTGGAAGCCGCGAAGAAAACCAACATCAAGCTTCCCGTGGTGTTGCGACTGGAAGGTACGAATGTGGATGAAGGCAAGAAGATCCTGATGAATTCGGGATTCAACTTCATCGTGACGGACACGATGAAAGACGCAGCCGACAAAGTGGTGGCGGCAGCGCGGGGTATTTAAAGAAGCGAGCCAAACGCGCGATTGTTGCGTCGCAAAAAGCGCGACGCTTCGCACGGCTCGCCCAGATCCTTCGTCGGGCAAAGGGCGCCCGCCTCAGGATGACAATCACGGCGGTAAAGGCATCGAGGAATCATACTTATGGCAATCCTAGTTAATAAAGAAACGCGCTTGATTGTGCAGGGCCTGACGGGACGCGAGGGCACCTTTCACGCCAAGGCCTGTGCGGCTTATGGAACGCAGGTGCTGGGCGGAGTGACGCCGGGCAAGGGCGGCACCACGCACGAAGGCTGGCCCATTTTCAACACGGTGCTCGAAGCCGTTGAGAAGACCGGCGCCGACACGACCGTGATTTTTGTTCCTCCGCCGTTCGCAGCGGATGCGATCATGGAGGCGGCGGACGCCGAAATCGAACTCATCGTCTGCATCACCGAAGGCATTCCCACTCTCGACATGGTGAAGGCCTGGGAGTTTCTGCAGAATCGGCGCTCGCGGCTCATTGGGCCGAACTGTCCAGGAATTATTTCGCCGGGCAAGTGCAAGATTGGAATTATGCCGGGGTCGATTCACAAAGAAGGGTCGATCGGCATCGTGTCGCGTTCGGGGACGCTGACTTATGAGGCGGTACATCAACTTACGCAGCGCGGCATCGGACAGTCCACCGCCATTGGGATTGGCGGCGATCCAATTATTGGAACCAACTTCCTGGACGCGTTGGACCTGTTCAATCGCGATCCGGAGACCGAAGCCGTAATCATGATTGGTGAAATTGGCGGCGACACCGAGGAAACCGCGGCGGAATTTGTGAAGACCCACATGAAGAAGCCTGTAGTCGGCTTCATCGCCGGACAGACTGCGCCTCCGGGACGCCGCATGGGCCATGCGGGAGCGATCATCTCCGGCGGCAAAGGAACGGCGGCGGAGAAGATCAAGGCCATGGAAACGGCGGGTATCCGCGTGGCGAAGTCTCCGGCGGCCATTGGAGAAACGCTCGTGGCGGCGCTGGGAGTTAAAGTCTAGTACCGAGTACGGAGTAAAAACCTAAGGACGAACGACTAACGACCAACTATGAAGACTCTGCAACGCACTCTTACCATCGTGAAACCGGACGCCGTCGCCAAGAACGCGGTCGGCGACATCATTGAACAATTCGAGAAGAACGGATTCCGCATTCTCGCCATGAAGATGCTGGAAATTTCCAAGTATCAGGCGGAGCAGTTTTACGCTGTGCATGCGAGCCGGCCATTCTACGGTTCGCTCACCGATTTCATGTCGAGCGGACCGATCGTCGCTCTGGCGCTGGAAAAGGAAAATGCCATTGCCGACCTGCGCAAGCTCATGGGCGCCACTAACCCGGCTAACGCCGAGGAAGGCACGATCCGCAAGAAGTGGGCGTCGAGCATTGAACACAACGCCATTCACGGTTCCGATGCCGAAGATACGGCGCGCTTTGAATTGAGCTTCTTTTTCGCCGGATACGAGCTGACAAAATAAGGTTCTCAGTTCCCGGTTCGCAGTTGAAGACCAAGGGGACTGAGCGACTCTTACTGAGAACTGCCTTATGCCGATGGTTCAAATCACAATGCTGCAGGGGCGCACCGCGGAGCAGAAGCGCAAGATCGCGAAACGCATCACTGATGCGCTGGTGGAAGAAGCCGGAGCGCGACGCGAAGGGATCATCGTCGCTTTCCATGAAGTGTCGAAGGAAAGCTACGCTTCGGGCGGCGAGTTGATGTCTGACAAAGTGAAGTAATGGGACTCGCGTGGCGAGGGCGCCCGCGCCACGCAACCTAGCCCAGCGGTTCGTACAGGTGACCTTCCACGCGGTCTGCGATTTTCGGCAAATCCTTACGGGCGTACTGCAAAAAATGTGGCGCGGTTCGATGGGCTTCGAGCGCGGCATCATCTTGATACTGCTCATAGATGAAGAAGCGCCGCGCTTCAGTCTTGTGCCGGTGGACTTGATACATCGCACAACCTGGCTCCTTGCGAGATTCCTCGGTGAGCTTCGCAAACAGAGCAGTGACCTCGGCTTCGCGCCCAACCTTCGCCATCCACGTTACCGCCAAAACCACCATCGTACGCTCCTTAACGTAGTCTTCGTGCTGGACAAACAGGAAGTCAATTCTAGACTTTCCGGGATGAGGTTGTCTTCAACTCATTCGCGAAATCGTCCATAAAGATTGTGTGATCCCGGTCCGGACCGGTTGAGACCAAGCCGATCTTGGCTCCGGTCTCTTTCTCCACGAACCCCAGGTATTCGCGAGCCGGCTTGGGCAACTGGTCGAACTCCGTGACGCCTTGCGTGGAACTTCGCCAGCCTGGCAGCTTCTGATAAATGCACTCTAGCTTCTCATAACCGCTAGCTTGAGCGGGGATTTCCATGGTCTTCTTTCCATCGACTGTGTAGCCGACGCAGACCGGAATCTCCGCCAGTTCGTCGAGCACGTCGAGCTTGGTCACTACCAGCCACGAGATGCCGTTAATCATGCGGGCGTAGCGCAACAGCGGCAAGTCGAGCCAGCCCGTGCGCCGCGGACGTCCCGTAACCGCCCCGAACTCGTTGCCGCGCACACGCAACTGCTGGCCGGCGTCGCCCTTTTCCTCGCTGGGGAACGGACCTTCGCCAACCCGCGTGCAATATGCCTTGGTGAGTCCGATCACCGACTCGATTGCATTCGGGGCGACGCCAGTACCGGTCGCGGCGCCTCCCGAAGTTGCGCTAGAGGAAGTCACGAAGGGATAGGTTCCGTGGTCGATGTCGAGCATTGTGCCCTGCGCGCCTTCGAACAAGACCGCCTCACCCTGAGCTAGCGCCTGGTTCAGCAGGACAGCCGTGTCGCACACAAACGGCGCGATTTTCTCGGCCGCCTGCGCGTATTCCGTATACATTTTGTCGGCGTCGAGTGGTTCGGAATTGAAGAGAGCGTGCGCGATCATGTTCTTCTCGCGGACTGCGTTTTCGATGTGTTTCTTCAGAAGCTTTAGATCGAGCAAGTCAGCGACTCTAAGGCCGCGGCGGCCCATCTTGTCTTCGTAAGCCGGGCCGATTCCGCGCGAGGTGGTGCCGATCTTCACTCGTCCGGGAGCGTTTTCTGCCGCCAACTCGATCATGCGATGATAGGGCAGAATCACCTGGGCACGGTTGGAGACAAAAAGATTTCCGTCGACCCTCACGCCCGCCTCACGTAAGGCACCCACCTCTTTCAGAAAGGCCATGGGATCCAGGACTACGCCGTTGCCGATCACGCTGCGGCACGCTGTCCGCAATACTCCGCAGGGAACCAGTTGCAGGACGAACTTCTTGCCGTTGATGATGACGGTGTGGCCGGCGTTGTGGCCGCCAGCATAGCGGGCTACAACGGAAAAGCTCTCCGACAAAACGTCGACGATCTTTCCTTTGCCCTCGTCGCCCCACTGGGCACCAACAATTACCGCGGTCTTGCCTCGTTTCACTGCCAACTCCGTCACAGGGATTCGCGAGCGCATAGCTGCGCCGCACCGGGGTCGCACACGCCTTGCCGCGGCAATGCTTCAAAGGCTAACTGGGATGAAAGCGGAGAAGATGTGTACGAAGTATCTTATCGCGCCCATTCGTGAAATGGCAACGCGCGAAAGCCAGTGGACAGCGATCAGTGATCGGGGATTCAAGAGGATGGGCTGCTGCACGGTTGCATGGCTGGCCGCTAATCACTGATCGCTGGCCACCGTTATGGTGGGCGCGGCAGGAATCGAACCTGCAACCACCGGATTAGAAATCCGCCGCGCCTACTCTCTTAGCCGCTATCCATCAGTGTTTTCAGCATCTTCCTTTTTTCCGATAGTGCATTCGGTGATGTTCGATGATGAGCTGTTGCGAGGCGTCGGGCATGATTTCCGTGACACGCGGGCGTAGCATTTTCGCCATGATCGTCACCCGACAGGAACACCACGAACGCCTGGCGCGGCAGAGCCGCAAACGTTAGATTGTGGTTTCTTGGGCACTGCCTGCGGTCGCACCCTTGGCGATAGCCAAGGGCGGCTGATGGAGAAGATGTTGCGGGCTAAGTTTACCACGGGTTCTGGCATTTAATGGCAGTCCACTGGGGTCGCAGGGGCTCCGATACACGGTCGCTGGGGTGGCCACAAAGGCGGCTGTCACTTCTGAAACGCTGGAGCCGATCTGAACCCCTCCGGGCAGTCAAGCCACTTCCCAAGCCCGGTTCACACCAGGTTAAGCTCGTGCGAGTTCTGCAACGTCGCTTGCATCATAAAGAAGTACTTGCCGTCTGCGCTGGCTCCGAACTCAGCGGATCACTCGCGCTGCGTGAAAGACTGAAGTTTACGCTCCGTCCAGATCAACCGAAAATGTCTCGCGGAGGTCTTTGTGGAGTTTGGACCAATGAGTCGGAAACCCGCATCATGATTCGCTCCGCCACTAATACCGCCGCGCGCTCGACTTCCGGGGAGGGTGGCGCACCCAAGAAAAACTGCTTGCCCTCAATGCCGTAAATCAGCAGAGTCTGCGGCAAATGGTTCATGGCGCGCGCCAATTCGACTGCTTCGCGCACGCCGAAAGCATGCGTGGAGCAGGGAAAAATATCTTCAGGTAACCCGTCGGAGGTGGCGTTCCATACTTGAACTTGACCGGGCGTTCCGCTGGGGGCAGCGGCGTCCACGAGAATGACATGCTCAGAACCGGTCCAGCAATCCATCAAAGAGAACGTCTCGCCGCTTTGCTCCATTATTTCGAGACCAGGGATTTCGAGGCCGAGGGTTTCGACACAAAGGGCACGCAGGCGGCGCACGACCAGGAGACCAGCCGCGTCGTCTCCGCGATCGAAGTTGCCGCAGCCAATGATGCGAAGGGCCACGTCTAATCCCGCTCCAGATGCAGGCGGAGGAAATGGGTCGCGCAAGAAATGCAGGGATCGTAGTTGCGTACCGCCTGCTCACACTTCCAGGTGATCTCTTCGGCCGGCCGGGTCGCAACCTGGCTGACAAAGTGCCAGAGATCCTCCTCGATCCGTTTCTGATTCTGCGAAGTTGGCGGAACAATCTTTGCAGAGACAATGAGCCCGCTCTGATCGAGCACATAGCGATGATAAAGAAGACCCCGCGGTGCTTCCGTGGCGGCCTGCCCGGTCGAGGCCTGCGCGAGAGCTGGTGCGCGAGGTGCGGGAGGGGGCTCGTATTCGCGGATCACGCGCAGTGCCTCATGGCAGGCAAAAACCAGCTCGATTGCCCTCACCACGATGCTGCGGAACGGATTGCGGCACGGCACCTGAAGTCCACAATCGCGCGCTGCCTGTTGGGCCACGTCCGGCAGTTTGTCGAAGTTCAGATTAAAGCGGGCCATAGGGCCGACCATGTAGGAATCGCGGCCGCGCAGGACGGAATGCAGCGCATTCGAGTGCTGCACATGCTGCTCCGTAAAATTCTCCTCATACTCAGACGCATCCGTATCAAGCCCGCGATTGGATACGATCCGGCCCTCGTTGAACGGATACTCTCCTGGGTGACGTAGGGAAACAAATTCATAATCCTGCTCGAAATCCGGAAAGTCGAGCCCTGAGACCCAGCGGGCAGTGGCGAGCGAGGCGTCGAGAGCCCATTTGAGCTCTTCCACCAGGTCCTTGAGTGCGCTCTTGGAGGGTGCTTTGTAAAAGCCGCCGACGGCGGTGGAAATCGGATGGATTTCTCGGCCACCCATCAAGGCCACTATCCGGTTGCCGGCCTTTTTCAGGCGTAGGCCCTGCTGCACGATCGCTTGATGGTCCCGTGCCATCGCAATGGCGTCGGGATAGCCGAGGAAATCCGGGGCATGCAGCATGTATACGTGGAGGGCATGGCTCTCAATCCATTCGCCGCAGTAGAACAGCCGTCGCAGCAGCCGCACGGATGGCTCGATTCCGACACCAAGAGCACGCTCGATGGCGTGTACCGCGCTCATCTGATACGCGATGGGACAAATTCCGCAGATGCGGGCCACAATGTCGGGGACTTCAGAGAAGTGTCTGCCCCGGAGAAAGGCCTCGAAGAAGCGGGGAGGTTCGTAGATCTTCAGCTTTACGTCCTGAACCTGATCGCCCTTGAGCTTGACGTAAAGCGCACCTTCGCCCTCGACTCGCGTCAACGTGTCAACCTTGATCGTTCTAGTTGGTTGCTTGCTCACGTCCGCTCACTTTCCTCGCTCGCCTTGCGGAACTGCCAGGCCCAGGCATTGAAGCTGCGGAAGGCGCGTGTGATCTCCGCGTTGTTCTGGCCAAGAATGCGCAACTGATTGCTAAGCGACCCCGTATTGGGGCTCTCCATGGGGCCGAAACAGGCGTAACACCCCCGGTCAAAGCTTGGGCACAGCGCGCCACAACCCGCTTGGGTAACCGGTCCCAGGCACGCGACGCCTTGCGCCACCGCAATGCAGACGGTGCCCTTGCGCTTGCACTCCATACAGACACTGTAGGTCGGGGCATTCGGTTTGCGCCCGGCCAGCGTGGCCGTGATCACCTCGATAAGCTGGTGCTTGTTGATGGGGCAGCCGCGCAGCTCGAAATCCACGGGCACATGTTCGGCGACGGGGGTGGAGAGTTTCAGCGTATTGATGAATTTCGGGGTGGCGTACACTATCCGAATAAATTCATCCACATCCTTCCAGTTGCGCAGGGCCTGGATGCCACCGGCGGTAGCACAGGCTCCAATCGTGATCAGCGTCTTGCACTGCCGCCGAACTTCCTGGATCCGTTCGGCGTCGTGGTGGGTGGTAATCGATCCTTCCACCAATCCGATTTCATAAGGCCCCGTGCCCATGGATCGGGAGGCCTCGGGAAAGTACGCAATGTCGAGGGCTCCCGCTATGCCCAGCAGTTCATCTTCAGCGTCGAGCAGACTCAACTGACAACCGTCGCAGGAAGCAAACTTGAAGACTGCAATCCGTGGCTTGCGTCTGACTTTAGAGCTCATATTTTTCCAATAGCGGCCGCATCTGGTCATAGCGAAAGATGGGGCCGTCTTTGCAAATGAAGTGCGGGCCATACTGACAGTGTCCGCAGAAACCGAGCGCGCACTTCATGTTTCGTTCCATGGAAAGGTAGATATTCTCCCGGGCGAGTCCGCGAGTTTCCAGATCGCGGGCAACAAAGCGCATCATGATCTCGGGTCCGCAGGCGAAGGCCAGCGAACGCTCAGGTTGCAGGCGCGCATACTTGAACAGCGTCGTAACCACGCCCACCTGACCGCGCCAGCTCAACCCGCCATAGTCAACGGTCGACAACACCTGCGTCTCATGCTGCCGGGCCCAGGCAGCCAGCTCCTTACGATAGAGCAGTTCGCGGGGACTGCGCGCACCATAAAGGACCACTAGCCGCCCGTACTTTTCGCGGTGATGGAGAACCTCGTAGATCACCGGGCGCAGCGGAGCCAAACCGATTCCACCCGCAACCACAAGAACGTCCCGGCCCTCGGCTTTCTCCACGGGCCAACCGGTCCCAAATGGACCTCGGACTCCAACCGCTCCGCCCACCTCGCGACTCACGAGCGCGTGGGTAGCCTGACCGACGGAGCGCACGGTGTACGCCAGCCGGTTACGCTCAGCCGGGTCACCGCTGATAGAAATTGGCAACTCACCGACGCCAAACACCCACAGCATGCTGAACTGTCCCGGCTGGAACCGGTTCCCGCCCGCTCCGTTCGACGGCTCCAAGGTCAGGGTAAAAGTATCGGCAGTCTCCTTGACCACCTGCCGCACCGAATACGGCTGCGGGAGCATGGGATCGGTCGTGGTTGCTGTGGCCATCGTCATTTCCCAACCGCGTAAACATCCAGCAACTGGAAACGCGTCGCCTCCAACCTCTGTTCCATGATCTGAGCAAAGCGTTTCAAGATCTCGTAACCGAGATCGTGGTTCTGCTCGCACTTCGTGCGCAGACACTTGCCGTCAAGGGCGATCGCACGCACGGTTTCGATGGCATGCGCGTGAAACCTCCACTGGTAGGGCGGCAGCAACCACGACCAGCCCAGGACCTCTCCCTCGGCAACGGTGGCCAGCATGATCGGCTTGCGTTGGGGCGCAAAGATCTCTACTGCCACCTTGCCGGCCCGGATCAGGTAGAACTCGTTGGCTTCCTCGCCCTCCCTGAAGATGTAGGTGCCCTTCTCAAACCGCACGTTGGACGCGCACCCGGTTAGCAGGTTTGTGTAATACGACTCGAGACCGGCGAAGAAAGGATGGTCGGCGATGATGCGTTCAAGGGTTTCCATGGCTGCTTTCCTTGGAGGAGGCCGGCGATTCCCGGATGGCGCGAACCTCCTCGGTAATATCAATGCCCACCGGGCACCAGGTGATGCAGCGGCCGCATCCGACGCAGCCAGAACTGCCAAACTGGTCGATCCAGGAGGCGAGCTTGTGGGTCATCCACTGCCGGTACCGCGACTTGGCGGAACTGCGAATGTTACCACCGTGGATGTAAGAAAAATTCTGCGTGAAACAGGAGTCCCATTTGCGCCAGCGCTCGGCGTGCATGCCGGTGACATCGCTAACATCCTCCACGGTCGTGCAGAAGCAGGTCGGACAGACCATGGTGCAATTGGCGCAAGTGAGGCAGCGCTGGGCGACGTTGTCCCAGCGGGGATGATCGAAGTTGGTGTAGAGCAAGTCCCGAATGCCGGTTGTGTCCATGCGGCGCTGAATCTGGGAGGCGGCGCGCTCTACCGCGGCTTCGGCTTCCTGACAGACCGCTTCAGAAGGCGCCGATGGCGCCAATTCCGCCAACACCTCGGCGCCTGCATCACTGCCTGCCTCGATTACGAATTCATGCTTGCCCGGACCGACCAGTTCCGTGAGAGCCAGATCGTAGGCTCCTCGTACTCGCGGTCCAGTGCCCATGGATGTGCAAAAGCAAGTTGGCGCCGCTTGCGTGCAATTCACCGCCACGATAAAAATTCCCTCGCGGCGTGCTGCATAGATGGGGTCTCGATAGCGATCGCCCTGCAGGACGCGATCCTGCACGGCGATGGCGGCTAGTTCACAGGCTCGAACCCCCAGAAAGGCACGCCGAGGCGGAGAAGGATCATTGTTCAAGATGCGAAAGGTATGGCCGCTACGCTCCGCGGTCAGCAGACGAACTTCGGCAGGGTGTACGTACTTTTTCCAGCTTTGAGGACCAACGACATAGCCGAACAGCGCATCATCGTTGCGGCGGCGCAGGCGGTAGCGTCCAGCTTCCTGTTCATCCGTCCAGCCCACCGGAAGGTCAGAGATACCTTCCAGCACGTCGTAGACGATCGCTCCGTCGCGCACGGTCGGTCCAACGACCTGGTACCCACGACTGTGCAGGGCGGGGACGAGCCTTGCAAGCTGATCGAGCGTCAGAAGTGCTGGTGCATGCATAGCCACTCGCACAACTCCCCAATCACCAACACAATTGTAAAACCTCGAGAGGAGCCGCGCATCACTAAATTAGCGCAGACCGCAGGCAGGTATCGAGGATGGCTGGGCGAGAGGTGGGCGCGGCAACTGCAACTCTTAGTGGACTACAAATCAATGCAAGGCATTTGTGAGTTCGAAGTAAGAAAAGACGTCCGGGATAGTTTCCGAGGTCGATTAGGAAACAACACGTTCCAGGTCGTTCCGAGAAGGAAGCCGTTCGATACGGTAGGCGTCCTGTTGATCGGCTCGCTCATAATTCCAAAACCAGTGTTCGCGCCCATTGGACAGGATGACAAGCGGGGCGTTCAGATTCCCTGCATAACCGCGCGCCTGCTCCTTGGCGTCGTAGGGATCGAGGTCTTCACGCTTGGCTTCGAGCACGCATAAAACGCGGCCCAAAGCATCCTTCAGAAGGTAGTCCACGCGTCCATTCGGCGTGCTGTATTCCAAATGGACCTGTCGCGGATCTGTCAAAGTCCAGCCGCTTGCTTCAAGGGCTTTGTCGATGAGTACACGGGAAAAAGCTTCGTTATTGACCATCGGCATAGTCGCTCTCTTCAACAACTTCCAGATAGGCGTCTTTAGCCAATGCGAAAAGGTCATCAGATCAGATTGGGGCTGTCAGTGCAAAATCTGAAGTCGTAGTCTAGCGCCAAGCATTGAACGTCATGTGCTCTAGGCATTTCCTCATTTAATCAAATGAGGCGCCACAAGCCCGATAAACTCGCGGGGCGTTATAATCTTGGTTTTTTTCCAGAATTTGGGGAAATGCTTCTGATTGCCCGTCACCAGATAGTCCGCGCGGGCCGCATCGGCGCATTCCACGAATACATTGTCATCGGGATCACGCGTGACTTCAAGGCGCCGTGTAGGGGCGACAGTATAACTGTGGTTCTTGATGAGCTGCAACAATTGCTGCCGAGGCCCTTTGCGAATTCGCAGCTCCGAGCGTGCAAGCACTTCGCTGTATTCTTCTAGGATAGGCGGAGAGACATACAAGCGGGCCGGTTTGGTCATGGCAAGCAGCAAGACGGTGCGCTGAAGGCCTGCGGGCTTGATGGCAGCCGAAACCAGTACGTTGGTATCAATGACGAGACGGAGCGGAAGCATCAGTGCTTCTTCTTTTGCGCTCTTGTTGCCTTAACTATCTGGTCGATCTGACGTGACGTAAGGGTATTGGTTCCATTCTCCTCGGACTCGTCACCAAGAATTCTCAAAACTTCGGGCTCCGGTGCCGCCAATTTAACGTAATCGCGGATACTGAGCAGCACCGCTTTGGGCGTACCCCGCTTTTCGATGATGAGCGACCGGCGCTCATCATCCACACGATTTAGGAGCTTTCCGAAATTTGCGCGGGCACGCAAGGCAGAAACCACTATCGTGCCATTCTTCCCCGTGGTTGTCGTGGTGGACATAAACTCTCCATTTCAGTTACATGAACTGTACAGTTTCCCAGAAGGGCAGTCAATGACGTTGAGCGCCCCCGCATTCCCAGGCTCCCTCCCCTCCTCTTGAGGGCTGAGGTTTTGCATGACAGGGGTATTTTTGTGCGGTATGGGTGGGTAGAGGCCACAGGAGAGATTGAATGTCTGCGCGGGACTTCATCAATGAAACACTGCTTCCCAAGCTGGAGCGCGAGCTCGCGGATGAAGCCAGAGGCAACAAGCATTACCTGGCTTGCTTTGAAGGTGCGCTCAAAGCAATGACGCAGTTTATCGAATCTCATAGGGATGACTGGGATGTTAGCGAGAGCTAGTTCACCGCGCCACGAATCCCTGTTTGGGTTGGAGAGTTTGAGCGCTTTTCGATGTTGACTCTTTAACGACTCGACGCGCCCGCTTTTGGTGGCCGCGGGAAAGACCCAGCCTTCTGACGGCTGCCCTTGTCCCGCGTGGCGCATCTCCAAGAGCACCTTGACCCGCGCCGTCATGGATACATTGCGGCGAGCGCACTTTGTCTTTCCGATGGGAACGTGAACGTAACCGTAAAGCGCCTTTCCTGCCGGACGGAAATTCACGTCTTCCCATCTCATCCTGAAAACTTCCTCCGGTCGGAAACCGCCGTATACCTTCGCTTTCCGGAAAGACGAATTGCTCAACATGCGCGTTCGACAGGTGGATCTAGCGTCCCGCGTGATCCAGCTAGACGCAGGCACAACAAAAAACGATGAAGCACGAATCGCGCCGATGACGGACGAATTAGCCACTCTGTTGACGGCGTGCATCATCGGCAAAGGCCCGGACGATTATGTGTTCACACGTTTGGACAAGACACCTGTAAAAGGCTTGTGCTGTGCTGTGCCGTGGGACTCGGTGAACTCGTCTGCCCTGACTGCTATCCGGAATTGGAAGAGCAGACGATTGACGCCAAGCAGCGATGTTCTGTTTGCGGCAAGAAGTGGAAGCGTCAGCAACTCAAGTACGTTGGCCTGATCTTCCATGATCTTCGCAGGTCCGGGGTACGGAACCTGCGCAAGCTCGGTGTCCCGGAAACCGTAGCGATGAAGATCAGCGGGCACAAAACCCGTCAGATTTTCAACAGATACAACATAATCGACGAGACCGACATCAGAGAAGGCGGCCGGAAGTTGAACGAGAAGCAAAAGTGCAATGCCTTGCTCGAAATTCCGTTTGGGCATGGTTCGTGCATGATTTCAACAAAAACCGGGCATTCTGACCATTCCGAGGCCGCGCCCCTGCCTGCGCCGGTTCCTAACTAGTTGATTTGAAATGGTAGGCGCGGCAGGAATCGAACCTGCAACCGCCGGATTAGAAATCCGGTGCTCTATCCAATTGAGCTACGCGCCCGTCAGAGGCTATCTGTCTGATTCTACAACGTCACTGCAATTCCAGCGTTTGCGGTTTTGCTGATTCAAGGGCACAGCGAGGGCACAGAACCGCGTCTAGCGATTCCAGAGCCCGCACTGAATCCTGATTCGCCGTTTTGATATAGCACGCCTGCGTCACACTGACGTTAGAGTGCCGCAGAATCCGCTGAATTACTATGTCCTGCACTTGCAAGCGATGCAGGTTACTCGCAAGGCGCAGCCCGTGCCAGCCCCGCCAGAACGCGATTCCCGCTTTCTTAAATGCGGGCTGCATCCGATCCCGCAAGATGTTGTTGGATCAAGGGGCGTACTGTTCGCCGTGCGGAAGATTGGCCCGGTTACCGGGTTTCCGTCATGCGCCCGATATTGCGCTAGGACTTGCGCGAGTGAGGGCAGCAGCGGCACAGGTGCTTTCCTCGCCCGCGTTTTCGTATCTTGCACGCGGCCCCCAACGATGGACCGCAGAACGTGCAATTCATGGGTTCGCCGTTTGCAGATAGCCCAGGTCAACCGCGTGAGTGAAGATTCCCGAGAGTAGAGACTTGAGGCGCTTCACCGTGGCAGCCCCGAGTGTTTCCCCGTTCTCGGTCTTGTCGGTCGCAACTATCTCGCCCAGCCATGCGTAAACGTCCGAAGTGCGAACGTCACCAAGCAGCTTGCGCGTGATATGCGGGCGGGATGCAAAATGCTTCCCCCACATAGTCCCGTAGTTGCTGGCTGTCGAGAACCGCAGTGTGCTTTCGGCGAACGGGAGATAAACCCGCGTGACGTAATCGCCTAGTGTGACCATCATTTCCGGGGCAGCGGGGTGAGTTTGGGCCAGCCTCGCAGCTTCTTTCTCGGCTAGCTTGAGTGCATCAGTGCATCTGCCCTTTTGACAGATGCGGGCGTCAGCTCGACGTTGTGATGGAGGTAGTAGCCGACACTCTTAAGCTGAGCGGAGTCCTGCCAGGCAAAGGAACTGGCGGTCAGGTTCTCAGTGAAACTAGTCTCGGTTACAGTAACCGGGTAACAAATCCTTGTGAGGCGCAGATTGTCCCTCTTGAAACGTGTGCTTGGAGCAAACAGTAAGCGGAACAAAGGCTGGATCTGTATTCGGCGGATACGTTCACGGGGCGAATCACCCGCGATAAACAAAGTCACGCGCGTGCGAGTCACACCGATGCCGTTCCTTGAATGGCTGGCGAGGTTCTAACCATGAAATCGGAGAATACAGTGCCCCTCACTTAATACGAGCTAATAGACGGGCCAGAACTGGCCGCACGGTGGAAGGTAACCGCGGTCGTGCCAGAATTTCGGCGACTCTGCGCGGTCACTTCACGCGGCGCTGAGAAGCGAATCGCGACCCACGGTGCGCAGTGCGCGGCAGGCAGCCGTTCGGGTCTTCCTCCGGTCTCTTGGAGTACTACACCCTTTGCTGACTTCTGCGGCACGGTCAGAGTGAATCGCTTCCCCCTCAGTCACGTTTTGTGACATGCCACAGATCTCCCGAGGTAAGTTCGACCGCCTTCGACGCGCAACCGCCCGATCTACCACCGGTGTACTTGATGGATATGGGCTTCGCCAGTCATCTGCCCGCTCGCCCGTCACCGTAGGCCTCTTATCCGGTTCTTGTTCATCGGCTCGCGTCTTTGCTCCACGCTTCTTTCGGGCCCCGCCTCGCGGCGAGTGTCGTTTCACCCTTGCGCTTCGCTATCACTTCACCTCCATCAGGTTGTGAAGAGGACTTGCACCTCCAAGCTGTCGAACATGCTCGGCACACAGAAAAGAGGCCGGACTCAGAGATTGAGTCCAGCCGGAGTTTGAACCGGTCGTGAGGGTTGTCGGATCCGACGCCCGAGTAAAGTTGGTGATGTTAAGGCAGGCTCGGGAGAAAGGAGCGAAACGATGATCATTATAGGAGTAGATTTCCACCCCGAGTTTCAACAAATTGCTTCGAGGTCGACGGTTCCCAGTATTCCGCGCTTTGCCGGTTGCCACTATCCAGCGGAAGCTGCGCCATCACCTCAATTCGCCGCAGTCTGGGGCGGGAAGTTCATGCGGCGCACCAGAGCCTGAAAGCGCGGCTCGGAATGCAAAGTATCCCAGCCCGGATAGGCTTTAATGTAGACCATCCCCTGATCATGCTCCTCGTAAGCCTGCTCGATCCATCCGAGCGCCCGGTTCCTTTCGCCGAGACCTATGTATGCTTGCGCGAAGAGAGAACTGGGAACATATCGCAGCCGTGCTCTTGCTTTCAACTCATCGATTAACTTGAGCGCCTCGCCCCTCCGTCTGGCAAGTCCATAAACGCCCGCTAAAGTCGCAAGAGGAAGCTCGTGCCGCCCGGATCGACTTACACTTTTCTCGAGAGCGGCGATGGCTTTGGGGTACATCTTCTTCTCTCGGTACGCCCATCCCAGGCCAAAATCATCCCCTAGGCTCGAAAATTGCTTGATCGCGAGGTCATACTGACCCGATGCATAGGTTACGTATCCCACGACATCCATGGTCTTAAAGTTGAGCGGGTCCAGTTCAATCGCGTAATTCATCTCTGCAGTGGCTTCGTCGTTTCGTCCAAGCGCTTGCAGAAAGCGCCCGTACTCCAGATGGGCGTCGGCATTGTTGGGATTCAGCTCAAGCGCGAGCCTGTACTCTTTCTCCGCTTCCGACCAGTTCCAGTCATAGAGTTCGACGGTTTGGGCACGGGAAAAATGAGCTTCCCCGAGGTAAGGATCGAGTTCCGAGGCCCTTGTTGCCGCCGCTTTTGCCTCCGGCAAAGTCTCTTTCGGGTAGTGGCCTCCCCCGTCTTCGTTCCCGAGCGCTATATAGGCGTCGGCCAATCCGGCGTATGCCAACGCATAATCCGGGTCCTTTTCGATCGCTCGCTTGAAATGCCCAATCGCTGTCTGGAGATCCAATTCGATCTGACCGCCGCTAAGAGCTCCGGTAGTGCCCTTGTTCCAGAAAAACCTACCACGGAGGTAAGCATCTTGTGCTTCCGGGTCCACCGTGCGGGCGCTTGCGAGGTGAACCCGTTCTTGGGGTTTCAGCTTGACTTGGATTTCGTCCGCGACTGCGCGTGCAATCTCATCTTCAAGCCGCAGCAGGTCCCGGACGCCGCCGTTGTACTCATTGGCCCAGAGTTGAGTCTCTGGCGAAACCTGGTTCAGCCGCACGGTTACACGGACACGATCGCCCGAACGTTCCACCGCGCCCTCCAACACCGCCTCCACTCCCAATTCCTTGGCAATCTCCTGCAGCGGTTTCTTGCTGCCCTTGTATTGCATGGTCGATTGGCGCGAGATCACACGCGGAGTGCTGATCCTCCCCAGTTCGGTGATCAGCGCTTCGGTCATCCCGTCGGCGAAGTATTCCTGTTCGGGGTCGGCAGAGAGATTTGAAAGTGGGAGCACAGCTACCGCTTGAATGTGCCGATTTGTGTCGCGTACCAGGAGTTGGTCACGCCACCCCCCCACATTCAGCGCTAAGAGTATGGCGGCTATGACGATAACGGCCAGCAACACGAGGGCCAAAAGCCGAATTACCGCTTTTGACGTGCGGACTGGCGTCGGGTCGGCCGCAGAACCCTTTGATTGCGCGTTGACCGTGGGGGTGGAGAGTGCTGCTTCTGCAGATTCACCTTCCTCTTGTTCAATTACCACCCGCGAGCGTGCGTAGCTGCTTACGACCAGCTCGTTCTGTTCTTTGCCATTCTCAACTAGCTCCCTTACGTCGGCAGCGAACCGATATCCGCTGCCTGGAACGGTGGTGATGTAACGCTTCTCATTTGCCTTCTCCCCCAACACTTTCCGCAGCATGGACACGTTCTGACTCAAGTTCACTTCTTCGACGAAGCTGTCCGGCCAAAGGGTTTTCATCAGGTCGTCTTTGAGCACCAGGTGCCCGCTGTTCTGAACCAGCAACAGTAGGGTGTCAAAGACTCTAGGGGGGAGCGGAACGGGCTGCTCGTTCCGCAGCAGAAGTCGCTCCTGGGGATCGAGGCGGAACGATTCGAACGCGTAGAGGTGTTTTCCCGGCCTGCTCATAACTTCTAAGAAAAACTCAAGAATTATTCAGCTTTTCCTTAAGACTTGTAAGACCCCCACTGCAGAAGATGGCCGAGTTTTAGGGCACGGGATAACACCTGTAAGCCAAAAAGGGCACTTTATCACGGTTTCCGGCGAAGGGCTAACCCAACGAGATAGACGTGGCGGCCAAGAAGACAACCCGAATCACAATCGAGAGCGAGCGGGTGTCGATTACTCGATGGAGTGGTTCCTTGCCTCGTAGCTGGTGCCAGAGCTGCGACGCCGAGGTCGAGATGCTCAGTTTGGAGCAAGCGAGCGCCCTGGCCCAGGTCCTGCCGCACAGGATTCTGGCGAGCTCGGAGGCAAAGAGGCTTCACGCCACCGCGGCACTGGACGGCTCGATGCAGATTTGCCTACCTTCGCTGCTGAAATGCACATGGAGTGATTTTCAGCCTTGAAGGCAAAATTCAGGAGGATACGATGAAAAAACAAAATGGCGAAACCATATTTTCAGAGAAGACGAGAAGGGCAGTTATGAAGAGTGGGGCAATTGCAACATTTCTGGCAGCGCTGACGCTGATGGCGCTGATTTCCGGTACCGCATTGGCGCAATCAATCGACAGTGGGTGCACAACAAATACTTTGTATGGGGAGTACGCGTTCAGGATCTCGGGACAGATTTACGGCCCGAATGGGGTGGTCGCACAGCAGCGCGACGGAGTGGCGATGACGCACTTTGATGGCGCCGGCCATTTGACCCAGGTGGACTGGGTGATGTCGAACGGTTTTCCGCTGCCGGGACCCACGGACAAGGCAGGCTTCCACACCAGTGAGACTGGCAAGTACACCGTCTCTTCAGATTGCACCGGCACGGCGGAGATCGATTTTCCCGCTCCCCCGGGTTCCACGGGCGCGGTGATCAATCTGATGTTCGTCCTGAGCAATCATGCCCGCACTATTCACGCGATCGTTTCGCAGTTGATTCCGCCCGGATCGACCACAGCGGTTCCGGTGTCGATCCACAGCGATGGCGAAAAGCTCGGGCGGGTTCCCGATGCCGACTTTTATGACTAGTTGGGGCGCAAGCGGAGGCCGGGCAAGGTTTTGCCCGCCTCCGCCTGAGGTTCGCTTCGTCCGCCGCCCCACCTAACTGGTGACTGGGGTGATTGTAGCCATCTCAAGACGTGCTGGCCATTGATTCCATGGGAGGGAGACACAATGAAAAGTAAGGCACTGGCGGTCCAGTCAATTCCAGAAGCAACAGAAAAGCGGGCCAAGCGGTGCCAGTTTTCTGGGCACCCTCTGTTCTCGGCTGCGTGGATCGAGGCTCCTGTTCGACCGCCCAACTGGAGGCGGCACGTGACTTCTCGTACCTGCCTGATCCTCGTGTTGTTCCTCGGACTGCCCGCCGCGCTCTGGGCTCAGAAGCAGCAAGGCTCGTGGTCCGACCTGCGTGGCCTGAAGGTTGGCCAGGGCATTGTAGTGATCGAATCCACCATGAAGAGCCACGGCGGCGAATTCGTCAGCGTCACCGATGAGGTGCTCACCCTGCAAGAAAAAGGCTCCGACGTCTCGGTGAAGCGCGAAGACGTCGTCCGCGTCTCGACCGCTTCCGGCGCCCGGCGCGGCGAGCACGCCGTAATCGGTCTGGTGGTCGGCGCGGCCGGCGGGGCGGGCATCGGCGCCGCTGCTGGCTCCGGATCGAAGGCCTGGGTGGGACTTTCGGAAGGAGTCGGCGCCCTTGTTGGTATCGCAATTGGCGCCACGAGCGGGGCCATAGTGGGCGCCGTGATCCCCGCCCACACAACCATCTACCGCGCTGCCCCTGCGGTCGCCACGCACTAGACGATATTGCATTGGCCGTGTGACATTGAGTGTCAGAGGGTGTGCACTCACGGAAAGCAAATGGCGGAATATATACGAGCGGTCTCTCTTTTCACTGGTTCACTTTTGGAGGTGTGGGCAATTCGATCCTCGAGCTTCAAAACTACAATTCAGGAGCACTCTCATGAAACGCAACATTGCACGGGCAACGCTTGTGATCTTTTCCGTCGCGGCGATTTGGGGAGCAGCGGCCCTTCCTGCCTTAGCCCAATCTTTCCCTGGCGAGCCCACCTTCACTACCTTCGAGGCGCCGGGCGCTGGCACGAGCGAGGGTCAGGGAACCGTCCCCTTCAGCATCAACACGGCGGGGGCGATCGCGGGAATGTACTATGACGCGAACAATGCGTATCACGGCTTCGTGCGCGCGGCAACTGGCACGATAACCACCTTCGAGGCGCCGGGTGCTGGCACGGGCGCGGCTCAGGGAACCGTCTCCTTCAGCATCAACACTGCGGGCGATATCGCGGGAACCTACGTGGACGCGCGTTATGTGTATCACGGATTCGCACGCGCTGCCAATGGAAAGATCACCGCCTTCAAGGCTCCTGGCGCAGGCGCTGGCGCGCATCAGGGAACTGTCCCCATCAGCATCAACACGACGGGGGTTATCGCGGGAACGTATCTTGATTCGAGCAATGTTTATCACGGCTTCGTGCGCGGCGCCGATGGAGAGATAGCCACCTTCAAGGCTCCAGGTGCAGGTACGGGCAAGAGTCAGGGAACCGTCGCGGTCAGCATGAACGCGGCGGGGGCTACCGCCGGCCTGTACCGTGACGCGAGCAATGCGTTTCATGGCTTCATGCGCGCAGGTAATGGAAAAATAATCACATTCAACGCTCCGGGCGCAGGCACGGACAGCAAGCAGGGGACGTTGCCTATCAGCATTGACACAGCGGGGGATATCACGGGACTGTACCGTGATGCGAACTATCTGCTTCACGGCTTCGTGCGCGCGGCAACTGGCACGATAACCACGTTTGAGGCTCCGGGCGCAGGCACGGGCGCGTATACGGGAACCGCCGGCTTCAGCATCAATACCGCGAAGGATATAGCGGGATCCTATTTGGACCGCAGCAACGTGCTTCACGGCTTTGTGCGCGCTGCCAATGGGAAGATAGCCAACTTCAAGGCTCCTGGCGCAGGCACGGCCGCAGCTCAGGGAACCGTCCCCCTCAGCATCAACACCGCGGGCGATATCGCGGGAACCTACTTGGACGCGCGTTACGTGTATCACGGCTTCGTGCGGACGCCCTAACGCCGTGCAGTCTTGGTTTGTTGCCTGTATAGGCTCGGTGGGAACGTCAGTCATCACTGCTAGTCCCTGAGTCGGCCAGAGGGCGATTTACAGCGTGAATGTTCACTTAACCTGCTTCGGATCAACTGACGTGGTGGCGATTGATTCTGTGGGAGGGACACACAATGAAAAGTAAGGCGCTTGCGGTCCAGTTAATTCCAGAGACGACAGAAAAGCGGGTCAATCGGTGCCAGCTTGCTGGGCACTCTCCGTCCTCGGCTGTGCGGATCGAGGCTCCTCGCTCGAGCGGGATCGGGCTTGTCAGAACCGCTGTCCCTTGCCTCTGCTTGTTTTTCTCTGTGGAAACCCCCGCGCAAGAGCAGGAAATAACAGGAATCTTGGATCAGAGCCCCCTGTTCACGACATTCGAGGCGCCGGGCGCTGGCACGGAATCGCACCAGGGAACCGTTGCCTACAGCATTAACACGTCGGGGGCTATCGCAGGATACTATCTTGACGCGAGCTCCGTGAAGCACGGCTTCGTGCGCTCCAGCAATGGCACGATAACCACTTTCGAGGTTCCGGGCGAGGCGGGAACCATCGCCCAAGCCATCAACACGTCGGGGACTATCGCAGGATACTATTCTGACGCGAGCAACGTATTTCACGCCTTCGTACGCTCCAGCAATGGCACGATAACCACTTTCGAGATTCTGGGCGCAGCGGGAACCGTCGCCCAAGCCATCAACACGTCGGGGACTATCGCAGGGTCCTATTCTGATTCGAGCAATGTGTATCACAGCTTTGTGCGTGCTGCCGATGATAACCATCTTCGAGGTGCCGGGCAAAAGAAAAAGCGGTCAGGGAACCCTCGCCCAATCCGTCAACGCGTCCGGGGTTATTGCGGGATACTATGTTGACGCCGCCAGTTTGTTTCACGGCTTCGTGCGCTCCAGCAATGGCACGATAACAACTTTCGAGGCTCCGGGCGCAGGCAGAGGTGCTCTTCAGGGGACCGCCGCCTACGGCATTAACGCGGAGGGGAATATCGCGGGAGGCTACACAGACGCGAGTACTGTGTTTCACGGCTTCTTACGGACGCCATGACGCCGCACAGTTTTGGTTTGTTGCCTGTATAGGCTCGGTGGAACGTCAGTCATCACTGCTAGTCCCTGAGTCGGCAGAGGGCGATTTACAGCGTGAATGTTCACTAACCGAGGAGCGCGACTCCGCCGGTGGAACGTGATGCGGGTGAATCAGTCCGGGTTGGCAGTTCAATCAAGGATGGTGGCACCGACATGGAAATTTGGCAAAGCTCCGTTGTGACTCCCGTCCTGGTTCTTTTGAGAGCGATGAATCTACTGGGTTGCGGCGGTGGCAGCAGTAGCCGCGGCTCCACAGGCCCACCGAATCCGGCTCCTGCGATTGATGCGATATCTCCGAACAGCAGTCAGCAGGGAGGGCCATCATTTACTCTGAGTGTGGTGGGCTCGAACTTCATTTCTGATTCGAACGTGCAGTGGAACGGCAGTAACCTGCCGACAACCTTTGTGAGCAACGCCCTGCTCACCGCCGCCGTTCCTGCGAGTGCCATCGCCGCGCCTGGCCCAGACGCAGTTACAGTCGTGAACCCTGCCCCGGGCGGCGGTGCCTCGGCCATGCTGAACTTCGCGGTTCCGTGCGTGATCCCTTGCTCCGCACCTGCCTCAGGGCAAACCAGCGCTCGTCTCGGTGCTTATTATTTCGACGGCTGGTCCGGTCCCCGGTTCCACTTTTTTGTGAAACTGTCCTGCCCGAGGCGTTTCCGATCAAGCCTAGCGACCATCCGGGAGCAATTACGCGGCGGCCCGAATTGAGGATATCGGGTATGGGCCCACTTCAGCGCAGATAACCCGTTCTAGGGCCAATACCTCTGTCACTTGATCCTGATGCAGAAGTTGCACGCCGCTAGTATTTAACGGCGCCACAACCGGGACACGACCACCGGCTCCCGGCGATCAGGGGCGTGCCACAAAATGGGCATACGGTATCGGTCGCTGGTTGAACCGTCGCCCGCATCTGCCTCAGGGACGTATCCTTTGGAGTGCTGAGCAAGCGCATGAGGAGCATGGTCGCCCCAGCCGGCAAAACGATGCGGAAGATCCAAGTAATCGCTACATCCTCCGGAGTGACAGGTGCAGCCCAGAAAATCACTGAAACGAGTATCAGGGCAATCAAACCAGCCCACTTAAACGACCGCCGGGTCCTCAGGCGTGTATGCGGGTCTCGACCGCAGAAGGTGCACTGCCAATGTTTCCAAAAACCGACGGGCAAGATCGGAATCCAGAAAATGTGCCCAACGTCGAATGTCCGGATCGCCACTGCCCGGCATGCTTGCCCGCACGTAAAGCAGTAGTCGTTGCGAAACGCGACTCGCTTGGGCCAGAAGTGGTAGGCACCATGAATGACGAACATGTTGTTTCACACGCCTGCAATCTTGGTGCCGGGGCCTCCAGATAAGTCACTCTCTTTATTCATTTGTCTGTCGCCCAGAAAGACCCGGCCCGCCACAGCCGCACTTTACGCCGAGAATGACTTAATGACAACGTGCAATCAACTGTTCGGCTTAAGCTGATGCCTGTTGAGAACATTTACTCAAAACCCCTTACTGAGCGTTATCGCGATGTTTCACACACGCTCGGAGCGCAGAGAAAGCGGAACGGCGAGGGCACAAACGAGGGCACAGAGGGCTGGGGTGAACCCCTCTGTTGAGACAGTTTGAAATTGGCACACTTGCTGTTTGATGTTTGAGGTGCTCCCCATCCTTCGGCCCAACGAAAAGTGAATCCTATGATGGAGCCGCCGTCGGGCCTTGTGGGAACTGTGGAAAGCGTTTTGTGCTTTCCAAGCCGCTGTGGGAATCCGCGTTCTGAGCGGATTTCCATCAGCGGCG
>Ga0208688_1000048_pt1 | contig 123210 bp, 147 predicted proteins | sample June2015DPH_6_15_FD_184696 | JGI IMG/M metagenome (GOLD analysis project Ga0208688, IMG submission 184696) | Peatland microbial communities from SPRUCE experiment site at the Marcell Experimental Forest, Minnesota, USA - June2015DPH_6_150... | ecosystem: Environmental > Terrestrial > Soil >... | reverse complement strand
AGTGGGGGGAACATGGTCTTCCCATTTATTACAGGGAAGGCTCCTGAAGCCCAAGATAATTCAGGCATTGGCGCAACGGCCGCAGGCGCGACAACGACATTGCTTTTGCCCGGAGGTATTGGCGGGCCAGCCCCGGCGTCAGCTCGTGCAATGGGAAGGCCTGGATAAGGATTCGAGATGGGTACTCCGAAAATAAGGAGCAAACACGCGAGACATATGAATGGTAAGGCTCGCGTCAAAACATGAAACCGAAGAACATTGGGTTCCGTTAAGTTATATTACTTATGACGTGTTGTGACTACAAAAACACGTGTGTAGCTTGAGGTGTACGCGGGATCAACCCTTTCTCGCTGCGGCCAAGCCTTTAAACCAATGACCTATGCTCAGAGGAAGTATGTTCAGTACACGTACCGTGAAATGTCGATTAGGCACAAGGAACAAGTCGCGATCAGAAAACGCAGGTAGTGGTATAGCAGATTCGGGAGAGTGAAATCTCGCGTACCTAATCCTGCGACTGAGGTCTAGCTGAATAGAAGCCACAACTCTCCAAACCATCCGAACCGATTGAAGCCTAGCCCAAGCAGCCACCAAACGGTTTGCCGCTCTTACGCACCAAACTACAATGTCACGTTACCCACTGAACGGTAACGTAACTTTGTCCTGGAGAGAACAGTAAAACTGAGAACTTTGAAATCTTTGACATTTGACGAAAATGGAACCTACTGAGAACTTCATAACTATGTCAGGCCGCATGAAGCATCGAGAGGAAGAACACCTGCTGAAGTAGCGGGCATCGAAATCGAAGGCGAGAACAAAGTGGCTCACTTTTCAAAACGCGAACTTACGACTCGGCACCAAGAAAAGGCAAACAAGATTGCCAAACTAGAGGTTCTTAGAGGACAAATTAAAAGGAAGTACGGACCGGAAAATGTTTGGTTTTTAGAAAAGATTGATGGCTATTCTCGGTTAGCACGCGTGAATGGTTTCCTAGGGACTCAAGACATAGCCTTTATCGGCCTGAACCCAAGTACCAGCAGATTCCCAACCAACGCTGACAAGTACTTCTACAGTCAGCTTCTTCGGCATGGTTTTGACGATGCTCATCTAAGCGATTTGGTCAAGATTAAAGCAGAGAACAAGAAGAATGATTTTGTGTGTGGTACTAGCGGTGCGGCCGGTCAAATTCTAAATGTGAATCATGTCTATTGAGCTAAACGTGATCGCTTAAGCGAAGCACGATTGGTTCCAGTTTGAACAGCCAGTCTTGGAGGATTAATCGCGGCCGACAAGAGGGAAAAAGCTCGTTAAGGGCTCCTTGTCAGCATCCATTCTGCCTAAAGACAGCTCAAAACGAGCCGAAAACCTGCTAAGTCGACAGTTCTAAACGACGGTGTGAAGCTAGCCCGAGGCTCCATTAAGAACCCATAGCTTGGTGAATAATCCTTAGGCCGTGTTCAATTCAAAATCCATGCTATGCTCAAATCGATAACGGTTTTTAGCGCTTAAATCGACATCGAACAATTCGGCATTTACCCAGCGTAACAACCAGCAATAAAGGTCGCTTTCGGCGGTAACGCGTCATTGTCGTTTGGTGTGGGAAGGCGCGGCAATCCGTTTGGTAAAACCGCCTTGGCATTGAATCACTTGATGAGAAACGTGTAGAATATCATGAAGGATAGGAAGGCAATTATTCCTAGAACCAAGAATGAAGCAATCTTGAACCCCGTTGGACCAGATAATGTGAGAGGTCTTCCCGCGATTACAGTGTAGCCACATTGCCGAGCTTGCTCTATTCTTTGTCGAAACTCTAATCTCAGTTCTTGTTCAATTGCCACCATCCTATTTACAGCAATTTCAGAGAACTGTTCGTTCCTCTTGATGAATAGAAGCCAAGAAATGAGTGCGACGGTCGCGGCAAAATCCGCGAATACAGGTATTAGGGGTGCATCTTCACTTGGCTTGCGATAGCGAGGCTACCCGTTACGGCCGCCAAACTTCCTCCGATTAGAATTGAGCCGAGTTGCCAGTTTAATGTAGTCAAGTGGATTGCATAACGGTTAGCTTCCCCGTATTCGATGAGTAGGCTTCTATGCCACTCTTCCACAGACAAATGATACTCAGAACATGAATGGACATGGTCTTTGTTTAATTCTTTCTACTTGCGTTCTGGATGATAGTCAGCCACTTGTCTTTCCCTTTGACCTGAATCCCTGCAAGTTCCGAGGGCGTTTTGCCGTTCAGGGCTTCGTGTGGTCGTATGTAGTTGTGGTAGATTTGCATACCTGAAAGAATCGGAGAATCCGTTCTCTTTAGAGTCCGCATTACCTTTTCGCGCTGGCGTAGTTCTCCGTTGAAGCGTTCCATGCGGTTGTTGTTGCGATCTCCTGCTAGTCGTATGTGGCGTATGTGTTCTGTGCGATCTGCAACCTTACCCGTCCAGAACTCATACGAGTAAGCTTCATGGAAGTTCGCCGCGCCATCTGTGATGAAGGTTTTCGGTTTCTTACCCGCAACTGCTTTCCCAAGTGCTAGAAGTGGTCGGACATCTGCCGTGTACTTCGTGCTAGCGACTTCTTGTGCTATCCAGAATCGTGTTTGGTCGTCCATTAGGGCGTAGAGGTACTTGAGGTTCCCTTTCATCTTCAGAAACATCTCATCCGCGCGCCAAGTGTCGGAAAGTTGCGGCTGAATCTTCGACAGATACTTCTCCATCAGGGTTGTGTACTTGTTAATCCACCTGAGAATCGTTCGTGGTGAAACCTCAACGCCAATCATGCGTAATGATCGGGCCGTGTTCCTTAGAGATTCACCGGAGAAGTACAACTGCATGGCTGCGGTTATGCCCTGTGGGCTATGCTTCATCTTCTCGAAACCAATATTCACCGTAAAGAATTTGCCACATGACTTACAACTGAATTTCTGAATGTCACCATACTTGTTGTGTCGAACACCCCACTTGATTATGCTCTCAGATTTGCAGAATAAGCAAGCGTGAATGTCAGTGATCGGCTCGATAACCCTAGCCTCGACCTCTTTCCTCACGGCTAGGCTAAGTTGGACAGCCCAAACGTGCTTGCATCGGACATTTCGATAGACGAAATCGGGGCAAGTACACAACCAACCGCCTGTTCGTTTCTTTGTAACATCATACATGCCGTTACCTGACTGAGAAGTTACACGGTAGAACCGTTCTTCTAATCTCATGATTTGATTGGACTTCTCAGCAATCATTCGGCCTCTTTCTTCACGAGAGAGAACTTGAGCCATACTACTGCACTACGAGTATTACGCATATGCGTACTATTGATATAAAGTTTTACCCATGTGGCTAAAGCAGTACCATTTCAGCACAACACATTAATACTACCATAATACACTAGGAATGCTTGAGATGACTATGCCCGAAACTGAAAGCGTGAAAAAAGAAACGACCTCAATCAAGGTTGACCCTGATCGATGGAAAGAGGTCAAAATTGAGGCAATCAGACAGAACAAAACAGTTTCCGATCTGGTCATGGAGGCGATAGCCGAATGGATGAAAGCGCACCGAAAGAAGTGACTGACGCGCACCCTGCGGACAAAGACAAGGTCACATGGGATACATGGTACCGCGTAGCGAGAGAAAACGTGATCTCCACTAAAGCGTCAATCAAGACTCAAATCGGCCTGTTAGAAGGCGTGGAACCACAGACCACGAATATACCGATCTACGCGTCCGCTCTTATGGCAAGCACCGTGAATGTTCTCAAGCACAGTATGACCATCTATGATGACTTGAAGATCATTCTTGAAGGTTTGAATTTTCAGTGGCAACAATTGTCAAGCCTTGAATCGAACATGAACACGAAAGTCAGAGTGTTGGAAGAAGCAGCAAGAGGTACTAGAAGCGACTTAGACGCTGAGATTGCGACAACTGCAAAAACGTTGTCAACAGTCAACGATTTCGTGACCCATTTCAAGCCTTTGCTTGAAGAACTTGAGAATGAACGACCAATAAGAAACAAAACATTGGGGAGAAAGTAGCCCTCATGACCGAAAACTTCGATGATTCACTAAGGCGCATTCAAGACATTGGAACGAATATCCAGAAAATGCTCGATGAGATCACAGGGAACGAAGTCATTGACGACTTCATTTACACCGAACAGCAAGAAAAGGAATGGCTGAACACCGTCCCAACCTTCACCAAACGAATTTACACAGCCATACCCACCAAACGTAGACGACGCGTTACCCTTTCGGCGGTAACGTTACCTTAACGTCGGTTCCCTCTGCCTGTTACTTTCCGTCTGCTGACTGAAAATGGACAAGTATCCCTGAACCGATGTGACCTTCACATCTAACGGTACCCAACTAGCGTTGCTAATCTTCTCTCTTAGCCTTCCATCTTCAGTGATAAAATAAGCGCACTTCTGGTAAGACGCTGTCGCAATCAAGATTGCATCATAAGTCTCTGTTCTCACTATGGTTCTCAGCTTTACGAACTCTCGAAAGTCATATTCATCACCGACAAACGAAATGTACTCGTGCGGTGGTTTGAAGAATTCCTGAGTAAGATGCGCCAACTGCTTGACAATGTCTCCAACATCTTCAGCAGTTAGTTGAATTGCGTGCTCCTCACGTTGGAACAATTTCGCAGTAATTCCCTGCGAGTGCATCTTCTCTTCAACGAATTGATCAACAAGTACAGAGAGTATCTCTGCGTATGTCAATTGAGAAGTAGTCAGCATACCTTGAAGTTGCTTGTCGGTTCTTACGCGTTCCAACAGGAGATATGATGGAACATACCTAGCTAGAACCTGGAACAAGGCTTCTCTATCAACTTTAGCAGTTCTAAGAGAAGCGTCAATGAACACCCAGTTCGCTAAGACACTAGTGTCCAAGAATCCCGTAACGTTCAAGGGCTTTTTCCCAAAAGGTCTTGCGTCTCTTCTTTCGACGCTTCTTAGGCAAAATCAGACCTCTTGGTTTACATGGTGTTATGATGTAAAAAGGGGTAACGGTACCTTTTTGTCAGATTGTTTTTGAGCGGGTCCTATCAAATTCTAGGGGGATGATCTAGGCTGTCAAGTGTCGATCAAGAATCGGTTGATAAACACATTTCATCGGTGCATGAGGTCGGGTATGCCTATCTAGAAAAACCTGACTACACGATTACAATGTTACCGCAGCTTCGGAGCTTAATATGTCATTGATGATTCTTGTCGGTTCGTTTCGCAAGCGATGCCATCTTATCCCCGTATATAGCGCTACAATAAGAGAAAGACATGATGCCACAACAAAAATCGTCACTGTCACACTAATTGGTTCGCTTGCGTGATACAATGTCGCAAGAGCAGCTAGCGCGGTGAAGAAGATACCTAGTGATGTTGTCATAAACCCGAAGTCTTGTGAGACGGAACCAAACGCCTGCCTAAGAGATTCTAGCTTTTCGCCCGTGATTTGATAGATTTTGATGGTGGGCGGAGTTGCATACATGATTCTAGGTGCAGGTGCAACTGAAAAGTCGCCGCTCATGGATTTCTCTCCTCCACTATCTTCAGATCCGGAGTGGCAACACTTGAGGCGAACATTTCCAGATAGCCACAATTCCCACAGATTAGGCAGAGTGCTGGCACTATCCTCGTGGGTATCGGAACTGCCTTCGGGGGGGTAAGAATTCCCAGCATGACATTTTCGTCGGTAACTAGCCATTTATTCTGATGACAAATCGGGCAATTCGGGCTTGCGCCTTTTTCTTTTAGTGCCGCGAAAAATCGAGTCCTCTACTCTTCAGTCATTGGCACAGCCGTCAGCTCTTGTTACGTAGGAGTGCCATTGCCTCTTTAACAATTACGAATTCTTGCGACTGTCAGTCGGTCGAACTGAAGCATTCTGGATTAGCGTGAGCCACTTGTTTTCACCTTCAACTTTGATTCCAGCGGCTTCGCTCGGTGTTTTTCCGTTCAATGCCATGTGTGGGCGCACGTAGTTGTGGTAGATTTGCATTCCTTTCAAAATCGGTGTGTCTGCTCTTTCTAGAGAGCTCATACCTCTTTCTCTGTCGCGGATTTCTCCGTTCATTCTCTACATTTCTGTCTCTCGGAGAAGTGTAATATCGTTAAGCCGATTCTCTCTTTACCCAAACACGAAACCCGCGCCTCTCAGGACCGTTAGGATCCGCAGCGGTCATTTTCATCTTCTGGACTGATGGAACCGTCTGAAATATGCGATTCATACGGAGTCAGCGGGAAGAGGGAATTAGCGAGTTGCTTCCACGAAAGGGCGTATACGAGGAGCGTACTCGGGCATCGCGTGCAATGTTCGAACGTGCATGTAAGGTTGAGCCGGCGGGTGTATCTTACAAGAACCGCTTTTTCGAGCCCTACCCATTCTTTGTGAAGAAATCCAAAGGAGCCACAATCACTGACCTAGACGGCAATACGTACACTGACTACTGGTGCACGCACATGGCGATGATTCTAGGACACACGAATCCAACTGTAATGGAAGCCATCAAGCGTCAGGTGGAAAATGGGTGGCATCATGGCTTTGTCCATGAGCTAGAAGTAACTCATTCAGAGGCAATAGTAAAACATGTGCCGAGCGCTGAGATGGTTCGTCACGCGAGCTCTGGAAGTGAAGCCAATTTCTTCGCCGTGCGTCTAGCGCGAACTTTCACAAAACGCGCCAAAGTTGCCAAGTTTGAAGGAGCATGGCACGGCGCATACGACCCCCTGCACATCGCGATGAAGCCCCCATTCGACAAGCTTCCTTCAGGGGGCATTACCAAAGGCTCACAACAGGACACAATTGTCGTTCCGTTCAACGACTTGGAGGGGTTCAAGAACCGCGTGAAAGGTGCGCGACTAGGGGCAGTTATCCTGGAACCTGTCCTGTTCGCTGGCGGATGCATTCCAGCTGATAGAGAGTTCGTCAAGGCGATGAGGGAATACTGTGACGATACGGGCGCTCTCCTCATCTTTGATGAGATTATCACAGGCTTTAGACTCGGCTTAAGCGGTGCACAAGGGCACTATGGCGTTGCACCGGATCTCACTGTCCTGGGGAAGATTATCGGCGGTGGGCTGCCCATAGGTGCCATTTGTGGTAGACGTGATGTGATGGAACGTATGGATCACACGAAATACTCAGGCCCCGATTATGCCTATCATGGAAATACCTTTTCCGCGAACGCAATTACATTGGCTGCGGGGCTCGCGACGATCAATGTACTCGAGCATTCCCCAGTGTACGAGCACATTGACAAGCTGGGACATCTTGCGCGTGAAGAGATGAACAGGATCTTCCAAGATGCGAGTTTTCCAGCGCAGGCAGTCGGCATCGGTTCAATGTTTTGCATACACATGACAAACAAAAAACCGCTAACAGACATCAGCGGTTACGCGCATTACGACCACGCCCAATACAAGAGGATGTTCAATTTCCTGCTCGAGAATGGCATAGTGATCCTGTTGCCTGAAATAATGCACGGCGGAATCAGCTATGCCCACACGGAGAAGGATATCGAGCACCTCACTCACACTATAGGGAGATATGTCAAGTCCGAATCGTGATAGAAAGACAGACTTCGCTGTCTCTCGCCGGACCCGCTTTCAGTCATCGCGGATTCGGATTGATTATGCTGAGATTGCAAATTCAATTGAAACTGCCAATGAAGTTCAGGGGCTTACTCACATTCCTTGCAAGCTGCCTCGCGCTGTGAGACGGGATTGCACAGAGTACAACGGTGGCGGGTCCAGCGGATTTCTTGATGTCTATGTTCAACAGGGAATTCAAACTGAGGCGCAGGTGAGAATCCTCCGCCATCGTTTTGGCTTCTTCGAATATGCCACGTGAACCAACTGGCATAAGCTCACGCACAAATGGCAGCTTGAGCATAGATTGGATGTCCTTGATGTCTGCGATTTTGTGAGCCCTTTCGGCGCTCAGCACTTCATTTCCCATGTGTGGAGTACCTACGGCGTAGAGCATATCTCCGCGTCTACACTGACCTACCCTCAACGAGCTCATGGTTGATAGGCCGACGACCGTGACACCCACCCCCGTTTCGTTCACGCGAAAGTTCTTCTCTGTACTTTGGATCTGCGAAACTGGAAAACTCAGTGAGGCATGTCTCACCTCGTGGCTAATGCCCCTCAAAATTCCTAGTCCCGTAGGGTTAGGCTCAACGGTGAGCGTGCTCGCAACGCAAACAGGCATGGCTCCCACGGATAGCACCTCCATGAGAGCTACTCTTGCAGTGAACTTCCCCACTGCATATCCACTCACCCTCACCTTGTCCAACCACTTGGGTCCAATTCCACCAGCTGAATCGCAACCTACCACCATTACCCGACCCCAGCTTAGTCTGATTATGCGAACATCACGCCGAGTAAAGATACTCTTGACGCCCGAAAATGCCGCTCTCAAAACCGCAACCGCCCTCTAACGCTCACGAATGCGGCACCAGCCACAATTGCATTGACGAGGGACGCGAAGAAAATGTAGGGAGAGAGACTCAACGCAACCGGCCAACCCAACGTTGGCACGACAATCACAACGGAAAGAGTATTGATGGCCACACCAGCAAAGAGCCCAGCGACCATGCTCCACCTCCTCTTCACCGTGTTCACGAAGCCCATTGCTCCTCCAGCAGCCGCCAACCCAACCGCTATCGGGATGTGAAGTATTCCAAGTGGAAAACCATTAACGACAGAAGTTGCAATATGGCCGACCGCACACACCAAAGCTCCGTCCCACGGCCCAAAATACAACGCGGCAAAAAACCCAGGCGAGGAATCGAAAGCCACCGTCGGGACCGGGGAAGGCAAATGCATGAATGAACCAATCACCGAGAGAGCTGAGAACACTGAGATACGAGCCCAACGCAAGGCCGCCGGCCCTCTTCTAGGGGCGCCACTATGGGTTCGCGACGCGCCTTCTTGACTCTTGGAAAATCTTCTTGGCAAGGCCATACTCTGCCTGAGTATTTACATTGAGGATGAATTCGGGAGACTCAACTATGAGCACTTCTTCCTCAAGCATCGGTTCGTTGATTCTGGAGCCACGGATAATGTTCAAGCCAATTGGCGCAAGATCCTTCCCGCCGATTTGAAAGATGTGCTGCGGTCTTACACCAAGCGTTTGAAATGCGTTGACCGGTGCCATTGCCGCTAAGGCGGGTTTACCAGAGGATAGGAATTTCGTTATTGCTTGGTCGACTAGCTTCGTGGTTAGGAACGGAAGGTCGGCGGAGACCACTATCGTGTCTTTCAACCCGAGCTTTCTGATAGCGTATCGCATATCGGGCACATAACCCTCACCCGGTGTTTCCACAACTTCCACGCTGTTCTCCTGGGCAACGCGAGCAGTCTGAGTAGTTCTGGCACTCGTTGCCACTACGATTCTATCGATTGACTTCAATTTGCGTAACGCATCCAGAACCCACAGTAACATCGCCCTATTCTCTATCTCCAGCAGTGGCTTCTCTTTTGCAGTTTTCATTCGTGTGGCCGCTCCGCCAGCCATAACAAGAGCTGTCAAACCCATCGCGAAGCCACCAGAATCACAACTAACGACAGAAGTCGAGTAATGTCGTTCGTTGCACCGATTACGTCCCCGGTTATCCCTCCGAACTGTCTTTCAGAAATCAAGAGAAGGAGCGCTGCTGAAAGAACCGCAGCAAGGGCGACGAGTAAACCGACACCTCGTAGAGTCAGAAGTGTGATTGTGAGGAGGAGAACTAAGCCGACACCAAGCTTGAACCATCGTCCTCTTTTCTTGTGCATCGCCTCTACGAACGGCGTATTCATACCTATGTGAGCGGAATGGCCAGCCCACGCTAGAAGCAGCATGGCAAACTTTGCTGCTGCCTCAGATGCAACCAGACTCAGGATAACAGAACCTTGATTCAACGATGATATGGAAAGCGCTGTCGCAAGTAGCACCACCAATCCCAAGCTGACCCCACCAGCTCCAGTAGCCGGGTCGCGCATGATCCTGATCTTGCCTTCGCGTGAGCCATGGAACATCACCGCGTCTCCAAAATCGAGCAGGCCGTCCGTATGATGCACACCGGTAATGAGCAGCAGGAATCCCAGTGTGAACGTTCCGACTAGCAGGGACGGGAGGAATGTAAAGAGCGCCCAAGACAGGGCTCCGCACATGAACCCAATCATCGCTCCGAGCAGTGGGTACAGGGGCATGTAATTGGCTGCTTGCTGGATTCCGTTCTCATCCATTCCGACCGGGAGCACCGTCAGGAAAGCCAGTGAATTTCTGAGCCCTTTGAATAGTTCCAACGGGTTCATCTGGCGTGTTTTCTAAGGGCGTGGGAGTACATGTTTGATGAGCAGCCTGCGATGAGCCCACCAATTGCATCGTTTGAAATCGGTCCGAGCTTGCTCAGTATTCCAGGTTTATTCTGATCGAACCTGACGAATTCGAAAATCCCTTTGGCTCCAGCTATGTAGTTGGCAATTGTCATTCCAAGCAATTCATCTGTAACGAGGCCGGGTCGGCCCATGAACCGCTCACGTGTCAAGTTGGGAATCAAGCCACGATACGCATCCTCTTCCGCTCGGTAGCAGGCGACCACCAGCGTTGAGACGTTGACATCTGAAAGGGCCTCTTTGAATTCCAACTTGAGTACGCATCTTGCTTTGGCCCTATTCTCTACGCCTGGGTGGGGAACAAAGAGTCGCAGGGCAGCCTCAATCATGTCTTCCAATCCCACACCCTTACGCTCTAGATATGATTGCAGCGGAGGAACTTTGGATTTCCCCACGGTGCGACGGCGAGGCATTTGAACACCGGCAGAGTTATTGCATGGCTGGATTATCCAGCCATTTAAACTATCCGAGGGCTACGTTCTGCAACTCAACTCCAAACAAGTCGCCTCAGTGTCGACACTTACAGCTATCGGTGCTGTGGCAAGAATTGTTCTTGCTGAGTTTGCTATGAGTTCCCCGCAACCTCTCTACGGGGTTCTGGTCAAGGTTGGTCTAAGTGAGACACTGGCCTTCATTGATGGGTTCGTCTATGGGCCCGCAATCGGCTTCTTGACTGGGTTCCTGATCATAGTGATTTCGGACATGTTCGTGCTACCCGGTCCATGGACTCCATACATCGCGGCTATCATCGGCTCAGTTGGAATCTTTGCTGGAATTACTCGGCGTTTGATCTCGGAGCCGACGGTTAAGAAGTTGGTTGCTTGCGCTGTTGTGTTCACGTTGGCAAGCGAGTTGCTGCAGAATACATGGGTTGCCGTGTTCTTCAACGTTTCAATTATTGTAACAATCATAACCGGGATTCCGAGCCTGGTAACGGCGCTCGCCAACAATGTAGTCCTCTTACCTACAGTGGGGCTGAGGGTCATCAAGCATCTCCAAGATCGTGATTTGCAGCGTTGACTTAGTGATTATTGGCGCTGCTTCAAAGTGGACGCAGGGCGCTCAGGTTAAACGAATTCCAGTCAAGACTGCTTGGGTAAGCATAGACTTAGCTGCTCTAGGAATCCCTAGAGAGTTACGCGGCATGATTGCCGTGTCGGACATTGGGCTCTGTCGATACCCACTACGCAGGAGCCTAATTGGCGGCGCTCTTGGGCGATTTTCGGAGGACCAGACCCAGCCACACTAGACCTACGAGTGCGATTACCACAGCGATTATTGTTAGAGCATTCGTCAAACCGAATGGGTTCCCGCCCGCGAACTGGCGGCTTCCGACAAAGGTTCCGTTGAAGTTCCGAGTGAAGTTTCCGTTGAAGTTTCCATTAGGACGAAACATCTCCCGAACAAAAAGGGCGCGTATGGCCCCGTAAATAGCGGAAATCGCCATGAGCACAACGCCGACCGCAGTGACTAGGTACGAGTACTTCATCTGCTGTTTAGCATCCAACTAACTACACCTTGTAGTTGCCACAACGTTTGGAGCAATATATAACGAATATGGACGAATCATCCCAGAGGTCAGACGAGCATATCTCTGTGTTGGGCGTCCTCATCGCCTTCTTTCCTGCGAGTCACATTTGGCGCCCTGCTCGGTTGAATGCGAAACCTATCAATACAGCCTTTCATCATGTTTCCGGTGATTTGAAATGACATCTCCCCTGCCCCCTCCGACCCCAGAGCGCCAATCGCACCCGTTTCTAACCTACGATATGATCTACGAGATCCCGGAAGCCATCAAGAATACGTTGGAGAACAATTCCCGCAGCATCGACTCGGTAGTAGGCAAGATGAAAGTGAAGGAAGAATTCTGCTACACAGGTTGCGGGACCGCATTCTTCTCCGCGATGCTAGGTGCTGAAGTGCTCTCATTCCAGAATAGCAGAAGGTACGAGTGTGTCCAAGCTCTTGAGCTGGCCAACTACCACCACCCAGTCAACAAGAACACCACCACTATAGCGGTCTCACATAGCGGCATCACGAAAACCACAGTGGACGCTCTACGATCATCAAAGAAGCAGGGCGGCTTCTGCGTTGGAATAACTCATTTCCCTGACCGCCCCATCTCCCAAGTTGCCGACGAAACGCTCATCGTGGGCAATGGGCCAGACCAATCGCGCTGCCACACAAAGTGCTATGTGTCCGGCGCCGCGGCTTTAACCAAAATTGGACTTGAAATCCTAGCACAAATCAACGAAGGTGACTCGGAACGTCTGGAGAGGATTCGGAAGGAACTGGCAGAACTCCACCAAATGGCTGAACGGGTCCTTACTTCAACAGATCAGTTTGCAAAAGGACTGGCTGAGAAGCATTCGGCGAAAAGGTCCTTCAATTTTGCGGGCGCCGGGCCAAACTACCCGAATGCCTTGGAGGCTGCGCTGAAGATCATGAAAACAAGCTACGTTCCAGCGCAGGGATTTGAAACGGAACAATTGCTGCATGGCCCCTGGGTGTCCTTGGATGAGGAGAGCGTCTTGTTTGTTTTGTCACCAAACGGGCCATCTCATCAGCGGAGCTTGGATTTGATTAGGGCGGCAACCAAGTTGGGATCTACTGTGATCCCAATAATTGGGCAGGATGATGATGAGATTGCTTCCATTTGCGGCAACGCATTCAGACTACCCGTGGTCGACGAGTATCTGTCACCGTTCCTTAGCATAATTCCGTTGTACTTGTTCGCGTACTACATGTGCCTGCGGCGTGGGTACAACCCTGATTATTTGCGATACTTAACTCCGGCGTACTGGGGCGCCAGACAAATCGTGTTTCCGCCGGGCACGCATTGAAGACTGGCTCTACTGACTTCGTTCTGCGTCTCCCCGCATCAGGGCGTTCAGCAAAACTGTTGGAAGTGTTGAGCGGTTCGCAAGTGTTGCGCCACCGAGCCGGACCTTCCCGTCAATTTCAACGACAGGAATAGTCTCCTTGTAGCGTTGAAACAGGTCGGCGTTGGTCGTAATATTCTCTGTGGAGATCTCAAGAGGGCGAGTGGCGGATAGTTTCTGTAGTTCTTCGATTACTTTCTCGCAGAGGTGACAGCCTTCCCTCGTGTAAACGACGACTTTGGTCATGAAGACCTTCCCCAATCTCGCAATGGCACGTCAGTAATGATGACAAGTGCAACGGTGATTAAAAAATCAAAACAATAGGAGAAGAAAAAGGGGTTTACCGGTGGGTCTTCCAGAGTCTTACTGGACGATTTCACCGGTTGCGAATCGTGGACCAACGGTGTTGATCTTTACCTTCACCTTATCGCCAGGTTTCGAGTTGGGGACAAAGACTACGAAGCCTTCAATCCTTGCGACTCCGTCACCGCGACGGCTAGTCTCTTTGATTTCAAGTTCGTATTCTTTCCCTTCCTCTACTGGCTTGTGGAAGGAACCTTCGGAGCTCATGCGTTTCACCTCGTCTTTTGGTTCAGCTAGTTCGTCGGCAGAAAACTCGCACGTCGGCACGTATGATTACGGTAGGACGGTCGGCTTCAGCCCAGACATAGCTTGTGCGCGTTTAGTCGTCGACGAGCCTAATAATCCTACCTAACATTGATGAGCGAAATTCTGAAACGAATCATCATTTGTGGCGACGGTTCCTGCCGTCCCTGGTCTCGGTTCTTTGCCAATCCCTTTTCCTCTTCGACTCAATCCTAGTTCGCCCAGACCTAAAGGAATCAACATCTCTACGATAACCCTGTATTTGTCCGTAGAAGTCTTGATAACCATTCTCGTCCTTCGAAAGCACAGATATCAAATCGTTGAGTTTCGTTCGCACAGAATCTGAGGCGTTTTCATCCCACGCACGCGAATACACTTCATAGGCAAGATGGAACTTGAAATCCTGAGGCCTGTCAATATCCAACTTGACGGGTGGTTGATTTTCCGCGGGGGTTTCAGCCATGAATGACATACTCTCTCGCGCGGGATATTCGGACGGCCTTATTTAATTCGCCTAAAAGGACACGTTTCGGAACTTTCTCCCTGAGTTCTGAGATAAGGAACCTTTGTTTTCAGTCGAGAAAAACTTCGCAATCGTAAGTTTCAGTTTGGAAAGTTCCACGGTCAACCGTTTCTCTTCTATCAATCGGACTGCGTAGGAACCCTTTTATTAACTGGGGCGCCTCTGCGGTTCTCGCAACACTACCACTATACTTTCCACTCGGAGGTGAACAACGCTTGACAGAAAAACCACCAGAGAGACCCCCTTCCACCAGAGGCAACATCCCAGCCAACACTGTCCTCATCGGCCAAAAAGAACTCATGGCCTACTGTACTGCCATCGTAATGCAAATCAACAGTGGCACTAAGGAACTATCGGTTAAGGCACGAGGCCGCGTCATCTCAAAGGCCGTCGACGTAGTTGAGGTTTGCCGAAGACGCTTCTTCGATGGCAAACTTGTGATCACCGGCGTCAACATAGGTACAGAAGTGCTAGGTGAAGAGGGCCAAACAAGAAACGTCTCCACGATCGAAATCAAAGTCGCCAAGAAGGAGTAGAGACAAGACCGTGGATTGACCCAAAATTCCCTTTTTCCATGCTTCTTTTTCTAATGCACGCCTTTAATCACGATAATGAAGGTTTAAATGACAGTCTACCGTTGCGTGACTTCAACGAAGACCGCGTGCGGATACTGAGAAGTTCTGCACTGCGAAACTAGAACGCGGTTTACCCGTTAACGAGGAAGCTTAGCCGTTCTGTTTTCCGAAAAGCGGTTTACGTAAGCAAGTGAAAACCACAAATGAAAAAATTCGAAGACCTCCCCATATCGGGAGAAATAATCCGCAGCACAAGGGAACTCGGATTTCAAGAGATGTTCCCAATTCAGTCTGCGGCAATTGGCCCCCTGCTTGAAGGCAGGGACGTGATAGGCCAAGCCAAAACTGGCACAGGCAAGACCGCGGCCTTCGGTATTCCGATGGTTCAAAGAATTAACGCATCAGAAGATGCAGTTCAAGGTCTCATTCTGGTTCCGACCAGGGAATTGGCTCAACAAGTTGCCTCCGACCTCAACAAGTTCGGTCGGTATATGTCGATCCGAACGCTGGCAGTGTACGGTGGCCAGCCAATATACGGCCAAATGGAGGCGCTTCAGAGAACAATCCACATAGTGGCTGGGACGCCTGGAAGAATTATCGACCATCTATCTAGAGGCACGCTGCTTCTTGATAGAGTAGGAATGGTCGTCCTCGACGAAGCTGACCGCATGCTTGACATGGGCTTCAAGGACGACATTGACTTCATACTCCAAAGAACACCTTCAGAACGGCAGACTGCAATGTTCTCCGCAACCATGCCCAACGAGATAATGGACATGGCCTCACGGCACATGTACAACCCTGAAAGAATACTCGTGAGTAAGGACGAGATAGCGCTCGAGGAAATAGAACAACTCTATCACATCGTCGATCCAGAACGGAAGTTCCAGGCCCTCTGCGGAATAATGGGCCAGGAGGCTGTCCAACGAGCCCTGATATTCTGTTCCACTAAGATCGGAGCGGACAGGCTTGAGAGGAGACTGAGCCGTGTACGAAGAGACGTCGCGGTCATACATGGAGACTTGACGCAACCTCAACGCGACAGGGCACTAGAGAACTTTCGAAGAGGCCGCGTTAGATTCTTGGTAGCTACAGATGTTGCAGCGCGCGGGTTGGATATTGAGGGCATTTCACACGTCGTCAACTACGATTTGCCAAGGGACCCCCTGCTCTACTTCCACCGGATCGGCCGAACGGGTCGGGCTGGTGCTAGCGGAATAGCGGTGACTTTGGTGTCCCGCCGCGAGATGGGAGACCTAAGGCGAATTCAAGGGATGAGTAATGTGAAGATGCACGAAATGCGAGAGAATTTCGCCCCATCTTCCTTCCCACGAACCCAACCCCCAGACTCCCAGCGACCATGGGGTCATTAGATATTGCAAACATTCAATAGATGCGTCGAGCAAACCGCAGTTGTGAGAGTAGCCTAAATGGGTCGTCGTCGTCAATTCCGAAACAAGAACGTACGTTTCGATATGAAGACAGTTGAATGCATTCGCTGCCACAAACTGATCAGGCTAGACGAGTATCAGGCACACCTGACAACCTGTTCGGTGCCAGTGCCGCCCCCCGCAGTCCCCTGAAAGTGCCCCCTGTCCTTCTTCGCGTTCGTTGCAGCGGCATCCTGTTCAAGTACCGTTTGTTCCAGTTTGCTCGTGTACCACTGGATTCCGCAAGGTACCTATCCCCTCAACCTCCACTTCTACGACATCCCCTAGTTTCAAGAAAACTGGTGGCCTCCGAGTGAAACCAACGCCGGCTGGGGTCCCCGTCATTATCACGGTGCCTGGTTGCAGAGTCATACATCGTGATAGGTAGCTGACGAGATGTCGCGTATTGAAGATGAGGTCTTTGGTGTTGGAATCCTGCATCGTCGTGCCGTTTAGCCTGCAGCGAATGGGGCATGAATCCGGGTTAAGTTCGGTTTCAATCCAGGGGCCGAGTGGTGCAAAGGTGTCGAAGGATTTACCCCTCGCCCACTGTTTGTCAATTCGAAGTTGGCAGTCGCGAGCGCTCACATCGTTACCGCAAGTGTAACCAAAGACATAATCCAAGGCCTCATCCTCAGTGACGTTGTGAGCCCGCTTACCCAACACAATAACCAATTCCGCTTCGTAGTCAACCTCATTGGGCGCAACCTTCGGGAGGAGAATAGGTTGATTTGGCCCAGCGAGAGCGGTGTTTGCTTTGATGAATAATATGGGCGCTCTTGGAATAGGCTCGCGGCTCTCAATCGCGTGGGCCCGGTAGTTGAGCCCAATCGCCAAGATGTTGGGCGGCTCCACTGGAGCGAGTAGCTGAACGGCCTTAAGGTCTACGTGCCGATTGGCTCGCTCCCACTTTCCGAAAATGTCGCCTTCTATGGGCTGGATGATGGATGCGGACTCCAAAACCCCATAGCACGGTGCTCGGCCATCAACCACAAATCGAACAATCTTCAATGAACTTCACGAGGCTGCGAGGCACACGACCTATTTGAAACTGACTCGACAAGGAGTAGTTGCCCGTAGGCTAGGTTGGCATATTCAAAATAACCCGTTCATAGAGGAGAACTAAGGTTGAATGGTGGGACGCTTATTGGCTCCGCTTAGCGAACTCGGTGAACTCGGCGTCATCCGAATCATGGAACGGCTCTTTGGGTCTAGCTCACGAGTGGCGGTTGGTTTCGGTGACGACGTATCGGCGGTGAAGCTTCCTGCCGGAAAAGTTGCGGTTCTGAAGACGGACATGCTGGTTGGAAGCACTGATGTTCCGCCAGGAATGACGATGCGACAGGCTGCAATGAAAGCTGTCGTGGCGAATGTGAGCGACTTGGCGGCCAAGGGAGTGAGGCCCCTCGCAGGGCTCGTGGCTTTGGGCTTGCCCCCTCGGCTAAAAAGAAGCGACATCACAGAGATTGGTGCTGGGCTGCGAGACAGTGCTAGAAAATATGGCTTCCCGATTGTTGGCGGGGACACCAACGAATCTCGAGATCTAACGATTGCAATTGCTCTGTTCGCTGTAGCGGACAGACATGAGCTTGTGCTTAGGTCGGGTGCAAAGGTTGGCGACCTCGTTGCAGTCACCGGAGATTTTGGATCAGCCCCGGCGGGACTCAAGGCTCTGCTTGAAAGAAGAAAACGCCCCAAACAACTGCCCCGGTCGCTGTATGACGCAGTCTTCAATCCAATAGCCGAGTTGGAGACAGGAGTGAGATTAGCCGTTTCGGGAACAATTAGCGCTTCAATAGATTCCAGCGACGGGTTAGCGTGGAGCCTCCACCAACTTTCAGAGGCCAGCAAGGTGGGAATGGAGATCTATGACGTTCCAGTCAGCAGGGCAGCAGCAGAATTTGCTGATCGGTTCGGCTACGATGGAAATGATTTGGCGCTCTACGGAGGCGAAGAATACCACCTGGTTGTCACAGTCAAGCGTGGAAAGTTCATGGCTGCACGAAGAGCTGCGCGAGGAAACTTGAAACTGATCGGTGTCACCACGAGCAAATCACGTGGAGTCCGTTTGAAACAGATTGGTCGAGAACGCGGAATAGAACGCAGGGGCTGGGAGCACTTCAAACGATAACTGCCATGCGGGAAACTCATAACATAAATCGTAACAACGAGAATTGAACCTCAGTGAGTGTCCTATGAGATTCAATGTGCCATACTATGCCCAAAGCTCAGACTTCAGCTGTGGGCCCGCCTGCATTCTGATGGTCATGAAGCATTTCGACCCCCGTCTGCGCTTGAGCCGCGCCTTAGAGTTCGAAGTATGGCGCCAGTGCAACATGATAGGGATAAGGGGAGCTGACCCGTACGGTCTAAGCGTTCCATTGATTGACGCTGGTTATGACGTTCGTCTGGTGACTCAATGGAGAAAAGTCATTGAGGCCGCTTCGTGGAGCCGAAGGCTGGTTAAGCATCACTTCACCTCCGAGGAGGCAAGATTGGGCTACTTCGGAATCGATGAAAACAAGAGGCGAGCGTTAAGCCGCAACTTGCCGGTGGAGCACAAACGGCCAACAGTTCAACAACTCGTGCAGCGCGTCCACAAGGGTTTCGTTCCCATAGCCTTGGTGCACATGGGAGTGGTACACCGACTGAATATCCCTCACTGGGTAGTCGTGACCGATGCGGATGAGGATAAGGTGGTTTTCAACGACCCGTATCCTCCCAAGGGACGGAAAGGGCTCAGGCTAAACCATGAGAAGTTTCAGAGGATACTCGACGACATTGGAACGAGAATTGGAATGAGCCCGTCCATTGTCTTCGTTCGAAAAAGCTAGGGCGATGTGTTCCTGCAATTACTCTACATGTAATCACTACTGAAAACCAGCAGTGCCCCTAAAAACCTCCAAAACGCCTGCGGACTCGCAGATGATTACTGCTTGGATTTGACAATTCGTTTGGCTGGGGAATCCGGCGACGGCGTCATCCTCGCCGGCGAGGTATTGGCATATACCTTCTCAAGGTCTGGGTTCAAAATCTTCACATTCCGAACCTATCCCTCATCAGTCCGCGGCGGGCCCTGCATGTTTCAACTTCGCGCCAGCGACTGGCACGCCTACTCCCAAGGCGACCTGCTCGACCTCCTTGTAGCGTTTGATACGGAAGCCGTCTCATCCCACACGAAGGACCTCAAGCCCGAAGGCGAAATGATCTTCGACGAAGACCGGACCCCGAAGACTTACTCATCACTGCCGAAGCATTCCTTTGGCGCACCTTTCACGTCGATCGCAAAGAACCAACTCCGTTTCGCCAAAGGCAGAAACATGGCCATAGCCGGATACGTAGCCGCCCACGTCGGACTCTCAAAGACGGTGTTGGAGGAAGTCATCTCAGAAAAGCTAGGGGGCCGGGGCGATGAACTTCTTCAGAAAAACCTGGCTGCCATCAATTCGGGCTACGAACTTGCGCCCAGAGAAAAGAAGCCTCTGGAAACGCCAAAGACGCCCGGCCACAAAATGGTCATCTCTGGCAACCAAGCAATAGTTCTTGGGGCAATAGCGGCAGGCTGCCGCTTCTACGCAGGCTATCCGATTACACCCGCAGGCGACATCCTAGAAGGAATGGCTACCCTGCTACCAACCTTCGGGGGGACATTCTTCCAAGGCGAGGACGAGATCGCTTCACTCGGCGCAGCGATAGGTGCCTCATACGGCGGAACCAAATCGATGACCGCGACATCCGGGCCGGGCTTCTCGCTGATGACTGAGATGATAGGAATGGCGTCGATGGCCGAGATACCGATAGTAATCGTTGACGCCCAAAGAGGTGGACCGTCTACCGGCCTGCCCACAAAGACGGAGCAGTCGGACCTGAACCATGCTCTGTACGCAGGGCACGGGGACGCACCTCGCATAGTGATAGCCCCAGGAAACGTGGAGGATTGCTTCTACCAAACCGTAAGAGCATTCAACCTAGCAGAGCGATATCAACTCCCAGTCCTACTCCTAACAGACCAATCACTAGCCCAGCTTACCGAGGGCATGCCCTTACCTGAGTTGGATGCGTTGGAAGTCTTGGCAAGGGAAAAGGCCGAGATTACATCTGAGGACGGGTTCCGACGGTACGCGGTAACCTACGACGGCATATCACCAATGTCGTTGCCAGGCCAGGCTCACGGTGAATATGTTGCGGAAAGTGTGGAGCATGATCAGCTCGGACGCCCCAATTTCACCCCGCATACTCATTCTGAAATGTCAGCCAAGCGCTTCCGAAAGCTTGAGACGGCTGCGAAAGAACTTGCCAACGACCCCCTGAACGTCATGGAGCTTCCGGACCCGAAGGCGCAGCTCGGCGTCATAGGTTGGGGCTCAACCCAAGGCGCTATTCACGAGGCAATTCTGAAAGCGCAGGAAAACTCGATTCACATTCGCTGGCTACAGTGCAAGTTGCTCAGCCCACTTCCCGAGACACAAATCGCCAAGTTCCTAGCCGGCCTCAAGAAAATAGTCGTTCCCGAGTTGAATTACACTTCTCAATTCGCCAATTATCTGCGTACACGTTTTGAGATTGACTCAGTTCCCCTAACCAAGACGGAGGGGCTTCCATTCACGCCTAGTGAGATCTTGAGGAAGATTCAGGAGGTAGCATAAGAATGGAAGCAACTGTGATAGGTGAGTATCGAACCGGTTACAACCCGAACTGGTGCCCTGGCTGTGGGGATTTTGGAGTTCTTCGATCGATAGGTATGGCGTTCCAAGAACTCGGCCTCAGGCACGAGGATATCGTCATGGTCTCTGGAATTGGGTGCAACGGTCGCTTCCCCCACAACTTCAAGACCTATGGATTCCACACACTTCACGGAAGAGTCCTGCCAATCGCCCAAGGGATTAGCATCACCCGGCCGGAACTCTGCGTGGTCGGTATCGCGGGCGACGGCGACGCGTTCGCAATTGGGGGAGGACACGTTCCACACGCTGCGAGGAGAAACCCCGACATAGCATACATAGTGATCGATAACGCGATCTACGGGCAGACGAAAGGCCAACCGTCACCCACAACGCCTCTCGGGTTCAAGACGAAGATTACACCCACAGGCAACCGAGAAGACCCCCTCGATATCAGCCAGTTGGCTCTTGCATACGGCGTGTCGTTTCTGGCGAGAGGTTTTCCAGGTAAGCCAGATCACTTGGCGCGGTTGCTTGCGGAGGGAATTAGGCACAAGGGTTTCGCTTTGATCCATGTCCTGAACCCGTGCCCCACATTCCACGACACATGGAAGGAATACATGCCCAAAGTTGTCGAAATAGGGCCGGAACATGACCCGACCAACTACGAAGCCGCCAAGAAGCTGGTCGCGCCGCAGGAAAAGATCCCAATAGGCGTCATATTCAAACAGAACCGTCCAACCCTGGAAGAACGCGTCAAAGGCACACCCGTCCCGCAAGAGGACTTCAGGCAGTTCCTGAAAACGCTCCGCTAAAACCCCCCATCCCCAGCCTCCATGGCTGAATCAGGAAAACCGCAATCAATCAGTTTCCGTTAGCCATTCTCCTGTAAAATTTCACACTTCCACAAGCGACCTCATGACGGCATTTGCCGCGAATCAGTCAAAATCCATCACCGTGGTTGCTGTAAGGCATGGCGTTGAAGAGTTGCAATCAACCCTTATCGGGCGCCGTCGGCCGAGCTTTCAATGTGTTCGAAGATGGTTAACGAACTGGTCAAGAAAGGCCTGGCCGTGTACCAATGCGAGCTGTGCGGTTTTGGTTACGGCGACATTGAAACTGCTGAGCGATGCGAGGAATACTGTGACACGCACGGAACCTTCTCGCTTGACATAACGCGTAAGGCCATCTACAAGCCTCAAGTCCGGGTCATGTCTTCTGCGACCTAAGGACTGCAGTCAGATTATCTGAGTCCAATATCGCAGTGAAAACAGGGCGTGTATTCTGATGCCCCACAACGCGAACAGCGAGCGCACACTTTGTTCCAGTGACTGTAGCAGTTAATGCAACGGAAATCTTGAGTTTCACCACGGAAACTCAATAGAATCGAGCTTGGAGTCTCAGGCGTAGCAGTAGCCAGCTCGTTTTGGCTATAGCCCACGAGAACTCACCTCCTTTGATGCCGATTTTACTTTGTGAGCCTTCATGTATGATGGTGTGAAGGTGCGCTCTAAACTTTTCGCCGCATTCAACCGCTTCATAAAGCAGGAGACACACAGCTTCAACGAGAAATATGCCGCTGGTTTATGTTTGCATTATGCCGCATGGCGGAGAAGTGATTGCAGACTTAGCCACCAAGTACACTGTCAGAAAATTCTCAAAAACTCGTGAGGGTATGCGTGAAGTAGCCCGACAGGTCGCCAGAAGCAGGCCAGACACCGTAATCATTGCAAGCCCACATAACCTTAGACTGTGGGGCAGAATCGGCATTGTCACTGCTGCCAATTCGACTGGTCGCCTCCAAGCATCTCCTCGCAACCCTAAATCAGTCACCGTGAAGGCCAAATGCGATGTCGAGCTCGCCAAGCAACTTCTCGAGAGAGCCCAAAGAAGGAATTTGCCTGTGGTTGGCGCCAATTATGGATCTAGCGAAGGCACGGCATCGGACTTGCCGATGGACTGGGGCACAATCATCCCTCTCTGGTTCATTTTCAAGGCATGCAAACGCAAACCAAGAATCGTCATAGTCACCCCATCCCGGGAAATCCCCCTCAAAGAGAACCATGCGCTGGGCCGCGTGATCGCCGACGTTGCGACGAAGAATCGGTCAAAGCGCATCGTGTTCGTTGCGAGCTCGGACCAAGCACATGCACACAGGAAATCAAGTTCTTTCGGTTTCAACAGGGCAGCGAGGGTCTACGATAACATCGTCCTCGACGCGATCAAGAACAACGACATTCAATCCATACTGAAGATTAGACCGAGCGTCATTGATGGCGCAAAGCCGGATAGCTTGTGGCAGATGGCCATTCTTGCTGGAATTGCGAGCAAAATCCCGCTACGTTCCCATGTTTACTCATACCAAGTCCCAACTTACTATGGCATGATTTGCGCTGGGTTCCAGAGGGGAAGCCGAGATAGTTGAAGTTCATTGCTTCTGCCTGAGGTCGAAGACGCGCTGGGCTTTGCCCACCTCTGAACGTGGAAGGGTGCCCAGTGCAACCAGCTCCACGTCAGCGCTTATTCCAAGAACGGCCAGCAGGTCGCCCTGAACCTTCTTCAACAGAGCAGGGTCGTTCACCTTGTCCGCTGACGTTTCAACTTTCACTGCCAACCGGTCAAGCTCCTTGTGGGAAACGATGATCTGGTATTGGTCGCCGAGGTCGGGGATGTTCATGAGAACGTGTTCAATTTGACTCGGAAAGACATTGACTCCGCCGATGATGAGCATGTCGTCGCTTCGACCCTTGATCCGTTGGATCCGAGGGTGATACCGACCGCAAGCACACTCTTCCTCAAAGACCCTAGACAAATCCCTCGACCTGTATCTGAGCAGAGGCATGGCCTCGCGTGAGAGCATGGTGAAAACAAGCTCGCCCTCCTCACCGGGTTCTAGCACCTCGCCCGTGTCTGGGTTCACCGTTTCGACGAGGAACTCGTCGCCCCAAACATGCAAACCGTTCTTCTGCCCACACTCAATCGCCACTCCTGGGCCGTACAGCTCTGACATCCCGTAGATATCGTAGGCTCGCAGGCCGAACACATCCTCTATCTTCCTTCGTGCCTCCTCGCTCCAAGGCTCCGCTCCGAAAATTCCCACTTTAAGGTTGAAGTCCCTCTTCGGGTCGTATCCGCCGGCGCGGCTTGCCTCGCACAAGTAAACCATGTATGACGGCGTGCCGGTGACCACTCTGGTTCGGAGGTCTTTCATTAGCAGGAATTGCCGTTTCGTGTTTCCAGAACTCGTTGGAACAATGGTTGCGCCTATCGCTCTTGCACCATAATGAAAACCTAACCCCCCTGTGAACAAGCCGTAACCAAACATGTTCTGAACGACATCGCCCTTCCTCACGCCAGCCACATCGTATGTCCTTCCCATCAGCCTTGCCCAACGCTCCAAGTCTCCACGCGTGTATGCAACTACGATTGGCTTCCCCGTTGTTCCTGAGGACGCGTGAAGGCAGTAGAGGCGATCCGCTGGAACAGCGAGCATTCCGAGTGGATAGTTGTTAATTAGGTCTGATTTTGCGGTGAGTGGAATCTTTGCGACGTCCTCGAGTTTTCTGATGGATTCAGGTTTCAATCCAACTTGGTCGAAACGCTTACGATAAAATGGAACATTTTGGTAGGCATAGCGCACGATCTTGCGAATCTTCTTCTCCTGAATCAGCCTGAGCTGTTTCAGTTTCAGCATTTGCGCTGAACGGTCAAACAGACAGTGTCACTTCAACAATGATGAGTCGGATTGTGGATAAATGACTTGGCACATGTGTACCCCAATCTTGGAAAACAGCCGGAACGCCTTTTGTTATTCATTCCAGTTGGCTCGCGACAATAATCGTCCAATAAGAGGAACTTGAAAGTGCTAGAGAAACCACGTCAGTTCGGAAATCTGATGACTCAGGTCATTCGCACGGATGCTTGCAGTTTCTGTGGGGCATGTATAGCTTCATGTCCACTTAACGTCCTATGGCCTGCAAATGAGAAGCCCACGATGATTGGCACTTGTATAATGTGCGAGATTTGCTACTACCAGTGCCCGAACATTGAGTTCTCGAAGGACGATGTGGAATCGTTCATGTACGGCCGCATTAGGCGTGCTGACGAGCCGATTGGAATCACGCAGGGAGTTTTCACAGGGCGAGCAATAAGAACGGACATTCAGGGTAAGGCTCAGGACGGAGGCGTAGTGACGGCCTTGCTTGCATACGCTTTGGATAAGAAGTTGATCGACGCCGCAGTGGTAGCAGGAAGAGATTCCAAGTGGATCGCAAAACCGGTCGTGGTTACGAAATCCGCTGACCTTGTGAAATACGCTGGCACGAAATATACGCCAAGCCCCACATTGATTGGTGTTAGGTCAGCGATTGATGAGTATGCTAAGTCCAAGGTGGGAATGGTTGGGACCCCATGCCAGATCAGGGCTGCCCGAAGAATCCAGACCTCCCCAATGGGTAACAGGCGTCTGGCACAGGCGATGAGCCTGACAATTGGGTTGTTCTGCATGGAAAGCTACGGCTACGATAGGCTAGTTGCTTATTTGGCTGCCAAAGGCATCGACCCCTCCACCATCACCAAGGTAGACATTAAGAAGGGTTCATTCATCGCCTGGAGTGAGGACAAAGAGCTCCTGCACGTTCCACTCAAGGAGATCGACGAGTACGTCCGCACAAGCTGCAAAGAATGCGACGATTTCACAGCCGAGTTCGCTGACATATCAGTCGGCGCAATCGGAAGCGCTGACGGAAACTCCACAATCATTGCCCGCACTGAGAAGGGCTTGCAACTCCTCAAGGACGCAGCGAAGGAAGGGTACCTGGAACTTCGTGAACTAAAGCCAGACGGAAAGACCATCCAAAAAGTTCTGAGCATGGCTCAGATCAAACGTGTAAAGAACGCAGTAAAAAGCTAAAGCCACAGAACCGTACTACTGAGCTCCATCCTGCAGCTGAACTACCGCTGCAATGGCGAACCTACATGATTACTCAAGAGATTCTGTCAGAGGTAGCGGTTGAGGGCGCGAAGGATGAGCTTACGGATTATTTGGTGTACAAGAAGCTCTCAACGCTGAAGATTGAGCGGAATGTCAAGCTCAAGAAAACGCTCGCGCGATTATCGGGCATGGAACGAAGGCATTACGTATTCTGGAAGGAATATTGCGACGGAAAAGAGGTTAAGGTCAGTAGTTTCCATGTTTACGCGGTTATTCTGATGCGGTTCTTCCTCGGCGTCACATTCGCCGTCAGATACCTCGAGAGAGGAGAGGAACGAGTAATCAGAAGGTACAAGGAAGTTGCACACCTAATCCCCGCTAAAGGGAAGAAAGAGTTCAACCGGATGTTGGCGGATGAAGTAGAGCATGAGATGGATTTTGCCAAACAATTCGAAAGCCCCCACATCAGGTACATTTCCTTCATAGTACTCGGCCTAGCAGATGCTTTGGTCGAGATTGCAGGTATTCACGCGGGATCATTGGGAATCTACAATTCTACTGAACTGGCGGGATTGGCGGGCATAGTTGCTGGCGCCGCCGCATCAATTGCCATGGCCTCAGCCGCATACGCCCAAGCCAAAACGGGCTTCAAAGGGTCCGCGGCACTTTCAGCAGCCTACACAGGAATTTCGTACTTCTGCACGGCCGTGATACTAGCGACCCCATATTTCCTCACAAAAGTGATGTTGAACGCCCTGTTCGCGTCCCTCGTCTTCGCGATCATATTGATTGGTTGCATCAGCTTCTACGGCTCCGTTATCGCGGACACGGTCTTCAAGAAGGATTTCATTGAGATCACTAGCATAATGCTCGCCGCGACCCTTGCACTCTATTTGCTGGGAACAGCGATACGGTACTTCACCGGCGTGACGATCTAGAGTTATGAAGGGTCTATCCGGCTGATTGCGCCTAGGTGCCGTTGCCACTTAAATCCTTCAACAACCAGAATTCACCAATGATACTGGAGATTTGAAGGTTCATTGTCTGAGACCGAATTCAAACTGGACCCTGGAATGAAGATTGGACCCGTTTCTTTGAGAGTCAGGAATCCTAACCTCATGCTTGAATTTTACGAGAAGGACCTCGGTTTCAAGGTTCTCCGCTCCGAGGGCAACACATACGCCCTTGCGCCGCGCGATGAGACACAGCCAATTCTAATTCTGAAGAATGATGCGAAGGCTGAAGTGGCCCCGCGTGATGCAGCGGGATTGTTCCATTTCGCATTACTGGTGCCTGACAGAAGAAGCTTGGCGGACGTGTACGTTTCTGTTGGGAATGCGGGTGTGATTTTTGATGGGTTTGGCGACCATCTAGTGAGCGAGGCGCTCTACCTTACTGACCCCGAAGGCAACGGGATTGAAATCTATTCGGACCGGCCGAGAAGCGAGTGGAAGTTCGACGAAGGCGGCCAAGTGAAAATGGCCACTGAGCCGTTGGATATTGATTCGTTGCTAAAGGAGCGGCTTGGGGGACTGACCAATGGTCCACCATCAATGCCTGCAGGGACGAGAATAGGCCACGTGCACTTGAAAGTCACAAACCTCGAACGATCGATCGCATTCTACCAAGGAATGCTGGGCTTAAACCTGATGAGTTTCTGGGGCAGCGCCGCATTCCTTTCCGTCGGCGGCTACCACCACCATGTCGGAATGAACACATGGGAGAGCTTGGACGGAGATCCTATGAGACAGGATTATGCAGGCTTAGAGTACTTCACTATCACAATTCCGGAAGAAAACTTGAGACATTTGTCCTACGGATTGGCGGACTCACCCTTCCTTCAGGGCCAAACACCCGACCAATTGTTCATCTCAGACCCGGATGGAATCGAAATCACCATCAAAACCCCCAGCTGAGTTGTTAGGAATTATCTGAGAGTTTCGGATCAGTTCTGGACTGTGTAGCAGCTCTCCCGGCATCCGAAGATTCTGTAACGCCTTCGGGCAACCCACTCGTATAGACGCCGGGCTTGAGGGGTTTTGAATAGGTTGCAGACAAACGCGAAAGGTGTGAGAAGCCTGCAGACATCAGCAATGGCTTTCGGCCCAGCGTATACGGCACCATCGCCGACTAGGTACATGCGCCCTTGGAGGTCACTTGAGGTTAGGCCGTACTTGTTCCGGAACCCACGGTTGAGTTGTTGGTAGGCCACGTACTCGAATCGACGGCACCTGTCCAAACAACTAAGCAGCTTCACCACAGCAGCGCATAGGTTGCAGACCCCATCATAAATGAGACGCGGCCGCGGTTTCGGCAAAATGGAAGGCTTCCTAGAAGCTGCGAATCTGATTGGGATATGACTTCGCGTCCCTGACCCCTCCGAAGCGTCCGTGCAGAGCTCACTGCTTTTTTGTTAGGCCTGAGAATAAGGAATCGGTGCCCACCATTGGTTGGGGTGTGTACAGATGAGTGAATTTGCACTCACTGCAATAACCCATCCCACACTCCACGCAAAAACCAATTGGCTTCTTGCCGCTACCGCATGGACACACTTCCGAACTCAAAGAACGCCACCAGTTCTGACTTCGAACCGCTACTTAGTTGAGGGTGTTTATGTTGTTTTATTTAACAGCCTTCCTTAATGCTTGGTAGGAGTTGGGATCCCTGCCGCTTGAGGAATATCTGAAATCAATGGGTGTTTGGTACAGGTTTGTTCCCAAACCGGAGACCGTTCACACCGCAGACGCATCCAAGGTTACCGGAATTGAGCTTGAAAGAATAACAAAAAACCTTGTCTGCAAAACCTTTGAAGGAAGCTACGCGCTGCTCATCATCCCAGGAAACCGAAGAGTGAACCTTCAGAAAGCCGCTCAGATTCTCAACGCACGAAACGTAAAGCTTCTTGGTTTCGGTGAAGCCGAATCTGTCAGCGGCTACCCACCCGGAGCAACCCCCTCAGTCTACCACAAAATGCCAATGAGAGTAATCTTAGACAAGAGCCTCACGGGTTTTGAAACCATATTCTGCGGAGGAGGATCACGAGATTTGCTTCTTGAATTGAAGAAGGACGATGTTGTGAAGCTCAACAACGCAATAGTAGCGGATATTGTCGAATGATGCCGGTGCGGGAGCCAAGTGTGACCGATCATATACGCCAACCACGTTTGGACTAATCTATATATGAAGACCGCATCGGACCGATCATCTCGTTCTCCATGAAACTCTCAGAGATTAGTGGGATGAATTCTAAACGTATTGTTGCCGTACTTGTAACCTTGTTTGTGGTCGCGGGTGCAATCGTTGGATACATGAATCAGCTCCAAACTCCTAGTGCAGGCCCCGCTCCCCTAGGCATCGGTTATGAAATACCCGGCTCTGCCCAGTCCGCGGTCACTTTCTTGGCCACGACTTCTCCTGCCAAAGGAGTCCTCCCTGGAACGTATACGTCTTCATATGGTGACGCATGGTTGAGCTTCAAGCTCAACTGACTGTGCAGGTCGAAGATTCAAAATCCACTTCCACTATAATCATAACACTTGCATCATCCTTAGGCGGTTATGTGGCTGAATCATATTTTGACGAAGGCTCGTCAAGCTCGAACCTAGTTCTGCGCGTCCCACAAGAGAACTTCACGCTTGCGTTGAAGCAACTCGACGCTCTTGGCAAAGTAAAATCCCAGTCAATCTCAAGCAACGACGTCACTGAGCAATATGTGAACTTGCAGGCTCAGTTGGGCGCATACAAAGCCGAAGAGCTAACCTTGCTTCGCATCCTCAACGCATCAAACACGGTCACGGATGCTCTGGCAACAGAAAACGCAATTCGCGATGTACAGGCGCAGATTGATCAAATTGAAGGCACTCTTCTGGTAATGGACCGTCTCGTGGATTTTGCCACATTGAATGTTCAACTCATTCAACCGGCAGCGAGCCCAACGTTTGATTTCAACAATGCCATTCAATCCGCAATCCTAAGCTTCTACACGGTCGTGACAGGTATGATGATACTCGGCGCCTCAGTGCTACCTATCGCCATCGTCGGCGGTGTTGCGTACTATCCCTACCATCGATACTCCAAAAAGAAACAGAAAACGGCCGAGGCAAAGGTGAATGTCGGAAACTAAGAACGAGCTTGCGAAACTGAGAAGGCACCTTGCAATAGTCAACCTGATCCTGTTAGCAACGCTCGTTGTCGGGGCAGGAGCCACTCTCGTAACGCTGTACTTCGCGGCTTCGCCCACTATGGCGCCCCTTGGCGTTGCCGAAAACACCATATTGGGCTCTAAATCAACAACCGCATCAACTACCGAGACCCAAACGACCCTTAACACGTCGTCAGAACAAGGACTCGGGCCCGTGCCGCTAACAATTGTCCAGATTCTGCCAGAAGCCTACGGTTACGTGGCTCTCTTCTCATGGACCGCTTTCTTCGGAGCGCTGATTTGGCGCGGACATATTCGCACAGTCTGGAGTAGAAGCCGTTTCAGTTACGACACGTTCAGGCTTCTAGTCCGAATGCGAGGAGCCCAAACACGCCTAAAGCTCATGCATTCTCTGAACGAGCCAAGAAACAAACTTCAACTCGCAACAACCTTGGGCATAGACTGGAAAGCCGTAGACAGACACGTTCAAGTCCTGGAAGAGAAGGGCCTAATCCACACAACGATGACGAGCGGAACAGCAACCTTCTACGAAATTACTGACAAAGGAAAGACAGCACTGGAGGTTCTCGAAGAACTGGGAACCCTCGAAACTGGGGAACAGGATTAGGACGCAATCTTCGCTGATAGTTGAGAAGCACTTTCAATAGAACCATTCACCCACTTCCCGTAAGGCTTGGGTGCCGAATGGAGACTACTCACCGCCAAAAGTTACGCTCAGCCAAAGAAGCTGCTGAACTAATCAAATCAGGGGATCGTGTTGTCCTGGCCAACCTGTGCGCGGAGCCGCGCCTCCTACCAGATTCGCTGATGGATCGGGCGCCTGACATTCATGGCGTGAGGCTCTTTCAAATGAGACCTCTTGGCGCCTTCATTCAGAGATGCTCCGAGCCTGGGATGGAGGAGCATGTGAAATGGGCAACCGCCTTCACTGGAGGAGTGGGACAGATCAACAGGCTGATCAAGGACGGGCGAGCAGACTTCTACCCTATCCCACTAAGCAAGATACCTTGGCTTTTCAGGTCGGGAACGTTTCGGCCGGATGTATTCATGGGAACAGTATCGCCCCCAGACAACCAAGGCTACTGCAGCCTAGGCGTGTCAGTTGACTATGCACACGCAGCAATGGAAACCGCGAAGACCGTGATCGTGGAAGTCAATGAAAATATGCCCAGGACTGGTGGCGATTCCCTCGTTCACGTCTCTGACATTGACTATTTCGTTGAATCTGACGAACCCATCTACGAACTACCCCCAGCTGAGAAAACGGGCTTGGAGGAGAAGCTGGCGGAAAACGTGGCCGGCTTGGTGGATGATGGCGCGACCATTCAAATAGGTTGGGGCGCGGTATCTGAATCAATTCCCCCATTCCTGAAGGAAAAAAGGAATCTGGGGATGCACAGTGAGATGTTCCCAGCGAGCGCCGTCACTCTCGTTGAGGAAGGGGCGTTAACCTGCCAAAGGATGGCAATCAACAAAGGAAAAATCGTTTGCGCGTTCGCCGCAGGTGGCAAGGAGACTTATGATTGGTTGAACGAGAACTCAATGATACAGATGAAGCATCTCGACTATACGAACGACAGCAGGGTCATCGCCATGAACCATAAGATGACCACGATCAACGCGGCCCTACAGGTTGATTTGTACGGGAACGTTTACGCCGACATGTTGGGGTTCGACCAATATTCTGGAGCTGGCGGGCAACCTGACTTCATCCTCGGCGCCCAGTTATGCCCGGAGGGGAAGTCAATCATCGTGTTGCCCTCCACCGCTTTGAACGGGAAAGCGTCACGTATAGTGTCACATCCATCCTTGACGGGAAACCCAAAAGCTCCCGCCATTCCAACAATTGCTAGGTTCCATGCGGACTATGTGGTCACCGAGCTCGGCGTTGCATCCCTGAAAGATAAGACGACCAGGGAGAGAGCAAAGGAGCTTGTGAAGATAGCGCATCCCGACTTCATGGACGCCCTGTACACTGATGGACGAAAGCTAAACCTATCTTAGCCCTGTCAATCCATGAGCACGTCGCGACACGATTTGGCGTTGCTAATTCGAAACAATCCTTTTATGTAGTCGTCATGTACTACACGACTACAGATGATCGAAATGGACTTCGACGGATTAGAGGAACTGTTCGACGAAGGCGCATACCAAAAGCATGAGCCCTTCGACCTGCGAAGAATCATAGCCTCACTCCTAATTTAGAGTGAACCCGATAGCAACCCATAGAACAAGTCCTCAAAACCAAATACGAAGCTTCCATACAACCTGTCAGTACTTTCATCCTTCAGCTAGAAGCAGTTAACTTCTTCAGCTGATATTTATCACGCTGATAATCGGCCAGCTTTCTAGATCTGGAACTCAGGCGACGTGACCGAACCTGAAGCTTGCTATGGCCCGGCAATTAGTGCAAGTCGCATAACCCAACTTGTTTACTGTGAACTTGCTCTTGGTACCACACGCCTGACAGATCATCGTGAAGCCCTTCAATTTTCCAGAATCTGGGTCTACGGGCGGTATTCTCTTGGTGGCCTGTCTAGCGGCGACAGCTGTCGCTTGTTTCTGTTGTTCGTTCAGTTTGCGTACGTAGGATGTGGGGAGTTTGCGGGGCAAGAAGTAGGCCTAGCTTAGGCGAATTTGGAGATTAGGCCCAGCACCCCACCTAGCAGAACCAGAAGCCCACCGATTCCGCCGCCAACAACGCCAATAATGATGAGAATTATGGCCCACACAAGCTCACTCGCATGCTTGGCACCCACGATTGCGATGATACCCAAGATCAAAGGCACAAGAAGCCCTAACCCAAACATCATACCAGGCAAGAGCGACCCGAAGGGCAGGGTGTATTGATGACCCAGCAGACCAAGAAGACTAAGCAGAACCATCACGATTCCGCCGATCAAAGCCAAGTAATACGCTGCTTGATGAAGTGCCATGTTTGCCAAGTACATCAACCCTAAATTGGAATTTTCAATAATCAGCCCTCTGCATCTTTAAGATTTGCGGCACATCTTCCACTTTGCAGCGCTCCTCGGTACGCTGTGTGCAAATGCATTAAATAGTCAGGGGACGTGCGTTGGCACTCATGTCTAAGAACGCGTTCGTTCAGGATGTTCTCGAAAAGTACAAGCCCATCTGGGCACTTGACCATGCTAGTGGATTGCTTGAGTGGGACATTGAAACCTACATGCCCGTAGGCGCCTCGAAACCTAGGGGTTTCGCGCAAGCCCAGTTGACGTTGATGAAACAGGAAAGAGTAACGAACTTCGCCAGCCTCGTTGCGAAAGCTGAGAAGCAAAGTGACCTTACAGATTATGACAGAGGAGTTCTCAGAATCATCAAGCGGGATTTACATTACTACACACGAGTGCCGCCGAGCCTTTTGGAAGATTTGCAGAGAACGGCCACGGAGGCGACAGTGGTTTGGAGGGACGCGAGGAAGAAGGCAGATTTCGGCAAGTTCAAGCCGTACCTGGAGAAGATTGTGGACCTGAAGCGACAGGAGGCAGAGAAGCTAGGCTACCAAGGGCATCCTTACAATGCGCTGATGGACCGATTCGAGGAAGAACTCACAACCACCGACGTTGACAAGGTTTTCTCAGCACTCGTTCCCAATCTGAAACGAATTCTCAAGAAAGTCCTAGATGAGGGAAAATACCCGACCAGCCACCCATTGGAGTCGGCCACTTATGAAGAAGCGCCGATGCGCCGGGTGAATGAGGAAGTTCTCAAAATCCTCAACATGCCCGAGAGAACGTTCCGGATGGATGTTTCCACGCACCCCTTCACGGCGGGCATGGCGACGGAGGATGTGCGGATCACAACACGGTACGAAGGGAAGAGCTTCAAAGACAGCATGTACTCCGTCATACATGAATGTGGGCACGCGATTTACGAGTTGCAAGTTAATCCTGATCTGGATTACACGCCACTCGGCAGAGGATCATCGCTGGGCGTTCACGAATCGCAATCGAGGTTCTGGGAGAACTTCGTGGGAAGAAGCAGAGAATTCACAAAACTCGTCTACCCGACATTGAAGAAGAATCTCTCATTCACTTCAAGCTATAGCGAGGAGGACATGTACAAGTACTTCAACACCGTGAAACCAAGCCTAATCCGCGTCGAAGCCGACGAGCTGACCTACAACTTCCACATAGTCCTCCGCTATGAGATTGAAAAGAAACTGATCGGTGGAGAGGTGAAGGTTTCGGAGGCGCCGGCCTTGTGGAACAACATGATGGAAGAGTTCGTGGGCGTTCGACCCGAAAATGACGGCGTGGGGATTCTGCAAGATGTGCATTGGAGCGGCGGTATGTTCGGCTACTTCCCAACCTACTCCCTTGGAAACGTGATCGGCGGAATGATTTACGACCGAATCCAGAAAGACATTGACATCAAAAAGACCGTTGGCGCCGGCGACCTAGGACGCATCAAAGCGTGGCTCCGAGAGCACATACACAAGTTGGGAGCAACGTACTCACCCAAAGACCTGCAGCAACGTGAACTCGGCGAAACCTACAACCCAGAGCATTTGGTAAAGTACTTGGAACAAAAGTACCTCTAGCGGTGAGTGGCTGAGTAACCGTCTTCATCGGAGGACGACCACTCGAGCCGAAAAAGGGAGAGCCTATTCGTATTTCAGAGCAACTACTGCTTTCATTCTTGAAGCCCGTCGTGCGGGGTACAATCCTGCGAGCACTGAGATAGCGATTGGGAAAAGCAGCGCGAATAGTATCAGGTCAGCTGTGAATACGGGTTCTGTAGTAGATGCTCCGCTGCTCATTGGCCCGCCTCCCCCGCCTCCCATCGGCATCATGCCGCCAATGAGGAACGAAAGGAAATAGCCGAGGATGGTTCCTAGAAGCCCTCCAATTGCTCCGGTCACAACGGCCTCTGAGAGGAATATACTGAGAATCTGCCCGCTTTGGTATCCAAGAGCTTTTAGCACGCCTATTTCGCGAGTTCGTTCCATGACTGAGACGAACATCGTGTTAGTGATACCGACGGCGGCAACGAACAATGAGATACCGCCTATGGCTCCGAGAAAGACAGTCATCTGTGATGAAACTGATTGAATACTTGATACGATCGAGCCTGCGTTCATCACGCGCACATTGCTTCCGTACTGACTTTCTATTGCTGCTTGAACGGAAGAGACTTCGTCAGCCGTGGTGGTTATCACGTAGAATCCTGAGTAGTATGACGTTTTCAGGAATAGTTGTCCTGCCTGCATGCTGATGAATATGGTATCGTCAATGTTTGAGAAGAGCACACGCCCGTATGGAGATAATATTCCCTTGACTATGAAGGCCAAGCTTCCGCCGCCTGAAAGGGTCACTGAAACCATTTGATTGACTTCTATCTGAACACTGGAACCCGTCGGAGCGGCTAGATCGCTACCTATGGCTGCTGCAGTCGTGTCGGTTTGGGTTGGATATGCACCGTCAGACAGTCCGATCCCCTTGTACAGGTCGGACAATTTGCTCAGATCAATGCCTTCGATTTCTCCTTCAATTGCAGTTCCGCCAACGGTAACCGTCGCTCGCGTGTCGTAGTAAGGAATTACTTCTGCCACCCCGGTGATTGCGGTCAATATTCTGACATCGTTTTGGGAAAGCTGGTATTGTGTCCGGCTTCCGCTGCTGAAGGAGCTGCTTGCGGAATTCACAACCAGCGTGTTCGCCCCGATTTTGCCCATTGATGCAGATATTCCTGCACTTAGCCCGTTTGAGCTTGCGATGAGCGCCACGATCACCGCGGCACCAATCATGATACCTACAATGGTCAGTGCGCTCCTCATCTTTCTGTCCAGAAGGGCTTTGATAGCCAACCTGAAAACATCAGAAACGAACATGCCAATCAGCTCGCGAATGCGTCGATCCTCTGAAACCGCTGGTCCTTCTCAACCATGCCATCTTTCAGAACAATGACACGGTGAGTTGCGCCTGAAACCTCAGGATTGTGCGTGACTATGACAAAGGTGGTGCCAATCCTCTTGTTCACTTCAGTGATGTAATTGAGCACCTCACGAGTAGTCTTGGAGTCCAAGTTTCCTGTCGGCTCGTCCGCTATCACAAGCGCGGGCTCTGTCACCAACGCTCTGGCAATGGCGACGCGCTGCTGTTCTCCTCCGCTCAGCTCGGTTGGGCGTTTACGCGCCTTCTGAACTAATCCCACTGCACTAAGTAGTTTGATTGCTTTGATACGTCGGATTTTCCTAGGCATCGTTCTTGTGATGAGTGGCATTTCCACGTTTTCGATGGCAGTCAATCGGCTAATGAGGTTAAAGGATTGGTAAACGAACCCGATTTTTCTGTTGCGGACTTTCGCCAATTGATCATCAGATAGTTTGCGCAAGTCAATGCCATCAATCCTCACTCTACCAGCAGTTGGCCTGTCAAGAGTTCCGATGATGTTTAGCAGCGTGGATTTTCCACTGCCGGAAGGCCCAACGATCGAAACTAATTCTCCGCGCTCTATCTTCACACTCACTCCTCCAAGAGCAGGATAGTCTACGTGACCGACTCTGTAGACTTTGGTGACTTCTGTCGTTTCAACCGACGGAACTGCTCCAGCAAGACCCATTTTCAAATCACATCTTTCGCAATTCGTCGTTTGGCGCAGCTGGAGCGATTTAAGGGGGCGCCACTCGTGGTGTGCACCGAAGATGAATTCCAATTATAAGCGAATTAACTGCACAACGCGATCGCTGTGAAAGAATTTGGCCCAGACATTCCACCCCCAAGAAGGCGATGGAAGGAAAGCAGATCAATTGGGCCTAGTAGGGATCTACACTTGTCTCCTATGCGAAGAAAGCTTCAGCACGAAAGTTGAACTGAAGCTGCATTATTGCAGCGCGCATTGGGAATGCATACCCGACTATGAAGGTGGCAAGAATATCCACCCGTCGTCTCACTTATCCCCCGACCCTGTGGACTAATCATAGTGAGATCTTGAAAGCGCTAAGTTATGCGCTTTAGGCTGAGAATCCACGTCATTGAACACGACTTGATTCTGCAGGTTCCATTTCTCTCAACAGACCAATCCTCCTCTTGAGGTTGGGGTGTTTGCTCAGAATCTCCAGCGTGCGTCTCTCACCATCCAAGCAGCATGCGAAGGTTCCAGCGATGTTCCCGGACGAATTGGCTTCCTGAAGCTTCGCCAGAGCAGAGATTAGCGGCCCAGGTCCGCCAATCAGAGCTGCCGCTGCCCTATCCGCAGTCAACTCGCGTGCTCTATAGAAAGCAGCTTCGACTAGGTAGCTTAGAACTCTAGCGAAAAGCGCAATTTTGGCGACTGTTACAATTGATCTCAACGCGAAGTCCCTATTCTTGATGTGACAGATTTCATGGGCGAGGCACGCCTCAACCTCAGCAGGTTCGAACGACTCTAGGAGTCCTACGGACACGGCGATTGTATATGCGCGTCGCGTGCGAACTGTGAACGCTGAGGGTAACCCAGAGTCCAGCAGAACGATTCCGGGACACTTGATTCTTGCACTCGCTGCGAGCCTGTGGGTCATCTGTATCAAGTCGTTCGCAGGTTTGGAGAAGGTCAAGTTGGGAAACGCCCGGAATAAGTCGAGTCTCGAGCGCACTAACTCAATGTAGAGCGCACCAAGAATGGCTGCGATTGCCCCCAATTCGGCCAAATGCAAATCCACACCAAAAAGCATCTGAAACAGCCAAACGCCGGGCGCATTGGCGTCTGGATGCACAAAGTAAAGGACGAACACGAATAGAATACACTGGACGAACAGAACTCCCATAATTCCCATCAGAGCGAGAGCTTTGCGGCGGAAGTTGCGCGTTATGACAGAGACCAAGCCGAGCACTATGAAGAGAATCGCAACTGTGATCGGCAAGGGCGGGCCAACTAGAAGCCACGAGAGAATCACCAAGAATACTGGATTAATCACTTTCAGAGCACCTAGAAACGGCCTTCATTCAGGAGCTTCGTTCGATGTAGCTTGGGCTACGACTTTTCGTCGGGAAGAAGCTGCTTTTCTAGCGTATCTAGCTTTTCGAACCTGTCGCCCCACCGGGAAACGAATTTTCGTTGCTTGTGCCAAACGTTGAGAGACCACAAGACCGCAGCCAACGCTGCGAGTAGACCTAACAGATCAAACAGATTTGGTACAAAGAATGGAGGAGGGGGATGGCCAAATGGGGGCGGATTGAATGGAGGTGGCCCGAAATTCCCGAACACGAAGATGAGGAAACGTGACAGAAAGATCAGCAATACGATCGAGCCGATGAGGTTCACCTTTGCTTGGAAGCGGAACCGCTTAAATTCTTTCGAAGCCTCCTCCAAGAACGCGTGAAGCCCACTTACAGGATAGTCGTCTCTCTTTTCTGACATGGCTAACTACTTCCCAGGTTGTGGGAGAAGCGGGCTATAGGTCTAGTTCACCACAGGTGCATTTTCAGGTTCAGAGAATCGAAGGGAGCGTTTCTCTGAGCTTAACGTAAACATCCTTTCCCGCGGCGGACATGCGAATTCCTCCGTCTGATTCTTCAACAAACCCCTTGCCTTTCAAGTATCCTAGGTATTTTTGGAAGTCATCGTAGGATAGTTGAGTTGCATGCCGCCAGAGCGCCGTCCTAGAATGCGCGCCTGCATTATAGTACAGATATTCAAGAATCTCGAATCTTATCTGCACCGGGGATTTTCTGCTTGGCCGCGGGGCCTTTTCGAGATCAGTCAAAGTGTCCGACTCTGCAACAGGCTCGGCTACCTTAGACAGCGAGGACACTTGGGAAACGCAGCATAAAAGAAAGACCCAGCCACCCGACTGCCCACATACGCTGACCTGAATGAATCAAGACATCACCGTCACAAAATGGAAAACACGAGTAAGAAAAAAGAGGAATCGAAATCCTATCTGGAATCCACTAGAGTTTTCTCCTCATCGTATCGTAGTATGCGCCAACCTTCCAAGCCAAGTAGGCCCCCGACACAACGGATGCAAGTCCGAGTAAGAGTGGAACGGCCTCGAACAAGCCGAAGATACGCTCAGGTAGCCATGCTGAAGACTTGTTCTGGCGGCGGCCCTTCCATCGGTTTGTTGAGGTCGACACCAGTGACTTGTAGGACCTGTTCCTTGAACCAGACTTCGAAAGGTTCCTTTGATTTCGCTAGGATTTCGAACGACTTCGCCACGTCCGCCGCTTCATAGTAGACCAGAATAAAGGACCCCATGAGCGTTTTCTGAAGGTGCCATGACTCTTTTGTTATCCCAACACGTTTCAAGTAATCAGCACACTCCTTTTGACGCACGTCCATGCACGCCTTCGCGAAATCCCTCCCCGCCTGCTCCTTGCCGGGAAGAACTGGAAAAGCACCACAGAAAGATTGCATACGAATCACAGCAATAATCGAGGTTTTCAATATAAAAAACCTAGTAGGACTCACCCGCGACCTAGCACGTGCGTTAGGTTGTGAAGAACTCAGTCGCCTATCTCAGAGAGCCGACCATTTGCGGCGGCAACACCCACGCCGTGCGTGAATTTGTATCCCTGTTCTGCGAGGCTGCCCTCGATTGCGGAAATTGTTGCTAGGATGTCGTTTCGGTTGACGTTGCCCATGTGGCCTACCCTGAAGGCTTTTTGACTCGTTGGGCCAAGGCCGCCCGCTACAACAATCCCGTACTTTCCGGCCATGGCTTTTCGGAAGTCCCAATCCCGCACGCCTTCTGGATAGTACGATACCGTAAGAGTGTTGGAAGACACGCTCTCATCACATAGGAGACGTAGGCCGATTGCGCGCATAGCGGCGCGAAACGCCGAAGCCAATCCGCTATGCCTGAAGAACCTCTTGGTGAGTCCTTCTGCGAGGATCATTTTGCAGCTGTCATGGAGTGCGTAGATCATGTTCACGGGGTGGGTGGCGAAGTACTTCGTGGGATCCTCCATGATTGGAGCCCACCGTTTCAGGTCGCCATAGTAAGTTCCAATTGGAACCTTCCGTTGGTCTCTCGTTTTCAGTGCGTTGGGGCCAAAGGCAACAATCGCCAACCCCGGTGGAATCGCTAACGCCTTTTGTGAACCAGTGAAACAAACATCAATCCCCCACGCGTCCATCTGAAGATCCATGCCGCCAAGCGAGCAGACAGCATCAACAACGAAGAGGACCTTCTTCTCTTGAGCGATGGCGGCGAGTTCGTTCACTGGGTTTGCTGCTCCAGTGGATGTATCAACATGAACAACGAGCAGCGCCTTGTAACCTGCGCCTGAGAGCTTCTGCCGCACCTCATCAGGATTCGCTGCAGAACCCCAAGGAACCTGGAGTTTGTCCACGGTGGCTCCTAGGGTCGTTGCGACGTCCGCCAGCCTTTCACCGAAATAGCCGCCACAAATCACTAAGACTCGATCTCCGGGCTCAAGGATGTTTGCCAACGCAACCTCGGAAGCCAGTGTACCCGTTCCAGCCAAGGGCAAAACAAGGCCGGTCGTTCCGAAGAGCTGACCTAGGTCCTTCAGGGTTTCTTTGAGTATATTTGCAAAGTCTACGCTAACGTGGGAGAGCGTTGGCCTAGCCAGGGAACCGAGAATCAGAGGACTTACATTGGTTGGGCCGGGTATCATTAGAAGAGCTCTTTCATCCATTCATTCTCACCGCAAACACCGATTACGCGACCGCGTAGCAGCGGAGACTAATCTTCCTTCTTGTTCCCCACGCCGAGCGGACAGCCCGATCGGGCTTCTAGGAGATACATGATTCGTTCACATGATTCCTTCATATGCCCTTTATTTGGCTTGAACCAACTGCTGCCTGATTGCAATGAAACGCCTAATCATACTCGCAGCGTTCCTCCTGACCTTGTCGGTGGGTATGTCAAGGTTTTTTCCGTCTGCCTCAGCCCAGGCTCCAGTTCCCGCGGAGTATCAGCAACTCTACTCGACTCTCAAGGGAACGTTGGACTCATACAACGCATACCTTGCTACGCTTAGCTCGCAAGCAAGTTATCCGGTGATCTTCGGCGCTGAGTTGTTGCCCGCGAATGGTAATAGGGGCACGCAATTGCTTGCGCCAACAACCATGCAAGGAGTCATCGTGAACCTCAACGCGCTCCGGGAGCTTGGTGTTCAAGGCGTGACAATCGCGATAGGTTTCCCGCTGTACACTTCCACCTTTCCAAATCATGATGAGTACGTTCAGTTCTATGAGCAGGTCGCGCAGGAAGTCAGAAAACGAGGTATGAAGTTGGACATTGAATCAGCAGTGGCATTCGCGAACACCCAATTCTCCACTATCACGTTCAATTACGCGGGTATCACGTTCGACGAGTTCGAGGCGCAGGTGAGGCAGATGGTTACGGCGATTTTGCAGGACCTGCAACCTGACTACCTGAACCTGGGAGCGGAGCCAGATACTATGGCCAAACTAACCGGGTTCCAGGAATTCAGATCGCCAACTCAGTTTGCGGCGTACGTGAACTTCATACTCGACGGCTTTCCTAGAGGCAACACGAAAATTGGGGCAGGAGTGGGCACATGGGGCAACCTCGGATACGCACAAACCCTAGCCAACTCCACCGCGCTCGATTTCATCGACACACACGTCTACCCGATTGTTGGAACGGCATCACTCCAACAAATAATCACCATCAACAATATCGCGAAACAGCACGGGAAATGGCTGAACCTTGACGAAGCATGGTTGAGCAAGGTGGACACCCTTCAACCCACCAGCATAGCGGATAATGCAGAGAATTTCAGAAAGGACGTGTACAGTTTCTGGGCTCCCTTGGACCAAGAGTTTATGGGCACCATAGTGAAAACAGCGCAGCTTGAAGGAATTCAGTACATCTCCCCATTCTGGAGCACGTACTTCTTCGGATACGTCGACTACGACCAAAACACCTCGACCATGTCCTACAACGACTTGACAACGCTCGACAACAGGATCGCCGCCCAAAACCTGCAGGCCGACACTTTCACAACGACCGGCAGGTTCTATGGCTCATTGGCAACGGGCACGACCCTATTAACAAGCACCACCACGCAAGAGATGCAAAGCTCAACTAGCAGCACAAGCAAGAAGCCTGCAATTCCAGCCTTCCCAATCGAAGCTATCTTGATTGGAGTTGTCGTTGGTGTGGTGGCAATAGTTCTGCTTCGACGGCGCTCAGCTTGGATCCCAAAGGCGAAAATTAAGCTAGACTCTCTGGCATGCGTTGCTGTTGGTTAGTATGGATCGTAGATTGGTCGGCATCGTCTTGGTGGCTATTTTCCTTAGAGTCATCTCAACCGTTTTGAATGCTTGGAACCCCATCCCTCCTATCAACAACCCAATCGGGCAGCCTTCTGAGATTCCTTTGTGGTGGTCGGCCGCCAACTTTGGACTATTCGTCTTAGGGCTCGTCGTATCCGTGGTTTTGCTCTTCGGGGTCGTCTACTGGCTTAGCAGAGCTTTGGTTGCGAAGATTTCACTGATTGTGATTTCATTGGCCATAGCTGCTGGCATCGCCGCCATCATAACGCCCTTCGTTTCGAACCTCGTTCAATTGGGCGTCTTAATTCCACAAGACCCTGCGGATCCCAGAACGCAGCTCTTCTGGCGTTTTCTTCCCCAGGCTGTGGTTTCAGGGTTTGTGAACGTGTTCCTTCTTACTCTAGGAGCAGTAGCGCTTCCTAAACTAATCAACTCGCCAGCCGCAAGAACTCCATGACTTGATGCGATCGGTCATGTGGTTGAGTAAAGGATTATTGGTTACGTAGCCCGCGTGCCACGTTAGGTTAGTGCCACTACTCTGATTGGATTTTCCGAGCTGTCTTCTAGTATCTTGAAACCGCTGTTGATGTCTTCAAGCCTCACTCTATGTGTGACTGACCGCGAAAGATCTAGCTTTCTGGAATGAACTAGCTTAACCAGTTGAACGAGTTCTGTTTTCAAGTGGTCGTCTACGCCTATGATTTCCATTTCTTTTCCGATTATCGTTTTGTAGGGTGAGATTTGCATTGATTTTGCGCCTATACCCACCAGCGCGAATCTTCCTCCTTTCCCTACGCAGTCGATACCTTGGCCTATTGTTTGATTCACGCCCACGAAATCCAAGACCACGTCAGCGAGTTTTCCATCAGTGATCCTATGGACGGCTTTTACAACGTCCTGAGTTGAAGGGTTTACAGTTTCCCTTGCTCCGACCCGTTTCGCTTCCTTTAGTTTCCGAGTAGCTAGGTCGATGCCTACTACTGTTCCGGCTTTGAAGATTTTTGCAGCCAGTTGGACAGCATGTATTCCTAAACCACCAACCCCGAAGACTACCACGGTGTCTCCCGGCCGTACTCGTGCTCTTCTTAGGGCATGGTAGGCTGTGGGAACGGCGCAGCCCATTACAGCGCCTTGGTCGAACGGTATCGACTCAGGTAATTTCACGATGCTTCTTGCAGGTACGCGGACGTATTCGGCGAAACCGCCATCAACGTCCTTCCCAACCATCTGATACTTGACGCAATAATTCTCTTGGTTGGCGCTACAATGTGCGCATCTTCCACAGCTTACGATGTAATGAACCAGAACCCGATCCCCTACTCGTAGGCCTTTGACTTTTCTTCCCGTTTTCGCCACGGTTCCAGCGATCTCATGCCCCAGAGTGAGTGGCAGCTTTCCAACGGGGGCGACACCTTTTCGGTAATTGATGTCCGAGTGACAAATCCCCGCAGCTCTCACTCGTACCAGAACATCTACCGGGAGGATAACTGGGACAGGGATACGGTCTATGATGAGCTTTCTACCAATCCGCTGCAACCTAGCTGCGTTCATCGAGTCTGACATGGCAACAGTGCACGTTCGTCACAATCCGCACGCTCAGTATTATCATCACTGACGAAATAACAACGACAGACATCACTTCACTGGACCCTATAAGTAGTGAAGCCGGTGCGGCCACTCAACGAATGTAGCGTGCCCCAAACGATTCATCCAAGCTCTATAGTGTGGCCTTCTGCAGTCGGCAACGGTTTCTGCCCCTTGTGAATGATCGAATGTCACTATTACGATGATCTCCGTTAGAGATTCTCGCGTGCCTTTTTAGTTTCTGGTAAATCATTACCCAAAACCTAAAATCCAAACGTGCGACCATATAATAGCTGAAGAGCATTGGTCACAGGTGTGGTTCTTGCGGGATTATCGGTCATTGGAATCGGTGCCCTTCTGATCGTTGTTGGCCTCGTTCTATTAGTCCAGGCTATCTTGGCAGCCGAAAATAGCCTTCGCGCGCAAGCTGCAGGAGTGGAAAAGAAGGGCGTACTAGGTGATGCCGCAGACCTAGTGAAGGCACTAAATGAGTTGATAAAAACTGTAGGCGTTGCACGAGGTGTGCCCCTAGCCGTCATAATTCTTGGGTTAATCCTAATCGTGATCGGAACGGGAATGCTTGCTGCGTCTGGCTAGCAAGTATCATTGATAGTATCTTCAGTTGTAGATTTGCCGGAGTTCATTGCATAATAGGCGTCCCGTGGTGATTTTTCCTAGAGCGCCACACGCGCTGAGGCTGCAGGAATGTGGCGGGCCCGCGGGGATTCGAACCCCGGACCCCAGGCGTCTCCCGCTCATTGTGGTTTGAGCGTTTAGAGGGCCTGTGCTATAGACGCCCATTAACCCGTACCGGCACTATCCAGACTGAGCTACGGGCCCGACCGCCAACAGTACAAACGATTCTTCCTTAAAACTATCGAGCGACAGGCGCTAATCCAAAATCAGTACCTGAACACGTCTCTGTTATTCGCGGAGCTTCGAGGGCTATGCCGAAGTAGCAGGCCGCAGTTGGGGCACCTGAGTAAATCCTTCTGGAACGTCTCAGCGCATCTGCAACAATAAGCCACATGGTCATAATCGACTCGCTTAGGAATTCGAACCTGACGGCGCACCGAATCTAGGATTTCTGTACGATCCGTCAGCGACTGATGTGCCAGCGTTTCTTCACTAGCTCTCATTTTGGTAACTTCCGTCGTGTGCGGCCCCCCATCTCACATAAAAACAGAACCTCGATTTGAAAAGTGGTAATTCCCAAGAGTGAAAACGGCCCCCCGCACAAATCAACCGAGCCACAACAAGCTTCGCGCCCGCGGTTATCCTTGAAGATTGGTAAATCGAAAGCAACTTTCTCGCCACTGCTGACTATTGGGCACGCTGTGAACGATACTTACGGGAACATGCTGTCAGGTCTCTTACCAGTCCTCACCGTGGTCTTCTCCCTCTCGTACCTTCTAGCGGGTGTGGTGGCGATGGTTTACAACATTACGTCATCAATTCTCCAACCCCTGCTGGGCCGTTGGTTCGACCGGACACAAACCACCTGGCTCCTAGAGGCGGGGTTAGTTGTGAATTGCGTCGGCATGAGCCTCGTTGGATTATCCCCGAGCTACGTAATCCTCCTCTTCCTCATCGGAACCGCCGGCTTAGGATCCGCGGCCTTTCACCCCCCAGCATTCTCGTCTGTAATCAAATCTGGGGCCGGCTCGAAAGCCGGGGCATTGGGCATATTCCTATCAGGTGGAAACTTGGGTTTCTTCCTAGGCCCCGTTGCAGCAGGCATCCTAGTATCCTACTACGGCCTGCCTGGAACAATGCTGCTGCTCCCAGTGGGGTTAGTGGTTGCAGTGTTGCTCCTGAAATTCCGAAAGCCGAAAGTAACCCCTGAAACCCAAGCAACTGAAGTTGGTGGGCCGGCAAACATTCGCTTAGTGGCCTTGCTCGCAGCAATCACAGCCTTCCGCACCACGACCATCTCATCAGTTTCCACGTTTCTCCCAATGTACTTCGTCACCAGAGGCGACACGCTCATCTTAGCCACGACAATCGCTTCGATCTGGTTAGGCGTAGGAATCTTAGGCCAACTTGGGGGAGGCTTCCTCTCCGACCGAATTGGAAGGCGCCCGGTGATTGCTGCATCCCTCATGCTCGGCTCACTCGCGTTCTACGGATTCCTAGCAACCAGCAGTTGGTTGTCAGCTATCCTTCTAATCGCCTCGGGCATACTCATCTACGCAAACTGGTCGGTCATCGTAGCAATGTCATCTGAGGCAGCACCCAGGCACATTGGCACCGTGTCAGGTTTCATGCTTGGGTTCTCAATAGGAGTCGGAGGCATCGCCGCTCTTGGTTTCGGGGCCGTAGCCGACCACTTCGGCCTCCACTACGCCCTGGTGTTCTTCGACGCATTCGCACTCGTGGGTGGCGCTGTGGCACTGCTGCTGCCCGCGCGAATACTCAAGACCACACCTAGCTAGGCTCAATCTATTCGACGAATATTGCGGCTCGGTACGGCTCAGCCATCTTCGCTCTACCTTTCGGATCGTACAGCGCAGCATCCTCCTCTCCATGCGCTTCAACTCCGATTTTCAGCTCCCTCTCGAAGAAAACTTGAGCTTCCCGCAGGGCTTTCGGCTCATCGAGCTCGCCGCCTTCCATCCTTCGCGCTCGCAAGTCTGCAGGCATAGTCCTAACTTGCTTGATGATTTTGGCGGCGAACTTCGGCAAGTCCTTTGGCGTAGGAGACTTTGCCGCGATCATCTCGCGAATCAGGCCATCCAATGTTTCAGGATGGGACTGAGCACGTCTTAGGGCTTCAGTGTACACGCGCCACTTCCATTTCGCGGCTGTGTAGTAGTGAACCTTCTTTGGCGTAATCCTGGTTGTTGCGATGATTTCCTGAGTGTCCGCGAGCGTTGCCTCAACTAACTCCTCCAGCTGGTCAGGTTGGGGGTCGACTTTGGCTTCCTTAAAGCGAGGCCATTCAGCCTGAGCGATGAACCCTTTTTCCCCTAACGCATGCCAAGCCTCTTCGGCGATGTGTGGTCCAAATGGTGTCAGAAGCCTAGTCCAAGCTGAGACAAACGCCTTGACTGTTGCGGAGTCGGGTTTTGTTACGCGCCGCTCATACCAACGTAAATCATTCCATAGATCATACAGTGCAACGGAGAGCGCTGTTCGGGTCTTCAGATGCTCCATTGCTTCGGAGACGACTTTGGTTTTCGAGTTGATTCTGCCAACCAACCAGCTTTCCAAGTGGCCGTTCTTGGATTCACCCTCAGACGCTGCAGCATCCTGAACTAGGCGCAAGAACGCTTCTAGCCGGCCTTTGATGTCACGAACGTTCTCAGAGCGCCAATCAGGGTCATCCATACCCTCCGCGGCGAGTAGGCTTGTGCAGCGCACCGCATCCGCTCCACTGTCTTCGCAGGCTTTCCAGAGCGGGATGAAGTTGCCCAGCGACTTGTGAATCGCCCTGCCTTCCAGCAACATGAACCCGTTGACCCCGATGGCCTTCGGCCAAAACTTCCGCTCAAAGAGGGCCACATGGTGGAAAATGAAGAAAGTCAAATGATTTCCAACCAAGTCCTTGCCAGAGTTCCTTAGGTCAACTGGGTACCAGTAGAGGAACTCGTCCCGGATTTTCTTCAGAAGCCCCGTGCCAATCCCTGCTTGTTTCTCCAGTTGCCCGGGGTTCCCCGTTCCATAGAATATGAAATCGAAGATCTCGGGGATCAGTTGCTGCGCCTTGACTAGGCCTGCGTTGACGAACTTGCTGACCATGTAGTAGGCCATGTAGATCGTTGAATCGCTTAGAGTTTCCACGATCCAGTCAGGGCTCCATGGCAGCGGTGTGCCCAAGCCGGTCTTTCGGGCGCAAGGCCAGTCGTGCAACCAATCGATTATTCCGTCAAACCAGCCCCTCGCTTCTTCAGGGTAGAAGGACATCTTCGAGACCGCATCATGAGCTCGCCCCTTCCACTCCGGGTCGGAGTACTTCAGAAACCACTGGCCTTCCACAACCTTGGCAACACATTCGGTTGTGCAGCGGCAGACCACACGTTGTGGGAGTTCATACATGACGTCGGCTATGCCTTTCTTTCGATAATCGCTGACCAGGGATTGCTTAACGTCCGCAACTTTCTGCTTGGAGTAAGGTCCACAATTGTCTTTCAGAATTCCACCATGGAATTCTGCTCTGTAGATTTCTTTGGTGGCTTCGTCAGCTTTGGGATCATTCTGGTCCTTGATGTGCATGCGGTCAACAATCTCTAACGCAGGAAAGTCGCCGTAACCCTCCACTGAGATGACTGAGATGGGCTGAATTCCCGCCATGTCCTGTGGGCTAATGGAGAACTTCTCCAATGTTGACGGACTTCTCTGCACGTCCCTCAAAGCTAGCCAATCGAACGGCGCATGAGCTGGGACACTGTAAACCAACCCGGTTGCGTTCTCAGTGTTTACGAAGCTTCCGGGTAGGATTAGGAGTTGTCTGCTTTGGACGGCGTCGGTGCAGCGTTTGCCGATTAACTCAGCGCCCTTCAATTCCCGAACTACAGTGACTTGTTTCACTTGGTTCTGGAGCTTCGCGGACGCGGTCTTGCTGATGATCCACCGTTCATCGTTCACCTGCGCTTCCACATAATCGCCGTCCGGATTCACCCAGAGGTTCGTAACCCCGTAGATGGTCTCGGGCCTGAAGGTCGCGCATGGCAGGAACGTGTTGCCCATCTTGAACTTCATTAGGATGAATTCTTCAGGCCTAACACCTTCACCCTGCAACCTGTCCGCGTCACCTGTTGGGCTTTCGTCCTTTGGGCACCAGACGACTGGGTGTGTTCCTTTGATTACGTACCCTTTCTCCCGCAGCCTCAGGTACTGCCATGTGACGAACTGGTTGAACGCCGGGTTGAGTGAGCTCGTGTGGAATTCCCTGCGCCAATCAATCGACATTCCCAGCCGTTTGATGGCGTCTCGGTTGGCGTCTGTGTAGTACTTCGCCATGTAGACTGGGTCAACGAACTTCTTCAGGTCCTCCTCCGAAACTCCGTCCACTTCCCTGATGGGACGGATGAAGTCCTCGTCACCATTCTTGATGCGTTCCGCCGCGCCCGCGACCGTTTTGCCCGTCCAATGCCAAGCCCACGGGTAGAGTACGTTGAATCCGCGCATCCGCATGTAACGCGCGTAGGCGTCGATCCGTGCGGCTGTGAAACCGCTGCCAACATGCAGGGGGCCGCTCATGTACGCGAAAGGAAAAGTTACGAAGCATTTGGGCCGGGAGGGGTCGGGGTCGGATTCGAATATCTTGGCTTTGGCCCATTCATTCTGCCATTTCTCATCGATCTGTTTCCAATCTAAGGGCACGTGTGATCACTTTGTTACCATCACTTTCAACGCGGCTTCAGCGCTCTTCAACACTTCATCCGCGGCCTTCAGGTTCGTTCCTCCACCTTGGCCGAAGTATTCCTTGCCACCGCCACCGCCGCCCACAACCGCAGCCAACTTCGATGCTAGTTTCCCAGCATGTACTCCCTGCGCAATCGCATTCTTACCTGCACCCACGAAGACTCTGGCTGAGTTCTTCAACAGCAGCAGAACTGTGACAGCATTTGAATCCCTCTCGATGATTCTGTTGTTCAAGGAGACTAAGAGGAGCTCATCTTCTTCACCGCGAGTGTACTTCGCTTCGCATAATCGCACTTTTCCGACCATCTTGGAAGAGCTAAGTAATCTTCCAGCTTCGTTCTCCGCCCACTCCGCGGCTAATCCCTCCACTCTCTTCGTTAACCTCGTCTTTTCTTCGACGAGTGATTGCACGTAGTTGCCCACTTTGTCAATTGGTGCTTCCACTGTTGTTGAGATTCCTTTGAGCGTCTTTTCCTGTTCTTGGAACGCTCGTAGAGCCTGCGTTCCCGCAGCGAATATGATTCGCTCTACGCCGTCTTGAATGCGCTCGGTGTGGAGAATTTTGATTGTGCCAATCTGACCAGTCCGGGTGCAATGGGTTCCCCCGCAGGCCTCCACATCCCAGTCTCCAATCTTGATGATCCTTAGCTCCCTGCCGGGAACAACGCCCCCTTGGTACAACTTGTAGCCATACGCTTGCTCCGCTTTCTCCCTGGGCAGCCATTGCGATTCCACGGGTATATCTTGCAATGCGACTTCTGTTGCTAATCGCTCAATCTGCCTGACTTGATCGTCTGTGAGTCGTTCGTAGTGGGATATGTCGATTCGGCTCGACTCGACTCCCTTCTGCGCTCCTGCCTGCCAAGCATGCTGGCCTAGGACTCGGCGTGCCGCACCTAGAACCAAGTGTGTTCCAGTGTGGTGGCGCATCAGGCTCACACGCCTATCCCACTCAATAGAACCGCGGACAGTATCCCCCACGTTGGGCGCCCTTCCATCCAACTGATGAACCACAACGCGGCCCGCCTTTTGTGTGTCAACAACTTTGACGGGGCCGTTGCTGGTCTCTATGGTTCCGATGTCGCCTGGTTGGCCTCCTCCCTCGGGATAGAAACACGTTTGATCCAGAACCACGAACTTGCCATCGATGACAGCCAGCACTTTTCCATGAAACTCCTTCTGGAACGGGTCCTTGTAGTACAACGGCACTGTGTCCGGTAGCCCGGCCACTTTGTCTCTCAGCTTCTGTGAGGTTTCGGTTTCCACTTCTTCGTCGGAGGCACGTTTTCCGGACAGGTGCTTCTGCGCGACCATCCCGTAGAAGTTTCCAGGCGGGTTCGCTGTGACGCCGAGCGGTTCAGCGATTTCATTCACTATATCGGGAACCATGCCCTGCGAATCATACAGCTCTACCAGAGTCTCCGATGGAACCTCTCTCAATCCCTTAGTTTTCAGGTCGGTGGCTATCTTCTTGACTAACTCTGATCCACGTTCCAAGGTCCTTCGGTACTTGGACTCCTCGGACTTCAACTCCTCAGCAATCTCACTTCGCATCGCCTTCAGTTGCGGGAAGTCGTCGCCCCAGTAATCGACCTGGGAATCCAAGACCTCGAGCATCTTGTCTTCAATTCCCAGTTGCCGCAACATTCTGTACGTTCGTCGGATTAGTAGGCGCGCTAGGTATCCTTCTTCGACGTTGGATGGAACAATACCTTCGGATAACAGAAACGCTATGACTTTGGTGTGGTCGGCGACTGCCATCGCGTTTTCAATCGGCACCATGGCTTTTTCGAGGTCTCGCCAATCCATCCCGACTCTTTCAGCAACCTTCTTCCTTGCGTCAATTCTGTCACCGCCGCGCTCTAGGTTCATGAAGCTTGAGTAAGGAACCACTTTCGCCACGAGTTTCTCATCGTACTTGACTGAGGAGAGCTTGAAGATATTGTCCAACACTGGCCCATAGATGACTTGGAACGCGCTGGGTTTACCTTGGCTCAGCCACGCCCACCGCTCAATCCCATAACCGGTATCAACGGTCCGGATTGGCAGCTTGACCAGTCGGTCGCCGTCCACCTTGTACTGCATGAAGACTAAGGTCGAGATCTCTAGGCCGGCGGATAGGCACTCGAGGTCTGGGCCTGCGTTTCCTCCACCTGACCAGAAGTGCTCTTTGTAGGACATGCTCTCAGACCTCAGTCCGAACTCTTCCGTCGCAAGTTGGTGATGGTAGCGAATCGTTTGGTCCATCCAGTAGATTTCCTTGTCAGGATAGTTGAAAGCGTGGGCGCCACCCATTTCGAACATTAGGTCATGCCGTCCCAATGTTGGACCCACGTTGTCGATGTCCGTGAACCTTATCGATGGTTGACTGACGACAAGTGGATTGGCGGGTGGAGGAACCGAGCCCTCGGTAACCCATGGTTGGAAATCGTAAATCGACGCCCCAACTAAGAAAACGTCGTCTCGCCAACGCGCAACGACAGGGTATGGATTGATCCTCTGATGGCCATTTCGCTCAAAGAATGAAAGGAATAGTTCCCGCATCTCCCGGACGGAGTAAGGCCGTCGAGCTGGAGGTTTGCCTATAAATGAATACTCAACGCAGGGGCTGTCCCCACAGTACCTTTCGTCGGGCTGTTGTGACCAGAAGTATGCTTTGCAGCATTCACACTGCCTCCTAGTGAACCCGTTCTCTTTGAAGAACGGGACCGCGAATTCCTTCTCATCAATTTCCATTAGCTCTTGTTCCTCCAGCCGACAGAGCAGAACGAAGCAGACTAACTAGAAAGCTATTTGCCCGCTCCCTCTGTCAGCGAGGTGCGAGCGCAAGGGCCTGAAGCAGAAGCAGATTCAACATACCCGGCCCAACTCATCAGCATAGAATCGGCGTTTCAGCCAAATATACGTTATTGTGGAGCTGGATGCAGCAATGCCTCTGAAAGGCGATTCTGCCCATAATTTATCCACACTTCTATTCCCTTCGGCCTGCATTCGGGCCTATGCAGCCTTAATTCCTACTCTGCGATTCCTCTACTAGATGTCCCAATGATCCACAAAGACGTGGTGACTGTCGTAGAGGACGTACGAATCAGACAGATGAGAGGCGGAACCGTTGTCACACACGAGGCCCTTACCGCCCTTCGAACCGCAGCACTAGCCTCGACCTCAAAATCGCCCGAAGAGTTCACCGCCGAGCTAGAGGAGAATGCAAAGTACCTCACCAATATTCGCGCCGCCTCAATCCCCCTAACCAACGGGCTGCGTTATGTGGTTAGTGAAGTTCAACAAGCCAAAAGCCGCGGGGCAACTATTCAAGAATTGAAGGAGGTCGTTTCCAACTCTTCGATGCGGTTTGATCGAAAGCTGGAGGAGTCACTTCAGCAGATTTCGGAAATCGGAGCACGCAGGCTGAAGGATGGAGACGTCATAATGACGCATAGCTACAGTAGCTCGGTCATCGCGATCCTGAAGAAAGCGCATCAGCAGGGCAAGCGGTTCAAAGTGTTCGTCACGGAAACTAGGCCTGAGCTTGAAGGGCAAGACGTGGCTCGTGAACTCGCCGCCGAAGGGATCGATACGACCCTGATTATTGATTCTGCGGTCTCGCACTTCATTGAAGACGCAGACAAGGTGATTGTGGGGGCGGAGGCTGTTGCAGCAAACGGGGCGATTGTAAACAAGATTGGCACGGCGACCATCGCAGCAGTAGCGCACGGCGCCCGTGTGAGAGTGTTCGTTGCCGCTAGCACTTACAAATTCAGCCCGGAAACGATGTTCGGAGAACTTATCACCATAGAAGAAAGGTCACCGTCATTCGTGTCAGACCAACTCGAAAAGAAGAAGCTGCCGAACTTGAGGATCAGGAATCCGGCCTTTGACGTAACTTCTCCACAAGACATTGACCTAATCATCACAGAACGCGGAGTCATCCCACCCCAAGCCGCAATAATGATCCTCCGCGAACAAAAGGGCCCACTGATCTTCGCGCCCCAATGAAAGCAAGCCAAAACAACAACTGCTTGCGATCATACTCTGATCGCTCCTACTCCGGTCGGGGAGTCTTGCTTATGTTTCCCGTGGAAGAGTAACACTGCAGCGAATCCGGACGTAGTTGATAAGAAGATACGATTAGATCCTGTCGATGTGATCTGCGGGAAATCCCAGCTTGACCAGTTCGTCTTTGACGCGAACTCGGTGGTCTCCTTGAAGGAGAAGCTCTCCGCCTTTGGTGGTTCCCCCTGTACCGAATCGTCGTTTAAGTTCACGACCAATCTCCTCCAGACGCGCGCTAGGGAGTCCTTGGATGATCGTGACCGGTTTGCGAAACCGTCTGAACTCCAGTCTGATGACGATACGAGCTTCGCTACGGTCAAGCTCCTCTAACGGGTTGTACCCAAGATCGTCTGGTTTCTCCATGCAAGGTCAAGCCGTAACAATATAGAGCTTATAATAAGAGATTTCTCCGTTGGCAACCAACCGCCATCCAATGCCACCCTAGAATCAAAAGACACCCAAATCGCGAGAGGGATGAGTCTTCTCCACTTCTGCTCCGGGTGACGATGTCTGTGACTGGTTTCCTGGGCTGCCTCGTCACCAAATAGGCCCACAGCCTAACGTTAGGTGTGAATAGCAAGATGAGTAAGCGTGTTGTTTCCTTGGAAATACTGCAATCGCTGTCAGACGCAATAACTGAGTTGGCAGACAAAATCGGTCCTTCCGTTGTCAGGATTAGGTCCGGAAGAGGCTTCGGCACTGGAGTGGTCTGGAGAGAAGACGGATATGTTCTCACATGCAGTCACGTCGTGGGCAGGGCCAGCGCCGTTGAGATCGGTTTTGGAAAAGGTGAGAACGTTCAGGCTAAAGTGACTGGGCATGATCCATACTCAGACATGGCCCTTTTAAAAGTCGAGCAGAATGGCTTGAAGGCAATTGAGCTCGGAGACTCCGAGCAAATCAAAGTTGGTCAACTCGTCTTTGCTTTCGCCAATCCTTTCGGCCGACGCCCGAGCACCACATCAGGAATCGTCACAACCGCAAACGCCGCATTGGGATGGGGGCGAGGGTTCATGGAAAACATGATCATTACAGACGCGCCGTTGAACCCTGGCTATTCAGGTGGCCCCCTGGTTGACGCATCGGGCAAAATGATAGGGCTCAACGTGGCCTACGCTAACTCTCGCGGTATCGCAATTCCAATCAACGCCAGCAAGATGATCATTGACAGCCTCATCCGTGAGGGTAGAATCAGAAGGGCACATCTAGGAATCATGACGGACACCCTAAGCTTCTCGCAGGATATCGCTAAACAGGCGAAGATAGAGCAAGAAGAAGGACTCATGATACTCGAAGTAGAACCAGACAGCCCAGCCAAGAAAGCAGGCCTAGTCGTTGGAGACATCGTCGTAGGATTCAACAAAGCACGGATCAGAAGCCATCAAGATCTGCACCGATTACTAACAAAAGACATCATCGGAAAACCAGTTGAGATAGAAATCCTCCGAGCAGAAAAACTCGTCAAGTTAACGATTAGCTCCACTGAAGACGAGCCCTCATAAGAAGCCGCACGCTCAACCCACCCATTAGTTTACTACTGCCACCAAAATTCTCGCCCTCACATCAGTGCATCCTCTGACACCACATCGCGGAGTGGTCAAGGGGCACGAACGAAATGAGGCATCTCATCCGGAATTACTAGAGAGAGTTCGACAAACCCGCAGTACTCCCCTGCCTTGTACCAGGGTGTTTGGAATATCAGTTTTCGAACACCGTTCTTCTCTATTGTGTATACGTTGGCCTGTCGTTTTTCCATAAGCTGCTTGAGTTTAGTCAGTGCAGCTTCTGAGTGGCAGTCAAGCAAATTGGTACCGATTAGTTCCCGACCGCCATCGTCCTTGAAGCCCTCCGCAGCCTTGGCGTTCATCTCTAGAATGATGCCGTCTGAATTGCACACGGTAATTGCGCCGGGAAATTCCTCTACCCACAAATGATCTGCCACCTTGACCAAATCGCTATTACTCCTAAGGAGAACTATCGTCGACGTCCTTAGAAGATTTTTGTTTCACTTCCAACGATGCCGCCCGGTTGCCCGGGGTCTTGTTTCATTGCGTTTTCGAGAAAGTCAAGGAAGCGGAGTTGATGCAGTAGCGCAGTCCAGTTGGTTCGGGGCCGTCGCCGAAGACATGGCCTAGGTGTGCATTGCATACACTGCATGCGACTTCTGTGCGTTTCATGAAGAAACTCCTATCGGACTCCGTTTTCACACTATTCTGCGCTATTGGGGTCCAGAAGCTGGGCCATCCAGTTCCAGATTCAAACTTACTTTCGGAACCAAAAAGTCCGTTGCCGCAACAAACGCATTGGTAGATTCCCTTCTCGTGATTGTTCCAGTAGGTGCCAGTGAACGGTCTTTCGGTTCCCTTTTTCCGGGCGACCCGATACTGTTCCGGGGTGAGTAGTTGCTTCCACTCCGCGTCTGTTTTAGTGACCTGTTGATTCATCTCTAAATCTCACATGGTTGAAGTAGGTCTTAGTCCTATCCCTTATTCGACATAAGTTGGATTCCTCGATCGAACGAGCTAGGTGAAAGAGTGGAACGCTTGCGTAAAATCTCCTGCGTGGCAATCGGTGTCTTGGCGCTCTCGGTTTGCCTGCCTTGGTTGACTGTGACCCTGAACCTATCTGAGATTGAGCGGGGAACGCAGCAGTATTCCATCCTCGGCGTTTCAATTACGACCCTGTCTCCCTCGGCCTCGGGTTCAACGTTCGTTTCCACTCCGTATTTTGTGGGGCTCTTCGATGTCCCTTACTTCACGTTTTCAGCGTTACTGCTTCTAGTTGCTTTGGTTTCCGGCCTGATCTCCATTGTGCTTAGGAAACCAAGATTGCAGTTGCTCGCTGCCGCTGCAGCTCTTCAAGGTGCCCATTTCTTGATGGACTTCGCGATCTCTAGGATATTCTCTGGAGTCTGCTCTTTATCTACTGTTAAAGCGAGGTACCCATCTTTCACCCGCATGATCAAGCTCGTGACCTTCTCGTAGTTGACCACGACGCTTCCAACCGCCCCAGTCCACGGGCTCATGCGTTCACAAATAGACGTAACGAGCAACGGGCCCATTTGCATGAATGAGTATTCCGCGTCCTCTGGCGAGAGGCTCTTCAACCCATCTCGCTGCTTCGCAAAGACAACGTCCCCGCGCTCGGACGCAAGGCCAACCCACCTGATTTTTGAGTGAATTTTGAAGATATCTTCCGGAGTTATTTCTGTCAATCCTTTGGCCTCGGAAGAATCTCACATCTCATTGCATTACTCTTTTCGTCGTAGGCCGCATTTCTAGCCTCAAAATCCCTACCGAGCAAAGCGCTCAGCGCCCCGCACCACCAAGAGAAGAGAAAGGATTTCGCGGCGCCGATAGTTCCTTTGACGCAGGGGTTGAATATTTCCAACAGAATTGGCTGGTCTTGTTGTTCGGGAAGCGTTACCGTGGTGATTCCCACACCCGTCAATGAATCATACTTGATCAGCACGTCGATAAGATCTCTGACGGAGGAGTTCGGCCGCTCCTTGCGAAACAACTCAGTTTCCTGTTTTCCTCCGCGAAACTCAAGATTGTTTATGATGACATCTGAAACTGGAACGCCCACTAGGGAATCAAGATAGTTGCATAAGTCCTGGGGGGTGATGGCCAATTGGCGACGGCCCAAAATGCGAAGCTCGCCTTTCTCTTTGTCCCAGACGAGCTCGTCGCTCAAAGAACTCCACAACACCCACTAAGGAAACTTGCCTAATGAAGGTCGCGTTCAGGAATTACGAAATGGAGAACCTTTTCCTTCTAATGTTCATCCTCGAATCATGTCTCTGTCCGGGCAGAGCGCTTACGTCCCGGAGACTCCGCGGCGAAGCTCCCTTGTTTTCCGCACCAAGATTGATGCATCTCGTACAACCGTTTCCCCTCCGCGTCGTTAGTGAACTTCGCGCCACATCGGCATACAGTATATTCCTCGGACAAGGTCGGTAGCACCTCACAAAGCAGTCAAGGGTCAGAACCCTAATAGGCTGTATTAAGCTCACATTCTCCTTGGCTAAGCGGAGGAACGCAATTTGTTCGGCGCTTCCGCGAGAGGCGGTTATGTTGAGACGGACGACTCATAGAGCTCTAAGGACGATCGGCTCATAGAGGGAACAGAGCTTGGCGGTTTTTATCGTTCATGAACATTGGGCTACTGCTCACCATTTCGATTTTCGACTAGAGATGGATGGGGTGTTGAAATCGTGGGCTGTACCGAAAGGCCCACCTATAGCAAGTGGCATCAAGCGACTCGCTATGGCGGTGGATGACCATCCGCTCGAGTATGGCTCGTTCCAGGGGACAATCCCCGAGGGAGGATACGGTGCGGGCAAGGTCATAATCTGGGATCATGGAGACTACACGCTAAAGGAAAGAACCGCGCGGGTAATCCAATTCGAGCTTCACGGAGCCAAATTGAAAGGGGATTACGAGCTCTTGTATTGGAAAGAAGAGCGCGGCCGCGCCCAATGGCTCCTATTCATGCCCTCAAAGAAAGAGAAGAAAAACTGACCGACTTCAACGCAACACGCTATTCAGAGCAACTCAATCCAAATTCCATTTGGATCTTTCACGTAGACCTCAGTTCCCTTAGAATCAGCCGGGCTAACAGCAACCCTGGCACCTTTTCGAACCAATTCCCTGAAAGCATCTTTCACATCGTCAACTCGGAACGCAAGGTGGTCAAGCTCCTCGCCTTTAGAGTACTTCGCGTAGAATCTAGTTCTTGGGGGGTACCAGTTCAGTTCCAGCCTCTGAGGTGACCCGAGGCTTCTCAGGTGCACGTACTTCCCACCATGGGGCATTCGTCCTCTGCTGGTCACTTTCATCCCGAAAACCTTTGTGTAGAACTGCAGAGATTCGTGCATGTCTTTGACCCGTATGCCGGTGTACGTGAAACGAAATCTCATAGGCTCCCGCTCGCTGGGCTTGGCGTATAGATTTTATGCCGACGTGAGACGGTGGTCACTGATTGCTCACGTGCTCTTTTGGATGACGGCGATGTATACTCCACTCTTGCCGTCAAACGTTTTCGAAATTCTCCATCCGGTGCCCTTCAGTAATTTGCGCATCTCCTGTTCGGAAACGATAAGATAGTCGAACCAGGGCGTGGCATATGTCCGGTATCTGACTCGTATTCTCAGTTGACCAGACATTCTTCCCCGGCGCCTGTTGAATTGCTGATACTGTAGGTGGTCTTGGTTGGTTGTTTTGTACGGGTTACGGCTTTCGGCTATGATTCTAGCATCGTCGCTGGTTATTCTATGGAGCCGCTTCAACAGTTGCTTTGCTTTCTTGGGGCTGCCGAATAGTCCAAAATTGTTCCCGAACATGATTATGGTGTCGAACTTTCCAAGTTCAGACCCAATCTCGGTAATCGACATTACTTGTGCGTTCTTCAATCCCCGAGCTTTGCAGACCCGTACCGCTAGTGGAGAAACGTCGATGCCCAAAACATCGTGTCCCTTTCTTTGAAGGTGGAGCGATATTCTGCCTGCTCCGCAGCCGATGTCCAGAACCCTACCTTTCACGTAACGTAATGCTCTCTTCTCCCTAGGGCTCCAATCTCTGTATCTCGAGAAATAGGCGGGTGGCCCAGAGGAGATGTCAACGAATCCATCGTCCCTTTCCACAATTTCCGAAGTGGGACGGCCACTTTTGAGGTAGTCGTACACCTCATGCCCGTATGCGTCCTGTTGGTCTTTCATCAAACTGAGCCATCGTTGAGCGCGACGGGAGTTCCGCATTTTTGTTTGGGTTATGAGCTTACGCTGTGGAATGAAGTGACAATGCGGGAATTTGTGAAGAAAAAGCGTAAGGAAGAAAAGATGTCTTGGAATCTAGCCGAACAGTGCGCCGAGTCCTGCTAATGCCTCTTCGTCTTTCTTCTTTTCTTCTCCAGGTTTCTTCTCGTCCTTCTTTGCTTCTGCTGGGGCAGCAGCGGCTGCTACTGGTATTGCCTGCGCGGCCTTCAGAGCATCTTCGATTTTGATCTCTGATAACGCGGCAACCAACGCTTTGACTCTTGGTTCGTCGCTCTTGACTCCAGCGGCTGTTAGGACTTTCTTCACGGTTTCTTCAGTAATCTTTCCACCTGCTGAGTGGAGCAGAAGCGCTGCGTAGACATACTCCATTTTTTCACACCGAATTTGATAGGGTTCCTCTGGTTACCCGAAAGCCCTCTTTTCAACCTTTTCCTTCGGCTGGTGCCTCGCTAGCTGCTGGTTGTGGGGGTGCGAGCGCTTCAGGTTTCACTGATGAAATTGCCGTTGAGAGAGCCTTCATGTTAGCGTAAGCCTTCCCAATAATGCGGTCCGATGTTTCCTTCGTGAAGAAACCAGACTCCACGCTAACCGCGACAGCTTGTCGGTATGCCTTTGCAATTATGACGGGGGCTGTCTCTGGAACCATGATGTTTGCCTCAACTGCGATGCCGAGAGCGAGCCTAGCGGCAGATGAAAAGTCAGCTTTCATTTGGTCAAGGTCGAATGCGAGGTCTGTTGGGCCTAGCACGGAACCATTGTCGTATGCGTAAGAGAGTGAGAGTCCGGCTTCCATTGGTTTCATGCCCAACTTGGAAAGCAATGATGCGGTTTTGGTGGAGATGACATCGCCCTTACTCGCTACGACTGTATCTTTGGCTATGAAGATACTGCCGCCCTCGATGCGCGTCTGCACCTTAGCCTCGTTGAACTCACTAATTACAGGCCCAGGTTGCATGCCAGTGTTGCCAGCAGGGATCATGATATCGCTGCTTGCGACATCACCGCCCTTCGCGGGCACCCTGACTTTGTTCTTGTTGAGGAAGAGTATGAGCTCGAATGGGTTCATCTGAGTGAAAATTAGAACTTTGGATCCTGTCAATTGCTCAGAAAACTTTTCGATGTTCCGCTTCTCAGGAGACATCTTTTCTGAGGCTTTTCGCAAAATAGTGTTCTTTGTGACAACGAGGTCCGCTTTCCCTCGCAGCTTCTTGCGGATCTCCTGAATTTGAGAGGAACGAACCTTTTGCAAGTCGGCAACGGCGATGACCGGATATTTCTTCAGAAGCTTTGTGAGGTCGTCGAAGATCTCCCTTTTCCATACGGCTACCTGTTGAGTTAGCATTTTTCTATCACTTCGTTAGGCCAATTTTCACAGGTTTGCTCATGGTAGCCTTGACCAGGATTTCACCTACGTTCTTGATACCACGATCAAGCTTCTGCTCTATTCTGGACGTGACGGCTAGAATGTTCTCGGCGAGCTTATCGTCCGCCATGCCCTCCGTTCCCACCCGGCATTGGAGAACTGGTTGCTCCCTCATGCGGACGCGCACCATCTTTCTGTGGCCGGCGACGACTTGGTCGATTGCCGCGTTTGGTGGAACTGGGGTCGGCATCTTGCCCCTTGGGCCTAGAAAAGAACCCAAAGCCCTACCTACCAGTGGCATTAGGGGAGCTTCGGCTATGAAAAAGTCGTAATCCTGTGCTAATTTGCGGGCAGCCTTCTTATCCTTGCCGAGATTCTCCATATCCTGCCGACTCACAATCATGTCTGCGCCTGCCGTTTTTGCCCTGGTGGCTAAGTCTCCGGAAGCAATCACGCATATCTTCAAGGACGTTTCCGGAGGGTTGGGCAGCGGGATAGTTTCATTGATTCGGTTTTCAGGCTTCTTTAGGTCCACTTCGCGGAGCTTCACAACCAACTCTATTGATTGTGAGAATTTCCTCTTGGTCAGGTTCTTGCGTAGCTCACTAAGTGCCCTAGCGACTTCTTCCTTGGCAAGTGGCAAGTATTTGCACATCTAGTCAATTTTCTGAGGGCTGTTTCCCCCTGCCTAATAAAAACGTTTTCAGCCGTGTTCCCTAGCTCAACACCTTCAGATTAATAGCAGGCGCTGCAGCCATTAGGCGAGGTTGTAAGTTCATTGTCGGAAGTGAAACAGTACAAAATAACAGGCCAAATCAAGAAAGGAAAGACCCTGATTCCGTTCTCAGTGGAATTCAGCGCGCTCAAGAAAGAACATGCAATCCAGCGGCTCTATGCGGAGATGGGGAGCAGGCACGGGGCTAGGCAATTCGAAATCACAATCAAGAAAGTCGACGAAACACCCAAACCAGAAGAAGCTAAGGCGTAAACTATGGCAGCCCCTCCGGCCAAACAAGAGGACCTTGTAAGGCAACTCGCCACAGAAATCCGCATATTGGAAGGGTCAGCCGGAGCTCTTCAATCAAGGCTGGACATCGTAAGGGCAGCGATTAACGAAATCACGCTTGCCCACAATACGTTGGACGGATTCAAGTCACTTCAGGAAGGCGAGGACACCCTGATTCCGATTGGGGCTGGTTCGTATGTTCGAATGAAGATCGCTGACTCGAAAAAACTGGTCATGGGAATAGGCGCAGGCGCCGCGATTGAGAAGGACGTCGATAGCTCTGTCGAGGAACTGAAAGGCAGATTGCAGGAGCTGGATAAGGCTAGAAACTCGATTCAACAGCAACTTGAACAAACCTTAGCGCGCTATCAGCAGGACCGCGACGCTTTAGAAGAACTTCTTGGCCGGCAAGGGGCAGCCGCGCAGCCCGCAAGGTAGAAGCCCCTCGATCCCAAATGCTACCTCTAGACGACGCAGATAGTTTTGGCTTCAGTGAAGGCCCGTGTTTGAGAAGCTGAAATCTGGATTTAGCGGCCTAGTCCAGAAGATTTCTCAGAAGGAACTATCGGACAAGGAAGTCTCGGAAATTCTCGACGAATTCTTGATAGTCTTAGCTGAAAATGATGTGGCGTATGATGTCGCAAGGAAGATCTGCGACGACCTCCGTGCAAACCTTCGGACCGTTGAAGTCCGACGCTTTTCCGATTCCACAGAGCCCGCTAAAGCGGTTCTGCGAGAGGTCCTTCTGAGTATTCTTAAGGGAAGCGGCGAGGAATCGTTCTTCAAGGTTCTGGACGAACGCAGAAGCGAGCACAAAGCTGCAGTCGTGCTTTTCGTGGGAGTCAACGGCACCGGCAAGACAAGCTCGATAGCGAAGATCGGCCACTTGCTTCTGAAAAGAGGTTTCTCTATGGTTATAGCGGCAGCCGACACCTACAGGACCGGTTCCATAGAACAGATTGAAGAGCACGCAAGGCGGATTGGGATCAAGACCATAAAACATGATTATGGCGGAGACGCGGCGGCGGTGGCCTTCGACGCCGTCAACTATGCCAATGCACATGGCACTAACGTTGTCTTAATCGACACGGCCGGCAGAATGCAAACCAACAAGAATCTTCTGGAGGAGATGAAGAAGATCGCTCGAGTCGCCAAACCTGACCTAACGATTCTTGTCGTCGACGCCTTGACTGGGAACGATGCTGTTGAGCAGGCTAAGAAATTCTCAGAATCAGTTAACATTGACGGCGTTATTCTGACTAAATTGGACGCTGATGTCAAAGGGGGCAGCGCAATCTCAATGGCTGCAATCATTGGGAAGCCGATTCTTTTCGCTGCTGTAGGGCAGAACTACGAGGATCTCATCCCATTCGAACCTAATGACATGGTTTCCAAGATCGTCTCTTAGAGTCGAGTTTGTTTGGTTGTGCTTGTAATCGCGTCGCGACGCGATCCCGCTGCACAAAACATTGCCGCTGAATTGGCAAGAATGAAGAATTTTCAAACCGTGGAAGGCACGGATGGAAGCCTTCTCCAGGCGGGGAATGTTCTTCTGAAGCACGTTGAATCCGATGGGATTTACACTGAGAATTTGGGCGTCGATGTGAAACCTGACGCTGTTATCTTTGCTTCCCGACACCGAAGTGAAAGCAACGAGCCCACATTGACCGCGCACTGGACTGGAAATACGACTTCGCGAGCTGATTTCGGTGGAAAGCCCAAGAGTCTTTCCTATACGGACCCTGCAAGACTTCGTACAGCTTTGCTGGCGTTGGATGAAGCTCGTGAGGCTCGGGGGTTGAATTACGCTGTGACGCTCGAAGCCACACATCATGGCCCAACGGAACTGGGCGTACCAACCTTGTTCGTTGAGTTGGGGAGCACGGAGAAAGAATGGAACGATAACAAGGCGGCTGAAGTAGTTGCTGAGGCAATTTGGAAGACAGCAACCGCACCTCTCCAAGGAAAAACCGCAGTGGGGTTTGGGGGAGGACACTACTGCAACAAACAGTGCATCGCAATACGAAATGAAGGGTACGCGTTTGGGCACATATTCTCCAAGTACTTCTTTCAAGAATACGATGAAGCCACCGTGCAGCTTGCCTTCGAACGAACTATGGGCGACTGCCGGACAGCGGTTCTCGACTGGAAGGGGGTCCGCGGCTCAGAACGAAGCAAGCTACTTGAAACGTTGAAGGGAATGGGCGTCGAGATTGTTCGAGTTTGATTCAAAGAACGCTCTTGGTTCGCTGAGTGTTTCGATGGGGCCAGTGCTGGGGTGGTAACGGTAGGATTTCTTGCATTGTTTGCAGCTGTAGCGGCCATGTATGCTTTCAGGGTTGAACTGGAGGGGTTGGTTGCAGGTTGGGCATTGAGCCTGGAACCCCAGCTCATTTTCCTGAATATCTAAAACCTGTTCAGCTAGGCTTTGGAGTAGTTCGCAGTTCCCGCCACATCTGCAACGGGGCGACGAATCAATCAGTTCTCGCAGTCGGTCTAATGCTTCTTGCTGCATGAGTTTTGCTATGAAGAATATGGCACTTAACTGCCGAGTCGCTGCGTTGAACAACGCAGACCCAACGAAAACTGAAGCAGATGGCAGACGGAGACGCCTCCGAAAGTACGACCATCTGAGTTCGTTCAGTAATCTGTCAGTGAGGTAGAAACTACTCTTTCCAGTTTGCGGATTGATGCTGCTTGGCTCGTTGGTGAGGCTTGCTGTTCAATCCGATCTCCAATCATGCCATTACTTTGTCGCAGAACGGGCAGAACGTAGCACTGGTGGTTACGGTGTGATGACAGAACGGGCAACCCACACACACCGGGTACGAATTCATTCGTGAACCTGAACCTAGGGTAGCTGATTCATCGTTTCGGGTTTGGTAGAAGTCTCAATGATTTCTTCCCATGACTTCCTTGCTACCTCGACTTGTGTTTGGAAGTCAAAGTTCAGGCTATCGTGATATTGCCAGTGCAAATGTGCATAGAGCCTTCTCACAATGTGCTTCTCGATCGTGATCTCCCCTCGACCGAATACTCCCCTCAGCAGCGTTGACAACTTCGCCGGATTCCTGGAAACATCGCTTCTCGCCAGCAGGGAGTCCCTAGCCAAATTGTCAAAGAGAGCTTCGCGGACCTTTCTCCCGAGTAGCTCAGTCAGAGACTGTTCTATAGAGTCCAGAAGCAAATCATCAAATGAAGGCACACCTGTTTTCGGCTCTAATTTGGTCTTACGAGAAGGATTAGCGTCCAATCTCAATTCACTCCGACATGTGTCAAACATTCTACCTCACCAATTTCTCCTTCAGACTCGATAACGGCTCATTGACCAGAAATTGTCGATCGGCCCTCCACTGGCCCGTTTTCTCAACATATGGAGTTTCATCGAAGTAGTATCTGCAACTATTGTCATAATCAGTCCACATCATGTTCACCGCTTTGCTTCTCTCTAGAATCACGGTTCCGATCTCAGTGAACAGCGCAGTAGGCAATCCGCAATAGAACAAAAAGCCATCCCCAGTTGGGAAGAGAGAAGCCTGAAAGGGTAATTTCCTGAGACCCGCTGCAATGGCACGAGTTGTCTCGAGGCTGCAGTTGGCCTCAAATAGAGCTCCGGGTGCGAATCTGAAGAGCTTCCTGCCCAAGAACACTTCGAAGCTTGGAACGATGCCGTTTTCCAAAATGAACCTCATACGGCGACTAATATGATACTCAGGAACACGCAGCTCTTTGGATAGAAGCTTTTGTGGTCTGCGCGCGTCCTCGGTCAGAAGCCTGAGAAGTTTCAGATCGCGCAGGTCTACCTCACTAAGAACTGAAGGCGCGAATTGGTGAAGCTCTCGTGAACGATCCGAATTCAGGCGTCGATCCCAATTCCTCGTCTTAAAACGCCAGTCATCAGATTGTGGGTCGTAGAAGCTGAAATCCGCATTCCTGTAAACGGGCTCAGCCGTGGTTCGCAGGATTCTGTAATTGTCAACAAGTCCAAGGCCTTTGAGCGCGTCAAAGAACTCGGTAAGCTGAAGCTCGGTACCAATCGGAATCCCGAATATCATGAACAATCCATTCGTGGAACCAAGACAGCGGACCCTGTGGCGAGTGTAAGGATGCAAATCACAGGCTTTCTCAACCATTCGTACTTTCGCGAAAGGAACGGACGCAAGAACGGGAGAAACTTGCAGACCCAGAGCTGAGAGATCTACGCGCGCACCGACTCTAAGAAGAATCGAAGCATCGGAAAGAGAAATCATTCGACGTTTGCAGGACTGCACTCCTACTCCGGTCAGCTCATGTAAACGTAGATATGACGCAAGAGGATCAGCACAGAGAGCACTGAGGACGGACAGATCTAGGCTACTGAATTGGGCGGGCACAAGAACTGTCTTGCCCCGACCACGCCGCAACTAACCGCGACCTTCCCTATACACGCACTCTCAATTCTTTAGTGACAGCGCGTTCGAGCACCACGAATGCCTTCTCGCCTAGAACACTCTTGACAACCTTTCTCCACACTGCAAATTCAATGGCCATATCGTCGGAAACTACGACCGCCGAGTCACCACGACCGACCGAGCTCAATGGCAACACCCTCATGCAATAATCATTCAATATCAGCTAATAAGATTGTGCTTAAATGTATTTTCATGCAAGTAACATTCGTACAGAAGCCAGAATTGGCGCTTTAGTTGCATTTGTGCTTAGGGATTCCTATGGTTTACCTAAGCAATTTTCCTTGATCGCACGAGGTTTTTATGGAAACTGCATAACTGGTCTTCCTGTGGGACCATGAAACGTCGGTTGTTTCGCTTTGAATGGCTGATTGTGCTTTTCGTGCTACTACTCAGCGCAACTCCACTCGTCCTGGCACAGCCAAAGGTTGACGTGAATTTCACTGTAGCACGGCACGCGGGGACGGTCTATGTCACAGCTTGGGCTCAGGGTGAACTGCCTCCGGCGGTGCTTTTCAATGTCAGCATCTGGTATAATGCTCGAGGCACGCATGGTTTCGTCAGCATCTTTTCCGGTACACTTGTCCAGTCTGCAGATGGCTACGCATCGACACTTGTCCAAGCCACGATTCCTAATGGCGGCACTCAGAAGAACGGACACTACTTTGTCAGGGTTGAACTGTACGATCCCGCCACTGGTAGCCTGCTTGGGTTCGCAGGATACGATCCCAGAGCTGGCGGAAGTAACGGCGGTGTAGGATGTTAATTTGGGGTAACCCACGGTAAGGAAAGACGGCGTTGGACAGCGTAGGGCTGGTCGTGGAACTAGTCGGCATACTGTTCTCTATTGGGGTCGTTTGTGTCACATTGTGGTTTGCGAAGTTATTCCGCGGAGGCGCCTTTGAGATGCCCCTGCGTTGTGCCGCAATCGGATTCATAATCTTCACGTTGGCTCAACTCACGCAGTTTCTTTCGCAGCTGCAAGTTCTAGGTATTCCCGCGGTCGCGTACGACATATTCATGACTTGCTTCACCGGTGCCGTTTTCACGAGCGTCTTAATCGCAGCCTACAGTTGGAAGAACTTCGGAAAGCATTAGAACCGCAAAATGCTGTCTTAGTGATTTGACAGCATTAATCCCAGGCGAGATTTCGATCAAACTACGTTCGAAATGACTCGTTTTGTGTGTGAGTCTAGTGGTGCGAGCATCGTGATTTGAACCGTCAGTTCAGGCGTTATTTCGTGTGTGTGGGTATGCTGGTGCGTTGCTAAATTGGCATATCATGGTTTCTCCACTCTCCGTTCCACCCTGACGTTGAGGTGGCCCGGATTGTCGGCTGCGAGTGGCGGCAAGAGGTGCGACAACAGTTGCTCTGCGCTGAGCCGGTGGACTATACCGGTTGGACCGGTTTGTGTCCAGCCGTTGTTCTCTTTGAGGTAGCTCCATGTCCGGCCACGTTTGGTTGTGATGTAAATCACGCAGTCAGTGTTCTTCATGGCTTCTCCACTACCTCGAATTCCTTGTACTCCATGTCTTCCATCTTGTAGTCTATTCGGTTACAGGTATGCTGGTGCGCACACACACAATTACCGCATGAACTTCATTATGGTTGCTCTCATCGCTAGGCGCACGGGAAAAGGTGTTATTGATTGGTTCTTGAATTCATAGGTAGGACAGATGTGGTTCATCGGTTAGGACAAGCGCACCCTGACGAAGACATATTCGGATAGAGCCTTCAGTGGTTTTACTAGGTCTACCGGTCCTCCAGAAATGTGAACAATTGACTGGAGCGAATGGGAACTCGTCTTTTCGATTCGCACTTGGCGATCGTCTACATAAACAACGCCAGACAGGGCGTCCATGATGCATTTTGCTACGTTGTCAACATCGACACGCCGTCGTTTTGTGTGGAAGTAGTCAACGAAGATGTGGACTTTCTGATTCGATGCGGGGTGTGAGAAGGCACGTCGAGCTATTTTCCGGACGGTTCTCTTGTAGGCCTTTGCGAGTGGTGATCGGAAGGATATTGCACGACCCGGTACGACGATACGATATTCCGGAATCGAATACGTGTATATCACGAAACAAGCACCTTCTAGTAGAGAATGATCTTATCAACTTCCTTTCGCGGGAAGATCCAGACATCAGCTTCAGGCTCAATATGTCTGCGGCGAAACCGCTTCAGTGGGCCCAAATCAGCCTCATCAGTTACGGTATTCAGCAAAACTACCGAATGCTTATTCTCGAAATACAGGAAGCCCGCTCTCTTGATATTGCCAGTGATAACCTCACAAGATCGCAGAAATGGCTTCCTTAATTGCCTCAGCTTTTTCTTGACCATATTGTTTCAACCTCGGTATGAGATAATAGCGCTTGTGTCAGTGTTTTCTGGGGGGGGTCTCGTGGTGCGGCCGGTCAAATTTGAACCGTTAGGTTTGGACGTGTTTTTTTTTGGGGGGGTGGGTATGCTGGTGCGAGCACCCGAATTTGAACCAGTCAGTCCGCTGGTCCGTTGGAGTCGAGGGCATAGAACAAACGGACGCATGAGAAATGACGTGAACAGCTTCCTCAATGGACCATCCGAGATCGGGCATAGATGCATCCCTATGGTCCCTATCATGAACGACACCCATAACGGGTAACGAAACAACTAGGTAACGAAAACAAACGACCCAGTACCTGGGGTAGATGACATTTGCAGGTACACAGACCAACCAGCATCAAATCGTTCTGGACTGAAAACTAATTCACCAAGAGTGGAGACAGCCCCCTAGAATACCAAGAACCGAAGAGAAAACCTTTGTTTGCCTATCGAATCCGATCCGAGACGCCGCCAGTGGAACGCAAAATCACAATCCACCCACCTCCCGTTCCTCGATTATTCGCACCCAACAAACCAGAAGAAAACAAACTAGAAAACCCAACATTGATTCAAAGGTTAAAATAGCGGGCTTTTCATTTCAACCGCCGAAGAATCCAAGCACAGCTTTGTAGTTCGGGAGGGTTTGTACATTGAATGTTCGCGAGTTTCTCGATTCAACCAAACGCCTGATTCACGTTACAACGAAACCGTCACGCGACGAACTCAGCCTCATGGTTAAGATCAGCTTCTTGGGCGTTACGATTATTGGCGTGCTTGGATACATCATAAGAGTCCTATTCCTATTCCTCAACCTCTTGCCCCAGACACAGACTGGAACGACCGGAGCCACACCGTAATGAGCACCGAGCGCAAGATGCTCATCTATGCGGTTCGCACAACCAGCGGCCAAGAAAGAACCGTCGTGGACCTAATCGCCTCAAGGACTGCGCTGAAGAAGCTACCAATCGCAAGCGTACTCGCACCGGATGTCGTAAAAGGTTACATTTTCGTGGAATCCGCTGGCCCGCACTACGTGGACGACCTCATCGCGGGCGTTAGGCACGCAAGGGCCCGAACCAAAGGCGTCATTTCACCAGAAGCACTGGACAGGTTCATCGTCACAAAACCAGTCGTTGAAGACCTTCAAGTTGGCGATTCAGTCGAAGTCGTAAGCGGGCCGTTCAGGGGTTTGAAGGCACGAATCATCAATATCGACAAGTTGAAGGAAGAGGTGACTATCGAACTCTTGGAGGAAGGTTTCGCAACACTCCCCATCACGGTGCATGCTGATTACGTGAAGCTCACTAGCAGAGGCAGTCCAGGAAGTAGTGCAGAAGTTGGGCGACAAGAAGCAAGTTGAAGCGTTACTGAACGGCGGCGAAGCTAACGCTGGCCCACCCCTAGGCCCAGCACTTGGTCCGCTTGGTGTGAATGTTCTTCAAATCGTCAACCGCATCAACGAATTAACCAAAGCATACGCGGGCATGAAAGTTCCAGTCCGCGTCGTCGTTGACACTGATACGAAAGAATTCGAAGTTGAGATTGGGACTCCCACAACATCCGCGCTCATAGTCAAAGAGCTGGGAATCCAGAAAGGCTCGGGGAGCCCGAAAGCCGAGAAGGTTGGCAATTTGACGATGGAGCAAGTCGTCAAAATAGCTAACATGAAAATGCCGAGCAGCTACGCGAAATCACCCAAGACCTCAGCGAAGGAAGTCATGGGTACCTGCGTCAGCCTAGGCATAACGATAGAGGGCAAGGACCCCCGCGAAGCCCAGAAGGAACTGGACCAAGGCAAATGGGACCAAGCGTTCCAGAAAACTGGTTGACCAAAGAACCGGTACGGTGTGTCTCGGTTTCCCCAACTAGACGCCTAATGCTCGGGTTACCTGCATCAATTCTGCGCCGCGAGTCAACGGGCCGACGACCGCGCCCTTCGAGTTAGCTAGGATCCCAGACTTCACAAAGGGCACACCGCCATTCGTCGAACTGGCATCGACCTCAACATGCAGGGCTGATTCAATCACCGATCGTTCCTCTTGGATGGCATTGGGGCTGACCAGTGCGCCTTTGTTCGTGGCGATGGCGAGGGCTCCGACAAATGAGAGCGTTCCAATCTTTCCTGATGCGGGCTCCACGCCCAGGTCACTCAATACACTCTCCAGAATCTCCAAAGGCGCGTCTGGGTGGACGACGGCTCCGAGGTCGTTTGTGAGAACAACATTCCCTAGGGCTGTCCACTTTGAATTTACGACGACGACTTTAGTGAGTTTCTGGATTCTTTCGAGCTCGTAGTCATTTATGATGTGCGGGACCAGGACGGCGTTCGAATTGCCTGTAACCAAGGCGCCTACTAAGGTAGAGCCTCCGATGGTTGTTTTGCAGACCTCAACACCGAGGGTTTCGGCGAACTGGTTAATTCTGCGGTTCGGCAGTCCCGGTGGAACGATGGCTACGTTCTCGTTGCAGAAGCAATAGACGCCAATGTTCGGGCTACCGAAGACGTCTGCGAGGATTACCGCCAAACCAATTCACATTGCGACGAAGGCTAAGTCCTACGAGGCCTTCGTAGGGTAGACTACGACCTTACCTTCCTTATCCTTGACCGCGCGCACAGTAATCTTTCGTGGGGGCTTGTTGATGCTTCGGGCCCAAATGGCCTCGTTAATCTCGTTGCTGATGGAGACCTCTTCTGCTTTCATGTGACGGGACACGAAGTTCCTAACGTCCCTAACGGCGCGTGGTGCTCTCCTGCCGCGTGGCGTTACGACCCAGACGTGTCGGAGGGGGATTGTGTAGACTTTCTCTTCAACGACTTCAATTTCTTCCTCTCCTTCCCCTTCTTCAGCCTCAACTTCTTCTGCGGCTGGTGGGGTTTCTACTGATTCTTCGGCTTCTTCCTCCGGCTCTGCCGTTCCTTCTTCTGCGGAGACTTCTTCGGTTGCTGGTAGCTCCGTCTCGTCGATCTCTTCTGCTGGTTCCTCTACGGTTTCTTCTTTTTTCGTTTCAGGTTCACTCATTGCTTCATGCCTTCTATGCTTTCATCGTGGTTCTGCGCCATGACCTCTTCTTTGGGTGAGTTCGAGTGTGTCCTTCGGTTTTGGCGATGACCCAAGTGGGTACAGCTTTCCTAGTCTTGGACGCCCTAGCGAGTCTGCGCTTTCTTGCGGTGGGTTTGTTCCTTGCCACTGGTCATGCTCTCCTGATTCGGATTTCTTTGCGTGACGATTGAAGTTTTGCTAGCGCATCCTTAAGCTGGTCGTCAGAAATGGGTAATTTCACTCTTCCTGACTGGGCCAGCTGGATTAGTTGAAGTTCGACTTGGTCTGCGAATTCTGGTTTTACCATTCTTATGTTCGTCAATCTCTGCCTCGCCTCAGGGGTGAGTATCTGCTTGAGGGCAGCCTGTTTTTGAGCGTCATATTGCTTTCGAGTCTCCGCCTGCCTCTGTTCATCCATCGCGGCACGTTGAAGTTCCGAGTATCTCCTTTGCCTGATTGTGTTTAGTTCCTCGTCAGAGTACTCGTCCTCTTCACTCATCACTACTGGCCTTCCGCCTTCTTGGCATTCTTGAGAATGTCGGCGGCCATACGATTGAGAAGGCTGATTCCTTCAGCTGTGAGTTTCCTGCCTTTCTTCGCCTCAACACCGATGAACCCCGCTTTCTGGAGTTGTTGGAGCGGCTCCCTGATGGCTGAGCCTCCAGCGGCCCGTGAGTGTTCAATGTGTGTGCCCTTGCGTAGGCGGCCTCCGTATTCGACTCTTAGGCGGGCTATTCCTACTGGGCCGTGCAGGTACAGTTTCCGTAACAGAGAAGCGCAGCGCGTATACCACCAATCTGGGTTCGAAGGTGGGCGTTCCTTATGAGACCCTGTCTTCGCGGTCATTGCCCAAGTGGGGGGCGCCACTTCACCAACATTTTCCTTCAGGAATTTCGACAGACTGTCGATTAGCGTGTCTGAGGGAACTTCCAGTGGTGTTGGCATCGAATTTCCATCCGGTAGATGAGTCTTCAGGTTAGAATCGGAGAGGCCCATATAAGGTTAGTTTAGCGCCGAACACGATTCGCAGTCAAGCTTGAAATCTTTTTCTTAACTGTGGCCAATTCTCGCTTCTTGTAGAGCGAAAAGGTGTGACCCATTACTTCTACAAGTGTTGCCCCAGTCGACGCAGCCACATTCTTAGCCAAATCATCAGTGTGAGTTTCTTCTAACGCTGATCTTTGAACTTTGACCTTCACTAGCTCTCGGGCCTTAAGCTGACTTCGCACGTGGTTCAAGAGGTCCTCTGTCGTTCCTTCCTTCCCGATCCATATTGTAGCGTCGGTATGGCGGGACCGTACCTGAAGTGATCTCATGCGTTTCTTTTCGAAAGCCGTTCCCTCACTGTTGGGTATCGCTTCTTGGTTCCACATTCCAGGCAGGTGATTAATACCGTTGTCCCAAACTCGGTTCTTGTTCTTACGCGGCAATTAACGCCTGGAACGAGGAGGCTGCCGCAGCTCTTGCACAGGAATATCTTCTCCTCTTTAGGTATTCGAACTCCAGCCTTCATGCCGACGTATCGCGCAATCTCAACGTAACGCTTTGCCAAGTGCCGGTCCTTGGAGAACGCATCTTTGGCAAGCCCGAGCAGAATTTGGATTCGCTCACGGGCGATTTCTTTGGTGTTTCCGCTTCTTCTCCAAGCCAAAGAACCGACCGCGGCAGTATCACTCTGCTCCACTTGTAACCTTTTTTGTAACATGAGACTAGGAGCGTGAAGAAGAAGGGTTATTGCGGTTTGGTACTCACCTTGGTTTTTGCCGAGTCAGCGCTTCAACTCATTCCCAAGGGGATCCAATCGCATCCTCAAATTGTGCAGTATGCGAAGCGACGGCAGAAAACCCCACCTGAAGTTCTGTTGGACAGAGCGTTTCACCACGCAGCAATGCAGCGTATACCTCGGTCCAATCGTTCCTTCCCACCGGAGACAATGGGGAGGCCTGACATCGTCCACACAAGTCTCCTTCAAGTGCTCGAGACACCTCTGAACTGGGAAGGCAAGCTTCGGGTCTTTGTTCATACACAGGACGACCAAGTGATTTCCATCAATCCTGAGATCCGACTTCCCAAGAACTACACACGGTTCGTAGGATTAATTGAGCAGTTATTCAGTGAAGGGCAAGTTCCGAAAACGGGCGAGGCTCTACTGAGCGTCGAAAAGATGCCGCTACATGGTTTGCTTAAGAAACTCAATCCTTCAAAGATTATCGCGTTCAGCATTTTGGGTAAACCCGCGTTGATGCGCGAGGTAGCAGATTCAGTATGCAAACTCAGAGAACCGTTGGCAATGATCGGCGGCTTCCCGCGCGGACATTTTACCGAATCAACCCGCAAGCAATCTCAGGCCCTGGTTAGTGTTGACCCTCAATCCTTGGACGCGTGGGTCGTTGCCGGGCGTTTTGTTTATGACTTTGAATGGTCCTTAGGGCTCGCAGAGGATAGAATAAAACAATCTCAGCACAGGTGATTGCACATGAGCGACGTAGAACTTGATAGAATCAAACGTCAGCGGTTAGTGGAGATGCAGAGAAAAATCGCTGCCAAACAACAGCAGGAGCAAACAAACACCGCGAAGCCCACTGAACCGGCGAAGGTTCTGCAGAAAGTGTTCGTGGGTCGGGCTTGGGAAGTTTACCACGCGGCAAGACAACAGTACCCTCAGGTTGCTGACCAAATCTTCCGGGAACTTGCTGAGCTCGTTCAATCGGGACGTATCAGAGGGCCGATTACAGGAGAGCAGTTGTATGGGTTACTTCGCCAAATCGGGTTAGATGTTAGGCTCGAAACGAAGATTCAGGTTCTGGAGCACGGCGAGTTGAAGTCAGTCGCGGATAAGTTCCGCGGCAATTAAGGCAAAGCACCTTTGGGCAAGCTCTCGGTTTCGTGCGGTTGACCATCGCCGGGGTCCACGTACAGTTTTTCGCATTTTTCGCAACTCCATGCCTCGTAATCCTTCAAATGCGATGGAGCAGCGCTCTCCAACCGAACCTCTACGATATACCTGCCCATGAAATTCATGGGCAATTTGCATTCGGGCACTTCATCTCATTCACCCTGAGAACCTGAGAGCATGAACTCTTTGATGCTACCTGAGATCTCTATTAGATTGTGATTTTAGGCACGAGAGTATGTCAATACATCATTGAAATCTCTTACTGGTTGAAGCATGAATCATAAGCGCGCGACCGTGATACGGTGAAATTGGCGGCGATTATTGAGCGATATTGACATTTGTCAGTTGCCTTCGACGCTGAGGAATTCATCCAACCTTTCGAAGATCCAATTTCCTTAGAAAAAATGGTTGGAGGGCCCTCGCCCTCCATCATGCTTCAACCTTTTCCTTGTCTTAGTCGTGTAAGCTGGCGGGTGAGTCATGTTCAGATCGCGTTAAGTTTGTGGGTCCTTGCGTTGTTGTTACTGTGGGCTGGATGTTTGTTGAATTCAATGGAGTAGTTGTAGCCAAAGTTTGGTTTGTTCCTGTGTTCGTTATTGTGGTTGTTGCCGCGGTCACAAGGGTTGAGTTTGTCGACTGGAGTGTTTCGGTGACTGTTGACGTGGCTTTGGTGGTTATGGTGCTGTTCGTGGTTGAGGAGAAGAGTAGGTCACTACTCGTGGTGCTCGTGGTTTCGTTCGCTACGTTGGTTGAAGGGGTGGTAATCAGGCTGCTGGTTGTACTTAACACGGTTTCACTCGTTGTTGCGTTCTCAACGCTGCTAATTGTCTGAACTTGAGTTGAGGGATCAGAGCTGTTTGTGGTCGTGTTCTGAGATTGGATCTCTGATTCTGTCTGAGGTTGGGTAACAATTGCTGTCTGAGTTGTGGTTGTAACTTGTCCGGTGAGGAGGAGGGTGTAGAGAGGGGCTAGTTTGTTGTCGGGCGAGTTGAAGATGAGGTTGCTACCTTGCATGGTGCCGTGAAGTTCGAGTTGGAAATCCGTGTTGTTAGTGTTGGCGCTCGCATCAATTTGCACCTCGCCTTGATCACCGACCTCTCCGAGGCCGTTTGATATTGTGTAGTTTTCGGAACCAATATTCAAGCTGCCCGTGAGGTTTTGGAACTGGATATGACTGCCCCCGTACGAGACCACTATCCCAGTGAGGTTCATGTTGACCGAAGCGGGGTTTCCTTGTTTGGTTTCGTTGCCCATTAGGCTGGCTTGGCCAATTGCTGTGATGGTTACTGTGCCGGTTTGGAATTGATCTGCTTTGGCGATTGGTTGGAGCGTTAGAATTACCATGGTGAGCAGGATTGTTAGGAGCAAGTGTCTGGTCTGGATTTTCATCGTTTCCACTTTTTTCTGTGCCGCTATTGACATACAGTGGGGTATATCAATGTTCTCCACATAGAACGTCATTGTTCCATATGGATTTCGAGACCCCTGATGGAAGAAAAGTCGCGGACAAATGACTGTCGCACTGTTACGAGCAATGAAATGAATACGCATCAGGAAGAAGATTCACCGACCAGACCAACGTTTGGTTGGATTCTCGTTTGTGAAACTCAAAGTAGGCGACTGCGAGATTCCGGAACGATGCAACTGACACAAATTCGTTTTTTCTCAAACCAAAATCTCCCTTCAAAGTTTCGCCGCCACATACTACGGTGGTTTATAAGCCTCGGCATATTTCGAAGACACGAATCAAATCGGCTCTGATCCTTTTCCACGCCAGTCATTGGAACGGACTTCGACAAGCGGATTCCGTCAACACTTTCGTTCTAGGCACGAATTGCTTTCGAAGAGCGATTACAGATAAGGTGCAATCGCGATAACGAATCAGCGGCTCGCTCATGTTGAGCAACTGTTCACGAAGAGCGAATCAGGAAGCGGGATTGAAGATATAGTGAGTATGATGCAAGCAAATCGTTTGTTGCCTTTGCTTACGGATTCGATCTTCATCGTACTCGCCCTTTATTTCGTGGTAACTTACACGCGTTCACTGTGGATACCTCTGCAACAGCAAACGTTGCTTTTCTTGGTCCGTCAGACCTTCTTCTTGATTGTTCAGCTTATGGCGCTGGCTCTCTTTCTGGTAAGAAAGAGTGCGGTAAATTTCTCGTCGAAGATTGGTGATTATGTTTGGACTCTACTAGCGTTGGGTTTGCCGATGCTCCTTCGGCCAGTTCTTGGGTTTGCTCCTTCGATTGTCAGTTTTTCTCTGGAACTGATCGGGATAGTTCTGGTGCTGGGGGCGTTTTTGTCCCTGAATAGGAGTTTCGGTATTGCGCCTGAGAATCGGGGAATCAAAACGAAGGGCGTGTACCGTATCGTGCGTCACCCGATGTATTCGGGCTACCTTCTCACGGAAACCGGTTTCGTCCTCAGTAATTTCTCGCTCTACAACGTTCTCATTTTAGCGGCGGCTGCACTTTTTCTAGTACTAAGGCTAATGGCGGAGGAACGGTTCCTGAAAGAAGACCCAGCATACCTAACGTATGCTCATAAGACTCCTTGGAAGCTACTTCCCTTTATCTTCTGAAATGTGCTTCGATCCATCAATTGAAACTCAACTGGATCCGGTCGTAGTCATCATTGTGGGATTGAAGCAGCAGGCTCCGCCGGTGAGGCGTATGCTAGGTTTTGGATGTAGATATCGCCTAACATGCAGATTTTGGGCGTGTAGAATGAGTTGCAATACCAAGATGAAGGGATCACCAGCATCCCCGTTACGTTCGATACGTACGTGCCGTTCGGCGCGTTTGTCGAGAACGGGCTGCCGTCGGCGTTGAGGAGCCTGTAATACCGCGGTGGAGGATAGCAGGCCATTGAACCGGTGCAACCGACGCCGGGCGGAACGTAAAGGTATGTTAGAAGGAATGAAGGCGAACCGCACCGCGGGGAACATTGTGGGTTTTCCACTACTTCATAGATGTACCCGCTAGTTGTAATCGTCATGCCGCTGATTGTGGTTGACTGCTGCGTGGAACCGCTGATTACTGTTGCGCTTGTCTCAGTCGCGGTACCACTACCGTAACTAACGGATGCTGACATGATGGAAATCGAAACCACTCGGACTGCTGCCTTGCCCTGCATACAATAGCTCGCTGCCTTACTGTCCAAGTAGCCGACCACCGTGACTTTGGTGCCAACAGGAGGATAATTAGACCAACCAATCAGGAGATATTGCGTTCCTCCCTCAGTGCGAAGGAGCATGCAGCCAGCCTCGACTCCTGACTCTAAAGTTCCTGTTACTGTAATAGAATTCGAATCGTTGTTGAGGAAAGAGACTGCGGAGGCGAAGTACAGACCAGCAATCAAACCCGAGAAGACGACAAGAACGGAAACAATCGCGGTCCGCCTATTCAAAGCTCATCCAGCATGGAAAGAGAGTGCACTGTGACGATAAATCTAGAGATTAGAACGGATCCATGTGTGGAACTCAGAAGATTAACCGTCAGATATGACTAATCTTTGAACCCCTCAGGAACCCCACTGCCACGAAGGTATTCCAGTAAGCAATCAGAAGTAGTGATATGAGCTGTAAATCCCTCAGCCAAAATGCCTCACTGCGGAAGAGAAATCGAAAATGTGTTTACTGCAACCTTAGTGGGATTCGTTTGAGCTCCTAACCCTAAAGAAGACCAACATGCCCCTACGAATCTTCCAGCGAGAAGGAGGACAGAAGCAATTGACAACGGACATGAACATGGCCTGGCTTGTAGACGCCTCATATCGAGGAGGACAAGTGAATCTCAAGCTCATTCGGACAACTGATCTCGAACCTATTCAGTGGAGCGATTCCAACTTCAAACCTTACTACCTAACTTATGATGAGCAGTACGGTGAACCTGTCAAGAAACTCAACCTTTTTGCAGGCAACGAAGTGAAACTTCAGAAGGTCTCCTACTATGAGAGACCGCCAAAGAATACCCAAGGCTGGGAGTTGGACATCGACCCGGCGCTCAGTTACGTTTACGATAGAGGACTTGTCTTCGGCGTTCCGCATTGTTTTGAGAACGGTGCTTGGTTGCCGCAAATTTCCATAGCCGACGAGCAGCTTACTCGATTTGAAGAGCTCTTCGGGGAAATCAAAGCTAAGGATCCTTTGAAGTTCGCTTTGGTGAAGGAGGCGTACGCTTATGCGGCGCAACCGGTTCCGCGAATCAAGCCGGAAAATCTTGGCCTTTCGGGTGGTTCTGAGGAGGATTACTACAACGCTTTCCTACTGAGCCGTATCGCGAACCTGCCAGTATCCAAAACCTACAGAAACTACTCCGTCTCCGAATGGATTCGCTCAATGCTCTACACCTACTATCGAGCCCACAACATTCTCATTCCGACCCCTGAAGAGCTGAAACTTGGCGATACAAGGAAATACGTAACGGGCGCGCTCACGATTGCCCCCGAGTCAGGGACCTATTTCAACATGTACGTGCTCGACTTCGAGTCCCTCTACCCAGGCTGCATTGACACTTTCAACCTTTCCTACGAAACTGTACGGTGCCTCCACTCTGAATGCCAACGGAACCTAGTTCCGGGTCTAGATTACAATATCTGCACTAGGCGACGTGGAATCTACTCCGCCCTCACAGGAGCCCTACGCGACCTTCGCTTACGAGTCTTCAAACCTCTCACCAAAGCGAACCCGTCAAGTACAGACAAGAACATGGCCGCAGCCTCTCGCATTCTCAAACTGTTCCTAGTCTCATGTTTCGGAGTGACCGTTCGAATCAAAGGTCTAGCAAGCCCTCTTCTAGGTGAGGCGATCACAGCGTACGGACGTTACGTTTTGCAGTCGACGTGGGATATGGCCAAGGACGCAGACCTCAAACCAAAGTACGGCGACACTGACTCGGTTTTTCTTGACAACCCGCTGGAGCAAGATGTGAGACAATTCATCCAGGCGGTTAAGAACCGGTTCGACCTGCAATTGGCGTTTGACCGCGTTTACTCGGTTTGCGTTCTAAGTGCTGCCAAGAAAGCATACTTCGGCATCCTACCAAACGGAGAGCCCGAAATCAAAGGGTTGTCGATTGCGAAATCCAACTCCCCCAGATTCTTCCAACGAACATTCCAAAACTGCCTCAACAGACTCTCCAAAGGGCGCCGCTCCGCCAGCGACTTTGAGTTAGCTAAGAAGCAACTGCCCGACGTGGTTGGGGGGGCGATTCACGAACTTCGAAACGGGAGTGTCGACTTGTCGGACCTTGAGTACCGAGTCGAACTGCGAGATGACCCACAAGAGAAAGCGCGATCGAAGACACTTCCGCAACCGTACCAAGCGGCCTGGCTTCTTTCAAAGGAAGGAAAGAAAATCTCCAGGGGAGAGGTTGTGGGTTTCGTTAAGGTTAGACCTTTCAAGGTTCAAGGAAGGCAGTATACCGTAAAACCGACTACACAAACAGACCCGAGAGAGATCAATGTGAACGACTATGTTCGAAACCTCATCTCTTCGCTGTCCCAAACCTTCGAGCCCATGGGACTCAGCCTCGACATGCCCGAAACCAGCCTTTCGCGATTCCTGTAACTGCCATCTTGCTTTGAGTGTGTCCGCCCTTGTCAGCGTGTATGCCGCCCTCTCATGGGTGGCTGCCGCCCACCCCCCCTTGTTACGGTGCGGGGCACGTGTTCATGGGTGCGGGAGGCTCGTGGAGCATGCCTGACGCTTTCGTTTAGTAATGGGCCACAAAACTGCCCTACAGCCCCCCACCCCACACCTAACAATAATAGAAAAGGTGGGCCACACCTGAGAGTGGGTGTACTCCACCCGCGAGGGAGTGGACCCCACCCAATGCCTCGCCAGTCCAAGAGAATACGTCTGTCCAAGCTGTGCATTTCCGATGCATAACCCGTGATATTCTTCGCATGTATCGCGCGAACCAAGCTTCTAGGAGACAAGAGCTTCCGCGCGTAGCTTGCATAGCGCGGCGGTTGCGGAAGCCAGCGCCGTGGAGGGTCATTTTTGGATACTTCCTAACAGGAAGGCGGTTTTGTGTGGTTCTTGTGTGTGCACGCAAACGAGAACAAGAAACTCGACGGTTCAAATCTCACTTGTCCCCTGTTTCGTCGGGTTTGATGCCTATTTCTGACCTCAGTTCGTTCCATTTGGTTTTCGCCTTCGACCAAAGCATTATCTCATTTGCTGATTGTTATCCAGTTCGAATGACTTTGATCGACCATCGAAAAATCGTCGAGTCGATTGTCAAGACGATTGAGAATGAGGAAAGTGTGCAGGGCGTCTTTCTCTCGGGTTCCCTAATCAATGAGAGCAAGGATCAGTTTTCAGACATCGACCTCGGAATCGTCTCAGTCAACAGCCAGGAAGCCTTCGAGAAGTCGTACTCACTGCGGCACGGTATCATCGAAGCTGTCGGTAAGCCGATTGACTCCTTGGAGCGCGGCTGGGAAAACTGCAAGATGATGACGGCACTCTATGGCAGGACGCAATTTCCCCCTCTTGGGCTCGAAGTTGATGTAATCTTCAGTCAACTCCGTCATGTCTCCGAGCAGATACCGTATGCGGATTATGAGATCGTATTTGATAGGTCTGGGATGCTAAGACAGGCACTGGCCAAGCTTAGCCGTAGGAAACCCAAGGAAGAAGTCCAGAAGGAAATCCGACTGCACCTAACCAGTTGCCCCTTCTATGTTCATGACGCGCTCAAAGCGCATGAAAGAGGAGATTCACCGCCATTCCACATGTTGCTAAATGAAATTCGAAAGCTAGTCTTCTTTGCTGCGGCTGCAAGCAGAGACCAGCAGGTGTACGGATCCAAACGTGGACTGAAATATCTCTCAGCGAGTGAGCGGCTCTCTTTCGAGTCATCATACTATGGTTTCAACAAGGGCACGGTTCAGAAGCTGACCGACCTTTACGTGGCGAAGCTGAAGGAGTTGGAGGTGCGTTATCAGGTTGTGCCTGACGTGGAAAAATTTCAGAGAACGTTGAAAGAACTCCTCTGAGCGGGATAAATGGATAATCACCCCCCCCCAGGGGGGGACCCTAACTTGAACCACCATCTCCCGCGTATGTGGCCAGAATGATGCTGGCTCAGACTTTGAGATGTTGCGTAAAGAATTCCGTGATTCGATTGTAGCACGTTACTCTGTTGTTGAATTTTATGACGTCGTGGCCTTCATCTTCAAAGACCAAGTAATCCACAGGTATGCCTCGAGACCGCAACCGTTCAACGACATCAGCGGTCTCTCTTTCGACGACGCGTGGGTCATTGCGGCCTTGAATCATGAGCATCGGGCACTTGACATGATCAATGTGCACGAAGGGAGAGCGCTCTAGGAGGAAATCTTTGTCCTTCTGGGGGTCACCAATACTCAAGACAAAGCTTGTGCGCCAGGTTGGAGGCAGCCGTTCCATGAAAGTAATCAGATTGTATGGTCCGAACATATCAACGCCAGCACTCCAGAGGTTCGGGAATCTTGAAACTAAGGTTAATGTCATGTATCCGCCGTAGGACCTGCCGATTACAGCTCGCTTGGTGGAGTCGATGCGGTTATCCTTTTCAAGTATCTTCAATCCCTCGACCTGGTCCAACGCGTCATTTCCTCCCCAGTCATGGTCAACCATCTTCATGAACTTCAACCCGTAGCCGGTGCTTCCTCGAACATTGGGTACGAAGACTGCGAAACCGTTCAGTGTTAGGTATTGGATGAGAGGCATAGAGAACCATGTGAAGTCAGGTTTCTCTTGGCCCTGAGGTCCTCCATGAACGTAGAGCACGAGCGGGTATGGTTCTTTCAGGCCAAGTGCCTTCGAGGGTAGGTAGAGGCGTGCGCTTATCCGTAGGCCATCGAAGCTCTTGAAGCTGGCATCCTCGCCATGGGACAGGTATTTTTCGTCGATTCCTAGCACTCGTTCCGATGATAAGACCGAGTATTTCCTCTGCTTGGTGGCCCCTGGGTTGAAGAGGTAGAGCTGGGATGGACTTATGGCCTTCGTGAAGGAGAAGGCGTATCCAACCTTTCCCCTCTTTCTAGGTTCGATAACCCAAGGTTCGATTCCAAGTACGACACCATCCGATGTTGGTGGTTTCCCGACGATTGTCTCTTCAATAGTGAACCGAGGCTTCGAGCCGTCATGGTACGTTCCCTCGTAAATCCAAGAACAGCCGTCAATGTTGTATTGCAATAGATGTTGATTCCCTTGGACCTTGCGTACATCCACGAGTTCTCCGGCACCCTTGTGCTTGATTCCGCTTATAGGAACGGGCACGAGTCGAGAAGGATCATCAATTCGAAGATAGGCTAGTGAGCCATTATCGTGGAGCAGAGTGGTCGTGAATAGAATGCCCCGCCCGCTCTCAGTGAAGTTGCATCTGGCTATTCCAGATGGAGCGTATTCCTTGTTCTCCTGCCGTTTGTCAATGGGTACGCCGAAGAACAGCTCTCGTCTTTCTGTGCCCTCCTTCCAAAGGTATAGAACATTGTCAGCAGCCGTATATCCATCAATCAGAATCACCCGCGAGTGACCTTTGTTGGTTCCCGCGCAGTAGTTGCCATAGATACTAGTACCGAGCGATGTCTCCCCAAAGGTTTCCAACTCGACTTTGAGGCATTCTATGTCCGGGGTCTTCCTGTCGTCGCGGTAAAAGTATGCAATGCTTGCATCTCTGTCGTAATGTATGCAGGCAAGTTGCTGCTTCTGATATTTCTCTCCGAAAATCGATTGAGGAATTCCTCCTTGTAGGGGTATGAAGCAGGGTTGGTAGTTCTCGTCTCCATTGTTGTCTATCATCACCAGAATTCTTTCCAACTTAGGGAAGACGACGAAAGATTCCCCAATCATCAAGTGCGGGTTCTGGAGCGCAATTCCTGAAGGCAACAAAGGCTCCGGGAGGCTTCCGTCCCTACTCATGCGATAGAGGCTGATAGCACCACTTGAATCGCTCAAGAAGTACAAATAATCGTCGACCAATTGTGGCGAAAGCAAACGCCTAGCCGACAGCAAGGATTCTAACGGAAACTTGCTAGTCAAGGCATATTCCTTCTCGATTTCCCACAGTGAACGCGCAGATGTTTACGCCTTTCTGAGTCTCAACGCCCCCTGTACACGGCAACAACCACGCCGAAAAACTCCGCTCGGTCTTCGCCTGCAGGGGGGTGTGCACACCGCCAGACCCAACAGGCCATCACACACACTAACAACAAACAACAGAACACAAATTGCCGTTTGTTTCTTGTGTGAGCGCACCAATGGACTTACACACCCAGGAACGGTTGGTGGAGATTCAAGTTGTAGAGGCGGCGGTCGCTTTGAAGGAAGCCTATGGAACGCCAGAATACTGGGGCCAACTCGTTGGTGGGCAATACTTCTAGACTGACCTGCTCAGTCTTCGTTGCTTTTGCCTCTGCGATGAGGCGGGCGGCGAGGGCATGGCCTACACCCTTGCGGCGGGAATCCGGATTCACAAAGAAGTCTTGGATTATTAGCATTCTGCCGAACTCCGCAGAAGGCAGATAGAATGCGAACGCCACGCCAACGATCACTGTCTTCTCCCGTGCCACCAGGATCAGCCCCGATGATTCATTCTGCAACAGTTGGTCTACAGCCCAAGCGATCTTCTCATGGTTAGGCCTCAGTCCTTCAGAAGCGTGGTAGGTTGCTATCATTTGCTCGACCTCACTTCGATCAGTAGGAGATGGTCTCTCGATGACGATCATGTGCTATGTCAGATTGTGAAAGGTCATCGGAACGGATTTAGTTTTTGTGTGTGTGGGTGTAGTGGTGCGCACACACACAAGAAAACGCTTGAACTGACGGAGCAAATTACGATGCCCGCACCATCAGTGCACATACACGAAAACCGGCGTCGTTCATGTAATTTTGTGCGTATCCAAATTCCAACAGAACCGTAAAGTACATTTGTGTGCGATCGTGATGCATTTTCGGAGTTGTGTGTTTGAGCAATGGGGAATGAAGTACTGGATGCCATTATGCAGCGACGCAGTATCTATCAGTTCAAGCCTGAGGCAGTCCCTATTGAGAAGATTACTTCCATTTTGGAGGCGGGTCGTTGGGCTCCGTCATATGCGAATAGTCAGCCATGGGAATTCATTACTGTAACTGATAGCAAATTGAAGGAGGAGGTTGTCGAGATAGCGAAGGAAACTATGGCTGCGCATGCAGGAATAGAAGGAGCGCACGCAATCATCGCAACATGTGTGGATCCCGAGAAAGATCAATACCACTTCATTGAAGACGGTGCTGTAGCAACACAGAACATGGCTCTGGCAGCACATAGCCTGGGGCTAGCGACCTATTGGGTCGGGATATTGAGTTCTACGAACGATAGGAAATCAGTCGAGCATAGAATCAAGGAGGTCCTGAACATACCTGAAAGGATGCGCTTGATTTCTTTGTTGCCCGTGGGTGTGCCTGCATATAGTGTAGAGAAGCAAAGAAAGCGGTTGGAGCAGATTTGCCACATTGACAAGTATGGCAGCAGACCATCAGGTGTGGGAGTAGAGGATCAGGGCAACAAGACAGAGATGGAAGCACCGAGACATGGAATGAGAGCACAATTGCCCACCACACCAACTTGATTGAGTGGATCATGAGCCAACGTCAGGAGAAGACTGGACTTGGAACTTATTCTATGCAAGTCTAGCATTAAGGAGATTCATCGAAGACCTGAAGAAAGATAACAACTAGGTCCCTTCGAACGAGTGAGATCCGAAGCCTAGCAGACCTAGAGCCTGTATTAGAGGACGCGCATCCTTGGACAGTCTAAGAAGTCCTTTCCATCGTATTGACTGAAAGTTGGGTTCTTTGTTCTTTCCGGAATTGCCGAACATTCGACGCAACAAACCATGTCTCAATGGGCAGATTGAGAATGCTTACAAGCACGAGGGGAATTGCGATCCATACGAATCCTAGCCCCACAAGTCCGAATCCTATAGGAAGCAAGACCGTTAGGTTTCCAGTCTCTTGGGGAGGGTACCAATGGTGCGCACCCACGAACCCACTTCCAACACCTGGGTCGCGCTTGAACAACAGCTACATCAAATTGCGGACTAAATCATTATGGCGGCCGCGATTGCTGTCGTCCACAGTCCGTCTTTGTTGCCTTCCACCGATTGGCAAATGCTTCTGGTAGTAACCCTCTTGCCAGATATGTTCCATATCTCTTGCTTGATGTCCCAGGCGTTGTCGACGTCAAACGGCACACCGTATGTCGACGCGAGCATTGATGCAGCCAGATCTTCCGCATAGTCACCAGCTCTCTCCTGAGTCTGACCGTACGACTTGTGTTCAGAAAGGTAACCATACAAGGTCCGGTCATTCGGCATTGCCATTCCTACGGATGTAGCGATCAACCTATTGGGTTCATTTGTGTCGATGCGACTCATCACGCAGAACAGGATCTGACCAGGTTTCAATAGCGCCAAGCCCTCGTTCTTGGACAACACCGTGCAGTTTGGAGGCAAGATACTTGACACGTAAACTAGGTTGCAGGAGGCGATTCCCGCGTCGCGAAGAGCTAATTCGAAACTCGCCAATCTTTCTTTGTGAGTACCCACACCTTTTGTGAGGAATATCTTCTCAGGTATGTGAGCGTTCATCTGAAATTCTGGTCCACAGTGTTTCTCAGACATTCTTGAAGATTGTCATCGCCTATGATATGTCTCGCGCATTCAAGCAGTTTTCGTGTAGGTGCGCACCATTGATACCCCCCCAGAACCACTAATACTCGAGAAGCAACGATGCCTTGGCGAGAATACACGGCGCCCACTTCTCACTTCTTTTTCCTACCTTTCATCCACGTGTGACGCGCTTTAGTTATTCGCGGAAATACTTCGAAAAGAAGCGATTGCCAGAGGTCGATTTTGTGTGTGGGTCCAGTGGTGCGGCCGCCGGGATTTGAACCCGGGCGTCTCCTCGCCTTTTTGGGGCGATCAGAAGCGTGGCAGGCTTACGTCAGCAGACCAATGTCGCTGTTCCCGTCCTAGACCAGGCTAGACTACGGCCGCTTCGAGCTAAACTCAAACCTATTTCTCTATTTAAAGAAACTAAGTTCGAATTTCGCGCGAGCGACACAAACGCTGTGACAGAAATAATAGCCTTTCTAGGTGGCACGTAAACCGTAATGTCATGCGGTCGGCTCGTCAACGACGCCCTCATCGGACAGCCACCCCGGATCCTCCCGCCTTTTCCTTCTCCGGTCCTCTTCTAGATGACGACTATAGTTCTTGAAGGAATTTCGGCGGACAAATAATGAATTATCGGCAGACGAAATTCCAGCCTTCTTGGCCAAAGTTAAGGACCCCGGCGCCAAACCCCAAGGCCGCAAAAACGAATCTGCGTAGCTACTCAACCGGCAGTGACCAGAAAGAGCCTACGTATGATTGGATTCACTCTCCGGGAGCGTTGCTGTATTACTTCATCAGTTTGAAATATAGTACGTATGTTATGGGGCGGCCTATGCTCACGCCGTCCTAACTGACAGTGGGCTTTAAGGCCGAAAACTCAGAAGTTTAAGGCCGCGTACCGGTAAATCAAACAGTGAAGGAACCAAACCAACAAGCAGCACGGAGACTGTGAGTGACATGGAGCCATACGTGAAATCCTTTGCCAAAATTGGCATAGAGGACCTTCCAACGGTTGGGGGAAAGAACGCCTCCCTGGGAGAACTAACCAGGATAGGAATGCCCGTCCCATCAGGCTTTGCATTGACTGTGGAATTTTACAGGGAATTCCTGAATGGGAACGGACTTAGGGACTATATCAGTGACCAGCTGGTAGGCCTGGACATCAATCACGTGGCACGCCTCCAGAAAACTGGCAAGAACATACGCGCGAAGATATTGTCGTCAGAGTTTCCATCACATTTGAAGGAAGAAATCAGGAAAAACTATGCTCATCTGGACAACGGCAAAGCCGTTCCGGTCGCTGTGAGGAGCAGCGCCACGGCTGAAGACTTAGCCGACGCATCATTCGCGGGCCAGCAGGATACTTACCTGAACATCGTAGGCGAGCAAAGAGTGCTTGACAGCGCAAAGAAGTGCATCGCATCCCTCTTTACCGACAGGGCGATCAGCTACAGGGAAAAGAGAGGGTTCGACCACCTTGACGTTGGCTTGAGCGTCGGAATCCAAAGAATGGTTAACAGCGAAGCGGCGGGCGTGATGTTCACCCTCGACCCCGACTCCGGTAATGAAAATGTCATGCTTATTGATTCAAGCTGGGGCTTGGGCGAGTCAGTCGTCAGTGGGAAGGTGATTCCGGACCAGTTCTTCATCTACAAGAAAAACGGAGAGATAGTTTCAACCAGATTGGGCCAGAAAGAGACCTACACAAAATACCACAGCGGCGGAACAGTATTCGCAAAGACACCGCCGAAGAAGCGAGCTCAGTTCTCTCTGAGCAGAGACCAGGTCAAAGCGATTGCTGAGCTGGGAAAGAAGATTGAGGAACATTACGGCAAAGCAATGGACATAGAGTGGGCCGTTGACGGAGACAACATCTACATTCTCCAAGCCCGACCCGAAACTGTACAATCGTCAAAGGGTAACTTGGAAGAAATCTACCACCTGAAAGGCGAGGGCAAGATTCTCGTCGAAGGGATTGCGGTTGGCGGAAAAATAGGCCAAGGCAAACCCATAGTCATGGCCGACGTAAGCGAGATGAAAAACTTTCAGCCGGGACAGGTTCTGGTCACTAGGGAGACGACGCCTGCCTGGACGCCAATAATGGAAAAGTCCGCCGCCATCGTCACGGAGCAAGGGGGAACTACATCACACGCAGCCATAGTTTCAAGGGAACTAGGAAAACCATGCGTCGTGGGCGCTAGGCGAGTCACGCAATTGCTCAACAATCACAAGAACCCCATAACCGTCGACTGCAGCGCAGGCGTAGGCCGGATCTATGAAGGAGCGGTACCGTTCGAGATTGAAACCTTCGACCTTCGCACACTGCCAAGAACCCGAACTAAAGTCATGATGAACATGGCCGTGCCCGAGGGCGCGCTTGCACACGCCAAGAAAGCCGACGGAGTCGGACTGTTGAGGATTGAGTTCGTGTACGGAAGCAATGTTGGAATTCACCCAGGAGCCCTGCTCAACTACAAGACGCTAAAGAAGAACCCGCGCAAATTCTTCCGCGCACGACCCACCGCCAGAGATCGACAGTACCTCAAACACGCCCTCGCAGAAATTGACATTAGGACACGCGGTTACGATGACAAGCCACAGTTCTTGGTTGAGAAGTTGAGGGAGGGCCTAGCCATAGTGGCCGCCGCCGTAGACCCCAAGCCTGTCATAGTGAGATTTTCTGACTTCAAGTCTAACGAATACGCCGCCTTGGTTGGGGGGCAGATCTTCGAAAAAGGAGAGAACAATCCTATGCTGGGGTGGAGGGGCGCCTCAAGGTACCCACACGCAGACTTCGCAGAAGCATTCAGGTTAGAGTGCCGCGCCCTAAGGGAAGCGAGGGAACTCGGGCTTCACAACATCATACCGATGATACCCTTCGTCAGAACGGTCGACGAGGCAAAGGCCGTACTGGAATTGATGAAAGCCGAAGGCCTGGAAAAGGGCAAGAACGGATTGCAAGTGTACATGATGGCTGAGATTCCTTCAAACGTCTTCTTAGCAGACGAATTCGCCAAACTATTCGATGGCTTCAGTATTGGTTCCAATGACCTAGCATCCCTGATTCTAGGCGTCGACAGGGACAACGCGAAACTAGCGAAGACCACCTTCGATGAACGAAACCCAGCCGTCAAGATGGCCCTCGAACACCTGATCAAAACCGCTCACAAGAATGGCATCAAGATTGGAATCTGTGGGCAGGCGCCCAGCGACTACCCTGAGATCGTTGAGTTCCTAGTAGAGAACGAAATAGACAGTATCTCATTGAATCAGGACGTTATCGGGAGAATGAAGCAAGTCGTCGCGAAAGAGGAACAGAAGCTCGGAAAGGCTCCTTAGGTCATACCCATCTTGGCGAGTTTCTGAAAGTCCGTCATGCTCTGGACAAGGTCTGTCTGGCTCACAATCCCAATTATCTTATCGTGCTCCGTGACGACTAACCGCTTGAGTTGCTTCTCAACCATCTTCCTAGCTGCGTCGATGAGGCTTGCGGAAGCGTCAATAGTAGCCAACGGCGCCGTCATAATCTCTTGAACAGTCAGTTTTGAGGGATCTGCACTCTGGGCCACAATCTTCTCCAACATGTCACGCTCGGTGACTATTCCAAAAGGGAGGCCGTCCCGGTTCGCAATCAAGGAGCCTATGTGCCGCTCCACCATCAAACGCGCGGCCTCCTTAGCCTTGGCCTTCGCGTCGATGGAGATTATCGTTCTCATAATCTGGCGAACTGTCGGTTCAACGCTCATGCTCAATCAACACCGGTAAACTGTTAGATTCGCATTAAAGGATTACCTGCTAATCAACCTGCTCACCGCGCATATGCGCGGGGCGTCCGATCCTTCAGCACATTGTTCATAGGCGTGACTGATTTATCGCGGGCAAGCCTCAAGTCTACACTTCGTACGATGCATTCCTCTTTCGTTTTTGACGCTCGGTAGAGGATATCCCCCTTCGGGGTCACAATTTCGGACATTCCGATAAAGCGCAGCCCGCGCTCCGTGCCTACGCGGTCAGCCGTGACAGCGAAAACCTTGTTTTCCAGTGCCCGAATCTTCATCGACTCAGGGCAGTGAGGTAGGACAAGATTCGAAGGGTGGGCGATTAATTCCGCTCCTTTCAACATGAGGGTTCGAGTGGATTCTGGGAAATACCAGTCGAAACAAATCATTACTCCGATTCTGCCGAAGACTTTGAACTCGTTGCCGGGTTTAAAGAACTTCTTCTCATTCCAGAACAAATGCACCTTCCGAAACGTGCCTAAGTACTTGCCATCTTTGACGACGGCCGCTGAGTTGTAGAGGCTTTGGCCTTTTCGCTCTGCGATGCCAGCAACAATCGTACTTCCCTGTTCTTTGGATAGGCCCATCAGGGTTCGCGTGGTGTTACCCTCCGGTATCGGCTCTGCCACGCGTGCAGCGTCCTGACGGTTCCGGAAATTGTAGCCGGTGTTGAATAGTTCTGGAAGAACAAACAGATCTGCTCTCTTGTTGCCAATCAACCGCAGCGCCCGGTCAACGTTTCCCTCCACATCAAGGAGATTCGCATTGTTCTGCACAAACCCTACTCGCATCCTTTTTGCCTTCTTTGTAGTGGTTGGATGTGTGGAATCCTGCTGAAGAACTCAGAGCATTTTGCATATTTACCTCTGCCTGAAGGCTCTCAAACGTCGGCAGTTTTCGTGGTCAGTGTCGGAGTGTGTGCAAAATGAAACTGGCCATATCTGATTCAGAGTAGCTAACCAAGTCAGGTGGCCCTGAGAGCTTCATCTATCTTCAGAGAAGGAAGGCAGTCACGGTTGCGGCCAATGCAACCGTCACTAATATGGGAAGTACGACGGCCAAACTGTAGATAGAAGAGAGGTAGCCCGCGCCGTACGAAAGTAGAGACCCTGCGACCAACGAGAGGCCAAGGTTCCCGGCGTATGCCAAGCCCAGCCTCTTTCCTGGTACAGTTGCGCCAACTAGACCATACACCACTGGAAAGGAAAGGAAGAATGGAACGCCACTCAAGATTTCGAGAACGACAGCGACGATCCACAAATCCTTGGAGAAGGTGAGTACAGTCGCCATTGCTAGAATGATTGTGGTTAATACGAAAGATACTTTGAGGGTTGTTTTCTCACTGCCAAAGAAGGCTACGAACCGTCCCGCGTTGAATGTAAAGCAGACTCCAAACGCAAGCCAGAGCGCAACTGCGAGTGCACTAATACCAGGGCTCAGCCCCAAGCTGACATTCAAGTAGAGTGGCATGAACCCTGAAAAAACCAAGTACAAGCATTGGAGAAAAACAGTGCTGAACTGTGGAATTAGAAACGACCTGCTAAACTTTCGTCCATGGCCTGCTTCAAGTAACTTTTCAGCAAGGTCAGGAGTAGCAGCCTTAGTCTCGCCAATCCCCATCAGCCAGGCGAACGCAAACAAAGCAATTACGCAACCGACTCCCCAAAGAACAAACGGAAGGCGCCAACCCAAACTCTCCGCGATGAACCCCGTGGAAACCATTGCGAATGCCAAACTAGCATCACCAAACGCACTTTGAAATCCCAACGATGCAGCACGATTGCTCGCCGTGCGAAAGATCACGGAAAAGCTCACGGGATGGTATGCACCTGCAGCCCCTCGCAGAAGAACATAGAACAACAGCATCTGCCAGAAGCTCGTCGCTTCAACGAACACCAAATTCGCAACAGCGAGAGAAGCAAGGCCCACGAATAACACACGTTTCGTGAACCCAGCATCCGAGAAGAAACCGAACACAAATTGCATTACCACAGTCGCGAGCAAACCCGCGCTTAGGACGGTTCCAATTTCAACCAGAGAAAGGCTAAGCCCAACGCGCATAACGGGCAAAGCCGCCGAGAAAACTGCAAGCGAACCATCATTCACCGCGTGAAAAATTCCAAACGCAACCAGCTGGCGCTTGCCGCTCAAATAACTTCAACCTTAATGCTAAACTATGTAGACGATAGACATTGGCTGTTGAATAAGGCTTCACAAGCACTACCAAGCTCGGAAACTTAAAGCAAATTCGTGTTCGTCCATTTTATGGCAAGCGCCACTAGCACACCTCGTCGTGAGCGCCAATGGGTTTCAGCGGTCAGCTAAGAAATGGTTGCACTCGACTCTCGCGAATATGAAACACAATCAGACTTGAGCTATCGAGGAGAGAGCATGTTCCTGTCGAGAACGAGTTCCGTCTCGGGGCATTTTCTTGCATACATCCTTTTCACGACTAGAGACATCCTTGAGCGACCACCGATTTGTTTTTCAGAAATTTCGATGATTCCGTCAAAAAGATCTGCAATTGTTTGAGTCTCGGCTTGTGTGGTGATTAGTGGATTCATCACGCATAGGATCGTGAACCCTTCGGCTTTCTTCCTAGCTAGGAAGTCGTCCATCCATTTCCTGGTCCTAGCTGCTTGGTGTTCGAGCAATGCGTCGGATAGGATGTCCATGATGAGTATTTTGCTTGCGGATGGGTCTATCAGTGGCTCCAAGATGTTGGCGAGGGAGATGTTGAGTTCGTTCAGGCTTTGAACTCCTGGGATTTTGTGGATGTTGGGTCGGGCAGGGATTATCTTGTCAGCTTGGGGGCTGAAGGCGTGGAGATTCCTTTTGTATCTATCAGCCAAGTCCCTTGTTCTGCCCAGGTCGCGTGATACAAAGAAGACTGTTCTTGAGGTCGAGATCCCTGAGGCTATGATTCTTTCTAGGAGCAAATCCGTTTCATTGCACTGGGGGGACAAGAGCAGAACGGAATAGCCAAGGGGTAAGCCGCCATCGAGAGCAGAATCTAATGGCGGGTAACCGGTGGGCATGCATGACTCCTCCGGCTTTGAGGCTACTACCGGATGTGCGTCGCCCACGACGCCAGCTTCTCGTTCTGGAGAGGGCCTCTTCTTCCTAGCTTTGACAAGGAACAGCGAAATTGCCGAGATCACTATAACAACCAGCATAAGGCCGGTCAGAGGAATCGAAGAACCGGAAGGGGGTGCTTTCGTGGTCGTTGTCGTTGAGAGGGTGGTGTGTGAGCTGGTCGAAGTTGTTGTCACGGTTGTCACGGTTTGTTGAGGCAATTGAGTTACTGCGATTTGAAATGAACTATGAGTAGAACCCACAATTATCCCGCCCGCCAGCAAGATGGCGACGAGATCAAGCTTCCAAACTCCCGCGGTAGGTGGTGCTTGGGCATTGTTGATGACGGTGAAGTTGTAGGCCTGGTTGAGTACGCTGACGAAACCTACGTGAATGGATTGCGTGGAGAAGGATTTGTTCGAGGCTGGGTCAATTAGGTCAACTCTTCCCGCGATGTCAATCGCAGACTTGGAACAAGTCGCCTCGAGTTGCGTTTTGACCGCAACTGTTTGGTTGGGGTTCACGTTGGCTGGAAAATCCATGCGAGTTATTGTGATCTGGCAACCAATCACGTGGGCAGCGAAAGGCGAAGCCCAAAGGGGTGCCAGAAACCACAAGAGAAGGAGATGTAGCCGCATAAAGCGTGAACCTCAACTTCCAACATGAACGTTAAGGAGTCAAGACGCCCTTCACATTTAAGCGCTCTTCACGGTCGAGTTGTCTCACGCGCAAATGCACAATCCCAAGAAATACCAGACTCACAACGAACACGCGTTCGCGTCACGAAGGATAATGCCTCTAGCTGTCGCCGGCTGAGGTAGGTTCTATCTCGGCGAAGAAACCGACGCGCCCGAAAACTCGTGCTGATAGGCACAATACTTGAGAACCTCGGTGTACGCTTCAGATCCGCTGTGATAAAGAATCAGGCAACGGTGCTGATGAACGCAAAAGGAGGCTTTGAGGTACCAGTTTTTAGCCCGTACGCCAGAACGCACAAGTTCGAACTATCCGAGAAGCCAGGAAAGGCGAAAAGGTTTCAGGGAGCATGGCCCAAATGGTTGAGGGACGAAGTCAACGACCTACTGGCGCACAATGAACCATCTGAAAAAGCGTGCGGACAATCCTCAACAAATACAGTATTGCGATCAGATCACAGCACCCCCAAGCGATCGAGGGTTGAAGACGCCAAGTAGGAAATGGAGGTGGTGCCGAGGGCGGGAATTTCCGGGACTGTTTGCAGTTCCTTTTGAATCCGCGATTCGGCCTACGCGTTTTCTGCGTAGTCAACCCGGTCTTCAGCTTCACCCACGTGGTCGGGTGCTCTCCCAGGCTGAGCTACCTCGGCTCCGAAAGAGCCAGACTGGCGAGAAGGAATTAAGAGTTTCCCAACGTTACAGTGCGCGAAGCCCAGCTTCATCGCAAGATTCGAGTTTCATGATATCCACAGTTGTGGTTGTGGGGTCCGCGTAATTTCAACTGGGGCTTAACGAAGGTTTTTAGGCGGATGGTGGAAACCAGTCGGAACGATGGGCCGGTAGATCAGCCTGGTATGAGCATCGCTGACATGGCGAAGCGACTACATCGTCCGCTTGGCATGCTATAACAGCCCGCAATGCGGAAAGACCCTAAGAAATCCCGCAAGGTCGCGGGTTCAAATCCCGCCCGGTCCACCACCATTACGTCAAGTGGTCTATTGGTGCGACGGAGGAACCTAAACTTTGGGACAATTCTTCTTGTGTAAAGGGAAAATTTCTGAACTGTTCGTTTCGAAACCACACTTATCGCACACGAATCGTTGTCCTTCCTTTTCGAACCTAGGAATCATGGTTAAACAACGCCATCAATTATCCAAGCATACACTAATACTTTGTCGATTCTCCTACCCTCACCTCAATCAAAACCCCCCGGACTGGAGGTGAGTGATGCACCGGTCTCAGAATTGGCTAGTGGTGAATTTGATGAGGGAGGAGTAGTTAGGGGGCACCCCAATAAAATCAGACAAGATTTTCGTGTATGTTTGGGCACCGGCTGACCCACACTATCCTGATCTAATCAGCCTCTTGACCAAAGAGTTTTAACCAAAAATCAACCATCATCCACCAGATTTCAAATGAGTAATGCGAAATCCTATCTTGCAATATCAATGGGCATAATAATACTCCTCGCGGATTTGTGGTGGACTTGGACAAGCTACACGTATCTGCCTTGGCTAGCTGCGGGCGTAATAATAGGAGTAGCCAGCGTGATATGGATAGGTCTTGACTACGACCTTATGAAAAAGTAAACGTCCTCCGCAGAAACCGAGGCTTGCGCACCAGTAGACCACAGTGAAACGCAGAATCCCTTCAGGGAGCTACTTGTCCGGCGAAGACCCCTTTGTAGGCAGCAGCTCCTGTCGCTTCCTCGATTATGACTTGGCAGATCGCGGTTCCAGGATGCAAGGCCAAGGGGAGCGGGGAGACGTTGAGGATTTCCAGAACGACTCGGCCCGTGCTCCCTGGTTGGATGAACCCACTGCTTAGATGGATCAGAAGCCCCACACGCGCAAAACGCGACCTTCCCTCGATTCGCCCACTCAAAGTGGGCGGGAATGTGAGGTTCTCCTCTGTTATTCCCTGAACAAGCTCGTTGGGCATCATGAGCAAATGATTACCCCGATCGACTTTGACAACTCGAGTGAGTTGTTTGTAGTCGGCATCTTCACGAACATGGAAGACATCTCTCGTCTTCTCGAAGACGCGAAACGTATCCCCGAGGTGAAGATCAATAGAAGCCGGACCGACTTGATTCTTGTTGAAGGGCTGTATCCTAATCGCTCCTTCCTCAATCAATTTGAGTATTCGATCTCGTCCGAGCGTTGCCATATGCACCCAAGCGTGGTTCCGGTATTGTAGGATGAGGTATCTGGATTTTACGCTATCTGTTAACTCGCAGGTGGCTGGTTCCTGGTTGCCGTACGCAACGCAGCGCCCAGCCCACGCCAGTCAATGGTTCAAAAAGTTTGAATTACCATGCCGACATGAATCGGTGTCAGCAATGCTAACTGTTTCCGTAACCTACAAGTTTAGCCAGCGATTCCCTGTCCCAGCCCAGAAGGCCTACCAATGGTGCACTGACTACGAACCCAGTGACCTAGCATTAATGCATGAGAAGGGCCACCGTGAAATCCGCAAAGTAACGAACGACACAATAATCTTCAAGGAAACCGTCAAACAAAACGGGAAGAATATCAGGAAAATCAAGCTCGTCAAACTCAACCCCAAAAGCCTCTCTTGGTACAATATCCAAATCTCCGGGCCCAACAAACATTCTGCGTTCCTCTACGAAATCGTGCCTGAAGGTAAGCATAAATCAAGACTCAATTTCACCGGACTCCTAGTAGTATACAGCAAGGTCAGGCTTACGCCGCAAAGGATCAGACAAATCGCCAATCGCGAAAGGCGGTATGATTCTATTGCATGGAAACTCCTCGCAAGAGCAATGACAAAAGAGTACCCTGGAGTCAGCAAGCAAACATGACGTGGACGCTTGAAGACTCGGAGCGAATGTCGCCCAAACGTTCAAAGCCCGCCTGAATATTCAGACAAGCTGCACGCTGTCATCTGTGGCACGAGAACAGAGAGAATTGTTCAACGAAAATAGTAAGGAAACGCAGCTCCTGAAATCATTGGGATTGTCAGGGGGCGAGTCTGCAATTTACCTCAAACTCCTCTCCCAATCTGAGGGAGAAATGCTCGACAGGGTTGTTACGGCGTTCGGGGTCCCGGCGGACATTGCTGAGGATGCGTTGAAGGCCCTTGCGGACAAAGGCCTTGTCAAAATCCAAAGCAACAGAGTTGAGGTGGTGCAACCTCGGATCGTACTTCAAAGAATATTGGAGCATAGGAAACGGAATGTGGATAGCCAATTGGCGCAGGAAACCTCAGTCGCGCTGCAGCTGGAGAAGTTGTTGGAGCCAGTCTACTGGGAGAACCGGCTGGGAATTAGGCCGGAGGATATCATAGAGCCTCTCCGCGATCTTCCCGAGATGGAGCTCCGCACCGCTCGAATCCTTGGCAACGCTGGCAAGGAGGCTTTCATTTTCGCACAAACCTTTGGCTGGTTCAGCAAGGTCCGAGAATCAGTCTTCCAAGCCCACGACCGCGGCGTAGGCATGAGGATATTGATGATGGTTAACGACGAGTCCACACGGGAAAAGGCGAAGGAGCTCAGGGATTTGGGCATTCAGGTGCGGCACTGCGCCGAGGAATGGTACCCAGTTCGCGGAACCCTTGTGGACGACCAGGAATTGGTTTTCTTAGTTTGGGCTACCAAGAAGCTTGACGTTCCACGGCCAATCTACTACCGCCCACACTACACACAAAACCAGGGCCTAATCCGGGTTTTCAGGGACGCGTTCCTGAAAAGATGGGAAGAAGGCCAGAAAATCTAGCTCCGCGGTTCACATGGAATGTGAAAGGGTCACCGAATTCGCAGTAGATCTTGCTAACGCTGGCCAGAATCGTCCTTAGTGATGAATCCACTTTAACCAGATGACTTTGGCAAGTGCAATCCGTTGCACCTAGGTGCGGGAGTACAACTCTGACATCGACCGCTCTGTGAATACGTCTATTCACCAAACACTCCAGTCGCCTTCCAGATTTCACGCAAACACCCGCCCTGACCACGTACTCCTCGCGCGTTGTGAGGTAGTCAACATGCCAGTGGGCTCTTTTGGAACGGCGAATGTGACGACCGAGCCTTCTCTCAAGAGACAGCGCTCCCTGTCCTAGGGCGGAACCTGTGTAAACGTAGTACCCCGTGGTAAGCCTCGCGGAGCCCAGCTTACCGAACCTTACCCGCATCGGCCTCTTGGATTCAATGACTAACGTGTACGTTCCTTTCACGAACGGGAGCTCCGAAGCACAAATAGCGCCCATGGGCCGCCTTATGCTGAATGGTCTAGGTGGTGGCGATGAAGGCGATAGTTCTTGCGGGCGGCTACGCAACTCGCCTCAGGCCCATAAGCTACGCCCTACCCAAACTCCTCTTCCCAGTCCTTGGAAAACCAATGATCTATTGGACCCTCGAACTTCTCAGGAATTTTGGCGTAGACGAAGTTGTCCTCGGAGTGAACTATCTATCTGATCTACTTCGCGCTGTTGTTGGCGAGAAATATGGTAACATGACGGTCAACTATTCCCTTGAAAATTTCCCGTTGGGGACTGCTGGGCCGATAAAGCTGGCATCCCAAATGGTTAGTATTAACGAGACCTTCGTCGCCATGAACGGCGACATCATCACGAACATCGACCTCGCAAAAATGCGACAACGACATGAAACAAACCAAGCCTCAATTACAGACGCACTCTACGAAGTGAAAGATCCCCGAAGATTCGGCGTCGTCCAACTGGATTCGGACGGACATATCAGACGGTTTATTGAGAAACCTATTCTGAAAGAAGCCCCCAGCCACCTCATCAACGCAGGCGTTTACATGATTCAGCCAGAAGTCCTCGAAATGATTCCTCCAAACAGAAAGGTCTCGCTGGAGCGCGAAATATTCCCTGTTCTAGCAAGTGAGGGCAGGCTGTGTGGGTTCACATTTTCCGGCTACTGGTTCGACATCGGCGACATGGCGGAATTTCGGAAAGCCAACTTCCAATTACTCAAACAACGGAGCTTAGGGTCCCTTCTGCAGGAAAGCGACGTGAAGATTGCTGCGGATGCAAAAGTCAGAGTCCCATCATTTTTGGGTGAATCCTCTCAAGTAGAAAGCAAAGTGTCAGCGGGCCCCTACGTATTGGTAGGTAAGAAGTCTCAGATAATGAGGGGCGCGAGCGTGGCAGACTCAATTTTGTTCGACAACGTAACGATTGGCGAAGGCTCCATCATTCAAGGGGCAATCGTGGCCTCCAATACAACAATCGGAAAGATGGTGAGAATAGAGGCAGGGGCGGTTATTTCCCCACACGTTCAAATTCATGACGGAGTCAGGATAGGCCGCAACGCAATAGTTCACCCCTTCAAGGAGATCACCTCAAACATTCGCGCCAACGCGCACGCTATGTGAAGAAGTGGAGTTCATTGGCAGAAAGAAAACTGTTCGGCACTAATGGTGTTCGAGGCATCGTAAACAAAGAACTCACAGCAGAACTTGCCCTGAAACTATCGATGGCCACGGGCACATACTTCAAAGGTGAAGACATGGCCGTCGGCTGTGATGGTCGAGTTTCAGGTCCCATCTTCCTAGAAACAGTCTGTTCGGGGCTCGCAAGTGTCGGATGCAGAGTCTGGAACCTGGGCCTGATAACTACACCCGCCCTGCAATTTCTAACAAAAGACTGGAAGCTAAGGGGAAGCGTGATGGTCACCGCCAGCCATAACCCCCCCGACTACAACGGCATGAAGGTCATGGGGAATAGTGGCGTCGAACTCCCACACGAGGAAGAGGCAGAAATCGAAAAGATTTACTACCAATCAAAATGGAAACTCGCGCAATGGAACAAAGTCAAACCGCCACTTCCTGTAGCCGACAGATTCTCAAGATACGTGAATTCAGTCATCGAACACATCGGGCGCGTCCCCGCTGGAAGGGGTTTCAAGGTTCTCGTAGACGCCGGCAATGGTGTGAGTGTTCTTGCCACTCCACCAATACTGGAAAAACTCGGTTGCGAAGTCTCCATTGTGAACGGGAGGATTGACGGAACATTCCCGGGCAGGCTCCCCGAGCCCACACCAGAGCACCTCAAGGAGACTTCGAGAATCCTTCCCACGCTTCACGCCAACTTCGGCGTCGCACACGACGGTGACGGAGACAGGGCGGTCTTTCTCGACGAGCACGGAAAGGTGTGCTGGGGAGACCAAACCTTCGCCCTCATCATAAAGGACTTCTTAGAAACACACTCTGGCCGCAAGATTGTAACCCCAATCAGCTCGTCTCAGATGATTGAGGAAATCGCGGAGAAATACGGGGGCGAAATCGTTTGGACCCCTGTTGGCAGCGTGTACGTCTCGAATCTCATGCTGAAGATCGATGCCAAGCTCGGCGGCGAGGAGAACGGCGGCATCTTCTACTCACCCCACGTCGCGGCAAGGGATGGGGGAATTACAACTGCGTGGATTTACAAAATCCTCGCTGAAACTCGAAAGCCTCTCTCGAAACTAGTGGATGAACTTCCGAAATACTACCTCGTTAAGGACAAGATGCCCTGCCCAGATACAATCAAAGAAAAAGTAACCGAGGAAGTTCGAAATCTCCCCAGAAAGGGCAAGGTGCTGGACATCGATGGCATCAAAGTGTGGGCTCCTCCTAGGTCTTGGATTCTAATCCGCCCCAGCGGAACAGAGCCACTATTCAGAATCCTCGCCGAGGCACCAACAAAAGGCCTAGCCATGAAAATAGTCAACGACTACAAGATCAAACTGTCACGAATAATCAAGAGGTGCCTTAGAAATGCTTGACCTCCTCGGAATCGCAGGCATACTACTCATTTTCGCTGTTACGTTCATCGTCACTTTCATTGCAACACCAATCATAGCGCACGAGATGAGGAAACGCGGGATCACTGGAAAGGATGTTCACAAACCAACCAAAGACCCCGTCCCAGAGATGTGCGGGCTAGCAATTCTATTGGGGTTGACTGTCGGAGCTGCTGGTTACGTAGTTTTGTTCCCAAGCGCAGCATCAGAGGTTGTGGCGTTTGTTGGCACGTTCCTTATTGCTGGCGCAATCGGAATCCGCGATGACTTGCGGCCCCTCGGCGCAAGAGCCAAGCCACTTCTAATCGCTGTTGCGTGCCTGCCCATTCTGATTCTTAAAACCTACAAACCCCTAGCTGAGGTGCCTCTAGTGGGCACCATCAGGCTCACATTGATCTATCCATTCCTCGTACCCGTAGCTCTCGCAGTCACCGCAAACTCCGTGAACATGATGGACGTCATGAACGGCTCGATGCCGGGAACGGTCGGGATAATCTCCGCGGCAGCTGTCGTAATCCTCCTACTCTCCGGCCAAACCCAAATCGCGGCACTTGCCGCAGGATTACTCGGTGCAATGTTGGCTTTCTATTACTTCAACAGATTCCCGGCCAAGGTTTTCGACGGCGACACTGGCAGCCTCGCCGTGGGCGCTGCAATAGGCGCGATAGCTATTCTAGGGAGCATTGAGGCCGCCATGATAGTAGCACTGATTCCACACATCATGAATGCATTCTCTGGGCTCGCATCCGTTGGTGGCCTCTACGAGAGACGGCAGATACGACAAAGGCCAACAAGACTGCGTGACGATGGAAAGCTGGAAGCGAGCGTTGAGAAGGCGGCCCCGGTCACGTTGACGCGGATGATACTCGCCGCTGGACCGTTGGGTGAGCAGGATATTGTTCGAGGCATGATGGTACTTACTCTCATTTCGTCAATCCTCGCAATCTTCACGTATTGGGTTACTGTGGTGGGCAGAGTTTGAGGCGACTATTGGGACTCGCTACGTTCGAAATCTTCGTGTGGTCACTCCTTCTGCTTTGCACTCTCCTGATTTCACACGTGGCCTTCGGAATCAACCTCGGAGCCGAGACCTTTCTCGAGAGGTTGCTCACGCAGGCCGCTCGACTTGTAGTGTCCGGGATAGTTATTCTCGGTTGGCTTCTTGTGTGGAAGAAGGCTACCGATCTCTATTTTTGGCGAACCGCCTCACGCAAGAAGGTTACCGTTTGAAAATTCTCTGAAACATTACGCGTAGTGGATCCTCCATGCTACTAACGAGCCTAGCTGATTTCTTTTTGTAGAACTCTCGGAAGTCATGGCTCTTTGAGATAGAAACCGTTCTCTGCGCGATCCGGGTAGGATCCAACACTCTTTCCACTAAGCCGTAGTTAATGAGGAACCTTTCCACGAAGGTTGGTTCGCCTGGGTAATAGGATATGGCGGGCACGCCGAGTAATGCAGCCTCTGCGGTCATCGTTCCACCGCCACCAACCACCACCGACGAAAACTGCATCAGAGAAATCGCGTCGATCACGTGCTCAGGGACAATAATCTTGTTACCAAACCGTTTCCTAAACCGTTCGCCCTGCGTGGTGTATCTTGGTAGAACTACTACCTGCCCGGTGCCGTCGTTCAAATCCAATACTTTCGCGATAATGTCTACCGCTTTGCCCGACGCTGCTGAGGAGTAGTCATACAGGTATGCAGCATATTCTTCAGGTGTTCTAACCACGATTATTGGCTTCGAAAGGTCCAATTTCAATCCATCAATAACCTTCGGGTTGGCCTTGAAACCGGTCAGCCAAACGGCGGGGTCCAATGCGCGGTAACGTACTATGTCCCTTGGGTTCATTCCGTATCGTTTCCAAGCATAGAGCGGAATAACCCAAGGTGTGAATAATTTCTCCGACAACGGTAGTGTAAGCCTTGAAACGGCTTCAGCATGTGGCGAATCACTGACACAGTAGTGGGGTATCTTGAGGCCGAATGCGGTTCTAGCCGCCTCGGGGGACGCGAATGAAATTGCTACGTCTGGCTTTTGCTGCTCGATGACCTCAGCCAAGTTCCAGATGCGCTTGGCGCTTTCCACTAGCTTGTCTTTGAGCTTCACTCCGCCATGGTGTCCAACCTCAATGGCTTTGAGGCCTTTGAGTTCCAGTAGTTCGTTGACTTCACGGTACTCACGTGTTGTTAGGACCGTCTTGTGGCCCTTAGCATTCAGCCTGTGGTGCAGTTCACCGAAGAAGTTCGCCTGTTTCGGCGTGAGTATGTCGATCCAGACTTTCATTTGGGAGTCAACTCCGCCGCCGCGATTCGCTTAGCGTTTCCCCACCGGAGGTCGAAGGATTCCCGGAAGATCCTTATCAGCCCAGGGTTCTTTGTGTGGTGGGGCGTGTAGACGATTGGGTTCCAATGCCGCTCAGCCTCTTCAGCCGCCCAAATCACAAAAGCCAGGTCCTTGTTGTCGACGAGCGTACCGCGGACTGGATGCCACGGTTCTCTCGTGTCCCGAATCTGAGCACCGAGGCCGCTCAATTCGCTTAGGTGCTTCCCCACCTGATTATTGGGAATTTGCATTAGAATTCTAACCTTCACACCTCTTCCCAGAGCAGTTCGGAGCGGTGATTTCACTTTTGGAAGCCACGAGAACAGGGCAGTGGAAACGAGTATTTCATCGGATGCGCCGAGAACGTAACCACTAGTTCTCTTCTCCATAATCCGCAAATCCTCCAATGGCTCCAGCAGTTCCTCCGCTTTCACTTGCAGATGGCTCTCCACGTACATCGGCTCCACTTCCTTCTGCAGCCGTTTCATCGTGTCTTCAACAGAGAGAAGGTTCGTCTCAAAGTTCTCGCGAAGATGTGTCAAGTATTCCCGCTTTGCCTGTTCAGGGGCGATTGCGTGAAATCTTTTCGGTCGACTCTGCACGATTCTCGCGAACCCTTTCTGCATGAGCTGTTCGAGTGTTCCGTAGACTCTAGTAATTGGGATAGAGGTCGTTTTCGAAATCTCCTCAGCCGTCAATTCCTTTCTGGACAATAGCGCTAGATATGCCTCTGACTCGTACGCTGTGAGGCCTGCGCTGCGCAGGGACTCCATCAATCGGCTTAAAGAACGCATAATTCACCTATGTAGAGTTAAAAACAGTTAAATATTTCGCAGGGCCGCACTAACAAAGGTACGGATTTTGTCTTCGCAGCCTCCACTGTCATTGGAACCCGGCGAAATTGCGGTAAGAATTCGAGACGGCGCTTTAACAATAGGCGTTGTTGGGTTGGGCTGGATGGGCCTACCAACCGCATGTCTTTACGCCGATGCAGGGGCCCGCGTAATCGGAGTGGACATGAACCCGAAGGTCGTTGAACGAGTAAGCAAAGGAGACCCTCCTTTGGAAGAACCTGGCCTTGAAGTCATGTTGAAGAGGTCGATAAAATCAGGCAAGTTGACTGCAACGACTTCAACTGAAGAGGCGACTGCCAATTCCGATATTATTTTCATTGTTGTCCCTACGATGATTGACCGGCAGAAGCGGGCAGATTACTCCGCAGTCGAGGACGCTTGCACGGGCATAGGGAAAGGCATCAGAAATGGCAGCCTAGTCATCTTCGAAAGCACCTGTGGTCCAGGGGTTACTGAACGTGTGGTCAAGGGAACGATCGAGAAGTATTCTGGCTTAGTGGCTGGCCAAGGTTTCGGAATCGCCTACAGCCCCATCCGCGCAATGGGCGGACGCGCACTCCAAGACATGCAGAGCTACGGCAAAATCGTGGGCGCAACAGATAAGAAAAGCCTCGAAGCGGCCTGTGCCGCACTTTCCGTAGTCGTAAAGGGCGAGCTGATCCGTGTCCGCGACATAAGAACGGCTGAGTTGTCAAAACTCTTTGAGACAATCTACCGGGACGTGAACATTGCTCTCGCCAACGAGTTCGCCCTACTGTGCGAAGAAATTGGGGTTGATTATACGGAGGCGATGACAGCGGCAAACAGTCAACCATACTCCCACCTTCACCAAACGGGTGTAGGCGTGGGCGGCCATTGCCTCCCAGTATACCCATACTTACTCGCAACGGAGGCCTACGCGCTCGACACAAAACTGAGATTGGTTCTCGACGCGCGCAAGATAAACGACTTCATGCCGCGCCACGTAGCAAAGCTCGCTTCAGACGGACTAAGGATATGTGGCAAGTCACTGAAGCGCGCGAAAGTAGTAGTGCTTGGAATTAGCTATAGACCCAACGTGAAAGAGCTCCGCTACTCTCCGTCCTTGGAATTGATTTCCATTTTGAAGAAACGCGGATCCAAAGTGACCACCTACGATCCACTCTACAGCGCATCCGAAATGGAATCGTTAGGACTAACGTCCGACGCTTCACTACGCAGGGCCGTCGAGAAAGCGGACTGCGTAGTTTTGAGCGTGGGGCATGATGACTTCAAGAAAATGGACACCATCGAGCTGGCAGCACACATGTCCAAGCAAGGGCTAATCATTGACTGCACCGGCATCCTCGACCCAGCCAGCGTTGAAAAGAGCGGCCTAGTTTACCGAGGCACAGGGCGGGGATTGTGGACCCGGTGAGAAAACTCCGCGTGGCAGTCATAGGAACCGGTTTCTGGGGAAAAAATCAAACAAGAGTGCTTTCTCAACTCGCCTGCACTGAGTTAGCGTGCGTGTGCGACGCGAACGAGGCCGCTGCTAAGGCCATCGGGGCACAATTTGACGTACCCTACACGGGCAACGTCGATGAGCTCCTCTCCAAGAAGGATGTGGAAGCTGTGACGGTTTGCACTCCGACCACTACCCACAGGGAAGTTGCGACACAGGCATTGAAGGCTGGAAAGCATGTGCTCGTGGAGAAACCGATGACAAACACGGGCTCCGAAGCCCGAGAACTGCTCTCCCTCGCCGAACAGCAGGGCCTCCGAATAATGCCGGGCCACATTGAACGCTTCAATCCTGCAGTTAGCCATCTGAAGCATCTCGTGGATAACGGCGAGTTGGGAAGCGTCATGCTCCTACTCGCCAGGCGTGTGGGCAGATGGCCTGAGCGTATTGGGGACGTGGGCGTCGTGAAGGACTCGGCGATTCATGACATCGACCTGGCGAGGTACATCTTCAAGGACGATGTGAACACCGTCTACGCCCGCACGGGCAGCATGAGGCATACGAAGGAAGACTATGCGGAGATAATGCTCCAATTCAAGAACGGAGGAACAGCCTTCATCGACGCCAACTGGTTGACGCCGCGTAAAACTCGTACGTTGGTTGTGACGGGAAGCGAGGCCACCGTCGAGCTCGACTACATCACTCAGGAAATAGCGGTCGAAGATTCCGAGAAAACCGTTAAACCAAACATCGAAAAGAAAGAACCGCTCACACTCGAACTAACACACTTCGCAGAATCAATACTCAACGACCAACCATTCGCGGTAAATGGGCTGGATGGCCTAAGAGCTGTGGAGATCTGCGAAAGCGTTCTGCAATCAGGCGCCGCAGGACGACCCCTGACGCTCTCACAATCGCCCAGTTGACAATCTGACTCGGTTGAAAACACGAATAAAACCCAAGGCAAACTCATCAGCGCGCTTCTCCACTTGCCCCCGAGTAACGCCCGAGGCTCTCAAATGGTGATAGAATTCGTGAAGAATGATGAAAGGCTCCGTAATGAAATCACTTTTTGATAGGTAGATCCGTTTCTCTCTTTCTACATAACAAGCAAGCACTCTCCTATGCCTCTTCACAGTTCCCACTCGCAGGTCAGGTTGATCGACTCCGTAGTGTTCGGAGAGTAACTGGAGTGCCGCCTCAGCGCGCCCATTAACAATGGTGGCCACTATTTTGGCTCGGAATTCTCGCTCTGCCTGCCCCGCGTCTTTCATGGTCATGACTCTCGAAAGTGGTATATTTGAGTAAGCGCCTCGTCATGCTCATTGGACGGCTTCGCGTTGAAGAGAAAACTAATGGACATATTGGCCTGCCCTATTGACAAATTCTTCCCGCTCGAATTGCTTGTGTTCGAAGAAAAAGAAGAAATCAATTCAGGGCTGATCACTTGTCCGAAGTGCAATCGCTGGTACCCAATCATCGACGAGATTCCACACATGCTGCCAGATGATTTGAGAGAACAACCAGAAGACCTATCCTTCCTCCAAAAGTGGAAGGACAAGATTCCCGAAAAGACCAAGCAAGAAGGAAAGCCCTTCAACCTCAAGCCTGGGGCCTGAGCCCACAGGTGAACGAGAACGCCCGCACAATTTGTCACATCACCAAACGCACCACAACCTAAAGGACCATACTCGCAAGGGGTAGTAGCAGAGGGCTTCCTGTTCATTTCAGCCCAAGGCCCATTTGACCCAAAGACCGGAAAAATCTCCGGAACCAGTATTGAATCACAAACCCATCAAACCCTGGAGAACGTGAAGGCCATTCTGGAGGCTGCAGGCCTCACTATGCATAACATTGTGAAAGTCTCACTCTTTTTGAAGAACTCAAGCGACTTCCCGAAAATGAATGAAATCTATAAGACATATTTCCCTGAGCGCCCCCCAGCTAGAACCACGCTTGAAGCTGGGATGCCGATTCCAGACGTGCTCGTATCCATGGATGCCATTGCCCACGCATGAGGGTGCAGTTTTTCAAGTATTGTAACAGTTCAGTGAATTGATCAGAGTTGGACGGCCCTTCCAACTCCCTTCTTAATTGCGAGGTCATAGACCTTTCTTGCTGTCGAAATGTCCTGAATGGCGAGGCCTTGAGATTTGAAGACAGTAATCTCTGAATCATTTTCACGCCCAGCTTTCTTTCCAGTCACGATCTCACCGAGCTCTGCGTAGATGTGATCCTGCGAAAGCAGACCCTGTGCGATTGGAATGATTAGGTCGCCTGCTTCTTTGAGGGCCGCCTCCCTCGAATCAACGACTAATTTGGCTCGTTTCAAAACGGCCGCGTCAAGTTCCCTTGCATCAGGAGTGTGGGAGCCAATCGCATTTACATGCGACCCGGCTTCCAGCCATTCCCCTTCCACCACAGGCGTCTTTGAGGTGCTCGCTGTCATCACAATATCAGACCCGCTAACCGCCTCTCTTCCACTCTCGACTTGCACAACTTGAACACCAAGCTCCTTCGCGACTTCGTTGCAGAACAATTTGCATTTGTCTGGGAGAACGTCGTAGGCCTTCACTTTCTTTATCGGCCTTACTTCGCAAACAGCCGCCACTTGCTTCTTCCCCTGCACCCCAGCTCCGATTATTCCGATTTCGTTAGCGTCCTTTCTTGCGAGATATTTCGTCGCCACACCGCTTGCTGCGCCTGTGCGAACGGCAGTGAGAAACGCGCCGTCCATAACCGCGAGCAATTCCCCGCTCTTCGGGTCAGTCAAGAGAACAACACCCAGTATCGTTGGCAGACCTAGCTTCACTGGATTATCCAAATAGACAGACACGACTTTGATCCCGAGGGCATTCATTTCTTCCAAGTATGCGGGCATGAAAAGAACCGCCCCCTTCTGTTTGGGGACTTTGATGGTTGGCCTGAGTGGCATGTTGACGGTTCCGTTTCCGTATTCTCCGAACGCCTTCTCGACGGCCTCGATTGCGTCCCGCATCGTGAGAACAGATTCAACGTCGTTTCTGCTAAGAAATAGAACCATCTCGTTTCACTCGACACGCGCAGTTCAGTGATTTCCGTATTGAGCCTTTCGGGGCCTAAACTTGGTCTTCCTCGAGTGGGCTGAGAAGTGAGGTTGCAAATTCTATGTGTTTGCAGCCTTCTCCGATTCGGTGTCAGCTATCATAGACCGGATGTCTTCTTGGGCGCTGTAAAGTTGACGGTTGATAGCGGTCAATTGGCCGACTGTCAAAAGTCAGTTGATGGAAAACCGCTCATACGATGACACCTGATAGCAGCTTTCACGGCAACCTGGAACAATGATTCACCTGTTTATGCGATTCTAGTTGGTCTAAGCACTTTATACCGACCAGCACAATGAGGCTGTGATTGTGATGACGACAGGTTTTGATGAGTTCCACAACAGAATCCACGACTTGGCTGAACGGGAAAACGAGTGTGACGGCCTGTTCGAAGAAATTAAGAATGGCAACGGCGAAAACTCACTGCGCTATCTTGCACTGAGAGATGCTTGCAAAGAGTTGAGAAAAGGAATTTTCAGAAGCGCCATGTCGGCAGGATTAACGCGGGAAAGCATCAACATAGAGATCAAACAAGTAAGAAGCGAGACGATCGCTACTAACGCGAAGCAGACGTAGGAAGAATCAGCAGAATCAACCGATTTCTTACAACAGGAACCAGTATGTCAGTCAACCGACAACTTGACCGACCCGCTTCTTGAAATCCTTGTTGGTTCCTTGCGGATCCTTACAGTTACGGATTCCCCCTCATCTCTCCTCATAATGGCTTAATTCCAGTCGGCCGCTAAACAAGCTGGGCCCAATTGGCTTGACAAAGGTCACCGTCATCGACTGCCAGACAGCAGGCATCTCAGGTGACATGCTGCTCGGGGCCCTAATTGACGCAGGAGCCAACCACAAACCAATCCAGGAAACCTGGCAACTCATCCCCAAATATTACCCGAAATGCAAGTCAATTCAGCTGGAGACCACTGAAGTCCTGAAGCACGGGTTCAGGGCCCGAAGAGCTGTGTCCAAGATTTCGGAAGATTCAAGTGAAGTTCATGCGGAATCCATGATTGAGGCAACAGAGAAGATAGCGACGTCATCGCAGATGAGTGCAGAGGCGGTGGCTTTCGCCAGGAACTCCGTGAAAACACTCGTTGAGGTTGAAAGCGGGCTTCACGGAGTAAGCATGAAACAGACTCATCTACATGAGGTGGGCTCAACGGACACGTTAGCAGATATTCTGGGCGTTGCGTCAGCATGCGACAGCCTAGGCATATTCGACGGGGAAATTTACTCCACTCCTGTTGCTGTTGGCGGAGGCACAGTCAACTTCTCACATGGGAAATTGGCCGTTCCGGCACCAGCCGTTCTGGAGATACTCACGCGGAACAGGGTACCCGTAATTGGTGGACCCGAGCCCACAGAACTCGCCACCCCCACCGGCGTGTCGATGCTCGTCAACCTAGTCGACGCTTTCCTCGAACAGTACCCCCCAATCGTCCCAGAAAGAACAGGATACGGCGCAGGAAACCTAGACCTGCCAACCGCACCGAACATCCTCCGAGTTGTCATTGGCCAAAGCCTCGAACCCAACCTCAACAGAGACAGCGCTCAAGTCCTCGAAACCAACTTGGACGACCTACCAGGCGAAATGCTGGGCCACGCCATCCAACGCATTCTCGATTCGGGCGCGAAAGATGTGTGGGTAACCTCAGCGCAATTCAAAAAGAACCGCCCCGGCCACATCCTACACGCAATATGCGACCCACAAGATACGGAAAGAATCGCAGAACTAATCATTGAAGAAACAGGCACATTGGGCGTGAGGTATCAAGAATACACACGTTTCACACTAAACAGGGAGATTCGAACTATCAAGGTGAGAATACACGAGAAGACGTTTGACGTGAGAATCAAAACAGCCACCACCGCTTCAGGGAGAGTGATCAAAACCAAACCCGAATTCGACGACATCCACACAATAGCTGAGACACTGGCAATACCAGCGCGCACAGTGGCTGAGCTGGTTACCCAAGAAGCACAGAAACAAATCGAAAGAAAAACAGGGGAAACTAGGCCTCTCGCCTAGCCAATCGCACTAATCCAAAAGCCGGCGCGATGCCCCCCACAAAGAGAACCGTTAGAATAAGCCCAACACTTGCAATCATCATCAGACTAGCCAATGCCAACAGCTCAGCTACGATGAAAACTGCGAACAATGCCATGGCAACTGTCACTGTCAATTTCAATACCCTCCGTTTGGTTCTTGCACTAATCTTTTCCTTCGCCAGACAGAGTATACCGAATGCGGGCAACCCGACATATGCCAACCCAATCAGGAAACTGGCGACGATGCCTGCTGTGAGCGCTGCTAACTCAGGTTGAAAGGCAAGCGTGGCATAAGAATCGGATGAGACATGCAAGATGCCGATTAGTGGATAGAGGACCTCTTTCATGGCCGTGCGTGTTGTTTCGTGCGAATACTCAAACTGAGCCACAGCCGGGCTGAAGGAATAGTACCAGGCATTGAATACGTCCATGAAACTTGAGCCCGCAAAAGTGCGTAGGATTTGTTGGTCGCGGAAGTTGCGGAGGAACTGAACCTCAGGCGACAGCTCGGAGCCGTAAGTGGCTGTAGCTATTAGGCATGGGGAAATGCTTATCGTTATTTGATAGGTTTTCGGCGACACCTTCCCAGTCGTGTCAGTTGCGGTTACTGTGAACTGATACGTGTTACCTGGCGTGCCTCTCTGGGCCACAATCTCCAATGTCGATACCGCGTATCCACCGAGCGGAGGCGTCACCGAGGAAGGAGAAAAAGCAGCGGTCAGTGATGGGTCCGATGGCGAGAATGCGCCAGCAAGTGTAACTGGGCTATTGAATACACCGTACGCGTTCACCGTTACCAAAATATCCACCCTCGCACCCTGCACAAAGCTCGCGCTGGTTATGGGTTCCGAGTTCCTGGTGAACGAGAGAGTAAAGTCTCGCAGTTGAGGCTGCGTCACAAGCGTGACGGTGACGGTGTGACTTGTACTTTCACCGCTGGCGGTGATAGTGATTGGAAAAGTGCCAATTGTCACTCCCAGTATTGTGCTTACAGTTAGCGTTGAACCGAAATTAGGAGCATTGCTTGCCGGATTGAACGAGGCGGTTGCCCCAGTCGGCAACCCACTAGGGCTCAGAGTGACCGTACCTGCGGTTCCGCTGACCTGTGCAACATCTAGGCCGTACGTAGCAGAGCTGCCTTCAAGCACGGTCGCAGTATCCGAACCAACAACTGAGATTTGGAAGTCGCTTGCGACTCCGCTTGTGGAACTGCTAGAGACGGACGTGGTGACCTGGTTAACGATGAGAGTAATCTGGGCGGTATTTGTCTGCCCCCCACCCGTTCCCGTAATTGTCATTGGATAGCTTTGCGGAGTAGTCGTGCTGCTTGTGAAAATCGTTAGGGTTGAAGTGAAGGGGGTTCCTGACGTCGGGGTGCCTGAAGCTGGGTTGAAGTTGTCCGTTAGACCCGAGGGCGCATTGACGGATAGCTGCACCGACGACGCAGCACCGCTAACCAAACTAACACTAACAGTGAAAGTAGCTGACTGCCCTTGGGTTACGGTCTGCGTGGAAGCAGACGTAACCGTAACCTGAAAAGAGTTAGGGATGACTTGAACTCGCCCAATCTTGTTCGCGGAATTCGCGTTCTCAGCCACCCAGACGTTCCCTGAAGCATCCAACGTGACGGATTGCGGTTGTGAACCCGTGCTTGTTAGTGGGTACTCGTATGCTCCATTCAAAGCATTGCCTGGGGTCAAAGTGTTCGTTGGCCCAGGGCCTTGTACATTAACGGTTGGACTAGTGCCAGGTGTGCTTGGACTACTCAAAGTGCATTGGTTGGCTCCTGACCCATTTGAGCTACTCGGATTGCATGTCAGGACTGTTGGAGCGGTTGTACCTATTGGCTGCGGACAATTTCCTCCGCCGCTGGTGAGTGTGCAGAGACTAGTGGGGACTATTTGAGTAGGCTGCGAAAACGTTGTGTCAATGAAGCCTATGTTTCCAGAATTGCTTTCCGGAAACCAAAGCCTATTGTTCGCAGAATCCATTGCTACGGCTGTAGGCTTCGCGCCACCAATCCCCCCGAAAAGATTGTAACTACTTAACGTGTCCGTGGGGCCTATGACTGAGATTTGATTCGTGTTACTGGATGAGAAGAAAACCTGATTGCTGTTACATGTGGTACCACTGCTGGAGCATGTGGCAGGCGTCGCAACGATGCCGGCAGGGCTATGATGCGCAGAGACGCCAAGAGTGCTAATGTCGTATAATACCAGCTGACCGGTGCTTGTGTTCAATCGTCCGATCTTATCCCCGAGGAGTTCGGTAAACCAAACGAGCCGGTTGGTGCCGCTCTGTGAATTTACCACCTGAACTGAAATTCCCCAGACTCCCAGATTCCCAAGATTATTGTTTGAGCCTGCGCTCGTTGTGGCGCCGGGGAGTGTCCATTCGGTTAAAGTGTTCGAACTTGGGTCTAAGACTCCGATTATGTCACGACCTGACTCGGGGAAGTACATTACGCCTTGGTCATCGACAGCAATGTTCACCGGATTGCTCCCACCGTGTAGCTGATACTCCGTGAACCGATATGGCGTACCAGTGTTGTTGTCGAAAAAGGCAACCTTATTCGAAGAGCCCTCGGTGAAAAAGACCCGACTCGATGAGTAACCGGTAAGGGCAACAGTTCTGACGGCAAGACCTCGAGGGCTTGAGCTAGGCGTATTCATTTCATAAAATGTGTTTGTAGTTGGGTCCAGCATTCCAAGTCTGTTTGTTACGTTTTCAGTGAACCAAGTCTTCCCGTAGGAATCGACAGCTATACCCCAAGGGCCAGCATTGCTCGATGGCACCTGCCATTCCTGGAGGCTTAGGGTGGGACTGGTCGCCTTCGCTTCTGGCAAGGGAACGATCGGGGAAGCAAACATTGCAATCATGATTATGATTAGCAGAATCCTTTTCGAGTTCAGGAACGACCTAGAGAACATGCTCCGCACACACCCGACTTGGTTTTGCGTGTATAGTAAAGGTTTGACCTATTAAGAAAAGTCCTCTAGCAGATTTGAGGCAAATAGGCCGGTTTTGGGAATGGAAACCATACTATTCTGACACAATTTGGAAAGGCGTACGCGCTGGCATGAAATGAACATCGAACACCCCAAGACTGAGGCCTCTTCGAGGTCAAGATGCGATTCGTAATCTACACCTAGGCAGACGTGTAGGTGGAGGAGGATATGCTCGTTGTTGTTGTGGTTGTCGTGGATCAGGAGGTGGACGTTGCGATCGAGCATATGGACACCCAACACACTTGGAGAACACTAACTCGCTTCTGTGACATTCCCTTGGCAACTAGGTGGCGCCAACCTCCAAATTCACGATGTAAACTCAATCGCTTCGATCTTTCCCTTCCAACTCGGGTCCTATTCGCTACACCTAAAGAAGCCGTTTGAAGAAGATTACACCTGACCAGAGTAGACTAGCTTTGGACCAAACGGGCTGTCCCAATCGTGGGAGGGGGCGCAGGGTTCTGTTCTGCTTCTATGTGGCCCTCGTTATCGCGTCCAGCCTAGCGGTCATGTCCACTGTTATTCCAAGTCTCTTGGCCACGTTCAGCGGGTCAGAGGCGCAACCTGTCTTCGTGGGCGCGAACACTAGTGAATGGTTGCTCGACGGCAGTACATCAGCAAGAATCGCCGCTAGAGCCATAATCTTCGACACATATTCCTACACGTTATCAGTTTCGCAGCCCCTGCCGATCATGCAAGGGCAAACTGCAGTTTGCATTGTGTCCGTGAATCTGCTCAGCGGTGTTTCTCAGCTCACTCAGCTCACCGTCACCAACGTCCCATTAGGGTTGACCGCTAGCCTTGGCCAAACATCCGGAACACCGAACCCTACATTTCAAACAATATTGACTATTGCTAGCTCGACTTCAATAGCGCCGGGTACTTATCAAATCACGGTCCAAGCTCAGTCGGGCAGCGGCGGTGGAACTAACACCCAGACCGTCTTCATCAGCCTAACTGTCCAGCAAGCTACAACAACAACGTCTACATCGATATCCGTTTCTACTACGCACACAACTAGCACATCCACAACATTAACTAAGATTACTACAACAACACCTCTAATCACGTCGACTTTCACGGTGATCACTCCGTTTACGTCGACTTCAACGTTAGTCAGCACCTCAACGACTAGGATTAGCACATTGGTCTTCACGGCAGTAACGCGAAACTTGCAAACAATGACGAATCTTGTGATAGCGACTGTGGCGACAGCAACTTCAACAACGTATACTCAAAGCGCGTCGAGATCAACTACAACTAGGTTAAGCTCTTACACAACGACATCGGTCACTCGAACGTCTGCGACGCTAACTCAAACAATCTCATTCACCCTGAAGAGTTTGTTCACAACGCCCGCCACGTCAACGACCACGCAGACCCTGTCGTCAATAGCGCCTACGACCACGTCCACGACATCTACGACGACTGTTCCAGCTACTTTGACGGTTCCATCAACAGAGTACAGCACGACTTTTACCGGCATTTCCACCTCAACCTCAACGTCAACTCAACCGTCCACCACGTACACCTCGACCACCCTTACCTCTTCTACAACCAGCTCACTGCCCAGCGTGTCAACATCCACGAGTTTCGTATCAAGCATGAGCACACTTAGTGTGACAAGCACCACAACGCAAACGCAGATTATCTATGTGTTAGCGTACGTGACTTCCGTTGCGTGGACATCTTTCACTGGGAACCCGTCGACCACAGTCATAACCACATTATCCAAGGGAATTACGACGATTTTGACCAGTACGTTTTCAGTGATTTCATCGCAACTAACAACTTTAACCTCATCTACGACATCCACTTCCTCATCCATTTCCACAACCACTTCGTCCCAAACTTCCACCTCGACTTCAACCACAACGTCAACCTCGACAAGCAGCACGACCACAACGACTACTGGCTACGTTGCCCCAAACAGTTGCACGCTGGCGGTGATATTACTCCCCAATGCTACCGGCACCGTCCCAGTGACCGTTACGTTTGCCGCGTACGCCATATCCAGCGGAAGCTCGGTTTCGTACAACTGGTTCTATGGCGACTATTACGGTGCCCAAACTACTAGCGTATCGATCGTGACTGGCCCGATGGCAACGTATACGTATCTCAACGCGGCGAATTACACCGCCGCTGTTCAGGTGCATGATTCTAGTGGCTGCTTCGCCCAATCTCACGTTGCCATTAACGTACTGAGCGGGGTGATACCGGAATTTGACACCGGCATTTTCGCGGTATTCGCGGTGGGGCTCGTTTTGGTGCTCACTTTCGCCAACAAGATCAAGCGCGAACCGAGCCTGGATTAGAGCACGTTGTATTCTAAGGCCGGATAAGGTCTAGGTTCGGGTCGGCATTCTTCGATGCGTTCCTCTGCACATCGAAGGTGCGGAATCACCTAGCCGACCGTGCTAAGCAGGAATGCCAGCGAGAAGCTTTGTAGAGTGAGGCTCAGACGCGGAGTAGGGGCTTACTCTGTTTCTGTTTTGCGAGCCTGCCTTCTACGTACAATCAGGCCCATAAGGCCCACGAGCAAGCCCACCAGAATTGCTTCAATCGGAAAGCCCGGTATCCCAATTGGAAGGAAAACACCTGCAGTAGTGGTCAAGACCGAGATGAATGTGATGGCTTGCGTTAACGATGCTCCGATGGTCTGGGTAATCGTCGATTGAAAGCCACTTGTAATCGTCCACGTGTAGGTTGTGGTGGCCTGTATGAAAGTCGAAAGAATCGTTGTCGAAGTGGTCAGGGTTGATGTGTACGTGATGAAGGACGACGTGCTGGTTGTGCTTGTGCTTGTGGTGGACGTGGAGATCGAAGTTGTGGTCGACGTAGCTGAAATCGATGAGACCGCTGAAGTACTTGTCGTGGTGGTTGTTGAGACAAAGGTTTGCAGTGGACCCAGGCTCGCAGCCACCTGACCATTCAATGGCAACGCACCCAAAAGCGCGAAGCCAAGTATGAACACGCAAAATGCAGTGTCGCGCTTCGACATCAACTCACCAGCCTCCTTACGATAACCCAACCTAGAAGTAACATCATTCCTAATAGGCCAACATAATCAGGCGCCCCAGCGCTGGCGGCTTGCGCAACAGCCCCCGTAATGAAACCGGAAACAGTAACGGTAGTGGGAACTGTAATAGATATGAACACGGTTCCACCAGTCGTTGTCACGTTAAACTGAAAAGTGCCTAGGGGTGAAATTGTGATTGAGGTTGTGGTCGGCCCCACAACAGTAGATGACGAGTAGATTGTGTATGTTACACTTGTGAGACCAGTGGAACTGAACGTTGTAGTGCTGAACGATGTTGAAGTTGCCATCAAGGTGGTGGAAGTTATTGTAGTGGTAGAAACGGTAGTGGTCGAAGTGAACGATGTGGAAATGGATGTTGAGGTTACCCCCCCAACAATCACGATGCTAGTGAACCCTATATCTATCGGGACCGGGGGATTACCTCTATTCCCATTAACTGTCACAGTGTATGTCCCAAAATCAGAAGGTGTAATCGAGGGTACGGTGAACGACCCCTGAATCCCTCCGCTCCCCGGGCCCGTAATTGAGCAGGTCCCATGTGTAGTGATGGGAGTGTTTACTGATATACTACAAAATTGGTCTAGAGGACTGAAGCCTGAACCTGTCACGGTCACGAAAAACGTTGGACCCACTTGGTTAGGCGAGACCGAAACAGTAGGCGAAGTAACCGTGAAAGTTTTCAGCGTCGTAGCTCCGGTGATAGTTCCGGTTACAGTAATCGTGTAGGTTACTGGATTGATACCGTAGGCGACAGTGAATTGGCATCCCGGACTAATGATTCCGGTTCCGACCGGGATGTTGCACGTGTCGTTTACAGCGAGGCCTGTGGGGTTGCTCGGAAAAGTGAGACCTGTTTCTAACGGGCCCCATCCTGAACCGGTCACGGTGACGACTGTGCCTACCGGGCCAGAAGTTGTCGAGAAAATGGCGGTTCCTCCTGCAACAGCGAAGGCCGGAGGTTCAACATTCGAAAGAGTGATGACTATGACGCTCATCAACACAAGCATGAGTACGAGTGATTCTTTCTTACGTCTCTTGGTCAATTCACGAATTCTCCAATACCTATGTGACACTCAGTGAGAGGGTAGCCTAACTCCAATACCAATGCTTGGGCATTGACGTTTCCAAGCTAATATATTGTTTCTTAGCTTGCTTTACAGTAACATGTCTAATTCCAAAGCACAAACAGGCTCCACTTGAGCCTTACAGAACGAAATTCCGCTCACAGACGCCCAAAACACCAAAAGAACCCCAAAACACGCCAATCAGGAACTCCACAAACTACGCGTCGATACAGCCCGTCTACGCCGCTTTGAATCGTTTTTGGCAACTTGTACGATTGTTCCACATTACTTGAGTTCCTTTCTACATTCTTCTAAGCGGTCTACTGCACGGCGTAGATGCAGTATCGTAATTGAACCTCCTACTACGAGTGCAACATTGAATGCTTCAAAGAATTCTGGATCGGTTACTCCCTCCTCAACACATCGGGTTACATGGTAGGTGACGCAATCGTCACACCTGAGAACCATCGACGCGACAAGACCCATCAGCTCCTTTGTCTTAGTTGACAGCGCACCTTCCACGTACGCTCGCGTGTCCAGGTTGAAGAACCGTTGAATCTGCAAATTTCCCGAAGCAAGGATCTTCTCATTCATCTGCTCCCGATACTTCTTGAACCCGTCTAGGCTTCCATGCAAAGGATAAACACCCTGCCCAACTCCTCCTCGTGAAAATGGCGTACGTGCACATTAAGGACATGCACACCTAGCCGATGTCATTTAATGGGTATTTTCATTGACCTCTGCTGATTCATGTTTCCACTTTTCTTGACGTCTGAGGCTGTGGTCGCAGGCCACTTTGAGCCTTAAGTGGTCAATTTGTAGGCGGCAAGATTCGTGGATAGAATTGGATTGCCCATATTGCGCTTTGAACCCAACCTCATTTTCCTGAATATCCAAAACCTGTTCAGCTAGGCTTTGGAGTAGTTCACAGTTCCCGCCACATCTGCAGCGCGGCGACGAATCAATCAGAATCCGCAACCGGTCCAATGCTTCTTGTTCCATGAGTTCAGTTGTGAAGAATTTAGTGTTTAACCCGGAAGTTGCTCACTTGAACAACCCAGAGCACTCGCAAACTGTAAGAAGTTGCACACTGAGACTTCACCGAAAGTGTCTCCAACCAACAACAACGTGGCTATAAGCCCCCGCCAGCGACCGCTTACTAGCCGTAACAGAAGGTAATGACGTTACCCTTGCAAGGTAACGGTACGTCTTCGTCAGCCCGAAAGGGCTGTTACCAATCGTCTGCTAGATCATTGAGGCCCACTTTAGAACTAGTTGGGAATCACCGATTAGAAACTCATATCTGCAAATCTAAGGGACTAGTAAATGGAGAACCACAAACGCCAAACGAAATTGCCGAGGTCATAGGCATGAATCAGAAAACTGTTCAGATGGCTCTCATGGAGCTAGTAAGCACGAAGCCAGATGTCGCGGGGATCTTTGCAACGCAATACCCGATTCCAGAATTTGGACCAACCAATATCTCATTGACTGCAGTGGTTATTGCATTCGTCTTATGCTCCATTGCTTTTCTGAGGAGAAGAAACGTCTACACGCAAACCTGCTGAGAAGAATCGGAAGACTCTCATTTCGTGTGGTGCCTATGGTGCGCACACAAACCTAAGACCATCATAGTTTCCAGTCGTTCTCAGCTTTGTAAGTACAATAAATAAAGTAGCTTGGGAACTGTAATAAGTTTAGAGATAGCTATAATGTTCCGAGGAAGGTCAAATGAGAAGACTACTACTAAAAGCGGTTCTGGCTTTCGCTTTTCTACTCTTCACCTACCCGCTTGCGTCCGCACAAACAGACCATCCGGTAGCTTCTCCGTTAACAACTCAAGTCACCCTAGATGGCAGGTATACTACTGCCTCCGAATGGACCGACACCTCCGAGTTCCCCATTGAGGTGGGTGTCAGGGGAGTTGTGGCTTACTTCAGCGTCAAATACGATGCAGCTTCCATGTACTCAATCTGGGATTTCGTGGAGTGCCAAAAAATGTTCCCAGGAAATCAATCGAACGGCTACTATCCAAACCAAGTCGTAATGTACCTTGATCCCTTGAGCAAACAAACTTCTAACTCAGTTGATCCGAGCATGTACCGTATCGACGTTTTTACTGGCAGTGTGCCGACAGGGACCGTCAGAGTGTCGAAGGGCACAAATTCAGGCGGATGGGCCGATTGGGATTCTTCCAACGTCGGGATTTCCAATCGTGTTCAGTATGTCTCGTCGTCACACTCTTCGGTTTCCCACATGATACTGGAACTGAAAATTCCCCTAACTTTTGCCACTCTGAAGGCTCAAATTCCAGGCAAGATCGGTATTGGAATCGAGTTCTCTGACTACTGGACAGAGGTTCATGCAAACTATCCATCTAGCTGGGGCTGGAAGGACCCAAGCTCTTGGGGCACATTGGATTTCGCGTCAGCGCCAATACCGGAATTTTCGTTCACTAGCGTGTCGTTGATCCTGTCGGTTCTGTCCGTTGCTGTGCTCTTCAGATTGAGAAAGCGATCTGTCCTGTCTTAAAGCAGAAGATAGAAGACAAGCATCATTCCGTGTGTGTGGTATCAATGGTGTGGGCACCCAAATTTGAACCGTCGTCGTTCGTCGTCGTTTGAAAGTGTGTGTGGGTATGCTGGTGCGAGCACAGATTGTTATTTCCTAATTACGCCCACGTACTCGATGCCGCGCCGCTTGATTCTTTCAAGCCGAAACAAGTTCTTCGGAAGCTTACTGGATTGAACCTGCTTGTCGTATGCGCTGTGAACCGCAGTCACCGCAAAACTTAGCGCGCTGAAGAAGCTTCGCTCCGCAGTTTATGCAAAATGGAGGAGTTGGCGTCGGTCCGGTGGGGGCGGTTTGCGCTGGTGAAGTGGTTTGTATCGAGTTTGCGTCGGTTGTTGGGGTCAGGTTGGCTGGTGAAGGTCTACCTCTCAAGAGTAGAAACAGTGTGGCCAGGAACAGGGCTATGAAGATGAGCATTAGGGAGCCGAACATTGTTTCAGTTGTGGGGTCTGTTGTGGTTGTTGTGCTTGTCACTATGCCGGTTATGATGATGGGGTTAGGGGTTGAGGTTGTTGTTTGGGTTGTATAGCTCGTTTGCGTCAGAAGTGAAAGTGCAGTAGCGGTCGTGGTCGTTTGTTGTTGATAGCCGTTACCTGGGGAGCAGTAGGGATAACTCGGGTCGTTTGGGTAGCAAGGAGCGGGAACCTGATTGTAACACCCATAGTAGTTACAGTTCGAATAGCAACCAGAGTAGCCGCAGTTCGAATTGCACCCATAGTAGTTACAGTTCGAGTAGCAACCATAGTAGTTGCAGTTGGTTGTATAGCAGTTGTACCCGTGGTGACATGTGCTGTACGGGGGATCCGTTGATACCGTTGTCGAGCTTGTGATCACGACAGTCGTGGTTACGGCCGATGTAGTGGGGTCAGTGGATGTGGTAGCTGTAGGGGGTGCAGACGTCGTAGATGTTGATGAAGCCGAAGTTGAAGATGCTAACGAAGTTAATGTTGTCACGGCAGACGTCACAGGAATCGTAGCCGTCTCGGACGACGTAGCCGAAGAGGTTACGCTGGTGCTGGAAGATGTTTCACTTGTCACCGAAGATGACTCAGATGTTGAACTCGTAGAGATTGTGGACGACCCGGATGTTGTAGACGACGACTGGTCCGTCGTGTCAGTAGACACCGATGAGGACGAAATCACGGTAGAATCCGTTGAGGACGAAACCACAGAGGTCGTCGGCGTTACAGACGTAGATTCCGTCGAAACCACAGATGTCGTTGATGTTACAGAGGTAAATTCTGTCGAAACCGTAGGGTCCGGAGACGTTGTGGAAGAGTCCGGCGACGCTGTAGACGACGAAGAGTCCGTCAGAGTAGAGTTACCTGTCTGGAAGACCCTGGCGGCGCTCGCCGTCGGGCCGCTCAAGACCAGGCCCAATAGAGCTAGGGAAATGATTACGAATACGGCAACTCGCAGATTAGGACGCACCCCTAGCAGACTCCTGTTCATTCGTCGATTCTTCTTGCACTGCATGCACTTAACTATGTCTTGTAGTTGACGTATAAACGAAATGGATGAATCATCCTTTCTGCTCCATTCTTTAGCGAAAGCCTACTAGCGGTTAGGAAGGACTCAGAAAGCAAGAACCAATGCTGAAACTGCGAATTGCGTTCATTACGATGGAATAATCGCTTCAGTGTGTGTGGCACTATTGGTGCGAGCACTGGAAATCGAACCGTAAGTTCAGGCAGTTTTTTGTGCGTGTGTGCGCGCACCAGCGTATCCAACTCGTCAACAATGGGAGAGAGGGATGTGGCGGCAATGTGTGTTCTGAGTTTCCTTAACTAATAGTCGCAAGGTAGGTTAGGTTTGCGTGTGCGAGCGCATCGTTCGCTGCGGTGAAGCTACCGCCATTCAGGTCTGCGATGACTGTGCCGTTGTACATGGCTGCGAGTCCTTGTAACTGCCATCTGAGTGTGTTTCCGTTAGAGTCGGTTGCTGTGCCGCCTATGACCAGTCGACCAAGGCTGCTCATTTGGCCTTTGCCACCGGTTATGGTGAACGTGTTTCCGTTGACAACGATCGAGCCACTTTGAATTGTCCATTGTATTCCGCCGTTAGCCGTGTCGGTTGCTACTTGAGCGGTTATCGTTATCGAGGTGCTGTACGTTGTGACAGGGGGCATGAAGGTGCCATTCCAGCTAGGATTGATGAAGGTCTGATTCCGGTTGTGGTCGATCGCGGTCTGGTTCAGGTTCTTGTGGTTTCTGATGGTTTGATTCAGGTTGTGAAATCCGCCTGTCTGATTCCAGTTATGATTCTTGTTAGTTTGGTTCCAGTTCCGGTTTCCTGGACCCGGCATGCTGCTGGCATTGAATGGATGCGAAGGAACCGTGGCTATTCCGTACACTGAGGTAATGGTGACCGTGGAACCCACTGGGAACTCTGTCTGTGGGTTGAAAGAGCCCGAGGCTGCCTGCGCTGATGCATTGCTGGTTGTCACCCAAAGCCCTGCAACAGTCAACGTTAGGAGGATTCCAGCTATGAGAGAATACTTCATGGTTTTCTGCATTTTCTTCAGCTCATTGGAACTATGCAGTGTAGTTCACCACTTATAACCAGAGTGGACGAATCATCCACTGCATGAGTGCGCAGCTTAACCATGGCTCGTGGCTTGCAAGAAGTATCTACACACACACGAAAAATGATTAAACTTACGATTCAAATTCTGTTAGCTCGCCGAAAATCCAAAGAGAGCAAAGAGATAATGTAGAGTACTGTCTAAGAATCATTGCCTTCTGTAGGTAATGTGGGACGAAACTCTAGACGCAGAACATACACTGTGCACAGTTGTTGCCGCGCTTTGTCAAGGTTCTGTCCGTTCAGTTATTTCATGTCCACCGTACACGAAGAGTCTGGGCTTTCCACCACTAAGCTCCACGTAGGTGTTGTGGATGACAGCGTCTTTAACCCAAGAACCGGTGTTCACTACGTTTTCCGCTTTGTTGACGAATGGAACGTGGGTGTGACCAAATATGAGAACTTCCCCAGGCTTGACTTCATTACAAGCAGTCATATTGATTTTATTGAGAGACTCCTTTAGTCTATCCTCAGGGCGCCGGTGAAGCCGCTCAGCCATCGCTGCTAGATCTGCTTTTACGAAAGAGGGTTCTATCTTCGAGAAAATATTGTTCACGCTATTGAAATCTACCCATAAGTTACTCTCTAGGGCACCGCCTTGGTCGGACATTACTCGACACAAGAATGCCATGAAAGGTATTTTCTGTTCGGGATCGAACTGGTAGCCGTGAACGAAACGATAATTGAACTGTCCATCAGTCAGACTCAATTCCTTCCTGAACTCAAGGGGATATGCTGGGTTGACAAGATCCACGACATGATAATCATGATTTCCCGCCACGTAAAATACCTGGACCCCTTTGGATTTGAGAGCAAGAAGCTTAGCAACTGTGTCGTGGTGTTCCAGGAATACCCCTGCAGCATCCCTCCTCCACATATCCACCACATCTCCAAGAAGAACCATGTGCGTAACATCGCTTTCTTGACTAAGGTTGTCGAGGAATGCGTTGAACGCTGTCTTGTCAGCATTTGCGTAACC
>Ga0208688_1000043_pt1 | contig 134393 bp, 119 predicted proteins | sample June2015DPH_6_15_FD_184696 | JGI IMG/M metagenome (GOLD analysis project Ga0208688, IMG submission 184696) | Peatland microbial communities from SPRUCE experiment site at the Marcell Experimental Forest, Minnesota, USA - June2015DPH_6_150... | ecosystem: Environmental > Terrestrial > Soil >... | reverse complement strand
AGGCAGCAGACCCTCGACCAACGTCGCCGGCTGCACTACTCAACTGCAGCCTCAACCTCAACCCAGATGGGCCAGATCCTCTCTTAAATCGATTGCTGACTTGTCCAAAAGGTTCTGACGACGTACAGGGCGCGCAAAGCTGGCCACAGCGAAATTGACGAATGGAAGAAGCCACTAAGGGAAGTAAGGGAATTGGCGCGCCTCGACTACGTGTGCGCCATGCGCCCGGTGCTCGATTACCGCACGTTGCGCGCCATTATCCGCGAGGCGAGGAAGATATGGCCGCAGCTGAACCGCGAACAGTTTCGGGCCGTGACGCTCAACCAGCTCGCCGCGCTTTCGTCGGACCTGCGTATCCATCTTCAGGCCACCCCTTATCGGGGACCCGAAGGCATGGCGCTACGAGGCTTTTACGTGGACAAAACCCCCGAAGCGCTGAAGCATCCGCTCATTTATCTCAACACCGCACATCATCCGGGCGCGGTCTCGACAACCTTCGTGCATGAGATAGGCCATCACGTGACGGCGAAGGTTACGGGGCACGCCGGCGACGGAGTTCATTATTACTTTAACGGTGCCCTTCGCCGTCATCTTGCCGAACCGGCGGAACTCGCGGCGGACGTGATCGTGAGCCTTGCGGCGTATCCCGAACCGCTCGCGCGCAGAATTTTCGCGACGCCGCGCGATTGGGGGTTCATCGCGGGCGCCGACAGGATTCCCGACCCGGCGTTTGCGCGGACTCGCGAGCACGTGCGGGAATTGTGCGGATTTGATTTTGGCGCTTCACTACCGCCCGGCCAGTGCTTCCATTATCTGACCGGGATGATCCACTACGCAAAACTCCGATGGGCACTACTGGCGGAATACGAACTATGAAAAAAGAAACTCTCGGTCAGGTCCTCAAACAGCGTCGCGGCGCTTATGCCTACACCCAGCGCGAACTTGCGCGCAAACTCGGGGTCAAGGCCAGCCACGTCGCCTATCTCGAAAACGGACGGCGCCGCCCTTCCCTGTCGCTGCTCTCGCGGCTGGCGGATACGCTCGCGCTCGACAAGCAGCGGCTGTTCCTGCTGGCGCATCCCGAGGCGCATTGGCTAGTCGGTAAGAATTACGAGCCTGCGCCCGCCAAACGGCAGGAAAACGCATGGAGCAAGTTTGTGCACGATCGCGGGATGCTGGCGCGTCACAAGGTGACGGATCGGGAGCTCAAGGTCCTGCAGAAGGTGAGCATGCTCGGCCGCGTGTCGGCGCCGAATCAGTTCTTGTTCATCTTGAACGCGATTCGCCAGGCGGTTGAAGAGGAATAGCCGAACTCGCGCTTCACCTCTTCAACTTTTCAACTGCCCTTTGCTGGCGGCCCGCCGATTCCCTTGAGGAATTCGCCGCGGGCAGCCATCGGGTCGCGCGCAACCGCCTTGTTGATGGCGGTCAGCCTTTGTAACCGGGCGAAACCCGCATCCTTATCTTATCATTGGGTGCAGGGGTCGCCCTTGCCGATGCCAAGCCGTTGAGGAGGCGCATGCGATGGTTTAGGCTCAGGTGATGGAAGTGTATTTTCGATGAAGATCGATATCGACCTCAAGTCCGGATTTCTGCAGAACCTCAAGCGCGAAGTGCTCGAATCGCTCAATCTCGAAGAACGCGCGATCATCGAGGTTTCCACCGGCGAGATGGGCAACAAACCCGACGCGGTCAAGCTTGGATGGCTCAAGATGCGGACCAAGGAGACCTGGACCAAGCAGCGCTACACCAAGGCTCTCGGCCGCACCATGGAAAAGCTCCGCGAAGCAGTGGCTCTGGCAGAAAAGGACAAGAGAGACTGACCGCTCGGGCGCGCCTGTCAGGGCTCAATCCGCGCCACTCGACGCTTGCCCACTTCGAGCACCTTGTGCTCGCCCGGCACGAAGCGAAAATTCACATCGGTTATCGTGCGGCCGTCCACCCGCACCGCTCCCTGGCTCACCAGGCGCCGCGCCTCGCTGGTCGAAGGCGTGAACTGTAACTGCTTCATCAGTTCGCAAATCCACAGATCCTCGGCGATTCGATACACCTGCGCGCTGGCGGGAATTTCCCGGCGCTGGAACTTGCTCTCGAAGTATTGCTCGGCGCGATTTGCGGCGCGTGCGCCGTGGTATTCGGCGACGATCGCGCGGGCGAGGCGTTTTTTCGCTTCCATCGGATGCAATCCGCCCGACTTCACCGCCGCGATCTCTTCCGGCGCGGCCTTCGTGAGCAACTCGTAGTATCGAACCATCAGTTGATCGGGCGCCGACATCAGCTTGCCGTACATGTCCTCGGGCTTGTCGGTCAGCCCGACGTAGTTTCCGTATGACTTGGACATTTTGCGCACGCCGTCGAGACCTTCGAGCAGCGGCATCGTCATCACCGCTTGCGGCGCTTGTCCGAAGTGTCTTTGCAGCTCGCGGCCAACCAGCATGTTGAACTTCTGATCGGTGCCGCCAATCTCGAGATCCGCTTCCAGCGCGACCGAATCGTAACCCTGAATCACGGGATAGAGCAGTTCGTGCAGGAACAGCGGCTCCTGCTCCGCGAGCCGCTTCTCGAAGTCGTCACGCTCCAATAGACGGGCGACGCTCACCTTCGCCGCAATTTCGATCAGGCGGCGCACGCCCATTTCATTCATCCACTCGCTGTTGAAGCGAACCTCGGTGCGCTCGCGATCGAGAATCTTGAACGCCTGTGCGCGATAGGTTTCCGCGTTGCTCTCGATCTGATCGCGCGACAGCGGCTTTCGCGTCTCGGAGCGTCCGGTGGGATCGCCGATCATCGCCGTGAAGTCGCCGACCAGGAAAATTACAGTGTGGCCCGCATCCTGAAAGTCGCGCAGCTTCTTGAGCGTCAGGCTGTGACCGAGATGCAGATCGGGCGCGGTCGGATCCATCCCGAGCTTGATCCTGAGCGGCCGGCCGAGCGCGAGTTTGGCCGCGAGCTCGGCCGGAGAAATGACCTCGCTGCTGCCCCTGGCGAGCGCGGCAGCCTGTTCATTCGCCTGATTTTCGTTCACGTTCCGATTCGTCAATTCCGTTCGCCGGAGTTCCAGTGGCCCTCAAGCGTACAGGATTATTGACGGCGCGGAATAGCCCGCCCGCCACTGCTATCGGACTCGCTGCGCGCGGATTATCCGCGATTAGCCGCTCGCCTGCCTTGTATAGTGCGCTCGCTTGCCCGCGGTCCGAATGCGGCGGCGACTGTCATGCACGCCTTGCAGCTGGCGGACGGGGATCATGCCGAGCCTCCGCAACCTTCGTTCCACCACGCCGAGTGCATGCTCGTGGAGAATGCCGACTTCGCGCAGCCGGAACTCGTGGTCCGGGAACTCCAGCCTGCCTGCCTTGCAGGCGTGCGAAAATGTGCGCCGACGCACGCCGAAGCAGGTCGGCCCGTAGAGTTCGCTGAGCAGCCACAGCGGGATCTCGTCGAGACCTCGCATGCACCATCCGATACATTGGTAGTCGTCGAATGCGTTGGCAGCCACCGTGCACGCATCCACCGGCAATTCGTCCGCCACCAACCGTCTCGTCCGTCCGCTGTGAAGCAGCTCGCGCAAGCGGAAATAAAAGCGCAGAGCTTCCTCCGCTCTTCTGAAGCGGGTCTTGTTTTCATCAAACATGGGCAGCCCCCTATTCCCCCGATGCAAAATTATGAGACCGCACGCAGCGTGTGGCCGACGGGGGCTAACCCAGGCCCCTCTCGCGTCTGCACGAATAGCGCAGCCATCCGAACGGGACGCGAAATTTACCCGCCCAACGCGACGAGGGCTCCAGTCTTTGATTGCTCTAGCGCGGCGCCAGTCGCCAAGTCAACAGAATGATTATACTATCGGACAATTTGTTATCCGCGCGGTCGCTGAACACGTTCTAGCCGCGATGATTGTAGCGATTCATTGCGGCTTCGAGTCCGTGCTCCGCGATCGCCTCGACCGCGCTCGCTGCACGCTCGAGGATCGGCGTGAGCGCCTGTCCTTCGGCGGCGGTCATTGGACGGAGCAGGTAGTCCTTGTTTTCTTCGTTCTCCGGCGGCCGGCCGATTCCTATTCTGACCCGAATGAAGTCCGTTGTTCCAAGCGACTCCGCGATTGAACGAACGCCGCGGTTGCCGGCATCGCCGCCCCCCTGTTTGATTCTGAGTCGGCCCGCTTCGAGGTCGAGTTCGTCATGCACCACGATCAGGTGCTCGGGAGCAATTTTGAAATATCCGAGCAGGTCCGAAATACATTCACCGCTTAGATTGTAAAAAGTCTGCGGCTTGACGAGTATCGCCGGCTTTCCGGCCAGCATGACTTCAGCGGTGACGCCTTTGAATCTCCGCCGGCTCATTCCGGCGCCTCTTGCTCTCGCGATTCGATCGATTGTCATGAACCCGGCGTTGTGACGCGCGCGCGAGTATTCTTCGCCGGGATTTCCCAGCCCGGCCGCTACCCATTGAATCGATGAACGCGATTCGGATTCGGACTTCTTTTCGGATTGGCGGGACGAACGGAAATTCCCGAACAGACGCTTGATCGCCGCCATCAAATTCAACCGGCTCACGTATGGATGCGGCGCTTCGATTTCGATGGAGTTGCGCGGACCAACGGCTCGAGCGCCTTGAACAGCGCGGCCATCTCGGCCGGAGTTCCAATCGAGATTCGGATAGCGTCCTGAAGCAACGGTGTTGCGAAATGCCGGACCAGGATTCCGGCCCGGCGCAACCCTCGCGTGACGGGCGCCATGTCGCGGCCCGACATCCGCGCGAGCACGAAATTCGCCTGCGACGGCGGTACCACGAAGCCAAGCTTGCGCAGCCGCGCCTCGGTCAGAGCGCGCGTCCGAATTACCTTTGCGACATTGCGGCGCATCCAACCGGAGTCGCGCAGCGCTTCGGCCCCCGCGGCGAGCGCGACCCGGCTCAAGTTGTACGAATCCTTGACCTTCAGCAGCGCGTCGATCACCGGCGGATGCGCAAAACACAGGCCCAGCCGCATCCCGGCCAGCGAATAGGACTTCGACAGGGTGCGCAGAACTACAACGTTGCGATGGCGCCGGACCAGGCCGAGCGCGTTCTCTTCGGCAAAGTCCGCGTACGCTTCGTCGATCACGAGCAATCTGCCGTCCAGGCGTTTTGCCAGCACGCCCAGGCTGCGGGTGGGAGTCGAGCTACCCGACGGCGAATTGGGACTGCACACGATCGTGAGATTGGCGCGCGCCTGCGCCAGCGCGTCGAGCGGCAGCTCGAAGTCGGCGCCGACCGGACAGTGAATGATTCGCGCCTCCTGCACCAGCGCCAACGTGTCGTACAGCGAATACGTCGGAACCGGATATGCCACAGTGTCGCCGCTTCCGAGCGTCGCACGAAACACCATCGCGAGCAGTTCGTCCGAGCCGTTGCCCGCCATGATCATGCTTTGCGGTATCGAGTAGATTCGCGAGGCGCTCGCCACGAATTCATCGGCGCGCGGCGCCGGATACAGGCGGATCGCCGAACCTGCCATCGCTTTCGCAACCGCGCGGCGCACCCGCGGCGACGGCGGATACGGGTTTTCATTGGTGTTGAGCTTGATTAAGCGTTGGCCCGGGCGCGGCTGCTCGCCGGGCCGGTACGCCGCCATCTTTTTGATCGATTCGCGAAACATGTGTGAATTATGAATCGAGCGGCAGCTTGATTCGACTCCCGGTCCGCGACGAACGATAGCAAGCCTCGACCGCCTCGACCGCGCGCAGTCCGTCGTTCCCGTCGGGCGAAGGTTTCACCCGGCCTTGAATCGCACCCACGAAGTTTGCCGCGAGCTCGCGAAACGGAGCGAGCAGATCGCGTGGATCGAAACGACTCATCACGTCGCCGCGCGAGAACCCCGGCGCCGGACTGCCGTCGGCCTTCAGAATCGAGATGTCCTGGCGTGGATAACCCGCCATCGCCCTGCCCTCGCTTGCGTAAATCTCGATTGCCGACAACGGCGGCATGCTGCTCCAACTCGCCTCGACCACGCCGATCGCACCCGACTTGAACTGGATAATCATCGCGCCCGTGTCCTCGACTTCGATCTGTTTGGCCAGGATGCAAACCTGTCCCGACACGGAATCGATCTCGCCCATGATCCAGATTGCAAGATCGGCGACATGAACGCCAAGATCGAGCATCGCGCCGCCACCTGCTTCCGAAGCCGTCGTGAACCACTTCTGTCCCGGCGCCCAGGACTCGGGTCCGCCATGCGAAAGGCGCGCGCGAATGAAATGAGGTCTGCCAATCGCCCCGCTCGTGACGGCGTCCTTGATAGCGCGCTCGATTCCGCCGAAGCGCTGCTGCATCGCGACCATCAGCACCCGCCGAGCCTTCGCCGCCGCATCGACCATCGTGCGCGCCGCGGCGGCAGTCGGCGCCATCGGCTTTTCCACGAGGACGTGCGCGCCCGCGCTGAGCGCCTTTACAGTAAATTCGCAATGCAAATAATTCGGCGTGAAGATTCCGACCGCGTCGGGACGCTCGCGCGCCAACATCTCGTCGAAATCGGAATAGACGTTCGGCCGGCCTGCGTCACCCGGCCAAATCGCCCGTGCAACGCGCTCGGCCTTGTCAGCGGTGCGGCTCTGTATCGCGATGATTTGGGCGTCGGCGATGCTCCGGAGCGCCGGGATGTGCGCGCGTTCGGTAATCGCGCCGGCGCCGGCAATCGCAATCTTGATCATTGGGAACCTCCGCGAAGATTCGTTGCGCGTTTCGGCGGACCCTTCTTCGCAGGTGCGCGGGGCGGGCCGGTCGATTCAAGCACCCACTTGACGTACGGGGGCGAGCCGCGATCCGCATTCAACGCCAGGACTTCCGGCATCTCGTAGGTATGCAACTCGCGCACACGCTTCTCCAGTTTGATGTAAAGAGTGGCGCGGGTCTTCGCAATCAGCAGGTATTCGCGATCGTCTTCGACCGCATCGCGCCATCGATAAATGGATCGAATCGGTCCGACGATGTTGACGCAGGCCGCCAGCCTTTCGCCCACCAGCACACGCGCGATGGAGACCGCCTGCTCCTCGCTGCCCGTGGTCACGAGCACCGCCTTCAGACGATGCGGCGTTCGAAGCGGCATCTCAGCCACGCACCTCGCGTGCCAGGCGTTTGTGCAACTCGCCGGGAGTGCATCGATACTTGAACGCCTTGCGATCGTTCACGAACAGAACCGGCACTTCGACTCCGAAGCGCGCCTCGAGGCCGGGGTCGCCGTCGATCTCGATCCGCTGGAGACGCGCGTCGAATTTCGGAAGTTCGGCCGTAATCGTCTCTTCCATCTCCCGGCACAACTCGCAGTCGTTGCGTGTGTAGAGAATCAGCTCAATCATGAATCGGCGGTCGTCTTGCCGCGCATCGGGGTACTCTAGCGATCGTGGCGCAGGACTCCAAGCTGATCGAGAACGGACTCGGTCGCGGGGCATGGCGACGCGCCCCCGCGATGGCGCGCTCCCGCCAACAATCGCAGATGCGCCGCCAGCAGCATCACGTCGGCCCATCGATCGACGTCATACCAAGCCGGACCCAGCGCGTACCGAATGCCGGCGCGTTTGAGACGCTTTACGGTTGAATCGAACACGCCGCCGCTGCCCCATCGGATCGCGGTGAAGATCGGGGGCATCGCGCCGCGCACGCCGAGTGCGTAGTAGCCGCCATCGAGACTCGGCGCGATCAGAACCCGGCTGCGGCGAAGGGCGCCGAGGCTGGCCGCCAGCAGCGCACCCGGAAGCGAGGGCGTATCGGTGCCGATTAGCAGCGCGCCGGAAGATGAAAATGGTTCGAGCGCCCGCGCCATCCGCTTGCCCAACGACCCGTCTCCTTGATCGATCAGTTCGGCGCCGAATCGCCGCGCGAGCCGCCGGAAGTATTTGCTGCGCTCGACACCACCCGCTGCACTCGCCGCGATAATGATCCGGGAGGGGCCGATCGAGACTGCCTTGGCGAGCGCGTCGCGAATGAACGCGTCGGACAATGCTGCCGCGGCTGCGGCCGTCATTGCTCCGATCAACCGGGTCTTGGCCTGACGCGCGACGGGCTCACGGCAAAATACGATCAGCGCTGGCCGCGACGGGCTCACTTGATCGTGTTCGGACGAATGATATTTATCGGCATCCCGAGGGTTTTCTTGACGAACTCCGCCACCGACGTGATTGGCTTCGGCGTGATCGACGGGTCGCTCACCGGGCCGCTCACGTGGAAGTACGCCGCGACCAGTTTACCCGTGCCCGCACCGATGCGTTCTCCGATCAGTGGAATGTGGTTCAACACCCAATCCACCGTGTCGAACGGAAACATGCCAACCTGCATGTCGAGCGCGCCCGTGCCGAACTGAACGCTGCCGTTCGCCGTGACATCCATCACTGGGCCCCGCAGCACGAAATTATCCGTGTAGAAGAGCCCCCTCTCGCCCTTGAAATCGGCGATGAGCGTTTTGAACGGGACGCCATTGACACGCGGGTCAGGAATTTGCGCGCTCAGCCAATTCTTGATGTCGATAAAACTGAGCAGGCGCGAAAGCAGCGTAAACTTGTTGAGGGTTCCGTCTCTGACCGTCACCGACATGTCGCCGGCCAGAGTTTCGAAGAAGTTTGTGTCGGTGTTGGCCCACAGATCGATCGCGAGAAAAAGATGACCCAGCAACGGCGACTGCTTGTTCTTGCCGCCCAGCATGAAGAGCGGCGCAGGGTCCATGTCGGTGGCGCTGCCCGTCATGTGGATCCAGTTGTCCGGAGCACGGCCGGTGAGATCGAGCTTCATCTTTCCGCGATAAGCGGTCGCGCTCATGTTATAAACGTGCCAATCGCTGGCCGGGCCGCGCGTAAAATCGGTCTTGATGTCGCTCATCTGAAAGGCGCCGAGATTTCCCGCCCGCACTTCGATATGCCCGCTGCAAGGAACCGGAAAATGGATCGGCGGCGTGGCCGGCGACCACGGCATCCGCACAAAGTTCATCACCTCGAGATCGAGTTTCTGCACGGTAGCGTCGATTCGAATCGATGGATGCGTGTAGTCGGGTACGGTGATGCGGAAATTGATCGCCTGGTCCTCGAGCTTCGAGCCCGGCATCGACAAAAGCAGCTGCTTGTGACCCATCGTGAGCGTCGCACCTTGAACCACGATTGGTGAACGCAGGAAGTTGAATTTCACGCCGCCCTTTGCGAGCGTCAGCTTGCCCTCGGGTATCATGGCGCCGGGAATGGCGGGGTCGCTGTTGACAACGACTTTGCCGCCAATCGGCCCGCTCGCCGCGAAGTCGGACGGATCGACCAGCACCGCCAACCACGTTTCCGACGGAAAATCATGAAGTTCCAGCGTCAGATCATGCACGGCGATGCCCTGCTTTGCGAAATTCACGGCGCCGTCCAGCGTCGCATCGCCGCCGGTCGCCGCCAGCATCAGATGGTCGAGCTTGATTGAACCCGGATCGATGGTGACGGTGCCGCGTGAAACCTTGAGCGGTCCGGGCGAACCCTTGATAGTGAGAACGGCGCCGACGGCGTCGGCGCGGACCTGATAGTCGCTGGGCGCAGCCAGGGTCGTCGTGCCCAGCTTTCCAGATGCGGTAGCAGCCATTTCGACGCGGCCGCTCAGACGTTCGAGACGCTCGCGTTCCTTCAGTTGATATAACTCGAGCGACTTGGCGATGGCCGGATAGAGCTCGGCGAGGTCTGCATCCACCTTCACGCTGGTCTTATAGTCCGCGCCCTCGATTCCGTTGCCGAGGTCGGCGTTGGCGACGAGGTCGTGGATCGCAGAGTTTCCAAACTTCGCGGTGCCTTGCGAGATCGTGAGCAAGCCTTTCGAGTAATCAAGCTGGGCACTCAGATTTTCGACCGGCGGCAGCTTCGTATCCGTTGGAATTCTGAAACCGACGTCTTCGATGGTCGCGCTGACCACCAGATTTTTGCGAATCGCATCGAGCGGCGCCGTCTTAATCTCGTCGAGGGCGCCGGTGAGCGTCGCGGCGCCAACGGTGACCTTGCCGGGATTGAGCCGGTGGAGCATATCCACGAGGTCGGCGCGCAGATGGCGGACCGACAGCAGTTTCTGTTTGAGCGCAGCGGCGTCGAAATGAAACCCGCCGACGTGGATTCCCAGCTCCGGTTTCTCGCTTTGAGGCTTGCGCAGCTCGGTTTCGCCGGAAAGCACCGCCATGTTTACGTGGCGCAAAACGATCTGCGTGACGGCATACTTGCCGCCGGTGATGTCGAAGCCGGCATGGAGCGAGTAGTCGCCCAGATCGACTGGCGCGGCGAGCCGCTGGCTCTTGAGCAGCAGCTTCTGCACACCCGCGTCGGTCACGCCGGTCATCGAACCATCGTCATGAAGTGAGAACTTGAGGCTGCCCTGTATTGCGCCGGCCAATCTGAAACCCTCCGCCTCGATTCCTTCCAGCGGTACGTCCCAGGTCCACAACTGCCCATGCGCAAATTCGCCGGGCTGCGAATGTTTCCCGGTGCCAAGACTGATCTTCCCGCTTATCTGCGCTCCGGAAACGGGCGATCCAAGTACCGAGCCGCTGAACCCGAGCAGCCATAGGAAAGGCTCTCGGTGGGTGCGGTACGCGACGATTCCAACATGGTGGGCAAGCTCGGCGCCGTCGGCGTAGCGCACCGTGGCGTCGATCGTGTCGATGCGCCACGCGATCTGCGTCAGCGCGTGCAGCACGTCTTGCAGCGCACTTATGGTTTGCGCCCCCGGACGCGGCACGGAGATCGCGGTCGCATCGGAAGAGGCTACAGGCAGCGTGATTTCGGGACTGGTCGCGGTCAGCCGATAGAGTGGAAGCCCGCTGCGGACGAAAATCGAATGGTACGAGACGAGGGCGCGGAGCGACTTCAGCTTGACGATTTCATGCCCGTTGGCGATGACCTGCGGCTGGTCGAGGACGACTGTCAGGTGAGTGCCGAGATGAACGGAGCTGGCGCGCGGGATGATATCGACGCCGGTGCGGTTGCGGACCGAGGCCAGAACGTAACCGACGATGCGCGACTGGTTGACTGCGATCAGCGCCGCCGAAGCGCCGAGTACGACTGCCACGATGAGCGCGATAAGCGCGGCGATTCGGACGAGTCTCATGATTGCCGTGACGCGATCCGCACGTCCGCTGTGGCGCCATCCGCCCGGCTCACGAAGCGGTCAGTTGCTTTCGGCCATCTCCGCCGGCGGCGCGTCGATGTATCCCGCACGATGCTTGTTCCTGAGCGCCGTCTTGAGCACGCGGTTGCGCAGCCGGACCGACTTCGGCGTGACCTCGACCAGCTCTTCCTCGTCGATCCATTCCAGCGCCGCATCCAGCGTCGGAATCCGTGGCGGCGAAAGCCGAATCGCTTCGTCGTGGCCCGACGCGCGCATGTTGCTGAGCTTTTTTTCACGGCAAACGTTGACCGGCAAGTTTATCTCACGGGCATACTCGCCGACGATCATCCCTTCGTAAACCGGCTCGCCGGGTCCGACGAAGAATATCCCCCGCTCCTGCAAATGGAAGATCGCGTACGGCGTGGTGACGCCCTCGCGATCGGAAATCATCGCCCCGTTGGCGCGCGAACGTATCGTTCCCGACCACGGCGCGTAGCCGTTGAACAACGTATTCATCAGACCGTTGCCGCGGGTATTTTCGAGAAATCGGCCGCGAAACCCGATCAGGCCGCGCGCCGGAATGTCGTATTCCAGCCGTACGCGGTTGCTCGCATGGGTAACCATCGTGCGCATCTTGCCCTTGCGCGCCGAGAGCATCTGCGTGACCACGCCGATACATTCCGACGGGATGTCGATCACCAGCATCTCCATCGGCTCGAGTATCTCGCCGCCGGTCTGCTTGGTGATGACGGTGGGCTTCGAGACCTGCATCTCGTAGCCTTCGCGGCGCATGGTCTCGACAATCACCGCGAGCTGCAATTCGCCGCGGCCCATCACGCGCCAGGCGTCAGGCGTCAGTTGCTCGACGCGAGTGCTCACGTTGCGCCGCGCTTCGAATTCGATTCGCTCGCCCAGCTTCCGCGAGGTGACGAAATCTCCTTCGCGGCCCGCCCACGGCGAATTGTTCACCGAGAAAGTCATCGCCACGGTCGGCTCGTCGATGCGAATCGGCGGCAGCGGACGCGGGTTCTCGAGGTCGGCGATCGTTTCACCGATCGCGATGTCCTCGACGCCCGCCACGATCACTATCTCGCCCGCGCTGGCGGTTTCACGTTCGACGCGCGTGAGCCCCTGCCATCCGTAGATGTGGGCGACCTTGCAGACCACCGTCTTGCCGTCGCGCCGGCATAGCGAATAGTTCTGCGACGCCGTCATCGAGCCGGCGACGATTCTGCCGACTGCGAGGCGGCCTACGTAATCATCGTAGTCGATATTATTGACCTGAAATTGCAGCGTCGCTTCGGGATCGACTTCGGGGCCGGGCAGGTGCGCAACGATCGCGTCGAACAGCGGAACCAGGTTTTCGCTCGGGACGTCGAGCCTGAGCGATGCGGTGCCGGCGCGCGCCTGCGTATAGAGCACCGGGAAATCGAGCAGGCTTTCGTTCGCGCCGAGGTCGATGAACAGATCGTACACCTCGTCGAGAACCTCGGGTGCGCGCGCGTCGGCGCGATCGATCTTGTTGATGCAGAGTATCGCGGGCAGGTTCCACTCGAGCGCCTTCTTGAGCACGAAACGCGTCTGCGGCAGCGGCCCCTCGCACGCATCGACCAGCAGCAACACGCCGTCCACCATCGACAGCGTGCGCTCGACCTCGCCGCCGAAGTCCGAGTGGCCCGGAGTATCGACGATGTTGATGCGCGTTTCACCCCACAGAATCGAGGTGTTTTTGGCCATGATCGTGATGCCGCGTTCGCGCTCGAGCGCGTTGGAATCCATCACGCGATCGATCACCTGCTCGTTGGCGCGGAAAACGCCCGACTGCCGCAGCATCGCATCGACCAAAGTGGTTTTACCGTGATCGACATGGGCGACGATTGCTAAATTTCTTATGTCTGGACGTCTCATTTTGCGCCGGATGCTAAAGCGCGGCCGAGCCCAACAGGTTCGCCCGCGCGTAAACTCTATTCTAGCCGTCGCTGGACGCGGAGTAAACGCAGGCGCCCGCCGGACCGGCGAAACATTCCCGTAACGCGCGCGTTAAGGCGCATCGAGGCGCTTTTGTCGGTCGCGCTCGAGTTTTTGCAGCAGTTGCTCGATGTTTTTGATTTCCGTAACGCGCCAATCGCCGTCCTCACCGCGCGCCATGAAAATTTTCCACTCCTGCCCCTTGTTGTCCTTGAAGTCCGTGAACGCGGTGTCGCCGTTTCGATGCAACAGCACGATCGAGGCCGCCACGGCCCCGCCGGGCATCTGCACCTCGCGCGCACCATCATCGACTTTCTGGACCGCCCACGCCCGCGTTGCCTGCGCCATCGGCTTGCTGAAAAGATCGATCGCCGCGTTACCGATCATCGCGCTTAGCGGGTCGCTGCCGCCCTGCTTCCGCACCATCTCGTAGCCCGCGTGCTTTACGACGCTTTCAAAATCGACGTATCGGGAAGCGCCGTCGCCGTCGCGCGCGTCTATGGCCTGCTTCATCCGGAGCACGGCCCAGCTCGGAGTCTGCGGCAGGTAAAACAGCCCCCAGCCGGCGACTGCGGCAACGATCAGGATCGCGGTGAAGTGGCGCAGTACGAATCGAAACATCGCGTCTATCCTTATGGCGCCACCGTGCAGAGGCCTGTCTGATTCAGCGCGGCGAAAGCAGGCTGGCGGCGGCTTTGTCGAGAAGCCAAATGACCTCGCCGCCTTGTGGCGCAACGATCTGCGCGGGAAACTTGTCCGGGTCTCGCGGCCCTTCCAGAACATCTTTCACCGCCGCCGCCTTACCCTGCCCCGCCACCAGGAACATCACGCGATGCGCATTGTTGATCACCGGCGGCGTGATCGTGAGGCGATTGCGCGGCTCGGCGTCAACCTCCACGGCAACCACCAGGCGCTGCGTTTCGTGAATCGCGGGATCGCCCGGAAACAGCGATGCAATATGGCGATTGTCGCCAAGCCCCAGCATCACCAGGTCGAAGCGCGGGAATTCGCCGTCGTCAAGGCCGAACCGTTTTCGCAATTCATCTTCGTAAGCGGCAGCCGCCGACGCCGGCGGGTCTTCGCCGCGCATCCGATGCACCTGATCCGGCCGGAGCGCGAGCTTGCTCAGCATCGTGCGATTTGCCATCGCGTAATTGCTCTCGGCGTGATCGGGCGGGACGCATCGTTCGTCGCCCCAGAAAAATTGCACTTCCTTCCAATCGACGCTCAGACGAAACCGCGTCGCAAGCAAGTCGTAGGTGGCGGCGGGCGTCGAACCGCCCGAGAGACAGAGCGTGACCTCACCGTGAGTGCAGATCGCCTCGCCGGTGATATGCGCCGTTTCTTCGGCGGCACGGACGTAGAGTTCCTGCGCGTCTTTCAGAATGATCAGTTTCGGTTGAGGCATACCAGTCCGTCCGGCAATGGAGTCGAGATCGCAAAGTTAGCCGACGACGCCTGGCCCGCGCCACATCGTTCTGTATTGCTCGCTAGCGCGCGAGCAATTTCAGCGCGCGCTCGACGACGTTGTCCACGGTGAAGCCGAAATGCTTCATCACCTCTTCGAACTTGCCCGACGCGCCGAAAGTCGTCATCCCGATAATGTCGCCGTCGAGTCCGACCCATCGGTACCATGACATCGGCGCACCAGCCTCGATCGCGAGCCGGCGTCGAACGCTCGGCGGCAGGACCGAGTCGCGATAGGCCTGGTCCTGCTTCTCGAAAATATTCTCGCTGGGCATGCTCACCACGCGCACCGACTTGCCCTTTTCTTCCAATTTCGCTTTCGCATCGACGACCAGCGACAGCTCCGATCCCGACCCGATCAGAATGATTTCCGGGGGCCGTCCGGCGCTCTCGGTCAGCACGTACGCGCCGCGCCGGAGGCCGCTGGCGGGCGCCATCTTCGTGCGATCGAGCGTCGGAACCTTCTGGCGCGAGAGCGCGAGCAGCACCGGGCCATCCGTGTGCGTCATGGCGGTGCGCCATGCCTCGACAGCCTCGTTCGCGTCGCCGGGGCGAATCACCGTGAGATGCGGAATCGCGCGCAGCGACGACAGATGCTCGATTGGTTCATGAGTAGGGCCGTCTTCGCCCACGCCGATTGAATCATGGGTGAAGACCAACACCACCTGGATTTCCATCATCGCCGCCAGCCGAATCGACGGCCGTGCGTAGTCGGTAAAACACAGGAAGCTCGAGCCGTAGGGGATGAAACCGCCGTGCAGCGCGAGGCCGTTGAGGATCGCGCACATGCCGTGCTCGCGGATTCCGAAATGCGGATTGCGGCCCTCGAAATGCCCGCGCTCGAAATCGCCGCCGTCCTTAACGTCCGTGAAGGTGGACTCGCTCAAGTCGGCGGAGCCGCCGAACAGGTTCCAGACTTTTTTCCCGATCGCCGCCGCGGCCTGCGAGGCGGATACTCGGGTTGCCAGCGAATCCTTGGGCGTGAAGACCGGAAGCTCGGCGTCCCATCCTTTGGGCAACTCTTTCGCCAGCGCCGCCTGGAATTCGGCGGCCGCGGCGGAATTTTTTTTGGCGTAGGCCTCGAACTTCGCGTTCCATGCCCTCTCGAGGTCCTCGCCGCGCTCGACGCATCGGCGGAAATACCCGAGTGCATCGTTGGGAACGAAGAATGGCGGCTCGGTCGGATATCCGTAGAATTCCTTGGTCAGCTTCACTTCTTCGACGCCGAGCGGATTGCTATGCGCGGCCGAGGTCCCCTGCTTATGCGGGCTGCCGTAGCCGATGATCGATCGGACCCGAATCAGCGACGGCCGTCCCGTCTCCGCGATTCCATTTTCGATCGCCTTCGACAGCGCCGCGAGATCGTTCGCATCCTCGACGACCTGCGTATGCCATTTGTAAGCGTCGAATCGTTTGCACACGTCCTCGTCAAAGCTGAGCTCGGTGTGCCCGTCGATGGTCACGTGGTTGTCGTCGTAGATATATACGATGTTGCCCAGCCCGAGATGACCCGCGATCGACGCCGCCTCGCTCGCGACACCTTCCATCAAGTCGCCATCGCTGCAAATGCCGAAGATGCGATGATCGAACAGCCCCGAATTATCGCGCTCGAAGCGTGCTTCGAGATGCTTCGCCGCCATCGCCATCCCAACCCCGTTGCCGAAACCCTGGCCGAGCGGGCCGGTGGTTGTCTCGACGCCTTCGGCCACGCCGTGCTCGGGATGTCCTGGCGTTTTGCTTCCGAGCTGGCGAAATTGCTTGATGTCGTCGAGCGAAAGGTCGTAGCCGGTGAGATAGAGCAGGCTGTAGAGAAGCATCGAGCCGTGGCCGGCCGACAGCACAAAACGATCGCGCCCGAACCACTCTGGATTTTTCGGGTTGTGGCGCATGAACCGCGTATAGAGCAGATAGCCGACCGGCGCCATCGCCATCGGCAATCCGCAATGCCCTGAGTTGGCCTTCTGGACCGCGTCGATCGTCAGCACGCGAATCGCGTTGATGCAGGTTTGGTCCAGGCTGGACCCGTTCACTTTGATTTGCGATGCAGTCGCCAAGATTTCACCACACGTGGTTGTTTTGGGGCGGTCACCAAATCCGCCGGCTTTGATTTATCATTTTAGTGGATTTTTTGAATCCGCCTGCGGGACGCGCGCGGACGCCAATTTCGAGGCCGCTGTCACCAATCTTTTTTGTCGTCGTCCTTGCTGTCGCCGGCTTTGTGACGCATCACGTCCACGATTGTCTTCGCGTCACCCTTGTGGCCGGCGCCGAGCGCGGCGGTGAATCGGTCCGCGATGAACCGCATCATCGCGCCCTCCTCCGGATCGAGCGTGCTGCCGAGATTAGCCAGCCGTTCCATCGCGATACGAATCGCGGCGATTGACCCGGCCATATCACCGCGCTCGCGGCATGCGAGCGCGTCGCGCAGGCCCTCGCGCACGCCGGCAATCGCGGGCCGCGCGCGCTCGCCGATCACAACCTCGAGTTCGCCGAGATTTTGCGCGAGTTTCGTGAACGGATCGTCTGCGGGATTGCTGAGCGGCACCGCTGGATTGTTTCATCCGCGCAAGTTTGGATGCAAGGCCGGCGTATCGCGCCGAACGCAACCGCCCGCGTCGGGACGATCGCGGCTGCGTGGCGGGGCTTCATTCAGCTGAATCGTTCATCGGCGATGCCAGCCTGCTTCAGCACTACATTGGCGAGATCGCGCGAACGGATGTTGGAATCGACGGGAAACTTATGCCCGTTAATGGGGCTGTACCAGATTTCGTGATCGCCCTTGCCGGGCCTGTCGTATCTACAGTGATGGCGCCTAAGAATTTTCTTAACGCGCGGCGTGTAGCCGGCCATTTACGCCGCGTCCGGTGGTTGAATCCGTTCCTTTCGGGGGTGGAAATTGAGCATGACCTCGATGTCGTGATTGGGCTCTAAACTAACGTCATTCAAGGCGAGTAGTTCTGGAATCAGCGTTTCAAGTTTCTCCCATAACGATTTGTCGTCGGGGGCTTCCGCGGCCAATCCGGGGATGTCATCGCTGTCTGCTACCCACATTTCAGCCTCTGCATCCCAAGTCACTTGAACGTTGAAACGATTTTGCATGAGGAACACCGTTGCGGCGTTTAAGGCGGTGGGCCGTGTCAGGCCGCGCCACCCCTGCTTTATGAAGCAAGCCTATCCCAAATGGCGTCCGTGCGGGAAGCTGGCGATCGCGGTTTCTCGACAGGCGGGCACTGTCCTAAAAGGCAACTGGCTGTCCTATGTGCGGGGCGTGAGTGTCCTGAGTTATGGCGCCATCATTTGGCCACCAGGGAAGCTTGACATTCCTGGTCCCGGTCCTGGTCCTGGGAGCGCTGGACTTGTATCTTCGGGACGGTATTCGGCACATGCCTTCGCCACATTTGCGGGCCAACATTCCGCCCTGCAAGTTTCCCGCGTCCCTTCTACGCAAGCGGCCTTTGCAATTTTTTGGCAAGCTTGGGTGTCACCTGCTTCGCACTGCTCGCGAAGTTTCGGGAGAGCGGTTTCGAATGCGGATGGTTGCTGCTGCGCGCATCCCGACAAAGCGAGAGCAACAACAGAAAGTATGACCGCAGTGTGCCGGAGATTCATGCGCGTCTCTCCTTTAGCCGCGCTCGCATGCCGCGAGTGTGGCGAACGTCTGCGGGATTGCTGAGCGGCACCGCTGGATTGTTTCATCCGCGCAAGTTTGGATGCAAGGCCGGCGTATCGCGGCGAACGTAATCGCGAGCATGGGGCGGGTGCGGATTCTCGACCGGCGCTGTCTTCTGGTAGATTATTAAGCCGCGAACTCGATGGAGGATGAGGGGCCCGATGAGACCGATGCTTGAGCGCCGCGTGGTGGTCACCGGAGTGGGACTGGTGACTCCGCTCGGAGTTGGAGTGGACAAGAACTGGGAAGCCCTGATGGCGGGGCGGTCCGGTATTGCGCTGATTACGCGCTTTGACGCCTCGGATTTTCCCGCCCGGATCGCCGGCGAAGTCAAGGATTTCAATCCGGAAGACTGGATCGAAAAGCGCGACGTCAAAAAAATGGACCCCTTCATCCAGTATGCGGTCGCGTCGGCCGAGCAGGCGATGCGCCAGTCCGGGTTCAAGATCACCGACGACAACGCCGACCAGGTCGGCGTGTTGATCGGCGTCGGCATCGGCGGCCTGTGCACGATCGAGGAGTACCACAAGGTCTTCATGGCCACCGGGCTGCGTCACATCACGCCCTTCTTCATCCCCAAGCTGATCGCCAATCTTGCGCCCGGCCAAATCTCGATTCGCTACGGAGCGCGCGGCGTCAATTTCACCGCTACCAGCGCCTGCGCGTCGGGCAGCCATGCGATCGGCGAGGCGTACCGCATGATCAGGCTCGGCTACCTGGACGCCGCGATCACCGGCGGCTCGGAGGCGGCAATCACCTCGCTCGGGGTGGGCGGATTCGCCGCGATGCGCGCGCTTTCGACCCGCAACGAAGAGCCCGAGAAAGCCAGCCGTCCATTCGACAAGGAGCGCGACGGATTCGTGATGTCGGAGGGGTCGGCGGCGCTGATCCTCGAGGAGCGCGAGGCCGCCATCGCGCGCGGCGCCAGGATCATTGCTGAAATCTGCGGTTACGCCGCCAACAGCGACGCCTACCATATCACCTCTCCTGCGCCCGAGGGACGCGGCGCGGCCAAGTGCATGCGCATGTGCCTCGAAGACAGCGATCTCGATCCCAACGAGGTCGATTATATCAACGCGCATGGCACTTCGACCGAGCAAGGCGATATCGCCGAGACTCAAGCGGTCAAGCGCGTCTTCGGTGAGCGAGCCGCCAAAGTTGCGATTAGCTCGACCAAGTCGATGACCGGGCACACGCTCGGCGCGGCCGGCGCAATCGAGTCGGTGTACACGGTCCTCGCGATCGATCGCGGGATGATGCCGCCGACCATCAACCAGGAATTTCCCGACCCCCAATGCGACCTCGATTACGTGCCCAACAAGGCGCGCCCCGCCAGGATTCGGATCGCGCTCAACAATTCATTCGGGTTCGGCGGCACCAACACGACGCTGGCCTTCAGGGCTGCCGTCCAGAGCTGACCGGTACGTCATGGGCTCAAGAATTGTCGCCACCGGACGGGCCGTCCCGCGCACCGCCCTGACCAACAAGGATCTCGAGCGCTACATGGATACGTCCGACCAATGGATACGCTCGCGCACCGGAATCGGCAGCCGCTACGCGATGCGCCAGGGCGAATCGCTGGCGGATATCGCGACCGACGCCAGCCGCACTGCCCTTGAGCGGGCGGGCGTCAAGCCGGGCGCACTCGACGCGATCATAGTCGGCACGGTTTCGTCGGAGTACGCGTTTCCGTCGCTGGCGTGCCAGATTCAGAAGGGCTTGGGCATTTCCTCGATGCCGGCCTTCGACGTTGCCGCCGCGTGCTCGGGCTTCGTGTATGCGCTTCAAGTGGCGGACGCACAGATGCGCGCCGGCGACTTCAAGCGCGTACTGGTGGTCGGGGCCGACGCGCTCTCGACGATGGTGGATTGGAGCGATCGCCGGACCGCGGTGCTGTTTGGCGACGGCGCGGGCGCGTGCGTGATGGTGACCGAAGCGGGAAATCGCGGAGTGCTGTCGAGCCTGCTGCGCTCGGCCGGCGAGCATTGGAACCTGCTCTCGCTCCGCTCCACTGGAATCCGCGCCACAATCGACTCGGAAGTGCGGCGATGCGCCGATGACGCGATTCAGATGAAAGGGCCCGAGCTTTTCAAAATAGCCGTCAAGCGAATGGAAGAAATCAGCCGGCTGGTGGCCGCGCGCGCCGGCGTCAAGCTTGAAGAAATCGACCTGTTCGTGCCGCATCAGGCCAACCTGCGAATTATGTCCGCGGTCGCCGAGCGGCTCGGGCTGCCGCCGGGAAAAGTTTTCACCAACATCGATCGTTACGGCAACACCTCGGCCGCGTCCGTGCCAATCGCACTCGACGAGGCTCTCGAGCAGGGGCGAATTCACGACGGTAATATCGTGATGCTGAACGCATGCGGCGGCGGCCTCACCTGGGGAGCGAATCTGATCCGCTGGTAACTTCTGGCTGGCTCCGCTTCTCTCCAATGCTAAACGAAATCCTCGCACGACGCGTGCTGATCGTGCTCGGCAAGGGCGGAGTCGGCAAAACTACCGTGAGCGCCGCGCTCGCCAAGCTCGCGACCATGTCTGGCGTGCGCGCCCTGATTATGGAATGCGACGCGCGGGCGCCGCTGGCCGCGACGTTCGCCGTCGCACCGTCGTTCGTGCCCACCGAGGTCGCGCCCAATCTCGCGCTCATGGCGCTCGACGGGCGCAGCGCACTCGAGCAATATCTGCGAACCGTCGTGCCGGGCCGGATGCTGCTGAAAGCGGTGTTCGCCAGCCGCCTCTATCAATTTTTCGTTCAAGCGGCGCCGGGGCTGCGCGAACTGATGGCGCTCGGAAAGATTTACCATGAAGCCGGGCTGACCGACCCCAAGCTACCCGGCCGCCGCATTATAGTCGTCGATGCGCCCGCCAGCGGCCAGGCGATGAGCCTGCTCAAGATGCCGACTGCCGCGCGCGCGACTTTCGGCGCCAGCATCGTCGGAGTGGAAGCCGGCAACATTTCGCGGATGATGCGTGACCGGCGGATTACCGCAATCATCCAGGTCACGACCGCGGACAGTCTTGCGATATCGGAGACTATCGAGACCTACGCCAATTTGAGCCGCATTCATCTCGCCCCGGCGGTCGTGCTTTTCAATCGAATGCCGCGATCCGAGTTCGACGCCGATGATATATCGGCGCTGATGAGCCGCCGCGGACCCCATTTGCGAAAGAAAGACCTCGAGCATCTCGCCGAGCTGGCAAAGTCGGAGCTCAATCTCGCCGCCGACGCGCGCAAGGCGGTCGCAAAAATCCGGGCCGAGACCGGGGCGCCGGTGTTCGAGATCGCCGAGCATGGCGGTCTCTCGGGAATCGATCTCATCGAATGCATCGCCGCCGAGCTTGAGCTTGCCCGCAATCGTGAAGATGAAACCACCGCCCGCGCGACGCATCGCCGCTGATCGCGGCCCGTCGGAGTACTGGCGTCATTTCAGCCCCGCTGACGGGAAGTGGCGTCATTTCGCTAGGCGCGGATCGTCGGACGCAACGCATTGAGAGTTGGAGTATTGAATCCAAAAGGTCCGCGCCTTTTCAAAGTTCTCGCGAAGTGTCCGCAAATTGTCCTCGCTTGGAGTAGCTTTCTGTTGAGCCAACGCATCTATCTTTTCATTCATCTCGTGGATTGTACGTACGCCCAAATCGGTCCGGCTATCACGCATTCGTTCGCACTCCTCGGCGCTGTCAAAGCTGCCAGAATCGGTCCATTGTAATAACGGGGCGCTGAGGTCGGGTGCGCCATTGTTTGGGCCGGGCGGCACCATCAGATGCCAGACCACAAGCGCGAGCGCGGCGGCGTGGCGGGGATTCATAGTCTCGCTTTTATCGCATACAGATGGCATCGTGAAATAGGTGGCCGAGCGAACGGAGTTTGCGGTTACCTCGCTTGGCGGAGAGGGCGCGGCCCGCGCGACGCATCGGCGCTGATCGCACGCCGTCGGGACAGTGCTCTAATTTGACTCCATGATCGAACGCTGGTAACTTTACCCTCTCCCCGGGCTTGGAGCCGGGTCCGATCCTGCGAAGCGGCTGCCGACCCGGCAAATAAATTTTGGCAGCTACTACAGGCCGCCGCGAAAGCGGCGCGAACTTCCAATTAATCCATCCAATTAATACAGAGGGGAGGCTTTAGGCCTCCCCTCTCCTATCTTTCGATCACAGAGCCGCTTCGATCAAATCGCCCATGCTCCACAGTCGGTCGCTGATGGCCGCCGCCATCGCTGGCGTAACGCGCAGCGTTTTATGAATCCGAACCAGATTATAGTGCGCGAAGTGCAGTGCGACCGCAGCCTGCGTGGCTACGGACAGTCGCGCTACGCGAGGCGAAAGCAGCCGCGATGTTGGCGCATCGCGCTGCGTTGGCTTAGGGGAAATTTAGTTTCCCCCTTGTGCCGATCCGCCAAACCGCTACCCTTTTATTCAGAGGGTGTGGATATGTTGCTTGTTGAAGATTACTTGGCGCGCTAAACTAGAATCAGAGCGAGGGAGGGACAGGCAGAGTGTGCCGCACGCCAGCGGCGCTACCGAGCCTGAGCCCTCGCTCCAACGGCGGTGGGGTGGGTGAATTGGTTCAAACCGCCCGACTTAGGATCAGGCATACCGCGCGAACGGCATCAAGGGTTCAAATCCCTTCCCCTCCGCCAACAGAAACGCTACGATAAATTAGAGCCGAGGCCCCTTTAAGGTTTGCGCGCCTCCGCCGATGCGTGCACCGGCGTTGTGGGCCTCGGTTCTCTTACTTTCCGCTTCCTGATCCACCCTGCATGGCATTGAACCTCACTTGTCTTAGTTCTCTTGACACCAAACAAGCACCAACAAGTCAATTACCAACTTGCCATAATTTACAGATTCACGTCAAGCAGGATAGTACATCCCTCGTATACATCCGTGTGCACGCTCCTGTATGCGTTCCTGTACACACCACTATCACGTACCAAGATCATGAGCATTGCAAGCCCGTGTTTGTCCGTTAGCCGATGCGAGATCACGGCGATCTTCTTGAGTTGGAGTGATTGCGATCTTGCCGGGCATGATTCTCCTTAATTTTCGCGGTCTTCCACAAATTAGGGCACTACCGCCGTCGGATACCGGCTGGAATCGCGGCGCTTCGGCAACTAACCTTGTGTCAATGCCCGAGCCCGGAAAAAAAACTCGCCCTGAGACCCGTGAACCGTGGATCATCCGCACCTACGCCGGCTTCGGCGACGCGCGCCAGGCCAACGATCGCTTCCTGGCAAACTTGAAGCAGGGCCAGCGCGGGCTTTCCATCGCGTTCGATCTGCCCACCCAAAACGGCTACGACCCCGACGCCCCGGTCGCGCGCGGCGAAGTCGGCGAAGCGGGCGTCTCGATTTGCCACTGGAACGACATGGAGCGGCTGTTCGAGGGAATCCCGCTTCAGTCGATCAATACCTCGATGACGATCAACGCGACCGCGCCGTTCATCCTGGCGCTTTACCTCGTCGTCGCGGAAAAGCACGGCGTGCCATGGACTGAGCTGCGCGGCACGACGCAGAACGATCTGCTCAAGGAATTCGTCGCGCGCGGCACGTCGATTTTTCACCCGGAGTTGTCGTTTCGCCTTTCCACCGAGTTGATTCGATTCACGGTCGAGCGCGTGCCTAACTGGAATCCGATCAACTGTTGCGGCTACCACTACATGGAGAGCGGCGCCGGTCCCGCCGAGGAAATCGGCTACGCATTCGGCAACGCGCTGCTGATTCTCGACGCGCTCCGCCCCAGGCTCGACGCGGCCGCGTTCGAGCAGACCATCCGCCGCATTTCATTTTTTATCAACAGCGGCATCGAGCTGGTCCCCGAGATCTGCAAGATTCGCGCGTACTTCAAACTCTGGCCGGAGCTTTGCTCTTCCGAATACGGCGTCGATAACGTCGCCTTTCGCGCCGGATGCCAGGTGCGCTCGCTCACGCTGACCGAACCGCAGCCCGAAGTTAACATCATCCGCATCGCGTACGAGGCGCTCCCGGTCGTCATCTCGGCCGACGCGCGCGTGAACGCGCTCCAGTTGCCCGGCTTTCGCGAGGCGCTCGCCATCCCCGACCAGTCCGAGCAGACGCTCAGCTTGCGCACCCAGCAGGTTCTGATGCACGAGACGGGACTCGCAGGCTATGGCGATATTTTCGAGGGCAGCAAAATTATCGAGAAGCTTACCGCCGAAACCGCGGCGCGCGCGCGCGAAATCGCCATCCGGTTGCGCGAGGCCGGCTACTCGCGCGCCATTTCAATAGTCAGCGGCGAACTGACGCGCCAGCTCGCGGAGCGTTACAGGAAAGTCGAGTCGGGCGAGATCGTGCAAATAGGCGTCAACGCGTTTACCGGCGAAGTCGGACTCACGCCCCCGTCCAAACAGAACACGGATCACGCCGCCGATGCGCTCAAGGAAAAAGAACGCATCGAGTCGATAAAAAAATGGCGCGCGGCGCGCGACCAGGCCGCCGTGTCGAAAGCCCGCGAGGCGCTCGAACGCGCCGCCGCAAATAACAACGACCGCGACCGCGGACTAATCGAGGCCACTATCGAGCTCGCCCGCGCGGGCGGCACCGTCGGCGAATGGACGGATTCGCTGGTGCGCGTCAGCCGCGGCCGCTATACGCCGCCGATTCTCGAAACCAGCGTCAGCGTCGGCGCGCTCAACGTGCCGGCTGCGCGGGCGGCACGCAAAATCCGCATCGCGCTGGGCAAGGCCGGCCTCGACGGACATATCAACGCGATAAAGCTGCTCGCACACGCGTGCATGCAGGCCGGGATGGAAGTGGTCCTCGCGGGATTCAAGCAGACGCCGGAGCAGATGGTTGCGACGGCGCTCGAGGAAGACGTAGACGTACTAGCGATCTCGAGCCTCGCGGGCGCCCACATGTCCATCGCACGGGAGACAATCGGCCTGCTGAAAAGTCGTGGCGCCGGCGACATAAGCCTCGTGATGGGCGGAATAATACCGCAAGCCGATCGCAAAGCGCTGCTCGAGCTTGGCGTCAAGGCGGTCTTCACGCCCAAGGACTCCAACCTCGGTGAGATCGTCGGCCGTATCATCGCGATCGCGGGTCCGGATAGGACATGAAAATTTTGAGAATTGGACGATACTTCTCGATCGCCGCGACGATTGCGATGCTGATCGCAAGCCCCGCCTTCGCGGTGGAGGCGCGGCCGTGGCTATGCCGCGATAAGCCGGTGTTCTCGTACAATCGCTCGATGGAATACCAGGTGACCGCGCGGCCTGGACGACAATGGCGAATTTTCTTCATGCAGTATTCGCCGGACGCGGCGCACGACGGATTCGATATCGTCAACTCGCGCGACATCGCGACGCGCGGCGATCCAGTGGCCGGGAATCTCGCGGCGGGCAGATATTTCGCGGTCGCTCTTTACCGGGGATCGGGCGGCCATTGGATATGTCCCGACTACACACACGACGACCGCGATTCAAAACTGGGCGAATTAAGCAACCTCTGTTACGGCGAAGACGGCCCCCCCTGCCTCGTCAAGCTACAGGTGAAACCCGACCACCACCTGGCTCAGCCGTCCTCCCCCGCCCCCTAGAACCGCCCCGCGTGAAGATAACTGGAGGCGGCGATCGGATTCGAACCGATGCATGGAGGTTTTGCTCCCCCGCCCTGAAACTTGATCAGAGCAAGCAGACGGCTGCGAGCGGTCCCACGGCGTTCCCTCGGTATCCCCTTTTATCAGGGCTGCTCGGTTGGGAGTTTCTCCCAGGGGCGCAGCCTTCCGTCGTCGAATACCTCGAAGAGCGTCTGACGCCAATCGCAAGAGAAGTACTCGCGAACTGCCTTGAGCCAAATCTCGACGCGTACCGCTATCGGCTGACTTTGGGTTACCCGCGAGACTATGACACGCGAGCGAGAGAGTGACAGGTCAAGGAACTCCTGGTCATGCGTCAGCAAGAGAAGATCCTCGGAGTTCAGCCGATCAACGATGTCACGATCGGGCGCGCCACGCAGGCCAAGCAGGATGATGTGATCGACCTGATGCCCCTCTTCCTGCAACCTACGCAGCAGTGCTAGCGGGAAATTTTCATCGAGAAGGATTCTCATCCGAGCTTCCCACGGCCGGCGGCAAATGCGCCGCCACGTGAGCGGCGTAACGGAGAGCCGCGGTGATTTGCTCGCGAGAGATTCGGTGCTCCGCCTCGATCTCCTCAGCGGAAGCTCCGGAGGCTAGATCGCCAAGAATCGTCGCAACATCGATTCGGGTCCCGGCGAGGCAGGGCTTTCCGAAACGAACTGCGGGATCCATCGAAATGCCTGGAAAGACTTCCATCCTTGCGCCTCCTGCGCTTGGAAAGAAGCTACCACAGATTCAGCACTGTGTCGTTCCCCTGGCGTTGTCATGGGAAGATACCTGGAGGCGGCGATCGGATTCGAACCGATGCGTGGAGGTTTTGCAGACCTCTCCCTTAACCACTTGGGTACGCCGCCCTGTCGTAGTCGCGACCGGACCCAATCAACTATCACGCGCGCGAAACCGCATCAATTGAGCATCCGTCCGCCTGGCCACTTCGGATCGACAGACTCAGTGCCTCAGTGGAAAAGCTGTCCGGCGGGCTCCAGCAGATCCGGCGAATCGTTACGTACATTGTTGATCTTGGGCGAGACCGGAGTCGCGATCAGCAAGTCAGCCGGCGCGGGAACCAGCAGCCGCTTGAGCGCAAGCGGATCCGGCGCGCGCGGGTCCATCCAGTCGTCGGCGTCGCGATCGGCCAGTATCACCGGCATCCGATCGTGATACGGCGCGACCACGGCGTTGGCCGCCGTCGTCAGAATGGTGAACGTCGTCTCCCACTCGCCCTGCTCTCTCTGCCATGCCTCGTAAAGTCCGGCGAACAGGACGAGCCGGCTATCCTCGCGATGGAACCAGGCCGGCTGTCGCGCAGTCTTCGGCCCGGTCCATTCGAAGAATCCGTCGGCCGGCACCACGCATCGCCGCTTACGGAACGCGTCGCGAAATGCGGGCCGCGCCTCGACCGTCTCCGACCGGGCGTTGATGCACTTGGCCGCCATGCTGGCGTCTTTCGCGCCACTTTTGGCCAAACCCCACCTGGCGGGAATCGCTTCGCGATTTTCGTACTTGATCCTGACTATGAAATGTTTCTGCATCGGCGCGACGTTGTAGCGCGGCCGATAATCGACAAACGAGTCCGCCGGGACGCCGAGCTCGGCCGCCAGCGAATTGCCGTCGCGGCGCGTGATTGTGAATCGTCCGCACATAGGCCAGCAAATAGTTGGGTCAGCCGGCGGGAAATACCAGCCGCGCCGCGTGCCGCGCGACCATTAAATTTTCATTGGTGGGGATGACCCGCACGCGGCATCGGCTGTCAGCGGCGCTGATCGTGTCCTGGTTGGAGCGGTTGCGCTGAGGATCGATCGCAAGCCCGAGATGCGCCAGCCCCTGGCAGGCTTCCGCGCGTACCGCGGCGGCATGCTCGCCAATCCCGCCGGTGAAGACGAGCAAATCCAAGCCGCCGAGCGCGGCTGCCAGTGCGCCAATCGCTTTTCTAATCTGATAGCAAAACATCTCGATCGCCTCTGCCGCATCCGCGTTCGATCCCCGCGCGTCCAGCAATGTCTTCACGTCGGAACTGAGTCCTGAGACTCCGAGCAACCCGGACTTCAGATTCACGAGCCGGCTTAGTTGCGCGGCGTCGTAACCCTTGCCCTCGAGCAGATAAAGAATCACGCCCGGATCGAGATCGCCCGGCCGCGTCCCCATCATGAAGCCGCCCGCCGGCGTGAATCCCATCGTGGTGTCGAGCGGACGGCCGTTTTCGACCGCGACCATGCTCGCCCCGTTGCCCAAGTGCGCGATTATCAGGCGCGGCGGGACGTCGGTTCCCAGAGCTTGCATGATGTACTCATAAGAGATCCCGTGAAAGCCGTAGCGCCGCACTCCAGCGTCCCATAGTTCGCGCGGCAACGGGAAGCGCTCAGCTCGCGCGGGCATTCCACGATGAAACGCGGTGTCGAAGCACGCGACCTGCGGAAGTTTCGGATGCCGCGCGGCAACCGCCTCGATACCTTCGATTCCTCCCGGCATGTGCAGCGGTGCGAATGCGATCAGCCGTTTCAAATCGGCGATCAGAGCGGGCGTGACGATCTCCGGGGCGGCATGATGCGCGCCGCCGTGGACGAGTCGATGTCCCACCGCGTCGAGGCGCGGCAGCTTCAAGCGCTCGAACTCCTCGAACAGCGAATCGACGGCGACTTGCGGGCGCGCAAGCTCGCGATCCGATTCGGCGATCGAGCGGCCGTTGGCGTCGCGGACCCTGATTTTACCGCCGCTCGAGCCGATCCGGTCCGCCACGCCTTCGGCCACAACCAATTCGGCGCCGCTGGAAACCGAGTACAGCGCGAACTTGCACGACGACGAACCGACGTTGATGCAGAGTATGGTGTGAGGAGCCGGCAAGCCTGATTCCTCAGTTGCCGCCGGTCGATTCGGCCTGCTTGAAGACTCGCGCGATGAGTTCCTGCGCCTCGGCCTGAATCCGATGCAGATGATCGACCCCGCGAAAACTCTCCGCGTATATCTTGTAAACCTCTTCAGTGCCCGACGGACGCGCCGCGAACCATCCGCTCTCCGCGATCACCTTGATTCCGCCGATTGCCGCTCCGTTGCCGGGCGCAACGGTCAATGTTTTGAGAATTTTCTCACCCGCAAGTTCGCGCTCATTCAGTTGCCCGGGTGTCAGCTTCTTTAGAATTTCCTTCTGCGCGAGCGTGGCAGGCGCGTCGATGCGCTCGTACGCTGGCGCACCGAACTCACGCGTCAAGTCATCGTACGTCGCGCCGGGGTCGCGGCCCGCGCGCGCGGTCATCTCGGCCGCAAGCAAGCCGAGGATGAGTCCGTCCTTGTCTGTGGTCCACACGGTTCCATCGGTGCGCAGAAATGACGCGCCGGCGCTTTCTTCGCCGCAAAATCCGACCGAACCATCGATCAGCCCGTCCACGAACCACTTGAAGCCGACGGGAGTCTCGACGAGCTTGCGTTCAATGCTCGCCGCGACGCGATCGATCATGCTGCTGCTCACCACAGTCTTGCCGACCGCCGCATCTCTGCGCCAGCGGGTGCGATTGCGAAACAGGTATGAGATCGCAACCGCAAGATAGTGATTCGGATTCATCAGTCCGCTCGAGCGAGTGACTATTCCGTGCCGGTCCGCATCGGTGTCATTGGCAAACGCGACGTCGAAACGATCGCGAATCACAAGCAAGCGCGTCATCGCGTACTGCGACGAGCAATCCATCCTGATCTTCCCGTCCCAGTCGGCGGTCATGAAGCGAAATGCCGGATCGACCACGTCGCTGACCACCGTCGCCTTGATTCCGTACTTTTCGATCACCGCCGGCCAGTAGCGCACCGCCGCACCGCCGAGCGGATCGATTCCGACCCGCACGCCCGTGGCGCGAATCGACTCCATGTCGACGACGTTGCCCAAGTCGCCGACGTAGGCGCCGATGTAATCGTGCTTATGAAGCGTCGCGGCGTTGCGCGCCCGCTCGTACGGAACGCGCAGCACCCCGGCGAGGCCGGCCTTGAGAAATTCGTTGGCCGTATTCTGAATCCGATCGGTGACGGCGGTATCAGCCGGGCCGCCGTTGGACGGGTTGTACTTGAAGCCGCCATCAGACGGCGGATTGTGAGACGGCGTGATCACGATCCCATCCGCCAGCCCGCTCTTGCGGCCGCGATTGTAAGTCAGGATTGCATGCGATATCGCCGGCGTCGGCGTGTACCCGCCCTCGCTATCCACCATCGTCTCGACCCCGTTGGCAGCCAGCACTTCGAGCGCACTGGCGAACGCCGGGACCGAGAGCGCATGCGTGTCCATTCCGAGATAGAGCGGACCGTTGATATTCTGACTTTTGCGGTAGAGGCAGATCGCCTGGCTGATCGCCAGGATGTGCGCTTCGTTGAACGCGGTGTCGAACGAGGAGCCGCGATGCCCCGAGGTGCCGAACGCGACTCGTTGCGCGGGATTGCCGGCGTCGGGCTTGCAGGCGAAGTAAGCGGTGATCAGACGGGGGATATCGACGAGCTGCGATTGATCGACAGGTTTTCCGGCCAGTGGGCTTACTTTCATCAGATTAATCCGGAGTCCATTTCCAGTTGCGAATCGCAGGCATGTCTTCGAAAGCCTCGACTATGTATTTGCGGTGGGCGTCGAGCGCGTTGGCGTCGTGCTCGCGAATCAGCCGGTTGAGGTGCACGTAGATAAAGTTTTGTCCCGGTGAGGTCCCCCAATGGCCGAGCAGGCGCGGCTTGATGTGGTCGGGCCGCAGAGGCTCGCGCAGCAGAGGATTCGCCATCAGGTAGATTTGGCCGACGGTCAGGTAGTTGGACGCCCGCCAGTAGGCGTCGATGAGAGAAAACTGCTCGTCTGAGAGCGGTTCCGACATAGAGAAGAGACCTCATCCCCCGGTGTGATATGCGTCGATTCACAAGGGGTGCATAGCCGGGCGAGGCCGTCCATCGCGATTTACATGGAGCGGGTGATCGGTTTCGAACCGACGACCTCGTGCTTGGCAAGCACGCGCTCTACCAACTGAGCTACACCCGCTCTCCAAACCGGCACGACGAATCCACTTGATTATCCGGCGCGGGAGCGTCTGTCAAATCGCCGCCCGCTTACCCGCCGCAGTCACCGGCTTTGGACGCAGCGCCGCGACCACGCGCACGTAGTAATCGACGCACGACCACACACTCACGGCCATCGCGATCCACAGCACGAACATCCCGGCGGCGAAGAAGTCGACGTGCAAATACGTGTAATGAATCAGCAGACCCTGAATCGCGATCGACTGCAACGCCATCTTGTACTTGCCGAGCTCCTCGGCGCCCACGATTAACCCCTCGACCGCGGCGACCGCCCGCAGTCCCGTCACCATTATTTCGCGCGCCACCAGCACGACCACCATCCACGCCGGCACGTGCGGCGTTCGCGTCATCCCGGCGAGCATGATCAGCGCCGTCGTGACGACCAGCTTGTCGGCCATCGGATCGAGAAACTTGCCGAGCGTGGTGACCGAGTCGTAACTGCGCGCGAGGTAGCCGTCGAAATAATCGCTGACCGTTGCGATGAAGAACACCCCGGCCGCAAGCCACGAAGCGGCCGGCCCGCTGTGCATCAGGACCCAGACCAGGATCGGCGCGGTCGCTATCCGCAGCAGCGTGACAATATTTGGCGGCGTCATCGGCACGGGCTTGGCCTATCGGGGGCGCGACGAACTGTGAAGCGGAGTTTTCGTTTTTCGTTTTTCGTTTTTCGTTGTTCGTTGCGATCCGCACCTTCGAGAATATTTGAATCGGATCAAGGTGGCAAATCGCAGCCGCTCGATCGCCTTGACTGGCCGAGCGCAGACCGAGTAGCGTCATTTTGACACAACGCGCGCTCCTCGATTCACCCCGCGGGCGCGCCCGAGGCCACCTGATGAGGCATAATGCGCAACTGTCCAGCGACTTCCTGGTAATCGGCGGCGGCATCGCGGGCCTGACCTTCGCGATCAAGGCGGCCGAAGCGGGCACTGTCACCGTTCTCACCAAGGCCGGCAGTTCCGAGGCCAACACCGCTTACGCGCAGGGCGGTATCGCCAGTGTGTGGAGCGTCGACGACTCGTTCGAATCGCATATCGAGGACACGCTGCGGGCGGGCGCCGGCTTGTGCGATCGCGCCGCGGTCGAGACCATAGTTCGCGAGGGTCCCGAGGCGGTGCGCGAATTAATCCGGCTCGGCACTCGCTTCACCCGGGTTGAGACCGGCGGACCCGACGACAGCGAACTCGAGTACGACCTGGGTCAGGAGGGTGGGCATAGCCATCGCCGCGTGCTTCATGCGCAGGACCTGACCGGCCGCGAAATAATGCGTGCGCTGACCGAGGCCGCTGCCGCGCGGCCCAACATCCGCACTTTGGAAAATCATGTCGCGATCAATCTGCTGGTCGAGACTGCCACCGCGGGAAAGCCGGGCGCATGCTGGGGCGTCTATGCGCTCGACCGCAACACTCACGAAATCCGCAAAGTGATTTCGCGCGCCACGATGCTGGCGACAGGCGGCGCCGGCAAGGTCTATCTCTACACCACCAACCCCGACATCGCGTCGGGCGACGGTGTCGCGATGGCGTATCGGGCGGGCGCGGCGGTCGCAAACCTCGAGTTCTATCAGTTCCATCCCACCTGCCTGTATCATCCCGCCGCCAAGTCCTTTCTCATCTCGGAGGCGCTTCGCGGCGAGGGCGCGATTCTGAAATTGCCCGACGGCACCGCGTTCATGAAGCGCTACCATCCGGACGCCGAGCTGGCGCCGCGCGACGTGGTTGCGCGAGCGATCGATTCCGAGATGAAGCGTCGCGGGCTGGACTTCGTGTATCTCGATTTGAGCCATCGCGACGCCGATTTCATCCGGCGGCGGTTCCCGACTATCTTCAAGCGATGCTTGAGCTTTGGATATGACCTGACCAAAGGACCAATCCCGGTGGTGCCCGCGGCGCACTATATGTGCGGCGGCGTGCAGACCGATCTCGACGGACGCAGCTCGATTCCGCGCCTGTACGCAGCCGGCGAGGTCGCGATGACCGGGCTGCACGGCGCCAACCGGCTCGCGTCGAACTCGCTGCTCGAGGCCGCCGTGATGGGCCGGCGCGGGTTTACCGCGGCGCGCGAAATCGTCGCGTCGGGAGGCGGCGCGCCGCCCGAGTTTCCCGAGTGGGATCCCGGGCGCGCGATCCGCAGCGAGGAGCGCGTGATGATCACGCAGAGCTGGGACGAGATTCGCCGCCTGATGTGGAACTACGTCGGCATCGTGCGCAGCGACCGGCGACTCGAGCGCGCGCTTCGGCGCATCGAGATGATCAAGGACGAGATCCACAGCTACTACTGGGACCACCTGCTCGACGCCGACACGATCGAGTTGCGCAACCTGGCAAAGGTCGCGGAACTGGTCGTGCGATCCGCGATGAGCCGGCGTGAGTCGCGCGGCTTGCATTACAACATCGATCATCCCGAAACGGGCGGCCCCGAATGGGTCCATCCGACGATACTGCAAAAGCCCGCGGATCAGATCTGAAAAAAGTCCCGCGCCGCGAAATCGATCTCATGCAAGCGAAGGAAGTGAAGATGTACTCGGACTACAAGAGTCCGTTCGCCTACCTCGCATTCGATCCCGCCTTCGCCCTCGAACAGCGATTTCGGATTCGCATCCGATGGATTCCGTTCCAGCTTCGAATCAAGGGCAAAGGCGAGCGCAGTCTCTACTCCGAATACAAGGCGCGATACTCGTATCTCGACGCGCGGCGATGGGCCAAGCCGCGCGGCCTGGTGATTCGAGGGCCGTTGAAAGTTTACGACACGACGCCGGCGCTGATCGGCGGCCTCTTCTCGCAGCAGCACGGCCGCCTGCTCGATTACAGCCGTCGAGTGTACGAGATGTTCTTTCGCCGCGAACTCGAGGCCGACGAGCCCGACGCGGTCGCGGACGTAGTCGCAAGTCTCGGCATGTCAGCCGACGACTATCGCAAATATCTCTCGGGCGAGGGCGCCGTCGCCTATCAGCGCGCTCAGGACGAGGCCGCCGCCGACCACGTCTTCGGCGTGCCGATGTTCTTCTTCGACGGCGAACCGTTCTGGGGCCACGACCGCCTCCCGATTCTCGAGCGTCGCCTCACCGAGGCAGGACTGGCCGCGGATTAAATCACGCCACCGGCGCGGGCTGGCGGGCCGCATTCGGTTCGTACGAAAACTTAAGCTTGTCGCCGTCGAGATCCGCCGTCGCCTTCCCGCCCTTCGTCAGCTGGCCGAACAGCACCTCGTCCGCGATTCTAGCTTAGACGGCCGGCGCGCGTTAGGGCGCAGTTCACTCGCGATCGAAGGGCTCGACTTCAAGCGGTTCTCCGCGCGCGGCCTTCTCTTCGATAATCAGTTCGATGACCTCGCGGAGATTCTCCCGCAACTCATCCATCGTGGCCCCCTGGCTGTGAGCGCCGCTCAGCCCCGGAACCGTACCCACGTACAATTTCGCGTCAGGGTCAAATTCGACGTAAGCTGTGAAGGTGCGTTCCACGAGGTTGGTCCTCCTCACCTGTCTGACGCCCAGCTTACACTTTTCGACTCAGGGCCGCACGCACGGTTGACGATCACGCCACCGGCGCGGGCTGGCGGGCCGGATTCGGCTCGTACGAAAACGCGAGCTTGTCGCCATCGAGGTCCGCCGTCGCCTTCCCGCCTTTCGTCAGCTGGCCGAACAGCACCTCGTCCGCGAGCACCCGCGCGATCTCGTTCTCGATCAACCGCCCCAGCGGGCGCGCGCCGAAGCGCGGATCGTGACCATGCTCCGCCAGCCATTTCTTCGCCGCCGGCGTCACGATGAGCGTGACCTTCTGCTTGTCGAGGCGCTCCTGCAATTCCGCGATGAACTTGTCCACCACCCGTTCCATAACCGGCGGACTCAGCGGAGCAAATTCGATCGTCGCCGACAGCCGGTTTCTGAACTCCGGCGCGAACATCCTCTCGAGCACGCCCTTGGGGTTTCCCTGGCCGGTTCCGCCGTGGAAGCCAATCATCGCGCGCGACAGTTCTTGTGCGCCGGCATTCGTCGTCATCACGAGGATCACGTTGCGGAAATCCGCCTTGCGCCCGTTGTTGTCGGTGAGCGTCGCATGATCCATCACCTGCAACAGGATGCTGAACAAATCGGGATGCGCCTTCTCGATCTCATCGAGCAGCAGCACGCAATGCGGCGTCTTGTTGATCGCGTCTGTGAGCAATCCGCCCTGGTCGAAACCGACGTATCCCGGCGGCGCGCCGATCAAGCGCGAAACCGTATGCCGCTCCATGTACTCGCTCATGTCGAAGCGAATGAATTCGACGCCCATCACTTTGGCGAGCTGGCGCGCGACTTCGGTCTTGCCGACGCCCGTCGGTCCGGCGAACAGAAACGCACCGACCGGCTTGTCGGGATGGCTCAGCCCCGAGCGCGCGAGCTTGATCGCGCGCGCCACCGAGTTGATCGCCTCATCCTGGCCGAACACCGCCTGCTTCATGTCCTCGTCGAGCGTCTGCAGCCGTCCGCGATCGGTCGCCGACACCGTGCGCTCCGGGATCTTCGCCATCCGCGCGACCGTCCGCTCCACGTCGCGCGTGCCCACCGTCACCGGTTCCGTCGTCCCCGCGCCGCGCAAATGCCCCGCGACTCCCGCCTCGTCCATCACGTCGATCGCCTTGTCGGGCAGGAACCGGTCGTTGACGTATCGCGCCGATAGCTCGACCGCCAGTCTGATCGCCGAATTCGTGTAGCGGACGTTGTGATGCTTCTCGTAGTACGACTTGATGCCGTTGAGAATCTGAACGGCCTCGTCCTGCGTCGGCTCGACGACGTCGATTCGCTGGAAGCGCCGCGCCAGCGCCTTGTCCTTGTCGAACGAGCGCTTGTATTCCTGGTAAGTCGTCGATCCGATACATCGCAGGTCGCCGGACGCGAGTGCGGGCTTGAGCAGGTTGGACGCATCCATAGTCCCGCCGGAAGCCGCGCCGGCGCCGACTATCGTGTGGATTTCGTCGATGAACAAAATCCGCTTCGAGTCGCCGACCACCGCCTTGATGACCGCCTTCAGCCGCTGCTCGAAGTCCCCGCGAAACCGCGTCCCCGCGAGCAGCGCGCCCATGTCGAGCGCGTAAATCTCGACGCCCTTGAGCGCGTCGGGCACGTCGCCCTTATGAATTGCCAGCGCGAGTCCCTCGGCCAGCGCGGTCTTGCCGACCCCTGCCTCGCCCACGAACACCGGATTGTTCTTGCGCCGGCGCAGCAGCACGTGCACCGCGCGCTCGAGTTCTTTCTTGCGGCCGACGAGCGGATCGATTTTTCCGTCCGCCGCGCGCTTGGCCAGGTTGATAGCGTAAGTGTTGAGCGCCTTCGACGGCGACAGCTTGCGCTCGCCTTCTTCGTCGCCGCCTTCGTGTTCGTGCCCGTCGTGATCGACCGAGTCCTTGTCCGATTCCTCGCCGTCCTCGTCGTCTTCCGCGCCCGCCTTCGAAACCCCGTGCGAGATAAAATTGATCACGTCGAAACGCGTGACGCCCTGCTCTTGCAGAAAGAAAATCGCCGGCGATTCGGTTTCATGGAACATCGCGACCAGCACGTTACCGCCCGTGATTTCCTGCCGCCCCGCCGATTGCACGTGCAAGGCCGCCCGCTGCAGCGCCCGTTGCACCCCGATCGCGTAGCGCGGCGACACTTCCTCGCCCTTGGGCATCCGCTCGACCTGCTCGTCGAGGTAATGCGCCAGCTTGCGCCGCAGTGAATCCAGATCGGCGCCGCAATGTTTCAGAATCGTGGTCGTCGTCACGTCGTGGAGCATCGCGAACAGCAGATGCTCAAGACACACAAACTCGTGACGCCGGTTGACGGCTTCGCTCATCGCGAGTTGCAGCGTCACCTGCAGTTCGCGGCTGATCATGATGTTGTTATTCGACGGAGGCATCGATGTTACGGCCTGGTCACTCCTTTTCCATGACGCACTTGAGCGGATACTCGGCCTCACGCGCGAGTTCCTCGACGGTATGCGCCTTGGTCTCCGCGACTTCGAATGGATACACGCCCGCCACGCCCATCCCGTTCTGATGCACGTGGAGCATGATTCGGGTCGCGTCGGCGTGTTGCTTGTGGAATACCGCTTTCAACACTTCGACGACGAACTCCATCGGCGTGTAATCGTCGTTGAGCAAAATCACCTTGTACAGAGGCGGTTTGGCAGTCTTCGGCTTGGTGCGGGTCTTGCGCTCGGTAGCGATATCGCCGCCGCCGGAGCGGCCGTCGCCGTCAGCGCCGGTGATTCGCGCCAAAACCATCCGCTTGCGCACGAAATCCACCATCGCACCTCTGTCGCGCGGAGCGCCTCGCTCCGTCTGACAAATATAATAACAAATTCGAGCATGGGTGGTGAGCATCCGGCAAAAGTCGGTTCGGTTGCGATAAGTCTGATATTTTGACCGTTGTGATTTGCGCAAGCGATGAGATCGAGACTTTGCCATGAATGATCCCGCGCCCCGACTCGAAGTCGCCATCGTCGAGGGAATCGACAAGATTCCCCGCGCGGCGTGGGACGCCCTGCTCTCCCCCGACGATTCCCCGTTCGTCGAATGGGATTGGCTGTATGCGATGGAGCACTCCGGATCGGCTGTGCGCAGCACCGGATGGGCCCCGTATCATCTCGTGGTTCGAGAGGCGCCCCGAAAACGAATCGTCGCCGCAGCCCCGCTCTACCTCAAGACCCACAGCATGGGCGAGTTCGTCTTCGACCATGGATGGGCCGACGCGGCCGAGCGCGCCGGCATCCGCTACTTTCCCAAGATTCTGGTCGGGGTGCCGTTCACGCCGCATACGGGACGCCGATTTCTAACCGCGCCGGGCGTCGATCGAGCCGGCCTCATCAATCTGCTCGGCCTCGCGCTCACCTCCATCTGCGAAGACAACAAGCTGTCGAGTGTGCACGTCAATTTTTGCGAGCCCGACGAAGCTGCCGCGCTCGCGCCGATCGGATTCATGGAGCGGCTCGGCTATCAGTACCATTGGCATAACGCCGGCTTCGCGACCTTCGACGACTATCTGAACCGGCTCAAGCACAAGCGGCGCACCGCGGTCCGCCACGAACGCGCAGCGATGGATGAGCAGGGCATCCACATCCGTGTCGTCGCGGGCCAGCAAATTCCCGATCGGATGTTCCCCGAGATGTATCGAATCTATTGCTCGACGATCGAGAAGCTTTACTGGGGCCGTCGATATCTCACCGAGGAATTTTTCGACCTCATCCGCAAATCCTTCAAACGCAATATGGTTTTCATCGGCGCGTACGCGGGCCGCGAACTGATCGCGGGCGCCGTCAACCTGGCCAAGGCGAACGTGATGTACGGCCGCTATTGGGGATGCTTCCGCGAGGTCCGCTTCCTGCACTTCAACGTCTGCTACTACGCGGGCATCGAGCATTCCATCCGCAGCGGCATTCAGCGTTACGAGCCCGGCGCCGGCGGCGAATACAAATGGCTGCGCGGCTTCGACCCCGCGCTCACCCGCAGCATCCACTACGTCTCCAACCCGGATCTCAGGCGCGCGATCGCGGGATTCCTCAAGCGCGAGCGTCACGAAGTCGAGCGATGGATCGTCGCCGGCAAGGAGCGCAGCCAACTGAAGCCTCCGCCCCCGTCCGACGCGGAGATGGAGTAGGTGAAAAACGCGGGCGCGATTTCACCCCTTCCTCGGTTCGCCAATCATCGACGCCGGAAGCTCGCGCGTCGCGGTCTCGATAAACTTCGTGTCCGCGATCTCTTGTTTGCTCGCGACGCCGAGTTCCCGGAACTTACGCGCGGTGACCAGAACTCGCGACTCCAGCGAGTTCAGCGTGCGGTTGTATTCGCGCAACGCCCTGTCCAACGCTCCGCCCATGTCGGCGAAGTACCCTGCCATCGTCGCGATTCGCTCATGCAGCTCCTGCCCGAGCGCGCTGATGCGCTCGGCATTCTCGGCGAGCCGCTCCTGGCGCCACCCGTAGGCGACCGCGCGCAGCACGGCGATCAGCGTCGTCGGCGAGGCGAGCACGACCTTCTTCGCGGCAGCGTCCTCGATTAACGCGGGGTCCTGTTGCAGCGCGGCGCTGAAGAACATCTCGCCCGGCAGAAACAGAACGACGAATTCCGGCGTCGGTTTCAGCGCGTCCTGGTACGATTTCGAGCTAAGCTGCTCGACGTGCTTGCGGATCTGTGATGCGTGCTCCTTGAGCTTAATCCTGCGCGCCGCGTCGTCCGCCACCTCCAGTGCCTCCAAGTAAGCCTTCAGCGGTGCCTTCGAATCGACCACCACATTCTTTCCACCGGGCAAGCGCACAACCATGTCGGGCCGCAGCCACCCGTCATCGGTCGTGACGCTTTCCTGCTCAAAGAAGTCGCAATGGTCGGTCATTCCGGCGATCTCCACCACGTTGCGAAGCTGAACTTCGCCCCACCGGCCTCGGACCACAGGCGTTTTGAGCGCGTCGACCAGCCTGCCGGTCTGTGCGCCGAGCGATTCAAGCTGAGACTTGAGGTTCCCCTGCGATTCGCGCCGGTCGTTCTCGATTCTGCGCAGTTCGCCGTCGAGCTTGGTCAGCGACTCCCGTGCCGGCTTGACCAGTTCATCGATCGACTTTTGCCGCGCTTCGAAATCCTTCCCCGCCGTTTCGCGCTCGGCGCGGAACTTCTCGTCGGCGCGCTTGATAAAGTCGTCCGATGTGGTGCGCAGCGCATCGGCCGCAAGCAACTTGAACGTGTCAGTCAGTCTCTTTTCCGCGTCATCGAGCAGCGTGCGTTCCTGCTCGATTCTCTCTTTTGCGTTCCTGAGCTCCGTGTCTGCTGTGACTTTTCCTGACTGCGCTATCGCCAGTTTGTCGCGCAGTTCGCCAAGAGCCCTCGCAAGTTCTTCGCGCTGGGCGCGTTCCTGCGCCGCCGTTGCGATCGCGCCGGCGGCGTTTGCGCGCGCAAAGAGCCATCCGATCAGCGCTCCGAGCGCCACGCCGGCAATCAATGCAACAATCAATTCCACCCCTGATTCCCCGCCAGGATTCTATTCCCCATTCGTCAGACCGTCTAATCGACTATCCGCACTTTTACACCGCCCCGATGACAACCCTTGTCCTGCGATGCGCCCCTTCGCCGCGCCTGCTATCGTGACCCTAAAATGGAGTTGCTGCTTGAAAGACCTGCTGACCAAAGGCTCGATCCCGATTCTGCTCGGCACCGGCGGCGTCGGTAAGACCACTATCGCCGCCGCGCTCGGACTCGCGGGCGCATCTGCCGATCTCAACACCGCGGTGATAACCGTCGATCCTTCCGAGCGCCTGCGTGACGCGCTCGGCCTAGCGCACCTCGGCGGCCAGCCGACCCGAATCGGCGGCCGGCAGCTTGCCGCGGCCGGACTTGACCGCCAGCTTCGGCTCTCCGCGATGATGCTCGACGTGACAGGCGCCTGGGACGCCATCGTCGAGCGCCTTATCGCCGACCCGGCGACGCGCCGCAGGATTTTCGACAATCCATTCTACCGAAGCCTGACCGCCGAGTTCGCCGGCTCCGAAGCCTTCGCCGCGCTCCAGCAACTTTATGATCTTCATCAGACCGGCGCCTTCGAGCTCGAAGTCGTGGACACTCCCCCCGCATCGCACTCCTTCGAGTTCCTGCAGACACCCGCGCGGCTGATTCGCCTGCTCGATTCGCGGACTGCGCGATGGCTCTTTACGCCGTCGCTCTCTGCCGGGCGGATTGCGATGAAAGTCGCGAGCAAGGCGGCGAGATTTGTCGTGCGTGAGCTCGAGCGCTTTGTCGGCGCCAACGTGCTTTCGACCATCACGGATTTCTTCGCAGCCGCCGCCGAGAGCATGGACGCAATTGTCGACCGCCTGCACAAGACCGAAGCGCTGCTGCATTCGCCTGCCGTCCGGTTCGTGATGGTGACGACGACGGAACCCGATCGCATCCGCCAGGCGCGCGAGCTGCTCGGCCAGATGGACTCCGAGGGACTCAAGCTCGCCGCGATAGTGATCAATCGGTTCCTCGATGAGCGCACCTGGTCGGCCGTCGCGGATTCTGCCGAGCGTCCGTTGAGTCATCTCGCGGAAATTTCGGAATTGAGATCGTCGCTCACGAGAGGCGATGGGGATGCGGACGGATTCGGGCGGCTGATCCATCACTTCGAGGAGTATCGCGACCGGACCCTCGACGAGATCGAGCGCGTCGCCGCCTTCGCGCGCGAACTTCCGCCCGGCGTCAAGCTCGCGATAGCGCCCGAAATCGAAGCCGGCGTGCGCGACCTGGCCGCACTCTGGCGAATCTCCCGCTACGTGACCTCAGGCACCGCGATTCTGAAGCCGCTCGAGGCGGCTGCATCGCGACTGCGCGCCCGCCCGCGCCCGCATCAAGGCGACGGTTCCCCTTCGCTCAAGGGAAGCAGTTAGGTTTCCCTCCCCGCGATTGTTCCGGTGCCCCACGCAGGCGCGCGCCAGGAGAGAGGATGCATTCGACAAGGCCGGCTGTTCTGCGCCAGCTGTTCCGCCGATTCCGGCACCCTGCACGACGCCGGCACATTGCACGTTCATTGAAAAAGCACGTTCACTGAAAAAACCGGAGTGAGTCTGTAAGCCGGGTTCTGTGCCCTTGCGGGCGGCGATCATTCCTCTAGGCCGTCGATTGCTCGCCGGCTCATGCGACCATACCCGAGGCCTTAAGAGCGGGCCGCTCAGCCTCCTATTTGGTCTTGCTCCGGATGGGGTTTGGCATGCGCGCACGATTACTCGCGCGCCGGTGGGCTCTTACCCCGCCATTTCACCCTTACCCTTTCGGGCGGTGTATTTTCTGTGCCACTTTCCGCGAATCGCTTCGCGCCGTCGTTAACGGCCATCCTGCCCTATGGAGCCCGGACTTTCCTCTTCCCTGTTCAGGAAGCGATCGCCCGACTCACTCCGGCCCGATTAGACTAGCATCTTTTCGATTCCCACTCCCCCTTGGGATCTTTGCGTAGCTGACGCCGGCTGCTCTTATTTTGTGTCATCATCCCGAGCGGTGCCTGCGGACCCGAGTCCTTCTTCTGAATTGCCGGTTGAGAAACCTAACTCTCCTTCAACAAGGTGACAGAAGAGCGCCGGTCATTTGTCTGCGGCCTTATGCAGGTACGTCTCGGGGTGCGCGATGAACGAGTCGCGCTCCTCCTTGTCGCAGAAGTAATAACGCTTCCCCGCGTACTCGGCGGCGGGCGTGTCGCTCTTCACATGAAGCTTCATTCCGCAGGCGGCGCACTTGGTGGTCGTGCCGACATCCGCCGCGGGCGGCGAAGCAAGTACCTTGGCTATCGCGGGTGAGTCGGCGCACCACGCCGGCGTGGAGAGCGGCGCGATCGCGAGAATCGAAAGCGCGAACAGGATCGCGAGCATGATCGGGAAATTTGAACGTGTCATTTTTGCCCTCGGATTGGCCTTTTATCTAAACGCGCTATAACTTTTTCGTTCTTACAGCATCGCGGATCAGTTTGGCAAACGAGATAACACTGTCGGTCCGAAGTCCGCATCCCGCGGCGGCGCCGATTCTTTTGCTTTAATCACACAGGAAGTCCGAAACCCAGTTTGAGTTTCAGGAGGGTGGATGGTCCCGCGCCCATGGCGATCGCCCCTGCTATAATCGCTCGATGCCCGATCTCGACGTAATCGTCGCCCCTGCGCTGGCTCCCGATGATCTCATCGGTCTCGAGCTCCACTTTCTCGACGCTATCGCCACGCGCCAGACAGCGCCGGTCCTGCTCATCTACGCGTCGCCGGGCCGTTCCATCTCGATCGGCCGCTATCATGCATTTGGCGGAGCGCCCGAGCGCGACGGAATCAACGTGATACGGCGTCTGACCGGTGGTCGCGTCGTCGGCGCGGGCAATGGATGGCTCGGGCTTGCGCTCATTCTTCCGACTCGCACCGCACTGCTGAAAGAGGACACCGCGCCAGCGAAAAAACTGAATAACCTGAAACCCGAGCAGATCATGAATCGCTACGCTCGTGGCCTCCTGACCGGGATGCGCGCGCTTGGAATCGATTGTTTCTACCCCGGCCGCGACGCGATAACCGTCGAGCAGCGCGAGATTGCCATGTGCACTTTCGAGACTGACGCTTCGGGCGCGATGCTTTTCGAGGCGGCGATTGCGCACAATCGCGGAATGGAAGAACTCGTCCACGATTTGGAACGCATCGACCCCGACGGCGCGCTTTCATGCCGCATGTATGACGCTGCGTCCGCCACCAAGGTGGTGCGCGAGCTTGCTCGCGACGTCTCTTTCGACGAGCTCGCCGGCGCGATCGCGTCCGGCTACCGGAGTTCGCTCGGCCCGACTCGACGCCGCGAGTTGACCGCGATCGAATCTGCCCAGGCGGATCACCGCGGGCAACGAGGCGGGCTTGACATCTCAAACTGGATACACCCACCCGTCGCGGGAGCATCGCCGACGCTCAGGAATCGAATTGCATCGCAACTCGGCGCCATCGAGGCTGCCGTCGTGCTCAAAGCCGACGGCGCCATCGAGGCAGTGCGGCTGAGCGGGGATTTCATCGCCAATTCGCCGGCTGTCGCCGAACTCGAAAGCGAACTTTGCGGCCGCCCGCTCGACCTGGCATCGGTTTCGCACGCAGTCGCGAAGACATTTGGCGACAACGAAAACAACAACAGCAATTTCTTTCTCGGCGCGGGCGAACTGTCCAATCTCGTGCGCCTTATCGCGGGTGTAAATTGAAAGGCAGGGGTGACCCCTGCACCCAATGTTAAAACAAACCGACACAGCCCTAGTCGGGAAACTGATGCGGGAACTTGGCGACGCGCGCAAAACCGTTCAACGCCGGGCGATCGATGAACTCGTAGCAATTGCCGGGTCAGGCAACCCAGTCGTCACTGAAAAGCTTCGCGAGGCAATCGCAAGCGCCAATCGCCGCGTGCGATGGGCTGGCGCGTTCGCGCTGGGCCAAATCGGCGCAGGCGCGTTTGCGATGGAGTGCGCGGACGCGCTGTGGGAGGCGATGTCCGACGACGACGGCGATGTCAGGTGGGCGGCGACCGACCTGATGGTCCGCCTCGGACGCGAAAATCTCCAGCAAATTCGCGCGCGCCTGCTCAAATTCGCTGCCGATCCCGACACCGACCGCAACGCGCGCAAGATGGCGCTCTACTGCATCCGCGACCTCCGTATCGCCGGCCCTGAACTGTTCGCCGTCGTCGAGCGCGCCGTGCACGACTCGAATGTTCACGTGCGGCTGGCGGCGTTGGCAGTGCTGTCGCGGATGCGCGATGCGCCGGAAGCGGCGGCGAGAATCATGCTCGGATGCCTCAAATCCGATCCGGATGCGGGCGTGCGCCGCGCCGCAGCCTCGGCGCTCGGCAATATTCAAAGCCCAACCGAGGACGCCATGACCGCGCTCGCGTCCGCGGCGGCCGACCGCTCCGACGAGTCGCTCGCGCGTGCCGCGCGCGGCGCGCTCGACCGTCTGGAAAAAGATCGGCAAGAAAGCGCGGCTGGAGAAACGGTGATGGCAACGAAAGCGAAACGCACCGCGGCAAATGTTCCGGCCGCTCCACTTAACGATATGGTCGCTCGGCTTGCCGATCCGCGCGTGCAGCAGTTTGTCGCCGGCGCCCGCGTCGCCCATCTGGCGACCGCCGACGGCGTCGGCGCTCCGCACAACGTCCCGCTCTGCTACTGGTTCGACGGCGAGCGCATCTACTTCGCGATCGACGAGAAACCCAAGCGTCAAACCGGTTTGGCGCTCAAGCGAATGCGCAATATCGCGGAAAATCCGCGCGTCGCCATTGTGATCGATCACTATGAAGAAGATTGGTCGCAACTCGCGTACGTGCTGATTCGTGGAAATGCCCGCGTGGTCGAAGACGCCGAAGAATACCTCCTCGCGATACGTCATCTGCGCGACAAATATCTGCAGTACCGCGCGATGAGTCTGACGCCCGAGAAAAATCCAATCGTCAAGGTCGAACCGGTCAGCGTGCACGTGTGGGGTGCGCGATTTGAACCCAAGCCGGGTATCACTTAATTGAATGCGAAACCCACCGTGGGTTCCGCACCCCCTTGGGCAGGGGTAACCCCTTGTATCTTGCGGTCAGGGTCGCAAGATGGATTCAAACCTGGGCGCGGCAGACCGATAACCCCTGGGTCCGCAACGAGCGAGACCGCGGTGCATCTTGCCGTCCGCCCCAGCGTAGGAAGCCCACCACTTGCCGGAGGCTTGCGGCCACTCCATTACTCCTCGATCCTTTCCGCCTTTGCGCGCCATTGGAGCCTCCTAAATCAGTGCCCACTCAACTCCAGGACCACTTCAAGAACTCCCACAACCCCGACCTCGACAACCACAGAACCCGCAATAACCATACGAGCAGTCCGAGCGACATCAGGGCCACGAGCACTGCTCCAATCTCGTAAACGAACCAGGCGACGTTCAAAGCCCGCTCGCTTGAAAGCCGCAATCCGCATCGCGAACAGAAGCGCGAACGCAGCGATCGCCTCTCAGCGCCACAGCGCGGACAGCTTGTGAATGCGGCACCGATCGGATTCGTTGCCATCGCGATCACCTCACTTGAGCGCCTTACCGATCAGCACAAACACGCCGAGCATCACCGCGAGCCAGAACAGATCGACGCCAAGCTCGTAGAGCGCGGCACGCGGCCCCTTTACAAACACCCGCACGTGATACGGATGGAAGAGCCGTGGCACCATCACCAATTGCGCGCCGCATTGTCGGCAGACCTTCTTGAACCCCCACATCATCGGATAACCGCACTCGGGACAGCTCATCGCTCGCCGGCTCATCACGACGTGGTGATACTTGGCCGGCGCCGGCCGCTGCCAGTCAGGCAAGTCAGATTGACCGCCGGTTAGCGGCGCGCCGCAATGGCCGCAGAAACGGGCATTGGGAAAAAGCGCCGCCGCGCCACACCGCGCGCAGTTTGGTAGACCAGAAGGGACCGGGTTACCTTTCGCTATCATCTATCCATTTACCAGATCGGTAATGCGCTTGAAGTCGCTCTCGGTGATGACCCGAATGTTCTGACCTTGGGACATCAGTTCCTCAGCTTTGCGGTGCTTTGAACTCATTTCGTAGCCCGCGAGTTTGCGAATATCCTGGTCGCCTACCACAAGCAGGGTCGTGTGCTTGCTCACGCTGGTAGCGACTTCGCAACCCGCAGCGGACGCTGCGTCAGCCGCCTCATGGCGCGGCATTGACAAGGCGCCTGTGAAGACTAGTACTTCGCCAAAAAGTGGTCCTTCTGGATTTCCACAACGAGCGACTGCGGGCGCAGGCCTCGGCAAAGCCCTTGGTGGGCGCGGACTGGCGAGCTCAGTGGTTGTCCGTACCGGCAGGTTAATCGGCTGCTTTACCCGCTCAAGCCACGCATCAATGCTTATACCGGACTCCGCGATTGCTCGAAGAAGAACCTCGCCCGCGCAGCAAGCGTCTTGTAGGGCATCGTGCGGCGTATACTGAATTCCAAACTCCGCCGCCACATTTGAGAGACCGTAGCCTGAGCGAGAAAACATCGGCCATGCGCGCCTGACCACCATGGCAGAGTCAAGCCACCGATACTCGGAATGAACGAGTTGGTATCTTTCGCACGCTCGGTGCAAGGCAACGCGATCAAAGGGCGTGTGGCTAGCTACGATGTTGCTTTGTAAAAGCCTACTCACTTCTGGGTAGACCGCGGCCCAGTTTGGACAACCCCTAACCTTCTCTTCGTCGATGCCGTGAATAGAAACATGGAGAGGGTCGAACTCATCCTCGGGGTTGACAAGAGACTCCCACGAATTTTTCAGCCTCCCGTCACGGAAGCATGCAATGCCTATTTGACAGATGCTCGACAGGTCGGGGTTTGCCGTTTCCACATCAACCACGACGAAGTTCATCGGCCTGCGTCCTTGCGGCGTTTCCCGCCGCCGTGGCCGCGACCGCTCCGCGGCTTGGTGAACTTCCTTCCCCGGCGCACGCGCTTCATGATCTCGCTGCGCTGGCGCTTGCTCTTGACCTTCGTCCATTTCTTCAGGCCGCCCTTCCGGCCCGCGTCTTTGGTGTCCATGCAAGCGAGCGCTACTACTTACGTACGGCTACGTCAAAGGGCTATTGAAGCGCCGGACGCGCCCGGCGCTCTTGCCAACCGATAAGATCAACCACGCGCCAGCGCGAGAGCACCGCGATCCTCGCCCCGCCCGCTTCCAAGGGCGGGGCGGGCATGTAAATCATAGTTCGAGAATGATTCGCGCGGTCATATTCGATCTCGACGGGACCCTCGTCGACACCGAGCCGTTGCATTTCGCGGCCTTCAACCAAGTTTTGCGGCCCGAAGGAATCGAAATCCCACGTGACGAATACTTCACGCGGCTGATTGGACTTAACGATCACGATTGCTTCGCCATGGTGCTGCGCGAGAATCGGATGGACGCGGGCGAGGAACACATCGCGAGCCTGATCGCGCGCAAGACCGTCGTCTATCAAGCGATGGTTGCCGAGCGCGAGGTTCTCTACCCGGGCGCCGGGAAGTTCGCGCGCGATTGCGCGCGACGGTTTCCGCTGATGATCGCGACCGGTACGCTGCGCGCCGAGGCCGAAGCGATTCTTCGCCGTGCCGGACTTCGCGAGTTGTTTCTCGACATTATCGCGGCGGAGGACGTCGAGCGCGGCAAGCCTGCGCCCGACGCTTTCATCGCGGCTCTTGACCGGCTCGGATTTATCCACTGGGATCGCGATCCGATCCGGGCGGACGAATGTGTGGTGGTCGAGGACACGCGGGCCGGAATCGAGGCGGCGCACCGCGCAGGCATGAAAGTGATAGCGCTATGCCATAGCGCACCGGCGGCCGATCTGGCGGCGGCCGACGTCGTGCGCGATTCGATTTCCGGGCTTGACCTCGACGACGTAATCCACGCACTTGGAGGACGATAATGGCGGCGAAGCTGTACCAGTTTCTCGGCAGCCCGTTCTGCGCCAAGGTGCGCAAGCTGCTGGCGTTCAAGAGCGTCGAGTTCGAAGTCGTCGAGGTTGACTACCTGGAGCGCAAGGAATTGCTCCTCGCCTCGGGCCAGATAATGGTGCCGGCGGTCACGCTCGAGAACGGCGAGACCATCGTCGATTCCGCGCGAATCGCGATGCGACTCGAGGAGCTTTATCCCGAGCCGACGATTTTCCCCGCTGGATGGCGCGGGATGCATCTCGTCCTCGCCGATTACATCGACAACCAACTCGAGGATGCGCTGTATCGCGTCGCGCTCGCCGACGAACTCGCGATTCACATCCGGGAGGGTGCGGATCGCGCCGCGCTATGGCGTCTGATTCGCGAGCGCAAGTACGGCGCGGGTTTCGTCGATCGAACTATCTCGGAGCATTCGGCCAACTGGGAACGCGCGCGCGCCGCTCTCGCGCCGTTCGAGGAGCAACTGGCGAGCATGCCGTTTCTGACCGGCAGGATCGGCCTGGCGGATTTCGCGCTCTATGGCCAGTTGTTCTACCTGGCGTTCACGGGCGATCTGAAAATTCCCGCCGACATGAAAAATCTGCGCGCGTTCTTCGGGCGGGTCGATCGGATCAGCTCAGCGATTGAGGAACCGCCCGGGTAAAGAGCTTGCTACGCATTTCGGCGATTGCGGTGGTCAGGAAAAAGCTGAAGAGCGCGCCGATCGAGTCCAGTGCGACATCATATAGTGACGCGGTGCGACCGGGCGCGAACGCCTGATGGCCCTCGTCGGTCAGCGCGTACACGACACAAAGCAACAACGCCAGGTAGGGCCGCCGCGCCATCGGACCGCGGACCAGCAGCCAGAAAAGCACTCCATATTCGATAAAATGGGCGACCTTGCGAAGCAGCCTGTGGCAAAAGTCAACCGACGCGGGGGTGATTCCGGGAAGCAACAGCATCGGGTGGATGATCTTGGCCGTGTTGGCGGGGGAAAACGCCGAGGTCGAAAGTATGAAGATCAACGCGCCCCACAGCACTACCGGGATCCATTGGCCGAGCGGAGCGGGCTCCGAGGCGCCCTCTGATAAAGATTTCACCGCCGGCATCAGTTGGCTGTCGTATTCATGAGCGATGCGCGCCGGGGGGTGGAGTCGGAAGTCATGCGGAGATTTTGGGCGAGCAGCTTTTTCATGAAGATCGGGAACGTGCCACACTTATCAGTCATCAAAGAGCTTACTACGCGATTTCGGCGATTGCGGTGGTCAGGAAATGGCTGAAGAGCGCGCCGGTCGAGTCGAGTGCGACATCATATAGCGACGCGGTGCGACCGGGCACGAACGCCTGATGGCCCTCGTCGGTCAGCGCGTACACTACACAAAGCAACAACGCCAGGTAGGGCCGCCGCGCCATCGGACCGCGGACCAGCAGCCAGAAAAGTATTCCGTATTCGGTAAAATGCGCGGCCTTGCGAATCAGGTTGTGGCATACGTCAATCGACGCGGCGGTCATTACGGGAAGCAACCATCGCAGGATCGGGTCGATGATCCTGGCCGTGTTGGCGGCGGTAAACGCCGAGGTCGAGAGTGTGAAGATCAACGCGCCCCACAGAACTACCGGGATCCATTGGCCGAGCGGAGCGGGCTCCGAGGCGGCGGACAAAGATTTCGCTGCCGCCATCAGTTGGCTGTCGTTTTCATGAGCGATGCGCGCCGGGGGTTGCAGTCGGAAGTCATGCGGAGATTCTGGGCGAGCAGCTTTTTCATGAAGATGGGGAACGTGTCACACTTATCAATCATCGCTTGGAGTTACCAGTGGGGCCACGCGCCTGGCAATCTCATAAGGAGGGCCGCGAGATGGACAATCTGCTGACCATGCAACGAGCCCAACCGGCGCCGCCGTGCACGGTGGTAATATTCGGCGCGTCGGGCGATCTCGCCAAGCGCAAGCTGATTCCGGCGCTGTACAATCTCGTCGCATGCGGCCAGGGCATGATGCCGGCGAAAAGCGCGGTGCTCGGATTTGCGCGGCGCGAAATGTCGCTCGACGAGTTCCGCAAAAGTGCGCACGATTGGACCGCCCGGTTCTCGCGCCTGAAAGTCGATGAGGGTTGCTGGGCGACGTTCGCTGACGGCCTCGACTATCTCTCCGGGCTCGACCATCCCGACGGTTTCACAAAACTTAAAGTGAAACTTGAAGCTATCGAAAAAGCCCGCGGTCTCCCGCCCAATCGCGTTTACTACCTGGCGATCCCGCCCGAAGCGATTGGCGAGTCGGTTGAGCGGCTTGCGCAGGCCGGCCTGATCAGTCCGCCGGATGCGCCGAACTTCTCAAGCGTCGTCGTCGAAAAACCAATCGGCCACGATCTGCCGAGCGCACTCGAAATCAACCGCGTGCTGGTGAAGCATCTCGACGAGTCGCAGATTTTCCGGATCGATCACTACCTCGGCAAGGAAACCGTGCAGAACCTGCTGGTGCTGCGCTTCTCGAATAATATTTTCGAGCGCCTGTGGGGCAGCCGCAACGTCGATCACGTGCAAATCACCGTGGCGGAAGCGGAAGGCGTGGGTAACCGCGCGGCGTTTTACGATTGTGCCGGCGCACTGCGCGACATGGTGCAGAATCACATCCTGCAAACGCTGTCGCTGCTGACGATGGAAGCGCCGGTGTCGCTCGACGCGACGGCGATCACGGACGCGAAGCTCAACGTGTTGCGCACGCTGCGTCCGATCACGCCGGAGCATGCGCGCGCGACTACGGTGCGGGCGCGGTATGGCGCGGGTATCGACGCAGACGGCAAGCCGGTGGCCGGTTACATGGATGAGCCGGGCGTCCCCGACAATTCGCGCGCCGAGACGTTCGTCGCGCTGAAGACATATATTGACAACTGGCGATGGTCGGGGGTGCCATTTTTCATCCGGACCGGCAAGCGGATGAAGCGGCGGGCGAGCTCGATCTACGTGCAGTTCAAGGACGTGCCGCAAATTCTGTTCAATCGCGATTCGGCGGTTCCCGCCAACGCGCTGACGATTCGGATTCAGCCCGACGAGGGTTTTTCGTTCGACGTGATGACCAAGCGGCCGGGGCTGGACCTGGTGCTGCAACCGGTGCGGATGAATCTCAGCTACAAGACTGCGTTCGGCGACGGCGCCTCGCCCGACGGATACGAACGACTCCTGCTCGACGTGATGGACGGCGACCATACGCTGTTCCCCAGCGCGCAGTTCGTCGAGAAGTCGTGGGAGTTCGTGCAGGAAATATTGGATTCGTGGAGCGACGGCGCGCGCGTGCCGATGGCCGAGTATCCGGCGGGCAGCTGGGGACCGAATGAGGCCGACGAGTTGATCGGCACGGCAGGGCGAGTATGGCATGAACCTTGACCCAGGAATTTTTTCGCGGAGCAGCGGACGCCGTTCGCCCGCCGCACGCTGCTTGGCACGGATAGCCGCCCTCGGCTAGCATCTGTTGCGGCCCGCGGCTGCGACGGCGCAGCGCTGCAAAGCAGCCTCGATGAGACCCAACACCGCTTTGAGCGCCCGCGCTTTGAGGCGCGGTAGTTCGGATGATCGCGCGCGCATTAGAGCTCGGCGGCAGGAGTGCCGCTTGACGAAACCATAATTCCGCCAGGACCGGAGAGCTGCTTGGCCAACAACAACAAGGTCGTAATTATCGGCGCCAACGGCACCATGGGCGCGGGCGCGGGATGCGTATTAGCGGGGGGAGGATATAGCGTCACGCTGCTGGCGCGGAGGTCCGACAAAGCAGCCCAAGGATTAGCGGACGCGCAGAACGACGCGCGCGCGGAAGCGATCGCGGAGCGGATCTCGCTGGGCGCGTACGACACCGACCTCAGCCGCGCGGTTAGCGAGGCCGCTATTATCTTCGAGTCGCTCGCCGAAGATCTGCCGCTCAAAAGACAATTCTTCGAGCTGATCGACAAGAGCCGGCGTCCCGACGCGATCGTGGCGTCCGGTTCCTCGGGACTGTCAGTCGCGGAAATGGCGCGCGGACGAAGCGATTCATTTCGCCGCAATTTCCTCGGCGTCCACCTGTTCAATCCGCCGCAGGTGATCGTCGGCACCGAAGTCATTCCAGGACCCGATACCGATCCGGCGGTGGTAAAGGGCGTCGTCGCGATGCTGACGAGACGGCTGGGCCGCAAGGTGATCGTCAGCAAAGATATGCCCGCGTTCGTCGGCAATCGGGTCGGCTTCAAGGTGCTGAATGAAACGGCGCAACTGGCCGCAGAACACGGCGTCGCGTTTATAGACTATTTGATCGGGCCGCATACCGGGCGCGCGATGGCGCCGCTGGCGACCGTCGACATGGTCGGATGGGACGTGCACAAGGCGATCGTCGACAACGTCCATGCCAACTGCGAGGACGAGGCGCACGAGTCCTTCGCGATGCCCGCGTATATGAATGTCGCGCTTCACAAGGGATGCCTCGGCGACAAGACGCCCGAGCGGGGCGGCTTCTACCGCCGCGCGGGCAAGCAAGTCTTCGTGCTCGATCCGAAGACCGGCGGGCACGAGAACTACCAGAAACCCGCACCGATCGAATTTGTCGAAAAGATGAAACAGTTGCATCACGTGGGCCGCTACGGCGAGGCGTTGAAGGTCCTCGCCGAAGCCAAGGGCGCGGATGCCGACGTATGCCGCCGCGTTGTGCTCGGTTACGTCAGCTACGCGCTGAACCGCGTCGGCGAAGTGGCCGCGAGTTCGGCCGACGTGGACACTATCATGTCGTACGGCTTCAACTGGGCGCCGCCCACGGCGATCGTCGATTTGCTCGGCGCGAAGAACACGGTGGCGATGCTGCAAAAGCTGAAACTGACGGTCCCGGCGGTCGTCGAGCAAGCTGCGGCGAGCGGTGCTAGAATGTTCTCCGGCGGCATACTCGAATACGGCCGGACCTTTGTTGGATGATTTAATTCGATGACCGATAGGAGCGCGCGATGACAAAAGCAGCGCCGGTGTACGTATTGGGCGGAGCGCAAACCGACTTTGCCCGCAATTGGTCGAAAGAAGGAAAGCATTTCGTGGCGATGATGCGCGAGGCAACTTTGGGCGCGCTCGAAGCTACCCGGATCGAGCCGCGCGAAGTTGAAACTGCTCACGTCGGCAACTTCGCCGCCGAGCTGTACGCCAAGCAGGGCCATATCGGCGCATTTTTCCTCGAGATCGATCCCGTTTTCTCCGGGCTGCCGACGAGCCGTCATGAAGCGGCATGTGCGTCGGGCTCGATCGCATTGATCGCGGCGTCGGCCGATATCGAAGCCGCGCGCTACGACCTGGCGTGCGTGGTCGGCGTCGAACAAATGAAGACCGTCGATTCGACCACCGGCGGCGACATCCTGGGCACCGCGGCGTGGTACGAGCGCGAAGCCAAGGGAATCGAATTCCCGTTTCCGAAACTGTTTGGCCGGCTCGGCGACGAGTACGACAAGCGTTACGGCCTCAAGGATGAACACCTCGCGCATATTTCGGCGGTGAATTATTCCAACGCAAAGCGCAATCCGAACGCGCAGACCCGCAACTGGTTCATGAGCGAGAGTCACGCGCAGCACGAAAGCAAATTCAATATGCGCATCGGCGGCCGGATCAAAGTGAGCGATTGCTCGCAGGTCACGGACGGCTCGGTCGCGCTTTTCCTCGCGTCGGAAAAATTTGCGCGCGCGTGGGCCAAACGCAACGGCAAGACGCTCGCCGACATTCCGCGCATCCTCGGATGGGGCCATCACACGGCGCCGATCGAATTCGACACCAAGGTCGCCGAGAGCAGGGACAACGCCTACGTGTTGCCGCATACACGCCAGGCAATTCTCGACGCCTTCAAGCGCGCGGGCATCGCGTCCGCCGCCGAGCTCTCGGGAATCGAGACGCACGACTGCTTCACCACTTCCGAGTACATGGCGATCGATCATTTTGGAATCACCAAGCCGGGCGAATCGTGGAAGGCGGTCGAGGAAGGCGTGATCGAGCTCGGCGGCAAGCTGCCGATCAATCCGAGCGGTGGGCTGATAGGCGCGGGCCATCCGGTCGGCGCGACCGGCGTGCGCCAGATGCTCGATTGCCATCGGCAGATAACGGATAGCGCGGGCGACTACCAGGTCGAGGGTGCGAAGAAATTTGCGATGCTGAACATCGGCGGCAGCGGCACCACCAGCTGCGTGTTTATCGTCGGCAAGTAAGCGCGGCGATTTCAAATTGTCGAAGCGGCGGTCCCCAAACGGATCGCCGCTTTTCATTTGAATTCCCGATTGGCTCGCGCGCGCCGCCGCGGCACAATCGCCGGATGTCCAGGAAAATTCCGTTCACCCTCGTAGATGTCTTCACGTCGCGGCCTTTCGGCGGCAACCAACTCGCGGTCTTCACCGACGCGGCAACGCTCAGCGCGAGCGAGATGCAGGAGCTGGCGCATGAGATGAACTTCAGTGAATCGACGTTCGTGATGGCGGCCGAATCTGCCCGCGCCGCGCGGCGCGTCAGGATTTTCACGCCGAGGCGCGAAATTCCGATGGCCGGGCATCCCACGGTCGGCGCCACATGGGTGCTCGCGAGTCGCGGCGAGATCGCGCTCGAGTCGGCGAATGTCGATGCGACGTTGCAACTCGGAATCGGGCTGGTGACCGTCACGATCGCGAGTGCTGGCGGCAAGCCGGACTTTGTCTGGATGGCGCATCGCGAGCCGGAATTCGGCGCGAAGCGTCGCGATCGCGGGCGTGTCGCGAAGGCGCTTGGAATCTCCGCCGCGGACATTCGCGACGATCTGCCAATGCAGAGTGTCTCGACCGGCAATCCGTTCATCTTTGTCCCGCTTCGTGCCCTCGACGCGCTCGCGAAATGCGCTCCCAACGAGGCGTCGCTCGCGGCGCTGTTCAAGGCGGGTGAGCAGTCGTCTTATTTTTATATGTTTGTCGCGAACGAGTCGGGCGAGTTCTCCGCTCGATCGCGGATGTTCGCACCACAAGACGGAGTTCCCGAGGACCCGGCGACTGGAAGCGCCGCGGCTCCGTTCGGCGCGTACGCAGCCACATACGGATTGATCAAACCCGCACCCTCGGCTTCATTCTTGATCCAACAAGGCGTCGAGATGGGACGGCCGAGCGAGATTCGCGTCGAGGTCGTGCGCAAAAACAGCGGCGCATTCGCAATCCGAATCGGCGGCCGATGCGCGATCGTCGGCGAAGGTGCGATGTTCCTCTAGCGCGGCGATGAACGCACTTCGACGCGAGCTCCGCTTCAGTTTTGCGGGCGTTTTCGCGGTGCGGTGCGCGCCGCCAGATTCCAGAATTCGCGCGGGTTTATTTGGAGGCGCGCGCGTGATGAAATCTTTGGCAGGATCGAACGCGCGCTGCGGGCAATTATTAGCGTGGAATCGGAAAATAGTCGGCGTCACGAGGCGCTTGATTCGCGTGCGCCGGCGCTGTCGGCGCCCGCGCTCATGCTCGAGCCTCCGCCGGGCCGCATCCTGGTCAAGGAGGTCAATTGGCTGGGCGACTTGGTGATGAGCACGCCCGCGCTTCGAGCAATCCGCCGCGCGTGGCCGGGCGCGCATCTCGCGGTGCTGATCAAGAAGGAACTGGCGAGCTTCTTTGACGGGGCCCGATGGCTCGACGAGGTGATACCGTACTCGGTTGGGCGCGGTCTTTCCGGGTTTTTCGATCGCCGCAGAATTGTCGGAGAAATCCGCTCGCGGCGATTCGACCTGGGAGTGTTGTTTCCAAACAGTTTCGAGTCGGCGTTGTGGATCGCGATGGCCGGAATCCGGCGGCGCGCCGGATTTGTCGCCGATGCGCGCGGCGCGATGCTGACGCTGAAAGCGTCGCCGCCGCCCGAAGCGGTTACCGGCCATCAGGTGAATTATTGGCTCGCGATGGTGCGCGCGACGGGCGTTTGCGTTGCCGACACCCGCGCCGATGATTTGGCAATCGACGTCCACGGACCGCATCGCGAGCGGATGCGGGAATGGCTCGCGGCGAATCGCAGGCGTCCCGGCCGTCCGGTCTTTGCAATCGCTCCCGCGTCGGCCTACGGACCGGCCAAGGAATGGCCCGCGGACAGCTACGGCGCGTTGATCGATTTGATCGCGCATCGCGAGGACGCCGAAGTCGTGCTGGTTGGCGCGTCGTCGGAGCGCGCGAAGTGCGAAGAAGTTGCGGCGGCGAGCAAATCGGGCGCGATGATCGCAGCCGGGCACACCAATGTCGGCGAGCTGATCGCATTGTTGTCGCTGTGCGACGGGTTCATCGGCAACGATTCAGGATGCATGCATCTGGCGGGAGCGCTGGGAATCCCGACCGTCGCGATTTTCGGATCGACCAATCCGAATCGCACCGGGCCGCTGGGGCCGAAGACGCGCGTGATTTACCACAAGCTCGAATGCAGTCCGTGCCTGGCGCGCACCTGCCGCTTCGGTCATTACAACTGCCTGACGCAAATCGAGCCGGCGGAGCTCGCCGACGCAATCCTCGCGGCGCGCGCGTCGCGTTGAATACCGAAGACTGAAAACTTTCATTCACCGGAAAACCAGGGCATCAAGATGAAACTCAAGGAACTCGCATCGAAGCTGGGACTCGAAATCCGCGGTGACGGCGGCGTGGAGATTTTCGCGCCGGCTCCAATCGAGGCCGCCGGTCCCGGCATGATCGTCTTCGTCGCGAGCACGAAGTACGCCTCCGCGCTGCAATCCAACGTATCGGCGGCAATCACAACTGCCGAGCTTGCGGCGGGCGCGAAGTGCGCGACGCTTGTCAGCGCGAATCCATACGCCGACTTCGCCCGCGTGCTCGAGATTTTCTTCCCGCCGTACCGGCCCGCGCCGGGAATCGATCCGCGGGCTTCGATCGCGCCCGACGCGATGATCGGTCCGGACGCGGCGATCGGCGCATCGGCGGTAATCGGTGCGGGCGTTACGATTGGGCGCGATGCGGTGATTCATCCGAACGTTACGATTTACCCCAACGTGCGCATCGGCGATCGCTTCACCGCGCACAGCCAGGCCTCGATTCGCGAAGGCACGGTGATTGGAAATCGGGTAACGATTTTGAACGGCGCGGTAATCGGCGCCGACGGTTTCGGGTTCGTCGAGGAAAAGGGCGACTTGATCAAGATTCCGCAGGTCGGCGGCGTAATAATCGAGGATGATGTTGAGATCGGCGCGAATTCGACGGTCGATCGCGCGATGATGGGGGCGACGGTGCTGCATCGCGGCGTGAAGCTCGACGATCAGGTGCATATCGGGCACAACTGCGAAATCGGCGAGTACTCGCGATTCTCGGGCCACGTGGGAATCTCGGGCTCGACGCGAATCGGCAAATGGTGCCTGTTCGGCGGACAAGCGGGATGCGCCGATCACGTGACGATCGGCGATCGCGTCATGGTCGTGGCGAAATCCGGGATCCACAACAGCTTGAAAGACGATGCGATCGTCGGAGGCATCCCGGCGGTGGACGTGCGCAAGTGGCGCCGCTACGCGGCCGCGCTGACGCGGCTGCCCGAAATAATACGGCGAGTGCGCGCGCTGGAGAATCACGTCGGTATCGGCGGCAACGAGGCGTAACTTTTGGCGGAGGCGGGGGCGGTGGAGATGCAGACGCGACAACCAATTGGAACGATCGCGTTGGCATCCTTACCCCGGACTCATCTATTTTCATCTGATTGTGAACGGACTCGGCGAACGACGGCCATTTCGCGCAATCGGCGGCCGGGTAAGTGTCTGGAGGTTCCTGGGCGCTCGCGTATTTCCTGATTGCGATTGGCAGTGCGCTCGGCGGGATGGGACGGTATTTCTTTTCGGGAGTGATTACCACGCTCACCGGCGGCACGTTTCCGTACGGCACGATGTTCGTGAATATCACGGGATGCCTGGTGATCGGATTTTTCGCGACGCTGACCGGCCCCGACTCGCGCCTGCTGGTCGGAACGCCGGCGCGGCAGTTCGTGATGGTGGTAATCTGCGGCGGCTACACGACGCATTCATGCCGGTGCTCGATAAAATGATGGGCTCGGGGCTGATCACGGTCGAGAAGGTACAGGTATTGCAATACGGCGACACGAAATCGAAAAGTTGAGCTGAGTTTTTCAACATTCTGCCAGGAGAGAAGGACGCACTCGAACAGCCGGAATAAACGATAATGTGTGTGTCCGTGGCGTTGCCGGCGGCGGGGAGCTTGACTCGCGGCAGCGAGATACCCGCAAATGATGGAGGAATACAATGCCGGCGGGCGCGCAAACGCTCGTTATATCTCATCAGAGGGATGAGACGATGAAGAGTCGGGGGAAGAGACCATGAACAGTATCGAGGAACACTATCGCGCCGCGACCGAAAAATCCGCGCAACTCGCCAAGCGCGCCGAGCGCGTGATGCCCGGCGGGGACACCCGCACCAGCGCCTACCATCGGCCCTACCCGCTCACGCTCAAGCGCGGCGAAGGTTCTTTCGTTTGGGACGTTGACGGCAACAAGTACATCGATCTGCTTGGCAACTCCACCAGCCTGGTTCACGGCAACGCTTACCCGCCGATCGTCGAGGCGGCGAGCAAGGCGGTTCGTGACGGCAGCTCGTGGCCGGCGCGATCGGAGGCGCAGATCGAGCTGGCGACTCTGCTGTGCGAGCGCGTCGAATCTGTGGATCGCGTGCGATTTTGCAATTCAGGGACGGAGGCCGGGATGCTCGCGACACACGTCGCGCGGCGCCTTACCGGCCGCAAGCTCATCCTGATGGCGCGCTATGGCTATCATGGATCGTACGATGATTTGGAAGTCGGGCTGACCGGCCAGGACGGCGAGCGCACGATGCTCGCCGACTTCGGCGAGGCGACTGTGTTCGAGGCGCTGCTGTACGAGCGCGGTGCGGAGATTGCGGCGGTGTTTCTCGAACCGATTCTCGGCGCAGGGGGCATCGTGGAGCCGCCGGCCGAATTTCTCGGGCGCGTTGCCGAAGCGGCGCATAGCGCAGGTGCGATGTTCGTCGTCGATGAGGTGATCACGCTGAGGCTGGCCGAAGGCGGCGGGCAGCAGATTTTCGACGTCAAGCCGGACCTGACGATGTTCGGAAAGATCATTGGCGGCGGATTTCCGGTCGGAGCGCTCGGCGGCAGCGAAGAAGTGATGTCGGCGTTCGATCCGCGCAATCGCGGCTCGATCGTTCATTCGGGCACTTTCAACGGCAATCCGGTCACCTGCGCGGCCGGGGTCGTGTCGATGCGCGAGCTGACGCAGGCGCGAATCGACAAGATGGCCAAGCAGGCCGAGCGGCTGGCCGCCGAGCTGGCGCGCGCGGCGCGTCAGGTGGGGCTGCCGTTTTCCGTGCGGCATTACGGATCGCTGATGAACGTGTTTTTCCTCAAAGAGCCGCCGCTCGCGACGATCGGGCGCGAGGACGCCCGCGCGATCGCCAACTTCCATCTGGCGGCGCTCAACCAGGGTTTGTTTCTCGCACCCCGCGGGATGATCGCGCTCTCGACCGTGATCACTGACGAAGTCCTGAGCGAGGTTTGCGCGCGCGCGGCGAAGGCGATGGCCGACGTCGCGCAGGCCGGCGAGTAGCGACAAATATCGGCGTCTCAGTGCCGCAGCCGCGCGCGGCAAGTCCGCGTGCGCCTCCGCATTTTTCACTTTTTCACTTTTTCACTTTTTCACTGCCGGGAGATGTTGTTCACTGTTCACGCCGCCTTCAGTTCCGACGTGCAATGGGGACATCGCGTGGCGCCGAGCGCAATCGCGCTCAGGCAATATGGACATTCCTTGGTGGCGGATGGCGCGGGCTTTTCGCCGACGAGGTGATTCACCCATTTGACGAGTAGAAAGACTGCGAACGCGATTATCAGGAAGTCGATGATCGTGTTGATGAACAATCCGACGTTCAGCGTCGGTGCGCCCGCAGCCTTCGCTGCCGCGATGGTCGGGTAATGCTTCGACGAAAGATTGATGAACAGGTTGGAGAAATCGACTGCGCCGAGCGCCAGGCCGATCGGCGGCATAAGAATGTCGTTGGTAAACGAGGTAACGATTTTCCCGAACGCGGCGCCGACTACGAAGCCGACCGCAAGATCGATCACGTTGCCCTTGATTGCGAACTGCTTGAACTCCGAGAGTATCGACACGATGCGTCCTCCATTAGCCCGCCAGATTGGTGAGGAGCCTCGCTTACAAAAGCATAGGGACACGCCTAAATAAAACGGCTCAAGCTCGTGTCCTGCTCATTCCCCAGTACCCCGCAATTTGATCACCTGGTTCGCGTTACCCGCGTTGTCAAAGATGGTTACCGCGGAGGACGTCGCACCCTGCGATGCCGGAGCGAATTGCACGTTGAGCTTGCACTTTTCCTTCGGCAGCAGCTGCGCGGGGCAGTTCGTGACTCTCGCCGGAAACCCAAATACCTGCGGGCTGGTCGCCGGGACCGTCATCATCGGGTTCCCGAAGACGATCGGCGATCCCTTCTTGGCCGGATTGCTGAGCGTCAGCGTTACGCTTTTGACCTTCCCCACTTTCACTTTGCCGAAATTCTTCGCCGACGGTGTGACGTTCAGCGACTCGGGAACCCTGGTTGGCGTCGATGTGGGTGTCGGTGTAGCCGTTGAAGTCCGTGTGGCAGTCGGAGTGGGCGTCGCAGTCGGAGATGCCGTCGAAGTCTGTGTGGCAGTCGCGGTAGCCGTCGATGCCCGTGTCGGTGTAGCCGTCGATGTCCGTGTCGGTGTAGCCGTCGAAGTCCGTGTGGCAGTCGGAGTGGGCGTCGGTGCGGTCGTGGCGAATGCCATCACAAGGTTTAGGACATTGACGGTCCCGATCCCGGTGGCAAAATTCCATCCAACTGTCGCCGGATACGCGGGATAAAACGCCGAGTTCGAGGTGGACAGCACGCCATAGGTGCCCGATGGAGTGTAACAGTTCTGTGTGCCGGTGCAGTTCATGTCCATATCGCCCTGGGTCACGTCGTAGAAAATGCACGAGCTGGCGACACCGTTGCCGAGCGTCGAGTTGCACGAGGCGCTGCCGGTCGTGCCGTACTCGGTATTGGCGAGCGAGTAGTAGCTGGGATTCGGATTACCTTGACGGCTCCCGGTCCTTTGGTTTATCAGCGCCTGAATCGCGGCCATTATCGGCGCGGAGAACGACGTTCCGCCGAATCCCGCCCACGTATCGGGCGCACCCAAGCAGGAACCACCGCCATTGCTCAAGTCTGAATAGCAAGCCACATAGTAGTGGCCCCAGACTCCGTTGGCGGCGAACAGCGAGACGTCGGGGATATCGCGCACGCCGTCGCTCGGGTTGCCGAGCACCGATTGCCAGCTAGGCTTGGAATACCCGGCACAGCTTCCGCCGACGACGCCATCGCTCGACGGCGTTCCACTGGCGCAGCCGCTCGGGCCGCCGCTGCCCGCGACGATGTCCAGGAAATCCTCTTCGCCCCGCCAGCTGTTGCAGAAGCCGCTCGAGCCGTAGGCGGCGCTATAACCAAGGAAGCTGGAGATCAGTCTGCTGGCGCACGAATCGTTCCAGGGAATTTCCGGAATGTAAGAAAGCGCGGAACCGTCGTTGATCCCGTTGCTCGTACTCCAGTAGGTGCTGTTCGTGTCGGCGAACGTATCGCCGAAATCGGTGCCGCCCACCGACACGTTATATGGCGTCGAGGTGAGTCCGCTGACTCCTATGCCGTGGGTCGCATTGGTCGAGCCGGCGTCGCAACTGGCCGCGCCCTCGTCGCCCGACGACACGAACACCGACACGCCCGCCGCAACCGCCTGCTGATACAACGAATTGATGGACGCGTTTTGCGCCGCGCCGGTCTCCGATTCGCACTCGCCATAGCTGACGCTCACGATCGCCGGTGGCGTTCCTGAGGCGTTGAGCAGGTTCTGCAGCGCGATGAACCCGCCGAACGCGGTGGCGGTGTTGGCGCACGAGACCAGTTCGATCGCGGCGTTGGGAGCCGCGGCGCTCGCCCATTCCACGTCGATGGCCGCCTCAGCGTCGTCGCCATTGACGCCCGGGTCGCTACAGTTGTTCGGCGCGCTGCTAGGCGGATGTACCTGCGTGAAGGTGCCCTCCGGGTAGGCGCTTGCAAGGCCGAATGTTGTACGGAAGGTCGTCCAGTCCGCGGTGCTGTAAACGTCGCTGTCTTCGACGACCACGATCGTCTGTCCCTGGCCCGAATAACCCGCCGCAAACAGCGGGTTGAAGTCATAGATGGTGGCCAGGTCCGCAGGTATGACCAGTTGCGTGCCGCTATCGACGGTGTACGCGGGGCGCGGCTGATTCATCGCGCGGGGTCTGAAGTCGTTGAGAGAAACGACGCCAACCACGGCCGGCGCCAGAGCGGCGGGAATCCGCGGATCGCTCATGTTGGCGATATGCGCCGCGCCATTTACCTCAAGACGATGAATTCCGGTATGGAAGGCCTCCCGCACCTCGCCAGCCGTCCCGGAAAAATCGATCACGATGCGGTTGGGATACACCGCATTGACGGTGAGGCCGTGTGATTGAAGCCAGCCCGTAATCTTCGCGAGGTCCCGACCGGCCAGTCCGTAGCGCTCTCCGAACTCCTGCGCGGTCAACCAGTGGTGGTAGTTCGGCGATTTGGGGTCCTCGAGTTCATCGAGGTATTTTTCGAGTGCCTGCTCCTGCTCGGGCGCGCGTCGCAACTGGAGCATCAGGTGCTCCATCGCAACGTCGTCCGCAACCGCGCCGCGATCATTGGCCGCCGTCGCTTCTGGGCGCGTATTGCCCGCGAGCGTGATCAGCGCATTCTTGTCGATCGCGGCGGTGATGAGCGGCGACATTCGCGAGTCGGCACTGAAGGCGGGCCAGCCGCACGTCAGCAGTGTCAGGGCGCAGATGGCGACGACACTCACGCCTTTGAAATGCCCTTTCATTGATTTGCCCCCCTAGGACTGCAAGTTCGAGCTATAAAGTTATTAGTCGGCGGTTTTCATATGCATTCCTCCTACAAAGCACCACGCGTGCCATCGGATTATTCTTCCGATCGCTACGGCATACGCGGCAATCTGTCCTAACCTGACTGCGGACTGTCCTAAGCTGACTGCAGACTGTCCGCCGCTGACTGCGGACTGTCCGCTTATGACTCTAACAAGGAATACGCACGGCTAAGGCGCGGCAGGCCCTTGTGCAGGACAACTCGCCGGAGCGGGATATCGACGTTCTGAACCATTTGGTGAAGGGAGGGGAAGGTTGGGGAATTATTTACTCGTATCTGGAAGCGAAGATGGAGCTGCCTTCGTTGATCGTCGGCGAGCAGATCCCTGCGGGGCTCAGGAGCTTGCTCAAAATGGATCGTGAATCGCGGTGGCCTGCGGCAAGTTCGCGCGAAGAAGAAGAAATTATAGGATCGTTACAATAGACGATGACGCAATTTGCGTCATGCCTGCGTTGGCCGCTGCCATTACCGTCCCAAGCATGATGACTGCGCAAAGGATCGCGGCAAAGATGAAGCCGGCGGTTTTCATATGCATTCCTCTAACAAGGAATACGCACGGCGGAACCGTCGGTTACACGAAAAAAGACCCTTTGCGCTTGTCGATTACGCGGCGGGATCAAGGATATCGCCCCTGCCCAGCGGATCTTTCGCGTCGGCGTGGCTGCCTCTGCCCCTCGGCATGCCATGGCGAACGTCGGTGGCGAGGCCGAGCTTCTCGAGCGCCAGGATGAGCACGTAACCGGCGTCGGGCTGGCGCCAGTTCCATCCGAGACGGGCGGAACCGGGGCGCGCGTGATGGTTACGATGCCAGTTCTCGCCCTGCAACAGATGCATCAGCGCGAGCCATTTTACGTTACGGCTGGAATCCTGGCCCACCGTGACGCCCGGTTCGGTGTGGCAAACGCTGTTGACGAAGCATTGCGCGTGCAGTGCGAAGCACAAACGGATCGCGCCCAGCCAGAAAAATGCGGCCGGACTGAAATACAAACCGCCGAGGTATGAGAGCGCGAGCATCGGCGTCTGGAACCATCGCCAGGCCCGATACGAAACTCCGCTGAGATCGGGACAGTAATGATCGACCGACGGCTCGTCAGCCTGCCAAAGCCATCGTAGATGCGCCCACCAGAAACCGCCCCAAATCGGGCTCGAGATGTCGTCCGGGGTGTCAGCCTTGGCGTGATGCAGGCGATGGCCGGCGGCCCAACTGGTCGGCGCACCGGAACCGTTGAGCATCGCGAAGAAAATCAGCACTCCGCGCGCCCATGGATTCAGCGTGAGCGAGCGATGCGTGATCGCGCGATGGTACCCGACCGTGGTGCCCAATCCGCCGATGAATACGAGCGCTATCGCTCCGAGCAACACACGCCATCCGGGAATCGGATAAAGCACCAGTCCAATCGCGGCGGTAATATGAATGAGGCAAATCCAGAACAGGATCGAAAGGTCGCGCGCCGAGGAGGCGTGCCACCATGGCATCTTCCACGGCGCGATCTTTGTGGTTTTTTCTGTTTCCGTTGTGCTCGTCTTCGTGAAAGCTGCTGCCATTCGTCTCTCCCAATAATATTCGCCCACACCGCCGCACACGCCTGTTTGGCTCCACGGATGATGATGCTTCGGGCGACAGGCGCGCCTGCGGGCGCATTCCTGAATGCCGCCAGCATCAGCACATTTTCACTTTTCACCGGGATGCCCTCGATCGTAAGGCAGAGGGCGCCATGTGCGGGCCGTTGCGAACCAATATATTACAGGATATCGAAGCTCTGCGCTACATCGGATCGCATGAACACGGCCAGGCGTGCTTTGTCATTGGCGAAAGCGTGCGCTATGAATCGAGCTGCTATGCCATCACAAGTGAAGCAACGAGTTGTACGCGCGTCGAACCTCAATTTCACGGTGCTCGAGATGGGCGAAGGACCGCTGGTGCTGTGCCTGCACGGCTTCCCGGACACTGCTCATTCGTTCCGCCATCAGATGCCCGCGCTGGCCTCGGCGGGATTCCACTGCGTCGCGCCCTTCATGCGCGGCTACTCGCCGACCGAGCCCGCGCCCGACGGCCGCTACGACTCGCCCGCACTGTCGGAGGACGCGCTCGCCCTGATAGCCGCCCTCGGCTACAAGGATGCGATCGTGTTTGGCCACGATTGGGGCGCAGTGGCGGCATACGGCGCCGCGGCCGCATCGCCCGATCGCGTAAGCCGGCTCGTCACGGCGGCAGTCCCGTACGGCTCGAAATTTTTCGAAGCGATCGTGACCGACTACGCGCAGCAGCGCCGCTCCTGGTACATGTTCTTTTTCCAGACTGCGATTGCCGAGGCCGCGGTGAGTTTCAACGACTTCGCGTTCCTGGAAAAGTGTTGGGCTGACTGGTCGCCGGGCTGGAAATGGGCACCCGACGACATGGAAGCGCTCAAGCGATGCTTTCGGGCCAAGGGCACGCTCGAGGCGGCCATCGGCTACTATCGCGCCACGCTCGGGCCGGTGCTCAGCATGCCGGTCGATCCGAAAATGCTGGCGGCCGCGATGGCGCCGCCGATCAACGTGCCCGCGATGATGCTTCACGGGTGCGACGACGGATGCATCGGCGCGGAGTTGCTCGCCGGGATGGAGAAACTGTTCCCGAAGGGATTGAAGATCGAGGTCGTGCCGGGCGCCGGGCATTTCGTGCATCAGGAGCGCCCCGATCGCGTCAACGAACTGATGCTCAAGTTCCTGAAATCCTGATCGGATACTTTTTGCGTCGTCATCCCGCGACCTGGGTATATCGTTCGGCCCAGTCGCGCAGGGTTCCCATCTTGCTCGCGACTTCGACCTCGTGGCGCTGGATATATTCCCAGATGATCAGTCGGTCGAGCAGCATGTAGAGAGAAAAGCGTTCGCGGAAACCGGATCGCGGTGCGCGGAGCTGCAGGTAGGTGGCCAGAAACTCGCGCGCCACCTCCGGATCCTGATCGAAATATTCGGCCGTTATCCGCGACAGATCGGTCTCGCCGTCGCCGAAATAGCATCCCATGAAGTCGAAGGCCCCGCTGACCTGCCATCCATCGGGTGTCCGACTCAGTACTACATTGCCTTCCTTGTAGTCCTCCATCGTGAAGCACGGAGTAAAAGGCACTGCTAACGCGGCGTCCGCGCGTTCGATCAATTCTTCGGCCCACTCGACATCAGCCGTTGTCGTGCGATCGCTCGCGGTATGCGCTCGTTCGAGGATGCGGCGGATGCGCGCGGTGACGAGCTCGCGATGCGACGGCGGCTGAATCACTTCGCCGTAGCCGTTATTGAAGGGCCAATCGGCGTGATCCTTTACCGGCACCGGTCTGACAATATCCCGGTCCGGATCGTAGCGCGCGCAGCAAGGCATTGTGACCTGCTGCATCGCGACGAGGTTGTATGCCATCGCCCGCGCAATCGCGCGCAGCTCGGCGCCGGTCAGGTCGCGTCGCACCTTGCGGTCCGTGACCTGCAGCCCCGGCATCCGGGGCATGATCACGTAGCTCCAGGGAAAAAAGTCGCAAGAATCATCAATCTGATATGGCCATGGCACGGGCACGCTCGTCCGCTCGTGGAGCAGGCGAGTGAAGAAGCGCTCGGTCGGAAACTGGGCAGGTCCAAGCGGCGCTCCGCGGAACACGAACTCACCGACGCTCGAGGTAACGAACAGGTTTTGCCCGAAAAGGCCGAGTGGCACGGGCGCGACCGTCAGCAAATCGCCCAGCTCGAACCGGGTCAGCGCGCGGCTCAGTTGGTCGTGACTAATCGGTCCGAGCCGTTTCGAAGTTTCGTAAATTCGCTGAGGCATCGTCGGCGCTGCTGAATTTCAATCTTGCGCGATCGATGACCACTAGTCGAGTTCTACGCTCCGTCAACCGTGAGGACACTGGTTGTTTCGCGGTCGAATACTCGATAAAAGCAGCCATCTGCGTCACTTGGGAGGACAGGGCATGCCAGGGACGGACTGCCGGCAGCAGCGTAGTACATCCGACTACGTATCGACCGAACAATCACTGACCGACCTCCGTTCGTGTCGCGAGAGCTGTCGGCGACGGCCGATCGCGATCGCGGCGCTCGGGTTGTCGCTCCTGTTTCTCTTCGCGGCGCTTTCCACGACGGCGTTCGCGCAGCCGGCCGCGGCCGCTACCTGCCCTGCGGGTTACCGCGCGCTGAATTTGACGAACAACTGCAGTTATGACGTGTGGTTCGCCGAGGATCCTTCCGCCGCCCAAGGAGGACCTCCAACCTGCCCCGACCCCACAAATGTGTACAATGACAACTACGGATGCGCTCCGGGTACGACCTGCGACAACAGCACATTGTGCCAAATCACCTGCTCAGATCGCGGCACCCAGAATGCTCCCGACTGTGGCCCAAATCAGGCGTGTGTGGATGGCGGATTCCTGGGTAAAAGCGGAAACACGATTTACAAGTGTTTCTTTGATTATTACCAACCCACCCCGCTAGCCACCCCGGCGCCGCCCTCCGGTTGGGACCTTCCGGCGAATGGCGGACAAGCCCAAATTTGCGTTCCCGAGGCGCCGACGGGAGGAACGGGGCCAACCGGAGGAACGGACGCATTTGGGGCCGCCTGCGCCCAAAACTCGAATTGCATCAGCAACGCTTGCGAAAGCAGCGGACCGACCTCAGGCATGTTTCCGAGTCAAGTACAAGGCGACCTTTGCCTTGCTGGCGAAGGCAACGATCCGAATTCAGTGTGCACCGGCAGCGCCACGCCTTATTCGTGTTGCACCGGGACTGGTATGGGCACCTGCACGGAAAATTCATTTTGCACCAACACTCCAGATAACTCAGCATGCACTGGCAACGGCTCGCCATATGCCTGTTGCACCGGGAGTGGGGCCGGCACTTGCGTCGGCCCTTTTCCGTCGTGTTGCACCGGGACGGGGACAGGCACCTGCACGGCTCCAAGCAATTGTAAGTGCTACTTCGCGGCCACATGGGGCGGCAATTTCTGGGGACGCTCGGGATGTACCTACTCGGGTGGCACCAGCCTGTCCTGCCAGACCGGGGGCTGCCAGGGCGATGTGGAGTGCACCGTCGGCCCGCCTCCACCCTCGACGCTGGCTGAGATGACATTGCTGCCGCCGTACGCCACCGGTACGGATACCTCCGCGGATTCCTACGATATAAGCATGGTTTCCGGTTTCAACATCGGGATGTCGATGGCGCCGGTTGCGGGCACTTCCGTGGCCGGATGTGCGGCACCCGGCGCGGATTGCAGTAATTTCAACAGCCTTTATACATCCTGTCCTGCCGAATTGCAGGATGTCTTCGACGGCAAGGTGGTGGGCTGCTATACACCGAACAAGGCCTGTGCCGTTACGGGTCCAACAGTGCTTAATTGCGGCGGAAACGTGCCATTCCTTTGCGAGACGACTACCGAATGCCCCTATAACCAATTAAACCCGGCGACGCAAACTCTGACCTGCACGAGCGGCCAGTGCGTTTGCAGCACATCCAGTACCTCCAATAGCGTCTGTACGGCCGCATCCACGCCGCTTGCGTGTTGCACCGGAAGCGGAACCGGCAATTGTGACTGCCCGCCCGGCTTCGCCTGCAGCGGCTCCCCCGCCACCTGCATGAATACTGGTGCTACAAACGCAACTTGGACCAACCTCTACGGATGCGTGCTACCAGGTTTCTATGGGTATTCACCCCTCAATGCGAATCAATTCCCATCGTACCTAACCAGCACGTCTGAGGAGGCTGACGTGACGTGCGGCTGTCCGTCTTGGAATATTAGCAATTCATCTTGTACCGGCAGTGCCACTCCATATTCATGCTGCACCGGAGTTAGCGAAGGCACCTGTGGTTGTCTAGCCCATAACTATGATTGGGAAACCGGCCCCGCGGGCAGCCCATCCAATTCATTTAGTGTTGAGGGTTACTATCAGTTGTTCCACAACGCCTGCCCCTCGGTCTATGCCTACGCGTACGACGACGCCGCGGGCGGCAAAAGCTGCGCCGCGCCCGCGGGAAACACGACGGGACCCTCGTGGAACATAGGCTTCTGTGCGGCAGGGACCGGTCCGACTGCTACCGCAACCGAGACCTCATCGCCCACCGAAACGGCAACACCCACGCCGACGCCTACTGCCACCGCCACGCCGACGGTGACTACAACGCCGACGCCAACGCCGTCCGCGTCACCCACGCCGTCCACTACTGCCACGGCGACCAAGACCGCGAAGCCCACTAGGACCGCGACGCCCACCAAGACCGCGACGGCGAAGCCAACCAAGACGGCGACGCCGACCAAGACGCCAACCGCCACGCCGACCCCGGCTGAAAAGTGCCCAGTGAACATATACTTAAGCACCAGTCCCGCAGGCACCCTCGCGTTCGGGACTGTCCCCGATAAACAATCGGCCACTAAATCTCTTACCGTCACCAACAACCTCAGCGACACGCTCAAGTTGACGACGGCCATCAGTAATTCGGGTGGAATGAAACAGGCGGACGACTTTAAAGTCCACAAAGGCAAGAAGGCCGGCACTTGCACGACGAATCCTAAACTAAGTGGCAGCCGTTCCTGCGCCTATAAGATTACCTTTGAGCCTAAAGGTGAGGGCTCCGAGGCCATGCAAGCGCAATTGACGATCACCGGAAAGTTCATCTCCAACGGAAAGACTTGCAAGCAAACCGTCTCAGTGACTTTGGCCGGCGCTTCAGTGCCGCCGGCGGAGACGGGGCGGCCCTAATGGTAAAATTCGGCGTGGCGCGAACCGCGCGCCACGCCGCGATTAGGAGAACCGGGCAAGAAGTCGCTCGGAACGCAACATCCTAACTCGGGCGAGATAAGGGCGAACCCTTCCCCCATCACCCTTCTAACAGGGACGCCGTGGCGACGGCAGCGCAGTATTAAGCCGTTGGAAGGGGCCGCGCCCGCCAACGGCGGGCGCGGCCTTAACGTCGGGTGCAGGGCTCAGCCCTGCTCACCCCTGCCTGCCGGCGCAGGAGTGCGGATCAATCCATAAGCCGTCACCGCGAAGAAGACCGCCAGGTTGATCGAAGCAGCCGCGATCAGCGCGGCGTTCGGATGGTCGGGAAAATATGACGAGGTGTCGCTGAGATGCTTGATGTAGACGAGGTTGAACAGGAACGTCGCGCTTACGACGGCGAAGATCGAAGTGAGAAAGCCGCTCTCCAGCGCGATCGGAATCAGAAATACGATCGGGTAGTACAGATATCGCTCATGCATCCGGGGCGCGAACATGAAGAATCCGAATAGCGCGACGAAAATCGCGAGCATCGCGCCGCCGGCGGACCGCGCGCGCCAGATCAGATACGACGCGATCAGGTAAACGGCGCACGTCAGCGAAAGGCCGAACGCGCTGTACGAAACACCGCCGAAGATTTTGTCCGTGTCGGGCGTGTTCATCCCGCCGATCAGCCCCATGAAATTGAACGCGCCCACCGAAGCGTCGCTGAATCGCGTGCCGAGATCCTTATATACGTTGATTATCCAATCCCACGAATGTCCGAGTTGATACGGGATGATTCCAATCGCAGCCGTGCCGAAGAATGCGCCCGCAGACCATCCGCATTCGCCGACTCCCGCGTTGCACAGCGTCCACAGTCCCAGCGGCGGCGTGAATGCGATCGCTTGCGGCTTGGCCAGGATCGCGATCGCGGCCGCACTCCATCCCAGCCGATAGCGGCCGGTCAGGATCAGGATCGCGGCGGCGATCATCGGCAGCGCGACGATCGAATCGCTCTGGCCCCATACCACCGTATCGAAGATAAGCGCCGGGTTAAGCGCGAACAGCATCATTACCACGATGGCGCGCAAGCCGCGTCCGTCGCGCCACGCCGCAAAGTACAGCGTGAGACCGATGAAAAGATCGGCAATCAACGGCGGCGTCTCGACGATCACGCGGAAACCGTTTGCGGTCGGCTCGATCAACCTGCCGATCCACCCTGAGAGCCACAGCAGGTACAGCGACCCGGGCGGATAGGCGTCAACCGGCAGACCGGGATCGTAAATTCGTGAGGGGCCCAGAACGGTGGCCAGCAAGGCGCGATTGGTCTTCGCCCAGATGTCCCAGTAGAAGCCGGTGAAATGAAATAGCGCGGCAAACTTGACCGCGGTGATCGCGAGCATGAGGCCGGCAGGGAGCATCCACGCCGATCGCCCGGCCGCAAGCCCCGGCCGCCAGATTACGGCGAGCGCCCATCCCAGCATCCCCAGCAGGATCAGGCCGGATACGACGCCCATCGCACGGATCGAGCCTCTCACATCGGGCTGAAGAGCCTGGTCCTTGTAATGTTGGCGAATTGCGGCGAGATCGAATTCGCGCGCGCGGCTCACCGGCGGACTCGCAACGGCGATCACTTTGATATTGCGAAATGACGCGCGGCCCGTGTCCGGGAAATCCGCCACACCGAGCTGGCAGAGCAATTCAGTCGAATCGCCCCATCGATCTTCCTTCAGAAAGAATGAGAGTTTCTGCCAGCCCGTCGTGCCGTGCAGATGTGTCGAGATGAGTTTGATTCCGTCGTAGGTGCTGACGGCTATATTCGCGCCGCCTGCATGCGGCTGCGCACCCTCCACGCTCACTTCGGCGCTGATTTCGTAAATCCCGGGCCGTAGTATCAGCGCCTGATGCCAGCTCGCATAGTTCGGATTCAGATTGGAGATTCCAAGCGCGCCGCCCTCGGCCGGCGTATAGGTCCATGAAAACTTGCTCAGCTTCCTGTCGGAAGACAGCGCGTACCAATCAGCCGGCGCGCCGTCGAAGCCGGCGGTAAGGTCGCCGTTCTTTACCAGATTAGTCTCAGCGAAGGCGCAAATTGGCTTCCAGAGCCATGATACGCACGCTGCGAGCGCCACAACCGCGATGAATCGCCACATTGCTCGATCGAATCCGATGCCGTGAGGGGCTATCGATCCCCGCGCATCCAATCAAGTCTCAATATGTATATGCAAGACCTGATGCGTTTCACGCGCCCGCCGACTAGGATGTAGCGCAGCCAGCTCGAAAACCAGGGGTACCAGGATGGAAAAGAAACCACGCGGCGCGGCTCTGACGATCTTCGCGCTGCTGTTCGCAGTTCTTGCGATATCCAACTTCCTCAAACCATTTCATCTCGAGGCCAATGAGGGCTTCGTTTTCCTAGGCACCAAGCTGACCGGCACCGGCAACGCGATCATGGGTCCGCTCTTTGGGTTCCTCCTCCTGGTCTATGTATATGGCATCTGGGCGATGCGGAAGTTTGCATTACCGATCGCGTACATTTTTTTGCTCTGGGTGCTGCTCAACATGACTCTGTTCGCTGTCAAGAACCAAAGCGCGCAGCCGCTCGCTGCCAACCTTGCCGCCGCCATCGTGGGGATTGGCGTTCCGCTCGCATCGGCGATCGTTCTGCGTCGCCGCCGCGCCGATCTCACATGAATCACCTATGGAGGTATCCACGGTGGCGATAAAGTCGCGCGGCGCCACTCTGACGATCTTCGCGATGCTGCTCGCCCTGATGGCGATTTCCAATTTCGGCAAGCCATTCTCGGATCATCCCGGCGTCGGCTTCGTCTTCCTGGGCACGCGCCTTTCGGGCCTGCCCAACATGATTGTCGCTCGGATTTTCAGGATCACTCTCGCCGTGTACGTGTACGGAATCATGGCGATGCGCAAGTTTGCGCTGCCGATCGGGATTTTTTACGCGGCGTACGTGATCATCAACATGCCCCTGTTCATACTGAAGTACGACGGCACCGCGGTGATGCAGGAGCACTCGTGGGCCTACCTTGTTCCCTACCCATTCGTCGCGATCGGCGTGTCGTCTGGCGCAGCAATTCTTCTTTACCGCCGCAAAGCCGACCTCAAATGAGCGAATGCGTCTCGCGTCAGGCGATAGTTTGGCGGTAGAATCGGCGCTGGCCGCGACGGACCGGCCCCGCGGCTCCGCGAGGTGCTCAGATGAAACGATCGCGCGACGGATCGATCATTGGACGACGCGAATTCCTGAAACGGGGCGTGCTTGCCGGCGTGGGCGTATCAATCCTGCCGCTGGCCGGCGTCGCCAGCGCATCGGTCGAGGCGGCTGCGCACGTTCGCCGTTACTCGACGCTTGGCCGCACCGGTCTCAAGATTTCTGACATCTCATTCGGCGCCAGCCGCCTGACCGCCGGAAAGGAAGACCTGGTCCGTCACGCATTTGATTGCGGGATCAACTACTTTGACTCGGCCGATACGTACACCGACGGCGAATCGGAAACTACGATAGGCAACGCGCTCAAGGGCAAGCGCGACAAGGTATTCCTGACCTCGAAGACGATGGCGCGCGCGGACGACAGCCGCGGTTCGATGATGACCGCGCTCGAAACAAGTCTGCGCCGCCTGCAGACCGATCACATCGACGTGTACTTCAACCATGCGGTCAACGATCCGGCGCGGCTGAAAAATCCCGAGTGGCACGAATTCGTCTCCCAGGCGCGCAGCCAGGGCAAGATTCGGTTCACCGGGATGTCGGGCCACGCGGGGAATCTCGCCGAATGCCTCGACTACGCGATCGACAGCGGCCTCTGCGACGTAATCCTGTGCGCGCACAATTTCGGCCAGGACCCGCGCTTCTACCAGCGCTTCACGCGGAACTTCGATTTCGTCGCGATTCAGCCCGAGTTGCCGCGCCTGATGGAAAAGGCCAACCGCCACGGCGTCGGCGTGGTTGTGATGAAGACCCTGATGGGCGCGCGCCTGAACGATATGCGCCCGTATGAATCCGGCGGCGCCACCTTCTCGCAGGCGGCGTTTCGATGGGTATTGTCGAATCCCAACGTGGACGCGCTGATCGTCTCGATGACGAGCCTGCCGCTCATCGACGAATACCTGGGCGCGTCGGGAGCGCGCGCAACTGCCGCGGATGACCTGCGGCTGTTGAATCGCTACGCGAGTCTCAACGGTGATTCGCAGTGCCGTCCCGCGTGCAACGAGTGCGCGAATGCATGTCCCTACGGCGTGCCGATCGCCGACGTGATGCGCACGCGGATGTACGCCCGAGACTACGGCGATATCCGCCTTGCGCGGAGCGAATACGCGATGCTCTCTGAGAACGCCGCAGCGTGTCTCAGTTGCGATGCGAAGCCGTGCGCAGGAGCGTGTCCGCATGGGATCGCGACCGAAGTGTTGCTGGCGCCGACGCATCGCATGCTCGCATAGCCGCTCAACGGACTCTCAAATGCTTTCGACGCACGAATGCCGCGCTAGCCTTTCTGAATCATGACCTCCGTGGCCTTGATGACGGCGGCCACCTTGTCGCCCTTCTTCAGGTGAAGTTCTTCCGCGCTCTTCCTGGTAATAACGGACTCGATGATATTGTCGCCAACCTTGACAGTGATGAGCGCGGTAACGGTCCCAAGAACTACCTCGGTAATTTCGCCCTTTAGATGGTTGCGAGCGCTGAGTGCCATAGAAATTTTCTCCTCACGTGACTTTTGGCCCCTGCCAATGTGAGCATGGGGCCTCGATGCGTTTGTCGGCCGGAGCCGGACTCTATCGCCGGCGCTCAATCACTGCAAATCGCTCGCCAATCCGGACGCCGCATTTCAGAACGGAATCCGCGCGGTCAGAATGAGGTTGTGGTTGTATTTCTCATGATACGTCGCCGCGACCTGGTAGCTCGCGCCGAACGTCAGGCCGACGCGGTCGTGAATCGGAATCCGTCCGATCAAAATCCCAGGCGTGAGGTAGAGCGTGCTGTGCCCGGTGTCGCCGCCGTACGACTGCCAGGTGTAGTTGGTTTCAAACTCCGGCCAGAAATATTTGAAGAGGCGATACTGGAAGGTGGTATTCCAGGCCACCGGCATCCCCAGCCGGTCCAGAGTGGCGTGACCGCCGGCGGCGAAGGTGACGCCGAGCGTCGATTGGACATCGAAGTCGCCGAAGCCTTTGCCGGCCGCCAGCGTCGGCGTGAAGAGCCCGTGCCCGTTGCCGTTGACGTTCGAGCCGGTCGGCACGCTGAACCCCATGAAGGCGGTGACGATGTAGTTGTCGTGCTCCTCGTTGGAGGAGAGCAGCCGCACCTTGACCAGAAACGGCCAGTCGCCGAAGCCGTCGGTGTTCTTCGGCGTGTTGCGGTTCAGGTACGGCGGGATCCCGACTATGATTTCAGTAGCTTGAAACGGGATGAGCTCCAGTCCCTTGCCGTTGCCGAAGTTGTTAGTCGCGACGCCGTTTTTCGACGACTCGAATAACTGGTCGTAGCGCACCTCCTCTTCGAGCCGCGGGGTAACGGTCACCAGCGGGGTTACCCAGTGGGGCTGCTCGTTCTGGATTTCAGTGACACGTGGAAACCAGTTTATGAAGTAGTCCGCTATCGCAGACCCAAACGACGAGCTACTTTGTGCTCGGCACGGCGTCGCCGCGGTGAGCGCGACGGCCACAACGATTATTGCACAGACCGCACGCGGCAGGGTGAACCAGGTTGCAAGGTTTTTCATAGTCCGGTTTTATGCCATATTAAGAGCGAATTGACAAGTATCATGGCATCGATTGGCAAGGCTCTGGCGCGCGCGCGAATGGCGCGGGATCTCACGCAGACCGAACTGGCGAGGCGCGCGGGAATCTCGCGGCAGGCGTTGGGCGCGATCGAGGCGGGCGCCTATCATCCGGGTGTCGCAATCGCGATTCGCCTTGCGCGCGAGCTCGGCGCAAGCGTGGAATCGCTGTTCGGCGAAATCGACGATGAGACCTCAACGCTCGTCGACGCCACCTGGTTCGACGACCAGCGACGCCCCCCTGCCCGCTCGCAATCCCGTGTCGCGCTCGCGCGCGTGGGCGGAAGAGTCGTGGCCGTGGCGCAACCTGCCACGCATCTCACGCTCGTGCCCGCGGCTGGCGTGTTGCAGCGTGCGAGGCGACATCGCGCCGACGTCGCCACGTTTCAACTGCCGGATGAAATTGACTCGACACTCCTGATGGCCGGATGCGATCCGGCGGTCGCGATTCTGGTGGACTGGCTCGCGCGCCGGCGGTCGCCGGTCCACGCGGTGGCCCTTTCCTGCTCGAGTCGCGAAGCTTTGCGGGCAGTAGTCAATGGCCGCGCGCACGTGGCCGGCGTGCATCTCCGGGATCAAAAGAGCGGCGAGTACAACCTGGCGCCGATCAGCCGCGCTTTGGGCCATCGCCGTTCGATAGTCGTGAACTTTGCCCGGTGGGAATTGGGGCTTGCGACGGCGCCCGGCAACCCGCTGGCGATCCGCGGGTTCGCCGACCTGGAGAGACCCGGTCTCAGAATCGTGAACCGCGAAGATGGCTCGGGAGCGCGCTCAGCTCTCGACCAGGCGCTTGGCGAGCTCGGCCTCCAGCCAGAGCGCATCGCAGGATACCAATTCGAAGTCGGCGGCCATCTCGAAGTCGCAGCTGCAATCGCGGCGGGACTGGCGGACGCCGGAGTCACTATCAGACTGGGGGCAAATGCCTACGGACTGCATTTTCTTCCGCATCGAGACGAGCGCTACGACCTCGTGATCATGCAGCGAGAGGCCGAATCGACGCCGATTAAGGCGATGCTCGACGCTCTGAATTCGCGGCGCTTTGCGAACGAAATCAGCCAGTTATGCGCGTACGACACCGCGCAGATGGGACAGATTATCCGCGCTCGCTCCGCTCCCGAGCTGTGAATTTCCGCTAATCTTTGACGCCTTGCGGCGTTAAATTTCGCGCGTCCGTAACAATCGACTCATCATGTCGTAACGTCACCTCTTTAGTTTGCGCCTGCCGCGGAGGATGGACGCCGGTTTCCTGTACTGAATGGGGGCCTTTGGCGTCCTAAGGTTCTCGCCGTAACCGGTTCGGGCCGGCGGGAGTTTTCGCATCGTGGAATAGGAGAGTCCAGGGAGGACGATGATGAGACAAACGATACGAATGGTTGCGCTATCGATGTTTGGCGCGGCGTTGACGCTCGGCGCCGTCGCGATCACACCGATGCCGGCGCGGAGCGCGGATGGACAGACGATCACGCTGTACACCGATCCAGGCACAGGGCAGGTGTACACCAAGCGATGCAAGCACTGCGTCAAGCTCGGCGAGTACATCCCCGCCGGATCGACCGAAGAGATCGAGCGCAAGGTCGAGCGGCGAGTCACCCAGCAGACGCAGGCGCAACTGGATCAGGAACGCGCCGCTATGCAGGCTGACCAAGCCGCCAAACAGGCGCAGCAGCAGCAGTGGAACGCCGAGATGGCCAAGCAGGTCTCCGAGATTCAGCCGTTCGCGCGCGAGTTCGGCGACCGGTGGTTCAAGAAGATCTCGATCGGCACGCTGGTGTATGGATATTACGGCTTTTGGTCGCACACCGGGTTCGGTCCACAGTTCATGGACGCCAACCAGCAGTGGCCTGGCCCAGGGAACAGTACCTTCAACGAATTTGCCATCAACCGTACCTATATAGACCTCAAGTTCACGCCGGTTGACGACGTTTCGATGCGTATTACGCCCGATATGTACGCGATGGTTAACACTGGCGCCAAATGCACGGCGACCTCGCCAGTTAAGTGCACCGCGAGCAGCGGCGACACGGTCGGCCAAAACAGCGGATGGGCCCAGACCAATGATGGAAACCTCGGACTTCGTTTGAAGTACGCGTATCTCGACTACAACACCTTCTTCGAAAAAGTGTTGAAAGTCCCTGCGATGCGCGATGACCAATTCACCTTCGGCCAGCAGCCGAATCCGCTCGTCGATTGGGAAGAGCATCTCTGGGGCTTCCGCTATACCGCCCTGACGCCGTGGAACTATACGAGCATAAGCTCGGCACAGGTCGGCGCTTCGATGAAGGGGCCGATCAAAGTTAACGAGATTCAATACGCCGACTACGACGTCGGCGTGTACGACGATGCCAGCTTCCATGCCCTCGAGCAGAGCGCAACCAAGCAGGTGATGGGTCGCGTGACGATCAATCCGTTCGGCGCCAAGTCACGGTACGACAGCTTTGGTCTCACCGGCTTCTACGATTTCGGCTACAAAAACTCGTGCACGCCAGACGATAATTCCATTACACCAAACAACAGCGCGTGCGCGCATATCGCGCGCGCCGCGGCGCTGGCGCACTACACAGCCGATACCTGGGGCCTCATCGGCGAGTGGGATTACGGTCACAATGCGTTCAGCAGCAGCAACCTGTTCTCTGGCAGCGGGCCTTCCGACGCAATCGGTGTCACGAGCCCTTATGGAACGGCGCCGAGCACCGGACCGTGCAAGGTTAAAGGCAGTTGTGGCAGCTGGTACGGTATGGTCGGCGATATTCTGAACACTCAGGCGGTCCAGATGGGTTGGGATTTCCTGGGTCACTACGATATCCCGCACACGCCGTTTACGGCCTTCGGCCTGTTCCAACAGTTTCTGCCCAACACGCGCGTACAGAAGGACCCGCTCGACTTCCAGCGCTATGACCTGGGCGTGCAGTGGCTTATCAACAAGTACCTGCGCGTGTCGTTGGACTCACAGGCCATCATGTACTACCAGCACCAGTTCACGTACCCCGAACTCGTGGCAAAGGGCCAGGCGACGCAGCCCGCGGTGCCGTACGCGGTGCCGCGCGACACCCACGCATTCTTCCTGCACATGGAGTTCAGATATTAGCTACCAATCGGAAGGGCCGGCGCGAGCATGCGAAATGCTCGCGCCGGCCCCCGCTTTGCACAGCGCCGTCGCCGCAGCCATTCTTGTGACTTCGAGGGATGGCAGCTATCCTTAACCTCGAAGTGCTGCGAAATTTTCTGAAATCGAGCGGACGAGCAATCGCCACGACTCTCCGTGCGGCGGCGTGCATCCTAAGCGTGGCAATGCTTCTTTCCTTTCCCACTGCCAGGGCTCATCACTTTGGCCAACACGTTGGCGCCACCGAGATACGTCAGAATATCGTACGCCATACATTCGTCGCAGGCCCTGAGACCGGTGGCGTGGAGAAGATTGCGCATATCGATGCGCAGCCGGCGATTCCGATGCCGGTGATTATCGAGAATGTCGCGAAGGGCTTCTTCCCCCTGGCAATAGCCTCGGAAGTCCCGACCTTCCGTCTCCTCCAACACTTCAAGCTCGGGCCTTCGCGCTCGGGCGCACCCGACCCGCTGCTCTAGCCTCTGGATCAGGCGATCGCGTTCCCGTCGCCGCTTAAGTTTGCGTACACCCGGCGGGATTGATCCGGAAACATTGCTGGAGTTCGCTCCAGCCCTAATCGCGCGAGGTCATTTACAGTGCCTGGTTTTTCATTGCGCAATCCGCATGCCGTAATCGTGGGCGCGCTGCTCACGATAATCCTGGGTGTCGCGGCATTCCTCAGCATGCCCGTCGATGTCTTTCCCACTCTCGACATCCCGGTCGCGGTCGTGGCCACGTTCTATCCGGGGATGCCGCCGCTGGATATGGAGGCGGACATCACGACCCGCTTCGAGCGTTTCTTCACGCTCGGCAGCGACATCGAACACATGGAATCGCGATCGCTTCCGGGAGTCAGCATCATCAAGGTCTTCTTCCAGCCGGGCGTTGATTTGAGCGCCGCGACCGCCTCGCTGGGCAACCTCGCGATGGCCAATTTGCGCCATCTGCCTCCCGGTACGCTGCCGCCGCTCGTCCTGAAATCCGGCGCATCGTCGTTGCCGGTCACGCTCGTGACCGTGGCGGGCAAGGGATTCAACGAGGCGCAGCTCCACGACCAGGCGCAGTACAACATCCGCAACTGGATCGCGACCGTGCCCGGTGCGTCGGTGCCTCCGCCGTTCGGGGGCAAGGAGCGGCAGATCATGGCGTACGTCAATCGCGACGCCCTTCAGGCGCGCGGGCTGACCTTGATGGACGTCGTTAATTCGCTCAACGACGCCAACCTCATCATTCCGGCGGGTGACGCGAAGATCGGCTCGACTGACTACTTCGTTTATAGCAACAGCATGATTGAGGACCCGACCGATATTGATCAGGTGCCGGTCAAGGTCGGGGCCGGTGAAGCTCCGGTGTTCATGGGCGACGTCGGGCACGTCGAGGACGCGGCGCAGATTCAGCAGAACATCGTGCGCATCAACGGCCAGCGCTCGGTGTACATCGCCGTGATGAAACAGGGCAACGCCAACACGATCGCGGTCGTTGACGGCGTCGGCCAGGTGATCAAAAGAATCGCCGGTCTGCCCAACGGGATGAGCGTCAACGCGATCTTCGGGCAGGACGCGTACGTGCGCGCGGCGGTCGACAGCCTCGAGCATGAGGCTGCCTCGGGCGCCGTCCTCGCATCGCTGATGATCCTGATTTTCCTGGGCAGCTTCCGCTCGACAGTCGCGATTTTTTTGTCGATCCCGCTGTCGATTCTTGCCGGCGCGTTCGGCCTGCGCATGAGCGGCGCCACCATCAACGTGATGACGCTCGGCGGCTTCGCGCTCGCAATCGGCCGTTTGGTTGACGACTCGACGGTCGTGCTCGAAAACATCAACCGCCATCTGGCCCAGGGCAAGGCTCCGCCCGACGCCGCGCGCGACGGCGCCAACGAAGTCGCGCTGGCGGTCCTTGCCTCGACGATCACAACCGTCATCGTCTTCTCGCCGGTGATGTTTCTGTTCGGCGTAGCGAAGTCGCTGTTCAGCGCGCTGTCGCTGGCGGTGGTCCTCTCGATGCTGGCGTCGTACGTGGTCTCGATGACGGTGATCCCGGTTTACTGCGCGTATTTTCTGACGGCGGACGCGGCGCGCGAGGCGGAAGAAGGCACCGGCCGTGGCTTTCTGGCCGCGTTCATCCGCAGCTACGACCGCTTCGCGGAACGTTACGAGCGTCTGCTTGATCGGGTGCTCAATCACAAAAGCGCGGTGATCGTTGCTGCCACGATTCTCTTTGCGGTGAGCATGGCCGCATTTCCTCTGCTCGGCGCCGAACTGTTCCCCAGAACGGACGCCGGTCAGTTTGTCATCCAGTTCCGCGCGCCGCTCGGAACGCGCATAGAGCTCACCGAGCAACTGGCTGAACGTCTGGAAAACACGATTCGAGAGGTGATACCGCCGGCTGAACTCGCGACGGTGGTCTCGAATATAGGTTTGGAGCCGGAATTCTCGGCGATCTATTCGCCAAACGCGGCCAGCGATTCGGGCTTCGTGATGGTGGCGCTCAAGCACGAGCACCGCGTCTCGACCTGGGACTACGTCGCGAAGCTCAAAGCGATTCTACCCGCGCGTCTTCCGGAAATTCGCACCTTCTTTTCATCTGGAAGCATCATCGACTCGGTGCTTAATTTCGGGCTGGCGGCGCCGATCGATATACAGATGAGCGGCCAACGCTACTCCGAGCTGTTCGACCTGGCGCGCAAAGTCGATGCGCGCGTGAAAGGCCTGCCGGAAGTCGCCGGGACGTTCATTCCCGAGGAATCGAACTATCCGACGCTCAAGATCAACGTTGACCGGGTGAAAGCCGCGCGGCTGGGTCTCACCCAGCGCGACGTCGTCACCAACGTGATCACCGCGCTCACCTCGAATCAAATGATCGCACCGTCAATCTGGATCGATCCGAAGACGGGCAATGATTACTTCCTGACCGTGCAATACTATGAAGATCAGATCAATTCACTCGACACGCTGCGCAACATCCCGGTGCGAAGCAGCGGCGGCGACCATTCGCGAGCCGACGCACTGCTGCTGCGCAACGTCGCTACCATAACCCGCGAGCAGCATCCCGCCGAGGCGGACCATTACGACATTCAACGCGTCGTCGATGTGCTGGTTGCGCCGAGCACCGATGACATGGGCGGCGCGCTGAAGGCGGTGCGGAAGGCGCTGGCCGACCTCAAATTGCCGGCGGGAACTGAAATCGCATATCGCGGCTCGGTTGAATCGATGCAGCGATCGTTTTCCAGCTTCGGTTACGGCCTCGCGATGGCGGTGGTGCTGCTTTACCTCGTGATGGTGGCGCAGTTCCGCTCGTTCCTCGACCCTTTCATCATAATGTTCGCGGTTCCGATGGGTCTGATCGGTGTCGTGTGGACGCTTTATTTCACCGGCACCACGCTCAATATCGAGTCGTTCATGGGAATCATCGCGATGGTCGGGATCGTGGTGTCCAACGCGATCCTGCTGGTGGATTTTGCCAACCGGCGCTTCCGTGGCGGGGAGGAACTCCGCCTGGCAATCGTGGAGTCGGCGAAAATCCGGATGCGCCCGATTCTGATGACAACGCTGGCGACGGTGGTGGGCCTGATGCCGATGGCGCTCAAGCTGGGCGCCGGATCGGAAGCCTCCGCTCCGCTCGCGCGCGCAGCCGCCGGCGGACTGGCAGTCTCCACGCTGCTGACGCTGTTCCTGGTCCCTGCACTCTACGAAACATTCTACGGCCGTCGTCAGCAGGTATCTAAATGAATAAGTTTCTTGGCCGCACAATCGCGGCCGTCTGCATACTAACGGCGGCGACTGGATGCTCGCGTGCGCATAACGAGGCACCGAACGATTCGCGGCGCACGGTTGTGGTGATTCGGCCGCAGCGCGGCGACATGATCCGTTCGATCACGTTGCCCGGAGATTTGGTCGGGCTATACCAATCGACTCTCTATGCGAAGGTTACTGGCTATTTGAAAAGTATCTCAGTTGACAAGGGCGATTGGGTAAAGAACGGGCAGGTGCTTGCCGAAATCGAAGTTCCCGAGCTTCAGCAGCGACTCGCACGCGCCAGGGCCGATCTGGAAGTTCAGCACCTCACCTATCAGCGCCTCGAGCAAGTCTGGAAGAGCGACCCGCGGCTGGTCGCGCGCCAGGACGTCGATATCGCGCATGGCAAATATTTCGAGGCGAAGGCGCAAATGGACGAGCTCGAAGCGATGGTCTCGTACACCAAAATCGTCGCGCCGTTCGACGGAGTCATCACGGGCCGTTTCGTCGATCCGGGAGCGCTCATCAAGGCCGGCGGAGAGCAGACGACCTCCGCTCCGGATCAGGGCTCGGCGCATCCCAATGGCGGCACGTCGCCGGTTCTTAGTCTCGCGTTGATCGACACGATGCGCACGTATGTTTACGTGCCGGAGGACGGAGTCGGATCGATCAGGCGCGGAACGCCCGCGAAGCTGACGCTGCGAGATTTGCCCGGACGCTCGTTCGAGGGATCTGTCGCGCGCTACTCGAACTCCCTTGACCTGGGAACGCGCACCATGCTGACCGAAATCGACCTGAAAAATCCCCGCCATGAGCTTTATCCCGGGATGTACGCGAATGTGACGCTCGAACTCGAGCGGCATCGCGACGCGCTCAAGCTGCCCGAGGCGGCCATCGGCGATTCGCCCGGCGGGAAATACGTAATGATCGCGCAGGACGGGAAGCTGCGGAGACAGGACGTAACGGTCGGGATCAATACCGGCAACAGCGTCGAGATAGTCCACGGTCTTGGCGGCGGAGAAACGGTGGTGGCGACTCTGGATCCTTCAATAGTTCCGGACGAAGTAGTCAATATCGTAGAGCAGAAGGCCCAGCCTGATGAACGATCGAACATGGCTGCAAAAACCCAGTGAGTATCGGAGACATACTATGCGGAAATCGATTATCAGAACTGCAGTTGTGTTCGCAGGTTGCCTACTGACTATAGCCACTCCGCAATTCGCCTGGGCGCTCGAGACCTTGCAGCCGGGTGAGAAGCTCACTCTCGAGCGCGCAATCGAACTGACGATCCGCAACCATCCGCGCGGACTGGAGATGAAATCCGAGGCCGTCGCCGCGGGCGAGCGCGTGGGGGAGGCTCGCGCAGCGCTTCTGCCGCAGGTGTACAGCGTCGGCGAATACCTGCGTTCTACAGACAATCCGATCGGAAACACCACGTATCTCAATCCGGGGTTCATCCCGCGCATCACCGGAACACTGCACGGCGCACCGGCGAATGCCGGGCAAAGCTTTTCGACCACCGATAACTTTCTGACCGGAGTGGCCGTGCAGCAGTACCTATTCGACTTCGGACGGGTTCGCGGCCTGATCGAGCAGCGCGATGAAGAAGCGCATGCGGCATTGTCTCAGGCGCAGTCGACGGAACTCGATCTTGCCTTCGAAGCAGCGCAACGCTATTTCGCGCTGCTGGCGGCCGCGCAAAAGGTAAAGGTCTATCAGAAGGAGATCGAGCAGCGCTCCGAGCAGCTGCATGCCGCGCAGGTGAAGGCCAGCGCCAACCTCACTCCCCAGATCGACGTGCTTACAGCGCAGGCTGCGCTGACACGCGCGCAAACCGACCTGCTGGAGGCCTCCGATCAGCAGGCCATAGCCCGGGTGGCGCTCAACAATGCGATGGCGATAGATCGCAACGCACCGGACTACGAGCTGGCGGACGTGCTCACTTATAAGCAGGTTTCAGGGAGTCTCGAGTCATTCTTCGCTTCCGCAATCGCAATGCGGCCGGACCTGCGCGCGCTCGAAGCCGAAGCGCAAGCGGCCGGTGCGCAAGTCAAGCAGGCCCGCAGCGATTATTTTCCTTCGGTGGGAGCGACGGCCGGCTACAGCGCGATGGGCGCGGGTCTTCCGGCGGCGAACAACTTCAACGCGGGAATAGTAGTGACGTGGCCTATCTTCAACGGCTTCGCGACGGAGCATCAGGTCCAGGAAGCAAAGGCCCTCCAGAACGCCATTCGCTACTCGATCGAAGATCTTGAGCAGCGCGTGTGGCTCGACGTAAAGAGTGCTTACCTCGAGCTGCAGACCTCGGTGGAGCGAATCCATCAGGCAGAAGCAACGCTGGCTGCGTCTTCGGGGCAGCTCGAACTGGCGGACAAGCGTTACAACGCGGGTCTCGGCAATATAATCGAGCTCACCGACGCGGAGCGTTTCTATATCGAGGACGACGCAGCATACGTCGACGCGCTGTACGGATACTCAGTGGCAGAAGCGACGCTCGATCGTGTTACCGGCGCGTCAATCCGCTCGGCGCCTGACAAATGAAACGGGCCGGGGTAAAAGAATCAAGGCGAGGTACACTGCCCATGACCATGAAGATTCCGCTGCCCGACGAAGCACGGCTCACGCCGGAAATCGCTGCGACGCTGGGCAAGCTCCCGCCGCTGAACGTGTTCCGAATGATGGCGAACGCGCCAGCGAGCTTCGAGCCGCTCGTCAACTTCGCGATGTCGATTCTGCTCCGCAGTGAGTTCGACAAGCGCAAGCGCGAGATCGCGGTGCTCCGCGTCGCACACGTTACGCGATCGAGCTACGAATGGACGCACCACGTAGCGGTCGCGAAGAGCGTTGGCGTGACCGACGACGAGATCGCCGCGATCAAGGCGGACGGCGCCGTCACGCGGCTCGATGCCGAGGGAAACCTGCTGTGCCGCGTCGCGGACGAGATCAGCCGCGACGTGCGGCTGAGCGACGAGGCGCTCGCCTCAATCATGGACCGCTACGGCGTGCGCCAGGCTACCGAACTCATCCTGTGCTGCAGCTATTTCAACATGCTGAGCCGATTTCTCGAATCGACCCGTGTGGAGCTGGAGCCTTAAGCCGCCGCTCCCTTCTGCCCGACGGCCCGGGAATTCGTGAAGGGTTGGATCGCTTGCTGCCCGCTTGCAGCCGGCCGCCGGGTTAAAGATTTTTCGGCAGCGAGTAGGAACTCAGCACGCGCACGTAGTTGGGGCGCTGGAAGGCCGCCGGGTTGGGTACATTGCGCTGACTCATGCTGCCGCACATCTGGCGAATGGATTCGTACTCGTGTTCTTCCATCCAGCTCAGGAGATCGCACAGGACGACGCCGAGATGCTTGATGCCGTTGTGCAGCAGTGCCGAGGTCATCATCGTAACGCGCGCGCCCGCCATCACCGCCTTCAACACATCTTGCGCGCTATGGACGCCGCCGGTGATCGCCAGGTCGGCGCCGACGCGGCCGAAGATGATCGCGACCCAATGCAGCCTCAGCAGCAATTCCTCGGGGCTGCTCAGCGTCAGGCTCGGCACGACTTCGAGCTGTTCGAGATCCAAATCCGGCTGATAGAAGCGATTGAACAGCACCAGCGCATTGGCGCCGGCAGCATCGAGTTGTTTTGCCATGTTGGCGGGAGCACTGAAGAATTGCGACACCTTCACCGCAAGCGGAATCCGTACGCTTTGTTTTACCGCCTGAACCAGCTCGGTGTATGCCCGCTCGATGTGGCCGGCGGTGAGTTCCGGGTCGGTCACAATCGAATAGAGGTTCAACTCGATGGCGTCGGCGCCCGCTTGCTCAATCTCGCGCGCATAGCGGATCCAACCGCCGGCTGAGACCCCATTGAGGCTGCCGATGACGGGAATCGAAACGCTCGCCTTGGCCGTGCGAATCAGCTCCAGATAGCCGTCGGGGCCTAAGTTGTACGTCGTCAGGTCGGGAAAGTAGCCCAGCGATTCGGCGAAACTTTCAGAGCCGCGAGAGAGATCCGCGTCAAGCGTCTCACTTTCCAGCGTGAGTTGCTCTTCGAAGAGCGAAGGCAGCACCACGGCGGCAATCCCGTGATCTTCGAGACGCCGAATACGGTCTATCGAATCGCAAAGCGGCCCGGCCGAAGCGACGATGGGGTTCTTCAGGACGAGGCCAAGGTATTTGGTCGCTAGGTCGATCATTACTTGCCTTCTTTTGCCGACTTGCCCGAGGCGGTCTCCGATTCGGTGGCAGCTTGCGAGGACCGGATTCCCGTTCCGGCCATCGCCGCGCGGTTCGCGTACACACGCCACTGGCGCTCCACATCGTCCTGCGCCATCCGCAGCAATTCGCGCGCAGCTTCGGGATTGCTGCGCGCGAGCATCGTGTAGCGCGCCTCCTGGTAGGCGTACTGCTTGAGCGGGATGCTCGGCGCCTTCGAGTCGAGCTGGAAGGGATTCTTGCCTTCCTTTTGCAGCGCCGGGTTGTATCGCATCAGCGGCCAATAACCTGAGAGCACCGCGTTCTTCTGCTGGTTGATGCCGAATGCCATGTCATAGCCGTGCGCGATGCAGTGGCTGTAGGCGAGGATCAGCGAGGGCCCGTCGTGCGCTTCCGCTTCGAGCAAGGCGCGGACCGTGTGCGAGTCGTTGCCGCCCATCGCCACGCGCGCGACATACACCGAGCCGTAGCTGATCGCCTCCATCGCGAGGTCCTTCTTGGCGGTCTGCTTGCCGCCGGCGGCAAACTTCGCAACCGCGCCGCGCGGCGTGGATTTGGACATTTGTCCGCCCGTGTTCGAGTACACTTCAGTATCCAGCACCAGCGCGTTCACGTTCATTCCGGAACCGAGGACGTGATCCAGTCCGCCAAACCCGATGTCATACGCCCATCCGTCGCCGCCCACGAGCCAAACGCTCTTGCGCACGAGCGCATCGGCGATCGCCATCAGGTCGCGCGCGTCGTTGGTTTCGAGGCCGGCAATCAGGCGCTTGACCTCGGCGATACGCTGGCGTTGCGATGCGATGCCTGCCTCGGTGGATTGGTCCGCCTCGAGGATCTCCGAGACCAGCCCTTCGCCCATTTGACTCGCAAGCCGCCGGAGCAGTTCGTGCGCGTAGTCAGCTCGCTTGTCGAGCGCGAGCCTCATCCCGAGCCCGAATTCGGCGTTGTCTTCGAACAGCGAGTTTGACCACGCCGGCCCGCGGCCTTCGGCATTCGAGGTGTAAGGGGTGGTCGGCAGATTGCCGCCGTATATGGAGGAGCATCCGGTTGCGTTCGCAATCAGCAATCGATCGCCGAAGAGTTGGGTGAGCAGCTTGATGTAGGGCGTCTCGCCGCATCCTGCGCACGCTCCGGAAAATTCGAATAGCGGTTCGAGCAGCTGCGTATCTTTAACTTGCGCGTGCGTGAGGCTGTCTCGATTGAACTCCGGGATCGACAGGAAGAAGTCCCAGTTCTTCGCCTCCACGTCCCGGATTGGAGCTTGCGGCGCCATGTCGATCGCCTTGTGCCGGACCTCGCTCTTGCTCTTCGCCGGGCAAACTTCGACGCACAGTCGGCATCCGGTGCAATCCTCGGGCGCTACCTGCAGCGTGTATCGCATCGCCTCCAGTCCACGCCATCGCGGCGGCGACGACTTGAACGACGCGGGCGCATCGCCAAGCAGACTCGGCTCGTAAACTTTCGCGCGAATCACCGCATGCGGACAGACCAGCACGCACTTCCCGCACTGGATGCATAGCTCCTCATCCCAGACCGGGATCTCCTGGGCGATGTTGTGCTTCTCCCATTTGGCCGTGCCGGTCGGAAAGGTACCGTCGGGAGGCAGAGCGCTGGTAGGCAGCGAATCGCCGCGGCCCGCGATGAGAGTGCCGAGCACGTCGCGAACGAACGCCGGCGCAATCGAGGGCACCGGCGCGAGAATATCTATGGTGCTGCTCACCGATGAGGGGACGGTGACTTCGTGCAGATTCGCCAGCGTCGTGTCGACCGCGGCGAAGTTATTTCGCACGATCGCTTCGCCGCGCTTCCCGTAGGTATCCTCAATCGCGGATTTGATCGCCGCGATCGCTTCGTCCCGCGGCAACACCCCGCTCACTGCAAAAAAACACGTCTGCATGATCGTGTTGATGCGGCCGCCCATGCCCGCATCGTGCGCCACCTTGTACGCATCGATGACGAAGAAGCGAAGCTCCTTGTCTAGAATCTGCTGCTGCACCTTGCGCGGCAGATGGTTCCACACCTCGTCGGGACCGTATGACGAGTTGAGAAGGAACGTCGCTCCCTGATCCGCGGCCGCCAGCATGTCCATCCGTTCGAGAAACGCGAACTGATGACATCCGATGAAGCTCGCCTTGCTGATCAGGTATGTCGAACGGATCGGGTCCGGCCCGAAGCGCAGATGCGACACCGTGATCGAGCCCGCCTTCTTGGAATCGTAAACGAAGTAACCCTGCGCATAGCCGGGCGTCTTCTCGCCGATGATGGCGATCGAGTTCTTGTTGGCGCCCACGGTGCCGTCCGATCCCAATCCATAGAACAGCGCCCGCACCGTCTGCGGGCTTTCGGTCGAAAACTCCGGGTCGAATGCGAGGCTCGAATGCGTCACATCGTCGTGGATTCCCACCGTGAAGTGATTTTTGGCGGTCTCCCGCTTCAGCTCGTCGAAGACCGCTTTCACCATCGCGGGAGTGAATTCCTTCGACGACAAACCGTATCGCCCGCCGATGATTCGCGGCCATCTGCCGTCGATGGCGCCCGCCGCCCGCGCCTCGCTCAGCGCCGTCACGACGTCGAGGTAGAGCGGCTCGCCGGTGCTGCCGGGCTCCTTGGTGCGATCGAGCACCGCTATCCCGCGCGTGGTTTTCGGGATAGCCGCGGCGAAAGCGGCGCTGTCGAAGGGACGGAACAAGCGCACCTTGAGCAGGCCGACCTTCTCTCCGCCTGCGAGCAAACGCTCGATCGTCTCGTCGGCCGCGCCGGCGCCCGAGCCCATTAAAACGATCACCCGCTCCGCTTGAGGATCCCCGGCATAGTCAAAGAGCCGATAGCCGCGGCCGGTCCGCCGCGCGAAGCGATCCATGATGTCCTGAACAATCGTCGGGCAGGCGAGATAGAAAGGATTGTTCGCCTCGCGCGCCTGGAAGAAGACATCCGGATTCTGCGCCGAGCCGCGCAGCATCGGACGATCGGGGCTGAGTGCGCGATCGCGATGCTGCCGAACGAATTTCGCGTCGATGAGCGCGCGCAGATCGTCGTCTGACAGCGGATGAATCTTGTTGATCTCATGCGAAGTCCGGAAACCGTCGAAAAAATGCAGAAACGGGATGCGCGATTCCAGCGACGCGGCATGCGCAATCAACGCGAAGTCATTGGCTTCCTGAACCGAGTCGGACGACAACATGGCGAATCCCGTCGCGCGCGCCGCCATCACGTCGCTGTGGTCGCCGAAGATCGAAAGCGCGTGCGTCGCGACGGTCCGTGCCGCGACATGAATCACGCACGCGGTAAGCTCGCCGGCGATTTTGTACATGTTCGGGATCATCAGCAGAAGGCCTTGCGACGCTGTGAATGTGGTTCCCAGCGCACCCGCCTGAAGCGCCCCGTGCAGCGTTCCCGCGGCCCCCCCTTCGCTCTGCATCTCCATCACCTTCGGCACCGTGCCGAAGATGTTAGTGCGGAGTTCATCGGCCCATTGATCGGCCCATTCGCCCATCGGTGACGACGGCGTGATCGGATAGATCGCGATTACTTCGCTCAGGCGGTAGGCAATCGAAGCCGCCGCTTCATTCCCGTCCATTATTTGCATTTTGAGACCCGCAATGTATTTCGTCAGCGCCTTTTCAACAAGATAGCAATAGATTTAACAGCGTATCTAGCCATCTGGTTTGAAGTCGCGGCTGTAGTTGAGTAGCGCAGCCGGCGACCCCGCTCAAGGGTCTCCAGGACCCGAACCTCATCGAGCATGAGCGCGGCGCCCGCCATCCCTCGTGGCGCGATGCGCCCTCCGATCCGAACCGATGGCTTCCCTGTCCTTGCCTCTAGCCAGGGACAAAGCTTCGTCCTACCATCTCGCGCGGGAGGCCATCATGCCCAATCGAACCGCCGTTCATTCCGAACTCTACTCGCCGGACTCCGCCGACAATCCTTCCCTGAACGGCGGGAGATGCCGCTCCTGTGGCTATGTCTTCTTTCCCCCGCAGCGTTATGGATGCGAGTCCTGCGGTGCGCCGCCCGAAAAGCTCGAGGCAGTACAATTGGGCGGACGCGGCACGCTTCATTCGTACGCAACCGTTCATCTCCATATGGGCAGGGACATCGAGGCGCCGTTCACGATCGGCCTGATCGTCCTCGATGACGGCCCGGCCATTTCTTCCACGCTTGCCAACCGCACCGACGAAGGCCTCGCCATCGGCGATCGCATGAAGAGCGTGCTCGTTACGGCCAGTACCGATCAGGCCGGTAACGAGATGGTCGAGCTGCGCTTCGCCAAGGCAGAGGGATCCAAATGAAAAAGAACCTTCGCGATATGCGCCCGGTCTATGTAGTCGGCATCGGCCTCCATCGATATCAGCGCCTCAGTGAAACCCCGTACGTGACGCTCGGCCTTACCGCGGTGCGGGAGGCGCTTGCGGATGCTGCCCTTGAATGGCGATCGGTCGAGTCGGCCTACACCGGCACGGCGCTGATCGGAATGGCGGCTTCGCGACCGATGCTGCGCCATCTCGGCGCGACCGGAATTCCGATGGCCCAGGTTGAGAACGCGTCCGCTTCGGGATCGACCGCATTTCGCCAGGCGTGCATCGATGTCGCCAGCGGCTTGACCGATGTTTCACTCGCGCTGGGAGTGGACAAGCCGGGACCGATCGCGATGGCGGCGGGGAAGACCGGAATGCGCGATCTGGTCGGCTCTCGCATGATGCCTTTCACCCATTTCGCCCTGCTCGCGCAGGAGTACATGACTCGCTACGGTGTGAGCGCGCCGCAGATCGGCATGGTCGCGGTCAAGAACAATCGCAACGGCGCAAACAATCCCTACGCGCAGCGCCAAAAGGCAAAAACCTTGGAAGAAGTGATGGCCGGCCCGGCTATTTCGGGCTCGCTGACGCGCCTTCAATGCTGCCCCATCGGGGAGGGCGCAGCCGCGGTGATAGTCGCCTCCGACGATGCGATCGCGCGACTCGGGATCGATCGCAAGCGCCGAGTCAGAGTCATCGCGTCGGTCACGAAAACCGAGCAGATCTACCCCGGCGCGAAAAATTTTGACGCAGAGTTGACTCGCGAAACTGTCGAGCAGGCCTATCGCGAAGCCGCCATAGGACCCGGCGACCTGAATCTGATTGAACTCCATGACGCGTTCACGATCGAAGAGCTACTGTACGTGGAGGCAATGGGGCTGTGTGCGCCGGGCAAGGCTGCGGGCGCGATCGCCGCAGGCGAGTTCGATATAGGCGGCCGCTGCGCGGTAAGCGCCTCAGGAGGACTGCTCGCGATGGGCCATCCGATCGGTCCGACCGGCGCCGGGCAGATCGCCGAGATCACGCGCCAGTTGCGCGGCGAAGCCGGCGTGCGCCAACAGCCCAACGCAAGGACAGGCCTTGCTCACTTGGTGGGCCTCGGCGCCGTCTGCGTCGTTCATATTCTGCAGAAGCAGGCCTGAACGACGCTGAGGAGAGTCTGATTTTTGCGTCATTCTAGAGCGAAGCGAAGAATCCCGAATCCTTCCTAGCCTCTCTTTATTAGAGAGAGCTTAGGCGAACAGGCGGGTTTCTGCGACTGTTCGGACTCGCGATCGGTTAAGGTTGCGACGCGGCGTCGAGGCGATGGACAACAGCTACCGGTTGCTCGACTTGACCGTCTACGGGCGGCAGGAGACGTGGGAGGACTCGCCGACTGGCTGGCCACAACGGTTTGAAGGCACGCAGGTTACCCGTACCGATGGACGTCCCACCGCCCAATGGTCCCGCCTGAAGGCCGGGTATTCGGACGACCTGGGAACCGGCAGACGCTGAACCGCCCCTACCATTTAAGGCGGGAATGGGGCTTTGGGGACAGCGGAGGCATCGGCATACAATTCGGAGTATACATGTAATTTAGTATGGCACTGTCAAAGGGAAAAGGTCTGCTCGTTGGCTATGGTATCCTAGCATGTCTGATTGTTGTAGTCACGGTTGTCAGTAAGGCATGCACCTTAAATACCGCAGCCTATGCGGCGGCAGACCACTTTGTCCGGGCCGATGCAGGAGTGTCAGCCAAGCTAGGTACTGTCAAAGAAACGTCGATGAAATGGTACCACTTTTCAACAGGTAGCCGAGGCACATCTGCCATGTTTAGGATTGCGGTGAGCGGAGCGAAGGATCGTGGAATCGCGAACCTGAAACTGGAGAAACACGAGAACGTCTGGCGAGTTACGACAGCTTCCTTGCTGCTATCATCCGGAGAGGTCGTCGCGCTGAGATGAACGCCGTGGGGGGAACTCTTTTCGACCGGATTGTATACCGAGTACAGTTGCTCGGAATCGCGTGGATGTGGTTCTGCAGCTGGCTTTGGCTGGCGACCTTAGTCTATTTCCTTTATCGCAAATTCGGAGTTGACCACTGGCGCCCTCGTCGTCTCTCGGATGTCGTGCTTCTAGTGATTATACCGCCTCTCGCTGCGCTTCCGTTTGCCTTCACCAGATTCTCTCGCAAATTGGTTCTTCGTTCCTCTGCCGCTGCCAGCGTTCGGCCGTCGCGCGATTAAAGCCATCGCCGGTACCGCGACGGAGTTTCTCTATGACGGTCTCAACCCTGTCCAGGAGCTGCAGTCGGGAACTCCAAGCGCCAATCTGCTGACGGGGCTCAGTGAAAACGGAAACCCGTAATCATAGGTTCAACGCGGGGAGCGGGATTGTCAGAGTGTCATAAACGGTAATTCTCGGACCGTAAGCGGCTTGAAAAACCCCAATCCCCGTCGTCGGCCTGATCAGGTTGGTGCGATCGAAGATGTTAAGAATCGTGATCCGGTTGCTCACTTCGCCGATCGATGGCACCTCGAAACTTCTCTGCCCGCTGAGATCAACCTGGACCACGTGCGACAGCGATTCCAAATCGGCAAAGCCTCCCCGCAAACCGCTGCTATAGAGAGCTTCGGCGCTGAAAACCCATGGCTTCCATCGATAGGTGATCCCGCCTGAGGCGCCGTAAAGCGGCTGATGATCGAGCACGATGTAGTGCCGGTTGATGTAGCCCAGCTCTTCCGGATCGAAGTTGAACTGCCCGGTCGCTACACCTTTCTCCATGTTCCTGCCGATGGTGGTGCTGGCATGAATCGAGAAATTTGCACCACTGTACGTAACCGCGGTTTCCGTGCCCCAGATGTAGCCGTGCTTGTAGTTGAAGGGTGCAAAAATCGGCACTACCCCAAACTGTCCAATATCGAGGTAGTGTTTGGTGTATTCGTAGAAAGCATCTTCCGAGACGGTTATGTGGTTCGCCAGTTGATGAACCACGCCCGCATCCCACTCATAGTCGTCTTCGGTTTCGGGCGTGACCGTCCCGGTTCCCGCCAGGCCTGTCGTGCCGGCAAACGCGGCAGGCGCCCCCGGCGAGATTCCCTGAAAGCTCGGCACCTGCATGTAGCGGGCGAACCCGCCATGGAGCGTGGTGTCGGGCCGTAGCAAATAGACGAGATTGATTGTGGGATCGATCTGATTGTTGTAGGTAAAGCCGCTCAAACGATCCCATCGCACGCCGACATTGGCGCGTAGTCTCTCGGTCATTTGCCAGGTGTCTTGCAGGTAGATGCCGGACACCAGATTGATCTTGTTGGTATTGTTGACTACCCGGACCGGGACGAAAGGAGGCCCTATCTGATGGCCGGCGGAATCGACTTTGAACACCCGAGAGTTATCGTCGGACTCCACCCCGTATTCACCAAGGTAGATGCCCGTGCCAAGTGTGTGGCTGCCAAGCTCGTAGGTCAGGTCACCCTCCAGAGTATTGTCGAGATCGCTGTGAAAGGCGGTTGACGCTACGCCTTGATAAAGAAGTTCGCCTACATTGTCGGGCTCGTAGGCCTGCGAGATATAGTGGGCCGAATATGCGAGCTGGTAGGAAAGTCCGGGCGCAGGCGCTCCATTCAGCGCCAATATGCCGAGATAGTCGCGAAAGTCGAGATAGGAGTTGATATCGGCCGACGGTTCGAAACCGGCACCCGATAGCTGGAATTGAGGTGTGAGATTGGCCTGGTTGGGCAGTTGGTTGTCACTTGCAGCTACCGAGGTGATGAGACTCAGCCGGGTAGTTGGGTTCAAATCGTAGGCAAAGAAACCAAATGCCTGACCCTGATTGGTATGATCGTGAATTGCATCCGGCGCCGGCGTGGCGGAGCTGAACGCGGAGTTGCTTTGGCTATACAGTCCGCTTAGGTAGTAGCTGAACTTGCCGTCGCATCCGCCGTACTGGAAGCTCGGCTGAACCGTGTTGCGCTGCCCGCCGTACATGCTGACACTGCCACCGGGCTTGTCGCATCCGTCTTTGGTCTCGATGTTCAGCACTCCGCCGGTGGCGTAGCTGTAGCGCGACGGCAAGATGCCATCGAGGAGACTCATCTGCTTGATGAACATCGGATTTATCATCGAGAGGAAGGGTGGGTTGGTGTTGATGTCGAGCGGCACCGTGACGCCGTTTATCTGATACTGAAATTGCGGGCCTTCGGTGTTGCGGATGTGGATTTGCTGATTTTGATCGATCGCGACGCCGGGCATCTGCGCCAATACGTCGGTGAGATTGGTGTTGTCGCCGCGCGGCAGGTTGGAAATGTCCTGTGCGGTTACGGTGTACTTGTTTGCGCCTGTCGTGGAGACGCCATTGGGCGCACGCATCAGACTGGCCTGGACCGGAACGCTTAGCGCGGTCTCAGCATCAAGGCTCAGCAAGATCGGCTCTTCGCGGCTCGGCGGGAAGCCGACAATTTTGTTTGCGGACTTGAATCCGGGCTTCATCGCCACGAGCGAATAAACGCCCGGCTCAGCGGGAGCGATTTGGAACCGTCCGGCCCGGTCGGTGGTTGCGCGGGCGACCGCGGCGCCACTCTGGGTGCGTAATTCGAGGTTCACCTTGGCCAGCGGCCGGCCGAGCGCGTCGCTGACGGTGCCGGATATTTGTTGCGTGCCGGCTGAACAGGGGGACGCGAAGGCAAGCGCCAGCGAGAATGCGAGCGTGAGCGCGCGCCATATCGGCGTCGTAATGGCCGCCGATCTGGCGCCCCGGCAGAGGGTTGGTTGATACTTTGACATACTAGAAGACAATGAGAATCATTATCAATAGCCCACGCGCCAGTTTTGGTCAAACGCCCGCTCACCCTCCGGCTGCTCTCCGCCCAGGGAATCGCCGGCCCAAGCGACACGATGTGGCCGGCCACGTTCGTGCGAGCCGGGTTCTTCGCGCTTGAATGGAACCTGATCGCTGGTAGTAAGATGCGATCATTGGAGGAAGCACAGTGACAAAACTTTACGGAACTTCACGATCGCGCAGCGCTCGGTCCTTGTGGGCTCTCGAAGAACTCGGCGTCAAATACGAGCACGTTCCGATTGCGACGGCCGAAGCCAAGTCGGCCGAGAATCTCAAACGCAATCCCAACGGGCACGTGCCGGTGCTTGAAGACGACGGCGTGGTGGTTTGGGAATCGATGGCGATCAATCTCTACCTGGCCGAAAAGTACGGGAAGAATTCGCTGTGGCCGCCGGACCCCGCCGCCCACGCCGACATCTACAAGTGGAGCTTCTGGGCGATGAGCGAGGTCGAGCCGCATCTCATCACGCTCTTGCGCAATCGAGTAATGAATCCCCCCGAGCAGCGTGACGAAAAAGCCGCGCAGGCTGCCGTCGAAACTTTGAAGGCGCCGCTGAACGCGCTCGAGGAATCGCTCAAGGGCAAGGAATATCTGCTCGGCAAGAACTTTACGATCGCGGACTTGAACGTGGCCGCCGTCATGAGCTGGGCGCCGATGATGAAGCTCGACTTGTCGTCGACTCCGAACGTGCAGGCGTGGTTGCAAAAGTGTCTTGGGCGGGAAGCCAATAAGAAGGTTCGCGGGCTGAAGTAGTCGATCATCGCGACCGCCTGTAGAACGGGGTACCGATCAGCGGGTCGGCGCGCGGCTTGTGTTAAGGTTGTGCGTCAAATCGCGCCGGCTCAATCGCGCCGACGGTGAGGTGAGAACTATGGGAGTGTTGTCAGGCTATCGCGTCATCGAACTGGCCGGGATTGGCCCCGGACCAATGTGTGCGATGCTGCTCTCGGACATGGGCGCCGACGTGCTACGCATCGATCGCGCGACGGACGCGGGCTTGGGCATCGCGCTGGAAACGAAATACAGCCTGCTCAATCGCGGGCGGCGCTCGGTGGCGTTCGATCTCAAACGGCCCGAAGCGACAGCGGCCGTGTTGCGGCTGGTCGAGAAAGCGGACGCATTGATCGAAGGCTTCCGTCCCGGCGTAACCGAGCGGCTCGGCCTGGGTCCCGACCGCTGCCTCGCGCGCAATCCCCGCCTGATCTACGGACGCATGACGGGATGGGGACAGGAAGGGCCGCTGGCGCATGCGGCCGGTCACGACATCAACTACATCGCGCTGTCCGGCGCGCTGCACAGCATCGGGCGCAAGGGCGAGGCTCCGGTTCCGCCGCTGAACCTGGTTGGCGATTTCGGGGGCGGCGCACTTTACCTGGCGCTGGGAGTGGTCGCGGGGCTGCTTGAGGCGCAGAAATCCGGCAAGGGCCAGGTGGTGGATGCCGCGATGGTGGATGGAGCGGCGTCGTTGATGACCGCGATCTACGGTCTGCACGGTTCGGGTTTATGGAACAACGAACGCGGCGACAACGTCCTCGACACGGGCGCTCATTTCTACGAGGTTTACGAAACCAGGGACGGCAAGCACGTCGCGATCGGATCGATCGAAGCAAAGTTCTACAAGGAATTGCTCCGGCTGTCGGGCCTCAAGGGCGAGAATCTGCCGGGTCAAGTCGATCGCAAATCGTGGCCTGCGATGAAGGAGCGGCTGAAGACGCTGTTCCGCACCAGGACGCGCGACGAATGGTGCAAGATCATGGAGGGCAGCGACGTTTGTTTCGCGCCGGTGCTCAGCATGGATGAAGCGCCGCGCCATCCGCACAATCGGCATCGCGGAACTTTCGTCGAGCACGGGGGCGTGACGCAGCCGGGGCCGGCGCCCCGATTCAGCCGGACGCCGAGCGCGATTCAGCGCCTGCCGGCAAGGCCGGGCGAGCATAGCGAAGAAGCGTTGCGCGACTGGGGCTTCGCCGACTCGGATTTGGAGAGGCTGCGCAAATGCGGCGCGGTCGCGCAAAGTCAGCGTGACCGCAAAGTCAGCGTGACGCGGCGCGAAGCCTAGGCGCGACCGGTCAGACGAGCGCGTTCCAGCACGCCTTCGAAGATTCGCACCGCGACCGCGTCAATGAGCATCCCGCCCGCGCCGGCAGCGCCCGCGCCTTCGCGCGTGGCGGCCTGGTAGGCCTCGGACATTTTGCGCGCGGTTTCAATTTCGTGCGGCGTCGGCGCGAACACGTCGTTGGCGATTTCGATCTGGCTCGGGTGTATTGCCCACTTGCCGACCGCGCCAAGCGTCGCCGCCCAGGTGGCCTCGCGCCGATAGCCTTCCGGATCCCTGAAGTTACCAAAGGGTCCATCGATTGCGTCGATGCCGTTGGCACGGCACGCGGTGATCATGCGGACGCGCGCATGATGCCACATATCGCCGGGATATCGATTTGCCGGATCGGACGCGACGCCGAAGCGCATGCCCTGGCTCGCCGAAAGATCGCCGAAGCCGAGGATCAGAGCCTCCAGCCGCGGCGACGACGCGGCAATTTCCTCGACGCGGGCGAGCGCCGCACTTTCTTCGATCAGCGCCTCGAGGCCGATCTTGTTCTTCAGATGGAGCTTGGTCTCAAGCTGGGTCAGCAGCGTGTCGAAGAACCAGATGTCGCGCGGCGCCTTCGGCTTCGGGACGATTATGATATCGAGCTTGTCACCCGCGCCCTCGACAACTTCGATCACATCGTCATGCGCCCAGTGCGTGTCCGCACCGTTGACGCGCACGGCGCGAATCTTTTTGCCCCAATCGAGATTGCGGAGCGCCTCGATGGCGTTCTTGCGCGCCGCCTCTTTCTGCGACGGCGCGACGGCATCTTCAAGATCGAGGAAAACCATGTCGGCCGCGGTCCCCATCGCCTTCTCGAACATTTTGGGACTCGAAGCCGGCGTCGAAAGTTCGGAACGTCTTAGTCGAAGCGTCATGATTGCTCCTTGTGCGCGATTGATATTCCCGCCTCAGCGAGTATCTGCTCGGTATTTTCGCCCAAGCGCGGCGCGCGCGCGTAAATCCCCGACGGCGTACCCGTCAGCTTGATCGGACATCCCGCCAGCACCAGTGGAGGATTGTCGCCCGGCTGTTCTACCTCGATCAGCATGCCGCGCGCCCTCGGATGCGGATCCTCGAAGATATCCTTGGCGCTGTTGACCGGGCCAACCGGCGCCTTGCCGCCGATCGCGGCTACGATTTCGCGCGTGCTATGCGCTTTCGTCCACTCCGAGATAAGGCCGCGCACGAAATCGGCATTTGCGACTCGCCTCCTGCCGTTGCGGGTGCGGTCGTCGCTCACAAGCTCGGGCCTGCCGATCGCATCGCACAGAATCTTCCAATGATTCTCGCCGGGCGCCGCGATGGCGACGGCGCCGTCGCGCGTGGGAAAAATATCGAATGGACACAGCACCGGGGTCCCGTTGCCGGCCGGTTCCCTGATGACGCCGGCGCCCGCGTAGCTGTAAACGATCATTTCGCACAGGGCGAGAACCGCGTCGTACATCGCTACGTCGAGAAATTGTCCCTGCCCGGTCCGACGCGCTGCATGAATCGCCGACACCACTCCAAGCGCGGCCAGCGTGCCGGGATAGATGTCGCCGACCGCGGGGCCGGCTCTGTAGCCGGCGCTGCCTTGCGGACCCGTGACGGCGACCAACCCGCCCATGCTTTGCGCAACGATGTCGAACGCGGGCCAATCCGCATACGGGCTCAGGCCGGTCCGCGGATCTCCGAAGCCGCGAATCGCGGCATAGACGAGGGCGGGATTAATTTCGCGCAGCCGCTCGTAGCCGATTCCCGCGCGATCCATCACGCCGACCTTCGCATTCTCGACGACCGCGTCCGCCGTCTTCGCGAGCCTGAAAAGCGCGGCGCGGCCGGCGTCGGTCTTGATGTCGAGCACGATGCTGCGCTTGTTGCGATTGACGCTGGCAAAGTAACCGCCGTAGTCACAGCCCTTTCGATCGGCAGGATGCGGTCCGATGCTTCTGCTCATGTCGCCGCCGGGCGGCTCGACCTTGACCACGTCGGCGCCAAGGTCAGCCAGCAGCATCGTGCAGTACGGACCGGCCAGCGCCTGCGTCAGATCGAGGATGCGAACATCCGACAACGGCCCCGTGCGCGCGTTCAACGATTGCCCCAATGCGAGCGTCGCTTGATCAGCACCGTGCGCTCGCCTTCGAAGACGATCGTCCCGTCATGCTTGGTTCCCCAATGCTTGAAGCGGACGATGCCGGCGTCGGCGCGATCGGCGTCGCGCTTTTCAAGAACTTCGCTATAGGCGTACAGCGTGTCGCCATGAAAGACCGGCGAGGTGAACCTGATTCCCGTCAAGCCGAGTTCGGCGAGCGCATTTTCGCCCGTGTCCTGCGTCGCCAGCCCGATGCACACCGAGCCGGTCACCAACCCGAAGACGAGCCGCTGGCCGAATTGCGTCGAGCGCATGCGATGCTCGTTGTAGTGGCTGTCGGCGGTGTTCAGCACGAGCTTGGTGAGCATCTGATTTTCGACCTCGCCGATGGTGGTGCCGCGTGCGTGACGCAATTTCGCGCCGACTTCGAAGTCTTCGAAGTAATTGCCGGCGCCGGTCAGCTTCGAGATCGATGCGCTCATTTTTTACCTTTTCACCTTCTCGCTCTCGGCAGCAGACGATCGGAGATAATCCGCAGCTGGATTTCGGAAGTTCCCTCGAAAATCTTGGTCAGACGCGCGTCGCGCCAGTAGCGCTCGAGCGGAAAGTCCTTGGTGTATCCGTAGCCGCCGTGAATCTGAATCGCCTCGCTGGTGACGCGCTCGGACATTTCGGAGGCGAACAGCTTCGCCATCGAAGCCTCCTTGTCGCATCGCCGCCTGCCGTCAATTTCGGTGGCGACAAAGTGGGTCAACTGGCGCGCGGCTTCGATCTCGGTCGCCATCTCGGCCAGCTTGAAGCGAATCGCCTGGAATTCTCCGATCGGCTGCCCGAATTGGACCCGCGTCTGCGCGTATGCCAATGAGTCTTCGAGTCCGCCGCGTGCAAGCCCGATCGCTCGCGCCGCGGTATGCACCCGGGCGACCTCGAGTCCGCTGACCGCGCCGTAGAATCCCTTGCCCTCGCCGCGGTCTTCGCGCTCGCGGCCGAGCAACGCGTCGGCCGGCAGCTTGAAGTTGTCGAAGTGCAGCTCCCACGTCTTCCAGCCGAAGTAGCCGATCTTGCGAATCGGCGAACCCGTCAGCCCCGGCGGAAACTTGTCGCGTTCTTTGAGGACGAGGAATTGACTGATGCCTTCGTGGCGGCGGTGTGGATCGGACGGTTGCTTGGTGCGCGCCAGCACCGAGATGAAATCCGCGCCGTCGGCAAACGTGCACCACATTTTGCTGCCGTTCAGCATCCAGCCATCGCCGTCGCGGGTCGCTTTGCACGAGACGTTGGCGAGATCTGAGCCCGCCTCTGCCTCCGACAGCGCAGCCGCGCCGAGGAATTCTCCACGCGCCATCCGCGGCAGATATTGGCGCCTTTGCTCCGCCGTGAAACCGCCGCCGAGTCCGTTGCCGCGCGCGATTATGCTGGCGACGCTCATCCATGCGCGCGCGAGTTCTTCGGTGATCAGCACGTACTCGAACGCCCCCAGGCCAAGTCCGCCATACGCCTCCGGGATGACGATTCCGAAGTAGCCCATCTCGGCAAGCTTGTCCCGCAACGACATCGGGATATCGCCTTGTTCGGGATCGAGCTTGTTCGCAAGCGGCAGAACTTCGTTCATGGCGAAATCGCGCGCCGCCTGCTGAATCATCCGCCGCTCGTCGGTCATGTAACTCACTGTGGCGCTCCTCTGCGTTTGGCGACCAGGTTCGTCCGCTCGTAGCTGATGACGAGTTCATCGCGCTGATTGCGGGCTTCGGTACGCCACGTGACGATTCCGAAGTTGCCGCGGCTTGCGGATTCGCGCGTGGAGATGACGGTGCTGCGCGCGGTCAGCGTATCGCCCGGATAGACCGGGCGGTGAAATTCCAACCCGTTGATGCCGAGAAACGGTCCGCCCGCTTCGCTCAAATCCTCGACCGAAATGCCGACCACCGTGCACGCGACCAGCATCGGATTAACCACCACGTCGGGATGACCGTGCGCGCGGGCATACTCGGCGTTGAAGTACAGCGGGCAATGCGCGAGCGTCGCGGTGGTGAAAATCGAATTGTCGCCGGCGTTTATCGTGCGCCCCCAATGATGCTCGAAAACCTGGCCTTGGTGGAATTCTTCGAACGAATGGCCTTTCGGCACGAGTTTGAACTGACTGAAATCGGGATCTGCCATGGACCATGCTCCTAGCAAAACTCTCGTCGCGCGGCGAACTCCGACAACGGGTTTCTAATCGCTATGCGACGCCGTTAATTTGCGACTATTGCACGGACCCGCGGCTTTCAGGAAATGGCCCTATCGACAGCTTCAGCGCGATTCCAGCCGCCGGCATTCTTCGCGAACTGAATCCGCGAAAATTGTGAGCCTAAGGGATCAGAAGAACCCTGCCCACTGCCTGCCGGCTCTCGATGTAAGCGTGGGCTGCCGCGGCCTCCGATAGAGGGAAGGTTCGATCGATCACGACCTTGAATTCGCCTCTGGCGATCTCGTCGATCAGGCGCTGGATCATATTGTGCACGCGCTCGGTGCCAATTTCGGCACCCAGAAAAACTCCCGTCAAAGAGCGGTTGCCTGCCATCAGCGGGGAGACGTCCACCGTCATCGGTTCGCGTCCCGCCGCGCCGACCATCGAGACGCGGCCGCGATAGGCAAGCGATAGAAGGCTGCCCTGCAAGGTCGCGCCGCCGACCGGGTCAACAACGAGATCGACGCCCCTCTGATTGGTAATTTTCATGACCGACTTTACGACGTCATCGGTCCGGTAGTTGATCCCATGATCGAGGCCGAGCGGCTTCAGCCGTTCCAGCCGCTCATCGCTCGATGCTGTCGCGAGCACTGTCGCGCCTGCCCGCTTGGCGAGCTGAATTGCGGCAACGCCGACACCGCTCGCGCCCGCCTGCACCAGAACCGTTTCTCCCGCCTTGAGCCGGCCGTACTCAAACAGGCAATCGTCGGCGGTGCCGAACGGCACGGGGATCGCTGCCGCAAGCTTGACGTCGAATCCTTTTGGGACCGGCCATGCGTTGCGGGCCGGCACCGCTCGCAGCGCGGCGTGAGAGCCGAAGTTGTAAACGGTAGTTACCTTCTGGCCGACCCGCAGGTTGGTCACCTGCGAACCAACCTCGACAATCTCGCCAGCGGCCTGGTAGCCAACCACATGCGGCTTGGTGAGCAGTGCTCCATGCCAACGATTGAGCGTGTCGCCGCCCTCGATGCTCACCGCCTCGACGCGGATCACAACGCCTTTCGGATGGCATACGGGATCGGGAACATCCTCGTACTTGAGAACCTCCGGACCACCGTTTTGATAATAGACAGCAGCCTTCATCGCGCATCTCCTCCAATCAGTTTGCCGTCAGCGGCATCAGCCTCGCTGATGATCTAGTACGAATTCGCACAATTGTCGCGCGTCGATAAGAGTGCGGCGGCGGGCGTTCCTCCGCTATAATCCATCCCAAGATGACAACCCCGATTCGAGTCCATCTTATCACGGGAGGATTTCCTCCTGGTTCCTTCGCCGGCCATGACATGGATTTCGTGCGGCTGCGCATCCTGGGCCTTCTGCAACAGAACTCGCAGGTGCTTACGACCAGCGGCAATGATTTCGCCGATATCGCGAAATGGTTGCCCGGCAGCCGGTTGATGATCACCTATGTCGCCGGGCCGTATCCCAGTGACGAACAGAATTATTTCATTCGCAACTGGCTCGAAGCGGGAGGCCGATGGCTCGCGCTTCACGGCACCAGCGGCGGAAAGGCTGCGCCAGTGGGCGGGAAGCGTTACGTCCGAAAAATGGTGAAGGGCAGTTATCACGACACGCTTGGCTGCTTTTTTCTCAATCATCCCCCGGTGCGCAAGTTTCGCGTCGACGTAGCCGATCGCGAGCATGCCCTTACTCAGGGCCTGCCGGCATCCTTCGATGTCATGGACGAACTCTATCTCATTGAGCTTCAGGACCCCGCCAACAGCCATGTGCTGCTCACGACTCTGCTCGAAAAAGACCCATCGCCGCCCGGATTCGGTTTCGTCTACGACCACGATACTTCGCTGATGCCCGACGGCAAAACCCGCGTGCTCGGATACACGCGCGAGACCGGGATGGGGGGAGTGACCTACATCGCGCTCGGCCACTGTCACTCGCCGATAAGCAACGTTCAGCCGTTTGTCGATTCGAGCGTCGAGCCTTCAGGAACTACTCCAATGGTTTTCCGCGGCTCGTGGGAGACCCCGGAATACCAGACGCTGATTCGTAACGCTCTGCACTGGGGCATTGGGGCCAATTCCTAGCGCGCGCGTTCGATCGAGCGCGACGACCCTTCGCGGCTAAGACAGGTTCCGCATCAATAAAGTGATTCCCCCTTCCCTACTGCGCGCGTGCGCGCGCTGGGTCATTTCACTCCAATTCTGAGCCGGTAGCTCCAGAACCACGGCACGACAGCGTCGCCGAGCGCGTGGCGCGCCGCCTCACGCAACGCGGTGATCCCGATCTCATCCTCGCCGATGCCGTGCTTGAGCAGCGTAGCGATCTCGCCTTGGCTGAGCGCGAGCCCGACCAGCCGCTCCGCGCCTCCGCTCTCGACGTGATGAAGCACGACCTCCTTCACGTAACGGAACCGCCCGCTCTGCCTGATCCTTTCCAGATGCCCGCCCTTGTTCCACTGATGGACCTCGGGCGCGAGGCGTCGCGAGCGCTCGAGCGCCTCCGCCTTTGCTCGGCATGCGTTGTAGGCCTGTTCGGCTTCAGCGTTGAGCGTCGGCGGCCAGTCGCAGTCGTAAGCGGCAAACACCCCGTTGTCGCGCAAAATGCGCGCAACCTCGGCGAATGTGGCGTTCGGCTCCATCCAGTGCAGCGACTGCGAACAAGTCACGATGTCGGCGTATCGGTCGGGAAGGCCGGTCGCGGTCGAGAGCCCCTCGATGAACCTGACCGTGCCCGCACCGGAGTCGGCCACGCGGCGCTCATCAGCCTGCGCGCGCATGTCGGCATTGGGCTCGACCCCGACGGCCTCGGATGCGCATCGCGTCCAGATGAGGGTCGAAAGCCCGCTGCCGCTGCCGAGATCGACGACCACGGGCCGCGGCTTTGCGGCTAGCTGCGTCAGGAGATCTACGATGACTTCGGGCGGTCTCGGCCGGTACCTGTCGTAGAGTTCGGCGAAACCCGAGAAGCGATCGGTATTGGCGGCAACGTGGGCGCGATCGGCGCTCATGAAGTGAACCCCCGCATGCGCCAAGTCTAGTTGCGCCGCGTTATCGAGGCGAGCGATCCGCCGTTGGCACGGCTGGCCAGTATCAAGAAAGGGAAACCCGGCGCGCTGTAATCGGACTTTTCACTCTCCCCTAACCCCTTTTAACAGGCCGTCAGGCCGCATCTTCTCTTTTCTCTTATCACTGGGTGCAGGGGTCACCCCTGCCCAAGGAGGTGCGGAACCCACGGTGGGTTCCGCATACAATTAAGTGATTTCCCCCCTTCCCCACTGCACGCGCGCCGCGCGCGTGCGGTCACCCCTGCCCCTGCCAACGGCCCGCACTCACCCCGTGAGTTGACGCAATGATGCGGATAGCGGCACGGGTGACGGGCGCCAAGCTCGGGCGATGAATCTTGTCGAGCGTGTCGATCGCGTCGAAGAGGTAGAAGGGCGCCGTCAGGAAGTTGACCAGCGGCACGCCGGCAAGATGAAAGGGGCCGCCGTCGGTGGTCGGTGATGGGCCGAAGACTTCGGGCGGCAGGATCAGCGACCGCTCGAGCTGCTCGGCGACGATCGCCTCGCGCACGATAGCCTCGAGCGATGCGAGCCTGCTCGTGAACCACCAGCGCGGCTCCGGATGTCCGGAAGCTGCCAGGCCACCGTCACGCTCGACCATCTCGATGGCGGCGTGCTCGAGATGGACTTCGAGCACCACGCGAGCCAGTTCCGTCCTGTGCCGGTCGATGAACGCGTGTACTCCGGCCCCGCCGGCCATGTGCCCCGCGTTGAGGAGAAAGACCAGGCGATGCGGGCGCTCGGCCGGCGCGATGCGCGACCAGTAGCTGGCCTGCGCCAGGACCATCGATACGCCTGACGCGTCCTCGACGGCGGACGCCCACGGGCCGTCGTGATGGGAGCCGACGATGACGCTGTCGTCGTCGGCGCCCGGGATTTCGCCAACGACGTTATAGCTGGTGATGTCGTGGCGGATCGCGCGGCTGATCAGCGTGACCTGCACGCGACCCGCGTCGCACAGCTGCCGCAGTCGCGCGCCGTCGCTGCCGCTGATCCAGACTCCGGGGATCGCGCGGGCTACGCCATCGTAGGGGACGTAGTACCGGTTCGAGTCGCCGGGGTAATCGCTCAGCACCCCTACGAATCCCACCGCCCCTGCCGCGATCGATGCGTCCATAACTGCCATCAACTGATGGCTGAACGGCAGCACCTGGGTTGCCCCGGCAAGAGTGCCAGCCGGATCGTATCGGCGCCAACTGGTATCGGCTTCGCGTGTCACGGCGCCTGCGAGCATCAGGGGAAGATCCGCCGGAGCACGCATCAGCGGCACATCGACCAGAGCGAGCGCGCCACGGACGGCGCCGGGCGTTTCGTCACGCCACTGGACGAGCGGTGCATCGAGACCGTCACCGTCGGTCGCCGCCGAATGCGGCAGGGAGAAACATGGGATGCGCGACTCGCGGCCATCCGCACGCACGATAATCGCCGACTCGAGCGGCTCCCAGTAAGGCAGCGTCACGGGCTCGAGCCGGACCTGCTCCAGTCCGAATTGGAGGAATTTTTCGCGGCAGAAATTCTCGGTCCATCGATCGGCCGCATACCCGGGCCGCCGCACGCCGCGGGCAAAGACGGTCTCGATCCAATCGAAGATGGTGCGCTCGTCCGGGACGAACGCCTCTTGCAGAGTACTCATTGCACTGACTCTCCCAGACGCGCGCAGAATAGCAAAAGTGAGAACTTAATTGTATGCGAAACCCACCGTGGGTTTCGCGCATCCTTGGGCAGGGGTAACCCCTGCACTCAATATTAAAACAAAGATGCGGCCTGACGGCCTGTTAGAACTTTTTCAGGGGGAAACTGATGTGCTCTGCTGTTGTGTCATTCTAGAGCGAAAGCTGCTGTAGCGAAGAATCCCGGCTCTTGCCTCGCCCGTTATTTCACGGGACGTGCCACGAGCACACGGCGGCCGAGCGCAGCGGGACAAGGTGAGGGTGAATGGCGAAGCGGTCCGCATCAGTGCCGCAGGCAACGGCCCAATCTGCGCCTTGCAATGCCGTGAGCAAAGACGAGAATACAAATCGTGGAGTGGTGGCCGCCAACAAAGATTCTTCCGATCCTCAGGTACAGGGGCACCTAAGAGGCGATGGGATCAGCAAACTTCGCGCAACCGACCTTCATCGACCTGTTCTGCGGAATCGGCGGGACGCGGCTGGCGTTCGAAAGCGCAGGGTGTCGGTGCGTGTGAGGCTTTGTCCGCTATGGCTCTAGAAATCTATTACGAAGATGAAAATGGCGAGCATTGGGTGTGGCCCTGCAAATCGTTGGCCGAAGCCAAAGAGTTCGTGAAGCAGCTTAAACAATTCGGCTGCGTGCCAGTTCACGTCGGATAACGCGCCAAGAGTGTCTTGAAGATCATGACGGGAGAGAAATGGCTTCCAAAGCAAAGTTTGGGACGCATTGGCAGAGCGATGAACTCGATGCGATTGTCGCCGACTATTTCGCCATGCTGGCGGCCAACCTTTCTGGACAGCGGTACGTCAAATCCAGCCACAGCAAGGGCCTCATGGCTCGGATAGGCCGGACGCACCATTCCATCGAATTTAAGTACCAGAACATTTCGGCGGTGTTGGATGAGTTGGGCCTGCCGTGGATTCCCGGCTACAGACCCAAGAGGAACTACCAAAGCGCGATCTTCGATGCGATTGACCGTTACCTCACGAAGCACTCCGATGTTCTCGAATCTGTCCCAATTTCACCGACACCGCCGGCATTGCCAACTGAAATCTTTGTCGCGCCGCCACCGCTCGTATCAGTTCCTGAGCGGATTCCAGAGGGTTTAAAGCGCCTTGTCCGGAAATTTGATCCGGTCGCGCGCGATCATCGCAATCGTTCTCTTGGCAAGGCCGGCGAAGAGTTTGTCTACAATCTTGAGCGCCGACGACTCGCTGCAGTTGGCCGCTCAGACCTAAGCCAGAGGGTGCGATGGGTCGCCGCGGAAGAAGGCGATGGCGCAGGCTATGATGTCCTTTCGTTCAATACGACCGGAGGAGAGCGATTGCTGGAGGTGAAAACCACCAACGGATCCGCGCGCACCCCTTTCTTCCTGACCCGCAATGAGTGTGACGTCGCAAAGGAGCGCCCTGAGGACTGGTGCATCTATCGGGTCCACTTGTTCGCGAGGGAACCGCGTATTTTTACGATTTCGCCGCCGCTGGAACTCAAACTGGATCTCCATGCGGAGTTGTGGCGCGCCTCGTTTTACAGCCGTGCAGAGGAGAAGCGACAATGAGAGAGAAGCAAGCGGGTGACTTCAAATCGGCTGCCGAGGTGGCGCAGCACGTCGAAACACTGGTTGAAGGCTGGGCTTCGGTAATCCGCTGCAAAGCCGAAAGCTTTGGCGGCACTCCGTGCGGCCGGATCGTAATGGTGGTGTTCCGCGATTTCTACCAGCCGTTAATCGGCGATGAGATAGAGGAGTGGGATTCATCGCGGGCGCTGGTGTGCGAAAACTGTGCAACCCGCCTCGGAATGCTGGACCACGGATCCAAGAGGCGCGCATAGCTGGCGTACTCCATCAGATGGGTACCATACCATCCGGGGTTTCAAGCGCGCGTCTTCCACTTTGTCATTCCGAGCGTAGCGAGAAGTCCCGGATTTTTCCGCTGCGTTTCTGAGCGCTGCCGTACCTTCTTACCCTTTCCGAGCCAAATCCGCGCCCGGGATTTCTCGCGCTGAGGATGGCGCTCGAAATGACAAAAGAGGAAGCTTCGCTCGAACTCAAGCTTCAAGCCAACCGCAGGCGCGATCGTACCGTTAACCGGCTGCTTGCTCGCGACGGCTGGGCGGTGGTCAGAATCTGGGAGCACGAGTTGAGGAAGCCAGCGCTGGTTGTAAAAAGGTTGCTGAAGGGTCTGGCTTAGCAGCAAAGCGCGGTCCATACCATCATTCTGAGCGAAAGCTGCTGCGCGCGAATGTTCGCGGATCCGGGGTCCCTCGGCTTCGCTCGGGATGACGGAATCGGAAAGCGCGATTCGTCTTTCGTTCTCCTGAACTAAAAACGTTTCACGTGAAACATTCGTCTCTGGATCCTAGGAAATAACCCCTGTTTCGCAAAATGCGCCGTAATTGCAACGCCATCGGACGCGCGTCGGCCTCGTCCCGCGTGAGGCGAGGCCAGGAAGGAACCGGGTTCCTTCGCTGCGCTCAGGATGACACAAAAAAAGTTCTAACAGGCCGTCAGGCCGCATCTTTTCTTAGCATCGGGTGCAGGGGTCACCCCTGGCCGTTGGCACGGCTGCCAGTATTAAGAGACCGCGCCCGCGGCAGTGGCCGCGCGCGACAACGGAGCGCGGCCTTAACATTGGGTGCAGGGGTCACCCCTGCTTAGTGAAAGCGGTCGTATCCCAGCCAGAGCGTCAGCAGGATAAGCGGCCTGACGATCGGTTCCTCCGCGCTGCCGATTATCCCCTCGATTGAATCGGCCGGGCCGCGTGCTTCCCGGCCCTCATCGCCGGTGTAGCTTGTGTCGGAGACGGGGAAGCCCAGTTCGCGTGCTTGGGCCAGCAGCGTGCGCGTAACGTCGGTGCCGAAATGAGGATTGATGATGAACAGTCCCTCGTCGAGTGGGCTTACGTACTCAACGATGCCCATCTCGTAAGGCGGCGGATCGTAGCCGAGCTGATCCTCGGCAAGCGAGAAGAGGTAGTGCCCTTGCGCGGTCACGCGCGCTTCCATCGTGAGTTGCGTTTCGGGAAAAGACTCGCCCGGCACCGCGGCAAAGAAGAGCGTGCCGATTCGCACCGCGCCCACCAGCGTGCGTATGTTGCTTTTGTTGTCCGCCATATAGGGTTCGCGGTTCGAGCGCATCACGCGATCGACACCGGCCCTTCCGTTGATCATCAGGCCCGCCAGCACAGGATTGTCGGCCGGCTCTTCGAGGATTGTTTCGGCGGTCGCGATCGGGCCGTCGATTTTCACCGCATCCGCCTCCGCTTGGAGGGCGAGCCTGGCGACGGTTGCGCCGTAGCTTTCGGCTGCCAATGGCCCGCGTGCTCCGATCGCGTTCAGATCGGGCTGGGTGCGCCCGACCGAGGCGACCATCACGAGCGCCGTCGAATCGGGATTGGCCTTCTCGACGGCTCCCACAGCCGCGGCGGGCCAATCGGGCGAGATCAGCGTATTGTCCTTGCCAAGCGCGGTGACATGCGCGCTGAAGTTGATCAGCGTCGCGAACGGCGCGCCGTCGGAACCCTTGGCGAACAGCACGCGCAGCTTGGTGTCGAGCGGATACCCGGGGAGGATGCTTCTCAGGAGATGGGACGGCGCGGTATCGATTTCGCCGGAGTACAGCGATGCCGGCCGTTCGGCGCGGATGGCAGATTCGATTGCGGCGACTGTCTGATCGGCAACGAACTTCAAGTATTCCGCTGGTACGCCACCCCATACTCCAATGTCGTCGGGTCCGGAATGATCGTGCGTGCTGGCGATGATCATGGCGCCTTCGGGAATGCCTGTGTCTTTCGACACGCGCCGGCGGATGTCCGCAGAGCCATACGGTGCGTCGTCCCCCTGGTAGGCGAGAAAATGCCCTTGCGTGTCGATCGCGCAGAAAACCACGGTCCGTTCACCGCGCGAGATCGCGATTGCACGCGCGTAGATGGGGCTCCGGACCCCGGTCGATCGCCTGACAGGACCGAAGCCGTAACCCCCGAGATAGACCGGCGAGGTCGGCGTGATTTCGCGCTTGGATGCGCCCACGCAATATTCGCCGCTCGATTCGGAGGCCGAACAGGCGGCCGTCGTCGCCGCCCCCGCAACCGGCTTGGACGCGCCGAACCAAAGCACGCATGCAGCGGCGGCCAGAATCGCCCGATGAATCTTTGGCGATGCGCGCACCATCTCGGCGGGAAGCTCCCTGCTGGTTCCGAGTTCGGATCGTAATTTCAACGCGTCAGATCTTTCCGACCCGGCCGCGCGCGTATCTGAACATTCAATCCCAAACCGGCGGCTTACGACCGATCCACGGCTGTGCCTGTTCGAGCTGGCCCGCGAGCTGGATCAGCGTCGCTTCGTCGCCGTAGCGCCCACCGAACATCGCTCCGATTGGCAAGCCCTCGCGATTCCAATAGAGCGGCAGCGAGATCGCCGGTTGCCCGGTGATGTTGTACACGGGGCATGGAATCGCAAAGTTCGCAATCTCGTCGAGCAGCTTCGTGGCCGGACTCATGAAGTCGATAGTGCCGATCCGCAGCGGCGGCTGACCCAAAGTGGGCGTCAGGAACAGATCGTGTGATTCGAAGAATGTCGCAAACTGACGCGCGGCCTGTTGGAGCATCGCCTGCGCAATCAGATATTGCGACGCCGACACCTGCCTCCCGCGCTCGTACAGGTTCCACGTGAAGGTCTCGAACTTGTCGGGCGTCGGCTCGGCGCCGGTCAGCATGCGCGTCGCCTCGATGGAGAGCGCCACTCCCGCCGCATAAACGGTTTCGAAGAGCTGCGCGAGCATCTGGTAATTGAGTTGCGGCACCGCCTCTTCGACCTCGTGTCCGAGTTCCGCGCACAGCTTTGCCGCTCGCTGTGTGGCCTCGATGCAGTCCGGATGAATGGCGCCGCCCAGCGGATTCACGGCCGAGAACGCGATTCGAAGCCGCTTGGGCGGCGTCGACGCTTCCTGCAGATAGGGGCGGATAGGCGGCGACGGGAAGTATGGATCGCCAGGCATCGGACCCGCGGTTGCGTCGAGTGCCGCCGCGCTGTCGCGGACGGTTCTGGTCAACACATGCTCGACCGCCAAGCCGCCGAGAACGTCGCCGAGAGTCGGCGCGAGCGAGATACGTCCGCGCGTCGGCTTGAGTCCGACCAATCCGCAGCACGCTGCGGGGATTCGAATCGAGCCGCCGCCGTCGTTGCCGTGCGCGACCGGCACGATTCCTGCCGCGACCGCCGCGGCTGAGCCGCCGCTGGATCCGCCCGGCGTACGCTCGAGGTTCCACGGGTTATGCGCCGGCCCGTAAAGACGCGATTCGGTTACGGGGGGAATTCCCAATTCAGGCGCGTTGGTCTTGGCGAACGGGATGAAGCCCGCGCGCTTGTAGCGGGCTACCACCTCCGAGTCCGCCGGCATCGGCGTGGCCGGAATGAACGCGCACGCCGAGCGCGTCGGCATTCCGGCGCAGTCGCCCAGAATGTCCTTGAGCAGCATCGGCACGCCCGCGAACGGCACAGCACCGGCCTCGTGCGTACGCGCCGTGGCGCGCGCGCGATCGTAATCCTTGAAAACGATCGCATTGAGCTTCGCGTTGTGTTTTTCCGCGCGCGCAATAGCCGCGTCCATCAGCTCGGCCGGCGTAATCTTGCGCTCGCGCACCATGCGGCCCAGGGCCAGGCCGTCGAAGGAAGCGTATTCGTTGAATGACATGTGACGCTGCAGGCTCCTTTCCCTCTCTCGCTGCTGAGAACTCCCGGTACGTTGGGAAACCTAGCATCTTTGCGATTGGCTGCCATAGCGCCGCCCGCTGGTGGCTGCCGAAAACCATTAGTAAGTTGCCTGCGAAGGCGCAGTCGCCGCGGCGGGCGAGGCGCCCGGAGCGGGCGTTGCGGCATTGACCGCGACGATGTGAAAGCGAACCGTCGCCTCATCGCCGGCCAGAATCGCGCCAAACAGAACGCCGGGGACCTTGACGCCGAACTCCTCATAATTGAACTTCACTTCGCCGTCGCCGGTGAAGACGCCATCTGCGCCGAGCGTCGCATGAACAGACATGGTCATGGCATGCGCTTCGCCGTGAAGGGTAAGGAAGCCGGATACTATCGCGGTGCCTTCGTGGCCACTGGTCATCACGACGCCGACGACACTGTTGCTCTCGAATCCGATGGTGGGAAATTTGTCCGCCTCGAGCGATTTTTCGGTGACGGCTCGATCGCGCGACGCATTATCGCTGCGATAGCTGGTCGCGTCGATCAGTATCCTCGCCTTCGCGCTGGCCGGGATGTTGGCGGGATCGGCGCTCACCGCGCCGTCGATTATGCGAAACGTCCCGGTGGCGCTGCCGCGGATGAAGGCGGCCGGTTCCGCGACCGACACGCTTACCGTGCTGCGGTCAACGTCCATCTTGAATCGCATCGTGGCTGCGCCGGCAGCGCACGGTCCGAAAGCAATCAGCGCGAATGCGCCGGCCATCGCAATCAGTGCGTGCGTGAGGACGGCGTGAAACTCAGTTGCGGATTTTTTCAATTGGCAAGTGCTCCATTTTAGTGCGATCAGCCGAAACGCCGACGCGCGATTGCGATGCCTACCACAGTGTAGATAATTCCGAATCCGAAGTTGACCGCGGCCGGAACCAGCGCGCTCGACGCGGCGAGGTTGCGGATCATCAAATCGTTAAAGGCGCGCATCGCCCACGTGGTCGGCAGCGCGAGGGCGAGCTGCTGCATCCAGGCGGGTTCGAAATCGATCGGCCACCAGCATCCGCCGATCGCCGCCATTGTCATGATCACAATTGCGCCCACGGGCAGAACGGCGTCGCGCGTCCGCCCCACTCCGGCAACGACCAATCCGAACGCCGCGCCCGCGAAAGCGATCGCCGCGGCGGGCATCATCAGCGCGGCCGGCGTGCGGCCGAGCGAAATTCCGAACAGCGCGTATCCGGCGGCGAACAGCACCGCCATCTGGATGAAGCCGACCACGAAGCGGGCAAGCAACATTCCGCTGAGCGTAGTCCACAGCGGCGCCGACGCCGAGCGCAGGCGTTCGAGCGTGCCCCAATCGTGCTCGTCGATCAGCGCCAACGACACGCCCATCAACATTCCGATCAAAAGAAAGGTCACGGCGAAACCCGGCACCTGGAGATCGAACGCGTTGAATCCCGCGACCGCACCGATTTCCCGGCCGGCCAGATCGACCTCGGTGTAGCCGAGCGTGCCGGGAATCGCGCGGCTCGAATCGATTCGAGGCAGGACAGGAATGTTGACGGGCGGGATTTTTGGCATCGCCGGCAGCTCGGGCAGATTAAGATCGATCGGCGCAACCGTGAGCGCGCTTTCGAGCCTGGCCCGGGCATCCTTGATCTCCGCGCCGGCTTCGAGCTTGATTGCGCCGAGATCCAGATCGGCCGGCAGAGTCGGGATGGCCGGCGGCGGCGGGATGTCGGCGGCGTGGCTGCCGGCAAGCTGCTTGAGTTGGCCGAACCAGGTCTCGAACTGGGCGTGCGCGATGTCGAGGCGCTTCAAATAATCCTCGAGCTCATTGAGTTTCGCCTGCTGCGCGGCGGCGTCGGCGTCGATCTTGCGCTGGATCCGATTCAACTCGGCGTCGAGCGCGGCTTTGGTTTTATCGCGCGCGTTGGTCAAAGCAGCCTCGAACTGCGCGCGAATCCGCGCCGCGAGCGCAGCGCGCGATGCAGCAGCCGCGGCGGCGAGGCGCGCGGCTCCGGCGCGGGCTTGCGCGACGGACTCGCGCGCTTGCTCGATCTGACGGGTCAAGTTGCGAGTTTGTTCGGCGGCCTGTATCCGCGCCTCGGCGGCGGCGCCGGCGCTGATTTTCCGGCACAACTCCGAAAGCGTCAGCTCGATCTCCGTGGTCTGCAGGTACTTGACCGGGTCGGTATAGAGAATGAGCTGCGCGCCGCGGCCGTGTCCGATCGCGTCGGTTGTTCCGGGAGGAATGACTATTCCGACCACCGCCAAGTTTCGCTCGCGGACGGTCTGCTGAGCGTCGAGGCGGCTCGAAGAATGAATGAGGGAGAGCTCGGGCCGATGCGCGATTGCGTCGAGGATCGCGCGCGCGACAGCGCCGTGGTCTTCGTCGAGAATGGCCACCGAGTATTCGCCGCGCGGAGCGGTTCGACCGCCAAAAATTTTCGCCAGCGAAAAACCGGCGGCAGCGATGACGGCGATAGGCGCGACCAGCAGCATGAACAAGCCGATGCGGTCGCGCCGGATGAGCAGGAATTCCTTGCCGATCGTCAGCCACACCGCGCGCAGCATCATCGCCTCAAGCAACCCGGCCGTTGGTCGTGGGACGCATCATGTTCATGGCGTATCGCGAAGCGCGCGGCCGGTGAGTTTCAGGAAAGCGTCCTGGAGATTGGGACGATGGACGTGGAACTCGACGACCTCGCCGCCAATCTCGCCGGCGCGGCGAATCACGTCGGGCACCTGGTCGAGCGTGCGCAGCGTGAGCGCAGCCGCGAAGCCGTCGAGGGCATCCCCCGGCAGTTCGCCGACGCCCGCGATCCCATTGGACCATCCGGGCAGCAGCGCTTTTTTGGTCAAGATTTCGATCCGCGGTTCGGTTCCCGCCAATGCGATCAGTTCCCGGTCGGTGCCCTGCGCAACTATTTTCCCGTGATCGATCAGCACGATTCGGTTGCATAGCCGTTCTGCTTCTTCCATGTAGTGCGTGCTGTAGAGGATCGCGCCGCCGGCTTGCGCGGCCGCCTCGACGATCGCGAAGATCCGCCCGCGCGATTGCGGATCGACGCCGACGGTCGGCTCGTCGAGCATGAGCGCCGCCGGAAAGTGCACCATTGCGCACGCGATGTTCAGCCGGCGCATCATGCCGCCGGAAAATTCGTTTACCACGTCGTCAGCGCGATCGCCCAGCCCGACTTCCTCGAGCAAAGTGCGGGCGTGGCTCAAAGCGTCGCGCGAGGCCATCCCCTCCATCCGTCCAAAGAACACGAGGTTTTCAAGCGCGGTGAGCGTGGGGTAAAGAGCGAGCGATTGCGGCACCAGGCCCAGCCTCTGGCGCGCCAGGCGCGGCGCGGTGGCGAGATCGTAAGAGCCAATCGAGGCGCGGCCGGAGTCCGGAGCGATCACGCCCGACAGAATCAAGAGCGCGGTGGTCTTGCCGGCGCCGTTGGGACCGAGCAGGCCGACGATCTCGCCTGCGTTGACGGTAAACGACACGCCGTCGAGCGCGACGCGGTGGCCGTAACGCTTGCGCAGACCTTCGGCGCGGATCATGGGGCCTGAGTTCATCGATAATGAACCACGGGTTTCATCGCGGGCGCCCAATCAGATTATTCATGAGAGTTGTTGATGATGAAGATGCGGCCGGCGTGCGGCTTTCCAGGTCGGGGCGCCTCGATGCGACTGCGCGTTCCTTCTCGCGGCGGATGAAGGCGGGATCGAAAGTCACGATCAAGACGGGCAGAATGGTCATCGCACCAAGCATCGAAACGAACATCCAGACCGCCAGCAGCAGGCCCATCTCGGCGTCGAAGCGGATGCTCGACCAGTACCAGAACAGAACCGACGCGACCAGCGTCAGCGCGGTGAATGCGACGGCCTTTCCCGAGGTGATCAAAGCAGTATAGGTACTGCGCTTGAGATCGCAGCCCAGGGCGAGTTCTTCGATAATCCGGCTTACTATGTAGATGGAATAGTCAATCCCAAATCCGACGCCGACAGTGACTACCGGCAGAGTATTAATGTTGATACCGATGTTATGTGCGCCCATGTAGGCATTAATAGCAGCGTTGGCGAGCGCCAGGGGGAATAGCAAATAGAGTCCCGCCATGAACGAGCGATAGGTTATGAGTATTATTATGTAGATAGTGGCGAACGCGAGTACGTTCAGCAAAAGATCATTGTCGATGATTTCCTGATTGGCGGCGGCGAGCTCGCCGATTATTCCGGCGGCGAGCGAAAACGTCACGCCGGGCACGCGATGCTTGGGCTCGTCGAAGAATCGCTGGGTGCGCAACACGATTCGTTGGACGTTTTCGCCCTCGCGATCCTTGGAATACACCGTCATCTGGGTGGCGTCGCGCCGTGGCGTGATGATGTAGGCGGTCGACAGCGGAGACGCGCCGGCCAGCAATCCGCCGAGCAGCTGTCCGGTTTCGCGCGTGGTGGTCGGCAGCACGTTCCACTTGGGCTGGAATTCCCTGAGCGCGGAGCCGCCGTTCGACAGCAGATCGGCAACCGAGAATGTGCGCCCAACCGCCGGATCGCGCTCCATGTAGCGCTCGTACTCGTCCATGACGTGGTACAGCTTGGGATCGTTGAGCGATTCGCGCCGGGCGAGCTCCGCTACAACGACGAACTGCTCAATCGCGCCAAACTCGCTCTGGATGGCGGCCATCGAGCGGTTATACGCCGAGTCGGGCCACAAAATGGGCGATTCAGACGACGGGTCGCCGACCCTGAGTCCGGACCAGAAGAACGCGCACATCGCGATCGCCGCGATCGTGGCGGCGAACGCGGCGATGCGGCCCGATCTTTCCAGCATCGGCCTTGCGATCGACTGCAGCATTCGTTTGAAGAAGCCATGCTCGCGGCGCTCGATCACGTCGATGCGCGGCGGGTCGAGGTAGTAGTACACGATCGGATTGAGTATCAGCTCGCTCACGATGATCGCGGCGATCCAGAAGCTCGCGGTGATCGCGAGTTTCTGCAGAAACAGAACCGGCACGAGCAGGATGATGAGCACGCCGAACGCATCGGCCAGAATTCCCGACAGCGACGGAACGAACAGCTCGGAAAACGACGACAGGATGGCCCTTTCCTTGTCGCGCAGGCGGTAAAACTCTTCGTAGTACCGATCGTGCATCTGCACTGAATGGCTGACGGCGCGCGCGGTTATCAGGAACGGGATGACGAGCACCAGCGGATCGAGTCCGAAGCCGAGCAGCCGGATGAAGCCGAGGCCCCAGATGGCGCAAATCACGCCGGAGATCGTCGGGCGCAGCGCACCGCGCCAATCGCTGAAATAAAGATAGAGCAGGGTCCAGACGGCGAGCACCGTGGCGACAAAAATCCAGAGAAATTCCGGCGTGTAGTGATACACCCATCCGTACAGGATCGGCTGTCCGCCGTAGTAGATATGCACCGACGCGTCGCGCTCCGGGTCCACCACGATACGCCGAATCTCGTCGAAGATGCGCGTGTAGTCGAGTCGCGTCTCGAGGAAGCTGCCCTCGATCACCGCCGCCTTGTCGTCGAGCGAGACGAAGCGGCCGAAAATCACGCCGGGATTTTTGTGGACGTTGCTCTCGAGTTCTTCCAGCTCGCCGGCGGTCTTGGGAACGTCGCCGTTGGGCAGCACGGGGGTATTGAGAATCACGCCGCCGGCCAGCGGGCGGAAATAGCTGGAAGTCGCGATCGAGCGCACCGAGCCGTGCTGGATGCCGTAAACGAGATCGATGTCGCGCGTCATCCGGACTATTTTGCCGATGATCGCGGTGTTGTAGATCGTCCCCTCTTTCGCCTCGATCATGATCGTGACGTTGTTGACGCTGCCGAAGTACTGGTCGTACTTGTGCGCGACCTGGATGAACGGATGGTTCTGCGGAAGCAGTTCGCCGAAGCTCGTAACGAGTTGGGTTTGCGCCGCGAAGTAGCCGAAGAATACGGTGAGCGCGCCGACGACGCCCAACACGATGAAGCGCCGGCGCAGAATCCATTCACCAAAACGATACCAGGTCATTGCGTTGTCCGCAGTCCCCGTGCTCGCGCGTTTGCGCTCAACCCTGGCACAAGCGCCAGGTCTTGCCGCCGTCCTCGGTGTAAAGGATGGTGCCGTAGCCGACGATCCATCCGTGCTGCGCGTCGAAGAACCGCACCTGGCTGAGCGGGAACGGTATCGCGGGCACGGTCGGATCATGCGCCCATGCGCCGTTGGACTGAAGGCGCAGCACGGCGCCCGTCAGTCCGGTAGTGATTCCCTGGTCGCCGGCAAACAGATCGATCGAGAACAGCGGATCGCGCGCTGGAATCTGCACCGCTCCCGGCACCAGCGTGTCAGGCTCCGCGCCCGGCTGGTCCGACTGATGGGCAAACCGCCAGCTCTTGCCGCCGTCGTCGGTCTGCACCACCCATCCCTCGAGTCCGCACGCCGCGCCATGCTTTTGATCGCGGAACGAGACGCTGAATAAAGTCGGCAGGATAAAATCGGCGAAGCGCGGATCGTCGCCGGGTCCGAGCGGACGTTTCCATTGCGCCACCAGCGGTTGCTGCTGCTCATCCCAGCTCTTGCCGCCATTTTCGGTCGCCCAGATTCGCCCCAACTCGCCGACCACCCATCCGTGATCGACGTCGAGGAAACTCGCACTGTACAGAATCGGCTCCTCGTACGGCAGCGCGTAGTCGGCCAGCTCCTGCGGAAAAAGCCGCTGCAACTGGCGCTTGATGAAACTCTCGCCGCCGTTGGTCGTGCTCATCACCAGCGCGCGGTCGCCGACAAAGAAGCCATGAAGCGCGTCGGGAAACGACAGGCCGAAAATGAACAGGTGGGTTCGCGAGTTGAGCCGCTCCCAGCTCTTGCCGCCGTCGCGCGTGCGCATCACGAGGCCGTCCTGCCCGCACAGGTAGCCGTTCTGATCGTCGGCCATCTGGATTCCGAAGATGCCCAGGCTGGTGCCGATGTCGATCCGCTTGAAATGACGGCCGCCGTCCTCGGTCAACAGCACCTTGCCCCGATCGCCGACGACAAATGCGCGCGTCGGGCTGGTCGGCCATACATCGAAAAACTTGTCGGTCAGCGTGATATTGGGAAGCGGCAACGGCGGGAGTGCAACTTGCCGATGACACGCAGCGGTCGCGAGCGCGATTAGAGCAAATAGGGTCTTGATTAAGCTGTATGCACGGAGGTTTCGCTCCATTCGGCCGATCCCGCGGAAAAATTTGCTCTATACTCAAGCAAACCCGGGGTCTTGGCAAGTCGCATTTTGCGCGCGAAGAATCGGGCCACTGCGGTTCCGTACCGCGCCCACCAGACGCGCAACGGACTCCTCCCACCGCCGCTGGGAACACCGTGTGTTATCGCGAATGCAATCTCTGAAGCTTCTGGAGGGGGAGCCAGTGACGGACGCTACAAGTGCGATTGCGAAGCGAATGTGGCGTTCGAGAGCGCTCGCCATCTTGCAGGTCACGGTGCCAAACGCTGCAACATGTTGCTTGCTGGGGCTTTTGAGCAGGATTACAGATCCGCCAGCAACAGGCCCGTCAGGTACTCGCCCTCTGCGTGACCGAGCAGCACAGGATGGTCCGGGCCAGGGCCGAGATGCGCAATCAAGCGAAGATTGCGGCCGGCATTGGACGCGGAAAATCGCACGGCGCGGACGAAATCCTCGGCGCGGAAATGCGTCGAGCACGAAAACGTCATCAGACGTCCGCCCGGCGCCAGCGCCCTCATCGCGACCGAGTTGAGTTCGACGTATAGCCGGCCCGCGCGCTCCGCATCGCCTCGGCTGCGCGCCAGCGGCGGCGGATCCAGCACGATCAGATCGAAGCGATCCGCCGTCTCGGCCATCAACTTGCCGGCTTCGCCGTGAACGAACTCGACGGCGGTGGCGGCATACCCGTTCAGTTCGAGATTTTGCCGCGCGATTTCGAGTGCCCGCGCGGACGTATCGACGGCGACGATCCGCGCGGCGCCGCCCGCAATCGCCGCGAGCGAGAATCCGCCCTGGTAGCAGAAAGCGTCGAGCACCCGCGCATCGGACGCGATCCCGCCGGCAATCGCGCGGTTGTCGCGCTGATCCAAAAAATAGCCGGTCTTCTGCCCGTGCTCGAAATCTATCTTGATTTTAATTCCGTTCTCGGCCGCGATCGTCCCGGTCACGGGTTCGCCGGCTAAAATCGCGGCGTAGTCGTCGAGGCCTTCCTGCTTTCGCACCGCGCCGTGGCTTCGTTCGATGATCGAGCGCGGATGAAGCAGTTCGCCCAGCGCGGCAACAATCGTCGCGCGCATCCGGTCCGCGCCGGCGGTCAGGATTTGCACGACGAGGACATCGTCGAATCGATCGATGACCACGCCTGACAGCCCGTCGCCGGCACCGTTCACGAGGCGGTACGAATTCGTATCGTCGCGGATGAAACGGCGGCGGATTTCAAGCGCGCCGCCGAGCCGGCGCGCAACCAGCTCTTCGATTGCGGGCGCCTCTCCCCACGCCAGCATCCGGATCGCGATCGTGGTCGCAGGGTTGCAGTAACCCATGCCGAGCAGCACGCCCGATGCGTCGTGCACTGTGACGGGAGCGCCGGCTTCGATCGAGCGCGGTTCAATCCGATCGATCGCTTGCGAGAAGATCCACGGATTTCCGCCGCGGACCGGTCCTTCCCTGCCGCGCTTGAGGACCGCGCGCGCAATTGGCGCGCTCACCGCGCCGGCCATGGCTGTTCGCCGGCGCGGGCGAAGTCGCCGCTGCGGCCGCCGCGTTTAGCGACCAGCCGGATTGCGCCGATTTCCATCGCGCGATCGATAGCCTTGGCCATGTCATAAATCGTCAATGCCGCCGCACTCACTGCGACCATTGCTTCCATTTCGACACCGGTGCGCGCGTCGGTGACTGTGCGCGCCTGGATTTGCAGTGCAGAGTTGGAAGAATCGGGCGTGAAATCGATCTCGACGACTTCGAGCGGGATCTGATGGCAGAGCGGAATCATCTCATGCGTGCGTTTCGCCGCCATTATTCCCGCGATGCGCGCCGCCGCCAGCGCCTCGCCTTTTTTGAGTTTCCCCCCAACTATCGCTTGAAGGGTCGCCGGCGCCATCCGGACCTGGCCGCGCGCGATCGCCTCGCGCCGCGTTACCGGTTTTTGGCCGACATCGACCATCCGGATTCGCCCGCGGGCATCGAGATGCGTCAGGCGCGCGGAGACGGCGCGCGGCTTTTGGGATTGTTTCTTGCCCGCCATTGTAAGGAAGTGGTTAGAGCTTATGTTGACCGCGCGCGAATATACAATAAACTCTTGATTCCCAGTTCAACAAAACATCTCAAACCATTGCGCAGGGCAGGTTATATGGCTGACGAAATCAACAAGGTCGTAATCCTCGGTTCCGGTCCCGCCGGACTAACCGCGGCGCTCTATACCGCGCGCGCCAATCTCAGTCCGCGGCTGATCGAGGGGAATGAACCCGGCGGCCAACTCACCATCACCACGGAGGTCGAGAACTATCCGGGCTTCGAGCATGGCATCCAGGGCCCCGAGATGATGGACGTGTTCCGGCGCCAGGCGACTCGCTTCGGCACGCGTTTCATGACCGGCGCAGTGACCGAGGCGCGCCTGGGCAAGCGGCCTTTTGAACTCATGGTGGACGGCAAAATGGTCAAGGCCGAGGCCGTGATCATTTCGACCGGCGCGTCGGCAAAGCTGCTCGGAATCGAATCGGAAAAACGCTTGATGGGTTACGGCGTGAGCGCATGCGCCACCTGCGACGGCGCATTCTTCAAAGACAAGGAAGCCATCGTGGTTGGCGGCGGAGATACCGCGCTGGAGGAAGCGAACTTCCTGACCAGATTCGTCACCAAAGCCACGATCGTGCATCGCCGCGACGCGCTGCGTGCATCGAAGATCGTGCAGGATCGCGCGCGCCGCAATCCGAAGATCGCGTTCATCTGGGATTCGGCAATCGACGAGATTTTTGGCGACCCCAAAAACGGCGTGAGCGGCGTCAGGTTGAAAAATCTCAAGACCGGCGCGACCACCGACCACAAGACCGACGCCGTCTTCGTCGCGATCGGTCATCAGCCAAACACCGCGCTCTTCAAAGGCCAGCTCGCGATGGACGAGGTCGGCTATCTGAAAGTGAAAGCGGGATCGACTTACACCAACATCGAGGGCGTGTTCGCCGCCGGCGACGTCGCCGACAGCGTGTATCGTCAGGCGGTCACAGCCGCGGGCACGGGATGCATGGCGGCGATCGACGCGGAGCGCTGGCTGGAAGCGCAAGAAGCCGGCCGGCGATGACTTCGCGCATATGCCGAACTTCATCCTGCGCGGACTCAAGGTACGCGCGGCTCGCGCGCACCGGCGCGCTTGATTTCGACCCGGTCGTTTGATCCAGTGCAAGAGCGGGCTGCGCGCCAGTGATGCCTCCCTGTCATAGAGAGCTTGCGGTACCGCGATGATCGGCAGCGAATTCCTGACGTGGCTGCATCTGTGCGCGATGGCGGCATACGTCGGCGCGCAGTTCGCGGTCATCTATATGCTGATCCCGGCCGCGGAGACCGCGCCCAACGAGGCGGCGCGGCGCGCGAGCCTGATCGCCGGGTTCAAGTTCTACAACCCGTTCACGATCGCGGTGCTGGGAGTTATTGTGATTAGCGGTGCGACGCGCCTGACGGACTTGAAAGCGTCGATGAAGTTCGACTACTTCGCGCGTATCGGTTCGGCGCTCGAGCTGAAGCTGGCGCTCGCCTTCGTTCTCATCTTGATCCAGACCTACATCACGTTCGGACTGGCATTCAGAATCGGCCGGCAGGAAGAGGTGGCCGCACACGGCGACGGCGAGGCGTTTACCGTCGAACAGCTGAACTCGATGCTGCGGCGAATTCGCGCGATGGCATGGTTCACGATCATGCTGGCGGCCGCGGTCATCTGGGTGTCACTCACGATGGTATCGCGAGCGGTGGGTGAGCCCGCCACCGCGTCCCCTACCGTAGCTTCTTCGGACGATTTCACGCCAGCGCGAGCAGCGAGCCCAGGATGTACACGACGGTGATGATGCCGAAAATCGCGCCCGGGATTTCATTCAGCATGTTGTACTGTGCGAGCCGAGTCACATCGCTGACGGCAGCCGTCTGGTCGATCGATGCGATTCCCGCGAGTCTTGCTTCGTTGGTCGTTGCGTTCATTTTCAGGTCCTCCCGTATTCAGTTACTGACTGGGATAACGCAACTCACGTGCCAGTCTAAAGCTCTCGATTTGACGACGCTTTTTCCAGCCAACCACTCACTCGAAGCAGTTCACGCTATAAAAAATGCTTCAAATTCAATATCTTAAGTGCGGTAGCAGAATGCGAGAGAGAATTCGCCAATTTTCGATATTCGCGGTAAATTTCCTTATTCGCGAATCAGCGCAATCGGCCAGCTGCACCTATCTCACTGCGGCTCGGCTCTCGCTTGGTCCCTCTTTGATCATCTCAATACATCTGCAAAAGTGGCGTGATGGCGAGTGAAATGAATCAGGACGCGCCCCAGTCCAACGGCAAGGCGACCGGAGGGTTGAAGCCGCCCACCGCGTTGCTCGCAGCCGACGCTGCCGCGCCGGGCGCGCATCCGCATTTCATCCGCAGCCTGGCGCTGCGTTTCGCGGAGGCGGCGATCTTCCTGACAGCCGTCGTCGGCGCGATCGCGATGGGACTCGGAATCACCGCCTACTTTGCCGAGCATCACTATGTGCTCGCATACCTGGCGGCATATGCGGGCTTTTGCTTTGCCGATTTGATTGTGCGCGAAGACGCCGAGGACAGTCCCGCACACGAAGAACTCAGCCAGCGGATCGCCGTGCAGCTTCCAATCCTCGTGACGTTTGCGGCGGCGCCGTTCGAGCGCACTTATCTTTACGGCGGCTCAGCGCCCGCATTCGTCAGCGCGCTTGGACTGCTGATCGCACTGTGGGGGATGTGGCTGGCGCTTGGCGCGCGCGTTCAGCTCGGATTTTTTACTTCGGGCAGAACGGCCGAGCATCCGGTGCTCGTCAAGCGCGGCTTTTATCGTTACGTCAGGCATCCGATCTACGCGGGTACATATTTGGTAACGTTCGGATGGCCGCTCATCTACGGAGCGCCGATCACCGCGATCCTGACGCTGATCGTCGGAGCGATTTTCTTGAGTCGACGAATGAAGTCCGAAGAGGCCGCGATGCGCGCGCTATTTGGCGAAGAGTACGACGCCTACATGCGCGAGACGGACGCGTTGGTTCCGTCGATCTGGTAACGCCCATTCCGCCAGCGCCATCGAAAAGAACGAGAACGATCGCTTCAGCCACGGCGTGCTTCAAGCTGGCAGCGGGCGTGCGAGCAGAAGTCGTTTTCGTTGTCGTCGCCGAGGCTGACAAACTTCGCGCCGCAGGCCGTGCATTCGCGAATCGATTCGCCGGGCTTGAGCCGCGCCGCGAGCTCGGCGGTCTCGGCTGAGTCGTCGGTCTTCGAGCCTCGCGCGATACGTCGCGTCCGCGGCCTCTCCGGCAACGCTCCATCGGCGATCAGCCGGCCATTCGCACCCATCATGGCGAGTTCGTCGGCGCGATTATTGATCGGATCGGTGTCGTGTCCGCGAACCCATTCGAATCGCACGCGTCGCGCCGCCGTTTCGGCGTCGAGCAGTTCCCACAAATCGTGATTCTTGTTGCGCTTGTAATGAAGCATCATCGAATTGACGACGTACCTGCTGTCACTGCGGATAACAACGTGGGCGCCGCGTTCGGTCGCGCGCAAACCCTCGATCGCGCCCATCAATTCCATTCGGTTGTTGGTGGTTGAAGGATGGTGGCCGTTAAGTTCGGTCACAACGCCATCGGGATCTTGCACCACGACGCCCCATCCGCCCGGCCCCGGGTTACCGATGCAGGAGCCGTCGGCGTAAACGAGATATTCGCGAGGCGCGGTTGCCACGGCCGGATTCTAGCTGAGGCCGCGATCTTTTCGCAGCCGCGTGAACCACGCGACGTATTGCCCAACAGCCCGCTCCCACGAGAAATCCGCCGCAAAGCAATTTTGCATCAGCCGCCGCCACGTCGTGCGCTCCCCGAACGTCGCCACCATCCGGCCTAGCGCCGCGACCATTTCAGCCGCGTCGAACTTGTCGAATACGAAACCGTTGCCGGTCGCGCGCCGGGGATCGAAGTCACTTACCGTGTCGCGCAGTCCTCCGGTGGCGCGGGCCACGGGCACCGTGCCATAGCGCAACGCGTACATCTGCGTGAGTCCGCACGGTTCGAATCGCGACGGCATCAGGAGAGCGTCGCTGCCAGCCTGGATTCGATGCGCGAGCGTGTCGTTGAACTCGATTATTGCTCGAAGTTTTTCAGGGTAGCGTGACTCTGCCTGTTTGAAGAATTTCTCGAGCACCGGATCGCCGCTCGCGAGCATGACGAGTTGCAAATCCAGGTGCATCACGGCGTCGAGCGCGTCTCCGAGCAGGTCAACGCCTTTTTGCCCGGTCATGCGGGTGACCATCCCGACCATCGGCCAATGCTCGCGGTTCGGCAGACCGAGTGAATCGCGCAACGCGCGCGCGCATGCACGCTTGCCGTCGGGTTTCGCGGGCGTGTAAGTCGCGGCGATGGCGCGGTCGGTGGCGGGATTCCACTCATTGTAGTCGGCGCCGTTGAGGATTCCCACGAAATCTTCGCCCTTGTCGCGGAGCACCCCCTCCAGTCCAAAGCCGAGTTCCGGGTCCGTAGTCACTTCGTGCGCGTAGGAGGGGCTCACGGTTGAGGCGCCGTCGCACAGAACGATAGCGCCCTTCATCAGATTCAAGTGGCCGTAAAATTCCAGGTAATCGACCGAAAAATACGGCGCGCCGATATTGAGCAGCGCGAAGTCCTCGCGTTTGCCGATACCCTGGAAGGCAAGATTGTGAATCGTGAAGATCGAGAGCGCCTTCTCGAACCGGGGGCGAAGAGCGTTGTCGGCGCGCATCGCAATCGGCACGGCGGCCGAATGCCAATCGTGAGCGTGTACTACGTCCGGCGCGACTATCTCTGCGGCTGCGACGGCGGCGGCGCGGCCAAAGAAGACAAAGCGCCGCATGTTGTCGGGATAGTCGTTGCCGTTCTCGCCATAGATTCCGCGCCGGGCGAAAAATCCAGGATGATCGATCAGGTACATCGGCACGCCATGCTGATCGGCCGCACGCAACACCGAAAAACGTTCGACGCCGGTACCGAATCGCATCGGGATATCGCGCACGACCGGCGAATTCTCGACGTTGTCCACAATCGACGCGTAACCGGGCACGATCAGCGACGGTTCCTCGCCGGCCGCCTTCAATGCCCCTGGCAGCGCGCCGATCACGTCGGCGAGACCGCCGGCTTTTGCGTGAGGAGCGGCTTCCGCCGCAACGATCGCTATCTTCACGAGATCAGATTTCCGCGGGCCCGGTGGCCGTCAAAAACATACGCGCTGCGGCTGGACCGTTCCAACATCGCAGCGCATCATTTTCCAAATTATGCCGAGCTGATTAGTTCAGGACCGTGCGCTCGGTCCGCGCCGCCGCCGGCGTGGGCGCGGCCGCGGGAGTGGGCGCCGCCGCCTCCGCCGCGGGAGCGGGTGCGGGCGCGGGTGCAGCCTGCACGGCGTCGCCGTCACGCAGCGCGTGCCGAATGACCTCATCGACCGTATCGACGAAAATCATTTCGAGCTCTTTGCGCACTTCGGGCTGGATGTCATCGAGGTCGCGCTCGTTGCGGCGCGGCAGAATGATCGTCTTGATCCCGGCGCGCCTTGCCGCGAGCACCTTCTCCTTGATTCCGCCGACCGGCAGCACCTTGCCGCGCAGCGTTATCTCGCCGGTCATCGCGACGTCGGATCGCACCGGCCGGCCGCTGAGCAACGACGCCAGCGACGCCGCGATCGTCACGCCGCCCGACGGCCCATCCTTGGGAATCGCTCCGGCGGGAACGTGAACGTGGATGTCGGATTTCTCGAAAAAGTCCGGCGCGATTCCCAGCTCCGCCGCGTGGGTGCGCACGTAAGAAAGCGCGGCCTGCGCCGATTCCTTCATCACGTCGCCGAGCGAGCCGGTAAGGTTGAGACCTTTCTGCCCTGACATCCGGGTGCTCTCGATGAACATTATCTCGCCGCCGTTGGGCGTCCATGCCAGCCCGGTCGCAACCCCCGGCTCCTGCGTGCGTTCGGCGACCTCGGAAAAGAAGCGCGGCGCGCCGAGATAGCGTTGCACGTCGGCTCCGGAAACGATCGTGGGCGCCGTTTCGCCCTCGGTTATCGAACGCGCGATCTTGCGGCAGACGCGCGCGATCTCGCGCTCGAGATTTCTAAGCCCGGCCTCGCGCGTATAGCTGTGGATGATCTCGCGCAGCGCCTCCTCAGAGAATTCGATCTTCCGATCGCCGAGTCCGTTTTCATAGAGTTGCTTGGGGATCAGGTGCCGCTGCACGATTTGCAGCTTCTCTTCCTCGGTGTATCCCGGCAGCTCGAGCACTTCCATCCGGTCGCGCAGCGCGTGCGGAACCGGGTCGAGCACGTTGGCGGTGGTCAGGAACAGCACTTTGGAAAGATCGAACGGCACGTCCAGGTAATGATCCGAGAACGTGTTGTTCTGTTCCGGATCGAGCACCTCGAGCAGCGCCGACGCCGGGTCGCCGCGGAAGTCCATGCCGAGCTTGTCCACTTCGTCGAGGATGAACAGCGGGTTGTTCGAGCCCGCGTTGCGAAGCCCCTGGATGATTCGGCCCGGCAACGATCCGATGTAAGTGCGGCGATGGCCGCGAATCTCGGCCTCGTCGCGGATGCCGCCGAGCGACAGGCGCACGAATTTGCGGCCGAGCGCGCGCGCGATCGACTTGCCCAGCGAGGTTTTGCCCGTGCCCGGAGGCCCGACGAAGCACAGGATGGGTCCCTTGGTGTCGTTCTTGAGCTTGCGCACCGCGAGAAACTCGAGGATGCGTTCCTTTATTTTTTCGAGGTCGTAGTGGTCCTCGTCGAGCACCTGGCGCGCGTGGCGAATGTCGAGATTGTCCTCGGTGGAGGCGCCCCACGGCAGGCTGACCAGCCAGTCGAGATAGGTGCGCACGACAGTGTGCTCCGCCGACTCGGGCGGGATCATCTTGAGGCGCTCAAGTTCCTTGTCCGCGACTTTGCGCGCCTCGGGCGACATTTTCGCCTCTTCGATCTTCTTTTCGATCTCCTCGACTTCGGAAGTGCGCGCGTCGCCCTCGCCCAGCTCCTTCTGAATCGCCTTGAGCTGCTGGCGCAGATAATACTCGCGTTGATTTTTGTTGAGCTCGGTCTGAACCTGGGACTGAATCTTATGGCCGAGTTCGAGCATCTCGATCTCGCGGCCCAGAATCGCGATGAGCTTTTCCAGCCGCGCGCGAACGTCGAGCGTCGCGAGGAGATCCTGCCCCTCTTCGATCGGAATCTTCAGATAAGAGGCGACCATGTCGGCAAGCCGGCTGGCCTCCTTCACCTGCATCGCCATCACCTGCAATTCGTCGGGCAGGTACGGCACCAGCGAGACGAACTTGGAAAACTGGCTCACCAGATGCGCATGGAGCGCGTCGATTTCCCGGTCGGAGGAAACCGGCTCGTTGAGCCGCTTCACGTGCGCGAGGAAGTACGGCTCGCGCTGGGTGAACTGGCCGAGTTCGATTCGCGCCAATCCCTGCACCAGCACACGTACGCTCTGATCCGGATAGCGCAACATCTTGAGGATGCGCACCGCGGTGCCGAGTTGGAACAATCCCTCGGGCGCGGGCTGCTCGTCTTCCGGGTTTTTTTGCGCCGCCAGCGCGATCACCTTCGAGGTCTGACCGCAGTCCTCGATCAACTTGAGCGACGACGGCCGCGAAACCAGGAACGGATGAATCTGACTCGGGAAAATCACGATGCCGCGCAACGGCAGCACCGGCAGGATCTCGGGAATCTCGGCCTTGCTCAGATCCTCTTCAATCTCGAAACGTTTTTCCCCTTTGGGTTTATCTGCCATAGGTCAATCGAACCTCGTAGGGGCAAACCCCGCCACGCCTTCCACGCAACCCAAATTTCACCGTAATATACAGTTGTGGCGCGGACAAGGTCACCTCTTGGATAAGAAGTTAATCACGGTGACCGGCTCGCGCTACTGATGAGGAAACATTGTCTAATATTGGGTTCGATAAGCTATTCAGCGAGGAAGAAGCCAACGAGCTGATTCCGCGTCTGGAAATTCTGATGCGCCAACTGCAGATGCAGGCGACGTCGTTGCGCACACGGATCGACGAATTATCGGTCACCGATCCCTCGATCCTGCACTGCACGATGAACGAAATCGTCGGGCGTTATCCCGAGCTGCGGTCGTTCGCGACCAACATGGCCGACGCCGCCGCGCAAATCGAATCGTTCGGATGCATCCTCAAGGATATCGAGATGGGGCTGATTGATTTTCCCTATGACGCGGACGACGAAGTTGTTTTCCTATGCTGGCAGTTCGGCGAGCCGCGCGTCGTCGCATGGCACAGCATCAACAGTGGATTTTCCGAGCGCCAGCCGCTGCCCGGCGCGCCGAACCGCTGGCTCAACTGACCAGCGAACAGCAGGAATTCTGACAGCCAAATGATTTTAACTTTGTCGATTTACCTGGCCGCACTTGGATGCTGGCTCGGCGGAATCGTTTTCTTCTCGTTTTTCACCGCGCCGGCGGTTTTCACGCGTCTGCCGACAGCCGAGGCCGGCCAGCTGATCAGCGCAATCTTCCCGCGCTACTACATGCTCGGCTACGTCGCGGGAACGGTGAGCTTCATCCTCGCGGTGTATTTCACCGCCGTGCGCGGACCGCGGATGTGGTGGGGCGCCACCACGGTCGCGTTGGCAATCGCGCTCGGAATTACCTTTTATGCCGGCACGGTCATTCTGCCGCGAGCCGACGCCATCCGCAGCGTCACCGAAGATCCAAATCCCGACGCTGCCCGCAAGGCGGAGTTCGACCGGCTGCACCACATGTCGGTGATTCTCAATGGCACCGTGCTGCTGTTGAATCTCGCCGCAATCGTGGGCACTTCGGGAGCGTTGACCGCGCGTGGCTGAGCATCGTTACAAGGCGGTCGTGATCGATTTATTCGACACGCTCGTCAACTGGAATGTCGAAGCGCTGCCGCTCATGCAATGGCGCGGGCGCGAAATTCGAAGCACGACTCCCCTGCTCTTCTCCGCGCTGGAAACGGCGCTCGGCGAGCGCTTCGACCGCGACACCTTCGCAGAGGCACACGCATCGGTTTACAGCGAGATATTCACCGAGCGAGCGAAGGCGGACGCGATCGAGACTACCTGCTTCGAGCGCTTCTCGCGCACGCTCAAACTGCTCGGCGTCGACGAGGACCGGGCAGCGCCCCTGGCCGAAAGCCTGCGCCGAATCCACATGGGACGGGTGCGCGAGGTCACCTGGGCGCCGAAGCCGCGAATCGACGCGATGAAAAGAATCGCCAGGCATCTGCGCGTCGGCTTGATCTCGAACTTCGACGATTCCGAGACCGGCCACCTCATCATGCATGACACCGGCATCCGCGAGCTCTTCGACGCCGTGATTATCTCGGCCGACACCGGCTACCGAAAACCCAACCCGCTCATCTTCAAAAAAATTCTCGACCTGATGGGGCTCGCGCCCGCCGATATCCTGTTCGTCGGCGATACTCCGCTCGACGACGTGCTGGGCAGCAAAGGCGTCGGGATGCATTCGGCGTGGATTCGCACGCGCGATCGCGAGCTGCCCGAGGGAATTCCTGCGCCCGACATCGTCATCTCGGACCTCGCGGAACTGCCCGACGCGCTTGGTTTGCAAGAATAGTGGCCGATCACGATCGAAGCCGCTTTGTCCGGGCGCTTGAAAGCGCGCCGTTCGCCGCGATGCTCGGGCTGAAGATCGAATCCGCCGCCGACGGCGCGGCGTTGGTGCGGATGCCATTCGACTTGCGGCTGCTCAACGAAGGCGGCCGGACCGCTCCCATTCACGGCGGCGCGATTGCCTCGCTGGCCGACGTTGCTGCATGCGCCGCGGTGTGGACTCTCGCCGAGACCGTACGCACCGCGACCATCTCGATCACGGTGAACTACACGGGCTTCGCCGTGAATTCCGACCTGACCGCCCGCGCCCGGGTGAAGCGGACGGGCAAGCGCATCGCCAGCCTGAGCGTCGAAATCGCCGACGCGTCCGACGCCCTCATCGCCGACGCGCTCGTCACCTACAAGATCGCCTAGCAAGATCGCTTGGCTCAATCCGGTCGCATACACTTGAACTGGTGTCATCGACTCTGGATAAAATCCGCCACGCCGCCGCGCCGCACGGACTCAATCTGGTCGCGGCGACTCCCGTGGCGCGCTACGACAACGAAGCCTCTATCAAGGGAATTGCGCGCGCCTCGGCGATCGATCCCCATGCACGCTCGATCGTCGTCATCGGCAATGGCGGCGGCGCGCTCTGGGATGCGCTCAAATCCCACGCGGCGCGCCATCCGCGATGGTGGGATCTTGAAAATCCGCTCGACGAATTCACTCGCGAAGTTGTCGAGCGCGACGTGGCCGGCCCCCTTCGCGCATCGGGCGCGCGATGCACCACCGTTTACCCGTTCATGAACAGCGGCCGCACGCTCAACTTCATCGAGCTGGGCAAGGTCGCGGGAGTCGCCGGGCCGAGCATCCTCGGCGTCACCGTGCATCCTGTATATGGACCGTGGATCGCATTTCGCGCCGCGCTCCTGCTCGACGAGGAGCTTGATTCACCGGGCGACGCGGTCGGCTTCGATCCGTGCCCCCGATGCACCGCGCGCACTTGTATTCCCGCGTGCCCGGCCGGCGCGGTAAGGGCAGATTCGGGATGGGACATCCCCAAATGCCTGACGCATCGCGTCGAAGTCGAGGCGGATTGCACGCCGCAATGCCACGCGCGGGCGGGATGCGTGCTCGGCCCCGAGCATCGTTACCCCGCCGACGAACTCGCCTATCATCAGATGCGCGCGCTGCGCTCGATGCGTCCGTACTACATCTCCCAGCTCAAACCCCGTTGAGAAACAGCTTGAGTCTGGCAACCTGAAGAGCGCAACGGGCGTGATTCTTTTCAGCGACGCGGATTTGCTTCGCGTCACGGCGAAGAAAACCCAACGCGGCCAGCGTGGGCGCGATTGTGGACGGCCAATTGGGCGGAAAAGAACAATTTCTACCTTCCGTTGTGGTTTTGTGACGGCTACGCTCTAGGGCTAGTTTCGTTCCGTCAAAAATTATTCCTGCCGCAAGTGCGGCTCGCCCGACTTCGGGCGAGCCGGGCGAGTACGGGACATCCTGGCGGTTGACCATACCGTACGCATAGCACGCCAAATCCGGCGGGGGCAGGATGAACTAGTTCATCCCGTTGATCGAAACCTAATGAGTGCCTGACTTTCTCGCCCTCTGCCAAACGCCGCGCTGCATGGCCTGCCACATCGCCTCGATGACAGCGGGCGAGGTGAAGTGAGCGTTCGGTGTCGAGGCGCGCGCGGCTTCGTATTCGTCCTTGGTCAGAAGTTCACGGAGTTGGTTCGCGACCGGCTGCCATTCCTGCGGCGGGTACGGGCGAAAGGCACCCGGCATCGCGCCCCATCCCGCGTAGCGGACGAGGATGGATTTTCCCGCTTCGGTCGCGTCGCGGTTTTCTGTTTCGATCAGTTTGAGGGTGCGGATGGCGTCGATGTTGGCGAGGGCTTTTTCCCGGAGGCTGCCCTCGCCGATGTGATGGGCTGAGGTTATCCGGAAGTCGCGGGCGGGTGTTTCTTCTTTCTCGGTCTCGAGTCCGCGAACGATCGTTGCGGCGGGCGGTCCTCGCTCGGCGGGAAGGTCCATTCGCGCGTCACCGTCTCCCACGCCGCCTGGTAGTCCATTTTCCAGACCGAGATCAGTTCGTACAGGAGGTCCCCTGCCCGCTCCTGAGTTTCGTGGAGCGTCTGCTCCAGTTGATGGTTGCTCTGGAGTTCGGCCAGCATCTTCGGGTGATGCGTCTGCCAGTGCTTGAGAATCATCTGGCCCAATCGGTTCGAGTCGTGCATCGGTGGCCTCCGGTTCTGGGGTGGTAAGTTCTTCCGCCGCTCTGGTGAAATCCGCTGGTCTGCCGGCGAAGAGATCGAGCTGCGAATAGTTGCGCGGCGGCCGGCGGAACCCTCTGCCCTGGTATGGAGTCGAAGCCATTCGTCGGAAGTTCCCTCCGTCAGCTCCGGCGGAACACAAACGCCGGGTCGCTACGGGTACGAGAAACTCACGGTTGTTGCTTACGCGGAATATTATCAACCAAAAGTTTTGAGGAATGGTTAAGCCCCTGAGGACACGGCTCTATCGGGGTGTTTTTGGCGAGGAGGAAAAGCGCGCAGCTAAGGGATGAGTGCCTGAGAACGCGGTCGGGAAAGGAGTCAGTTTCGGTGTTTCCGTACCAAGGCAAAGCAGAACGCGCCGGTTGCGGTGCCTTGGAAAGCCTTTGGACTCAAATCCGGGCTCAAACTTTGCGTTTGCAAACTGCGTGGTCTTGGTACTAGTTTGAATCGGGTTTCAAAACAGAAATTCCGCCTAATGTCGGCTTAGACTACGGCCGGGAAGAGGAGGCGAACATGCAAACAGCAGAGAAAACTACAACGACCACCGAAAAGCGCGGCCGATCAGAGAAGCATATCAAAACGGCGGGACGAGGCGCTGCAATCCCGGTCAAGTTCATTAAACAGCGAGTTTCCGTTAATTCTTCGCTCTTTGCTTTCCTTGCCAAGGGAAACAGCCACTGTCCATCCTAAACGGACGGTGCGGCGATGGGAAAATCTTCGCCGCTTTTCCGGGTTGCACGACACGAACACCTCGGATTGTGCGCCTACAGTGACGGGCATCTATGTTTAATATCTGAAGTGCCCGCGGGGTGGAGGGTTGTCGATAATCGTAGGGAAAGCGACCGGAAATTCATCGGCGCTCCCGTATATGTGGAGTATTTCCCCTTTTTGCAGTGCAACTTCAGGTGCCGGTTCTGTTTCTTCAGCGAATCCGAGTTATCTCAGCGAACGGGTCCAGACCTTGTCGAGGAAGTCACTGCTGGACTTCTGGATTATTGTTATCGTCACGGAGTCTACGAGATTTATCTCCTAGGGAACCTCTGCATAAGTTGATCGATTGGTGTACAAAGGAACTGGTTGAGTGGCGGATGAGGAGGTGCGGTGATGGGTAATCAGCGGACGTTTGCTTCGGTGGCTTGGACGCAGAAAGGAAAGGTAACTCGGCGCGAGCGGTTTCTGGCCGAGATGGACGCGGTGATTCCGTGGGCGCGGCTGATTGCGCTGATCGAACCGCATTATCCCAAGGCCGGAC